>Ga0207639_10002225_pt1 | contig 13067 bp, 10 predicted proteins | sample KBSCornC32_FD_184299 | JGI IMG/M metagenome (GOLD analysis project Ga0207639, IMG submission 184299) | Corn rhizosphere microbial communities from Kellogg Biological Station, Michigan, USA - KBS Corn C3-2 (SPAdes) (version 2) | ecosystem: Host-associated > Plants > Roots > Rhizosphere > Soil ...
AACTACTTCATACGCGCTGCTCAACTCGGCAGTGGATACACAAACCATATACACAGACCCGAATGTGCAAAGTGGCTCATCCTATGATTATGTAGTGAAGAGCGTCGACACCTCCGGCACAGAAAGCACTCCTTCCAACATCACAACGGTCAATATCCCCTAGGACTAACTTTGGATGGCGAAGCCCCAACAAGCTGCAGAATTAATTCTGCAGCTTGCGCGGCTTCGCCGCGCCTTCCGGAATAGCAATGAGCGTCGCCAATGGCTCGAAGGAATACATCGAGCAACTGTGGAGAACCTGTCATTTCGTGAGGAGTGTTCCGCAGCAGCGACAATATGGCCTCACCTTGCGTGATCTCGCGCACCTGCCAAGTTTCTCCCGGAGCGTAGTCGAGGACAAATATCCACCCCAATGCCGCGGTTTGAGCGAAGCTCGCATTGAGCTCTTCAGGTAAGACAAGCGACTGCCGGGGGCGACCGTCACGAAGCAAAAGCGGCCGAGGGTAGGAATGAATCTGTCCTTCGTTGTCCACGAGAGCATATTCGTCAGAGAAGCAAGATGCACCTCGACGTAGCAGTTCGGCAACAAGAGAAGACTTGCCAGCATGCGAAGTTCCCGGCAGCAGCAATGCCCTTCCCTCGATGAGCACAGCGCCTGCGTGCACGGCACAATAATTTCTCATCCGATGCACTATTGCGTCGTCTAGAGCCTTAACGGCAGCGAGCACGGCACCGTTTAGCGAGATTACAGATGCCACATACCTTCGATCGAGCATGACTCGAAAACCCGCAGCATCCTTATCGATTTCTAGGAATATGTCCTGGGAGGATGGCGTGGGACTCAGACGAGCCACTTGCGGGAGCACATAACGGTTCATCATCTCGAAGATTTCAGAATCGCCGCATTGAACAAGAACTATGGAATCGAACGCGTCAATACTGAATACGAAGTTGCTGGAATATGTCATTGTTTAGAGAATGAACCACGCACACTTCAAGCACGACAGCCATGCTAGCATCTGCCCTATTAATCTGCGGAATTTGAACACACTCCAGCCCGCGGAGGATCAAATCTTTACCATTCGACCCACGAGCCCTGCGCAACTGAGACGGTGCGCGTTAGAAACTGGGCTTCCCGTGATGTTTGGGTACGCTGGCGTGGGGCCTTTCCCAGTCTTTGTCGTTGGATCGAGCGTTCGACGCGTGAGCCCTCTGCTCGCCAACAGTCAACGAGACGACGAGTGGCAGTGCGACAGCGCCCAATCCGGTGAGTACTGATCTACGAGTGAATTTTGGAGCCGAACCTGTAATGCCGATCAGGCTCTTCTCTTGGAACTGAAGAATGCATGCTTCGGCAAGTTCGTCGGTAACTGCGGGGTCAAATGAACGCCGCATTTCCTCAGCAACTCCTGCGATCGTATTTGCAGATGAACACGCGTCCCAGGCCGCGCCAGCAGTTGCATTCAGAGCAAATACTGTCTCACTCTCAGAATTGTGGATGACTCGCGAACCATCAGGCATCGAGTTGACTATTAAAGATTCCGTATTTAAGCGATGAAATTGCATCGGTTTCTCCTCATTGCAGTTTGCGATTCCTGATTCCTGCAATTGAAACACGTGAGAAGAATAACCAACGTACACTCAGGCGCAATACCACTTATCTCCGCCCCTGCACCTCTCGCGTAATGCAGATTGTTGGATTGGTAATAGGAGCGATACGGTACTTTTTGGGTACATGCCACAACTTCGGATTCACAGTGAACACGGAGAATTGAGCCGGATGATCTAAGTTGAGAAACAATGCTATAAGGGAAGTTCCTTTCACGTAATCTGCCTAAAAGGTGATATGCGGCCTTTCGATCACAATAGCGGTAATCTGCTGAGGGCTGTTGTACGACCTCCTTCAGCCGGCTCCGACGAGACAATCGCGAACGCGATAAAGGAAGTCACCTGCTGGGAAGATACCATCGCGTGGGCACTTCAACACGGAGTTTTGCCTAGACTGTACTCCCGTCTAGTCGCAAGCAAAGCGTTCATTCCTCCAGGGGTACTGCAGCAGGCTCAAGTCGCGTTCGAGCGCAATGCGTTTCATTGCCTGGCCAATGCTGCCGAATTGCTGCAGGTTCTGGCCGCATTCGAGTACGCGGGAATCAAGGCGATCCCCTTTAAAGGAGTGGTGCTGGCGCAATCCGTGTATGGCGACATCACTGCGCGAACTGCTGGGGACTTGGATGTGCTGATCTTTTACAGCGACCTGATGCGTGCAACTCAAGTACTGAGAGAGCGCGGGTACGAATTGAAGACGAAGACGCTGGAAGATGGTTCGCCTGCAACGGAGAATTACTTCGAGTATCATTTCGAGCGCGATCGTGACGGAATGGTATTGGAGCTTCGGTGGAGACTCGAACTGACCCAGCCGCGCTACAGGTACAACCTTGGGATGGCTTGGGCCTGGCCGCGGCGAACGTCAATGAAGTTTTCGGGAGCGGAGGTGTGGAACCTCGATCCGGTCTCGTCATTGATGATCCTCTGCATGCATGGAACCAAGCATCGTTGGTCGAGGCTTGTCTGGATCTGTGACGTGGCAAACTTACTGGAAAGCGAACCACGGCTGGATTGGGATTTTGTTCAAAAGGAAGCCAGACGAGTGGGACTCTGGCCCAGTTTGGCGCTCGGCGTTTTGCTTGCATCGCGAGTTGCTGGAGCAGAGGTTGCCTCGGGCGTCTTCCATCGATTCGAGAGCAGCAAATATATGCGGAAGCTCGCACAATCCATCGATCATAATCTGTTCGATGAGCCGCGAATAATCCCAGATGGTTGGATTCCTTACAATCTTAAAATCCTTGGATTCTGGGACCGATTCAGATGGCTACTTTCTCTTGAATTTCTAAGACCGAACTCGCGGGACCGCAGAGTGATTAGACTGCCAAAGTCTTTGGATCTTCTTTATTACTTGATACGCCCCTTTAGATTATTGTTGGATCGAAGTGGGCGTTAGGCGCGACTGCAGTGCCATGTCACCCTGTAGAAAATACAGGACTATGAAAGATTTACAACCGTCAGCCAAATGTGCACGGCGTTCGCCTACTGTTGAAAACTAATTTTGGTTCTCCTAAATCCATTGAAAGCCGTTAGCTACGAATCCCACCGTGACGGTGTTACTTTGGTTCCTCCATTGCTAACACCCTTCGTGAAGCTTAACTATGGTCCGCACAGTGCGTTTTGCTGAGGCCACCACAGGGGATGTTTCACCGACGATTGCGGGCTGCAAGTCGACCTCGCGATCACTGAGGAGAAGCCCTCCGACAATTGAGCGATGTCTCAGCTAAAAGAGTTGAGCTAGCCGGGGCCAACTATCAAGGGTGCGTAAGCACTTCATGCTGAGGAGAAGTAGATGTCGCAGTTTCGTACAAGGGTCCAACTCTGTCTCAACGGTTTCGCACAGCGGCCAGAACACAAAAAAGAAAAATCAATCAGAATCCCGAGAAACTTCACATTTGCAAAGCGCGTTAGCGTATTGCTGGCGGTATGTGGTGTCAGCGCAGCTCTGTGTGGATGCGGAGGGGTGACTTTTGCTTCCGGCAACTTGGCTAGAGCTACCTCCGATGCGACGACGCTCGCATCTCTGAGCAAGGTCTCATGCGGAACCCAGTCGCTGACCGGTCCGCAGACCAAGGCGTGCTCGGTTTATCTAACCGCGGCGGCCTCGAGCTCGACGGTGGTGACACTGAAAAGCAGTAATGTGGCGTTGCGCGTGCCCTCATCTGTCACAGTTCCAGCAGGTGCTATGACCGCTGGCTTCAATGCGGTGTCGTCTTCTGTGAGCCAGACCGTAAGCGTGACGATCACGGCCGTAGCGGGCGGCGTCACTAGAACCGTCGTGATATCGGTTTACCCGGCCCCGACCTCTGCCATAGTACCGAGCAAACTCTCATGCGGTACTCAGTCGTTGACTGGTCCAACAACAAAAGCGTGCTCGGTATATCTGAGTGCACCAGTGAAAACCACCACGGCCGTCTCACTCTCGAGCAGTAGCAGTTCCCTTACCGTACCTGCACAGGCCACAGTGTACGCAGGGTCAAGTACCGCTGGGTTTACTGCGACGGCCTCGACAGTGACCTCTTCCAAGACAGTGAGTTTGACAGCAACGCTAAATGGCGTCTCGCAGAGCACCTCGATTCAACTTCTCGCGGCGACGAGCACATCCACATCTACTTACAATGTGAATTTAAGTTGGGCGGCTCCAGCCATTACAGGAATAGCAGGATATCGCGTGTACAGAGAATCCAGCGGTTCAACCACCTTTCAAGCACTGAACTCAGCTCTAGACACCCAAACAGCCTACGTTGACTCATCTGTTCAAAATGGGCACACCTACTATTATCGAGTGACAACTATAGATAAGTCCGGATTAGAAAGCCCGCCATCGGGAACAATCAGCATCTCGGTACCTAATTGATCCTCACTCCTGACGGGCGCATCTTGAATTCGAACCAGCACCCCACTTCGGGCAATGCTGGCTACCAGTTCAGAATTCGCCGTAGAACGGCAGATATTTTTGATCAATTGATGGGTGAGTTCGTTGATGCCATAATGCGAGGGCTAGAAGGAACAGTGGGGTATTTCTTTTTAATCATAAACGGAACCAGAATCATTTCGGCAATGGATGGTAGCGGATCGTGCCAATCGAAAACTGATTCCACGCGTGTGGCTCGCAGGGAACGGATGTATTCGGACATACTCATACTGCCATGCGCAAAGTCTGAAATAGCAGTAGGAACATCAGTGATCAACCTGAGCCAGCCAATACCAGGTCTGGCGCTGGCCGGATCCATGGACTTACCAAACTGTTCAGCATACAGCAGATATGGAAAATCAATTCCGCAGGCTGCTCCGATCCCATGAAATCCCCAAGCACGCGCGTTTACGTCCAACAACTTGAACTTACCATCGCGATAGTCACGCTTAAACTCGATCTCAATCAATCCGTGATAACTGATCGCCTGTAAAAATCGCTGGGATAGTTCCTCAATCTCAGGCACGTCAACAGTCTCGACGTAGGTCGCCGCGCGTCCAAACTCGCGAGGATGCTGCCTTATACGCCGCGCCGTGAGCTTGCTATGAGGCTGACCATTGCGAGCATAGGCGCAGTAAGAATACTGTTCCGAGCCATCCCCGGGGATTATCTCTTGAAGCAAGATCTCTTCGGGTGCGATTTGAGCGGAAGCCTTCTCATAAAGAAGATGCAGTTCTGCAGCCGTGTTGGCCCGCCACGCCTTCGCACCAGTTGCATAAAAGAAATGCTCTTTGATCGCAGGTTTGATAGCGAGAGGCAGGTGACGGTATAGCGATGGCAACTCTTCAACTGCGCTGACATTGAATGTCTGCGGACAAGGGATATCCAACTTCGACGCAAGTTCATAGGTCTTTTTCTTATCCCAGGCCCACTGGATGCTATCCCATTCACCCGTCGTGACCCGAAAGAATGATGTGAGTTCATCGCGATACCGTGAGAAGGCAGCAACCGTCTCATCGCGAGTCGGAATGAGCACCCAACCTCTCAGATTGAACAGCGATCCGATGTGCAGCACCGCATCGACAGTTTTGCGTTCGTCGAGAATGTCTTCGACAAGAACAACCCGAGTAGCATATCGAGACCAGGACGAAATACAACGCTTGTCTTCAATAACGATCACCGGAATGCCACGACGCCCGAGGCTGCGGACCACCGCCAGACCTGGATGGTCGCCACCGATGACGATGGCACCTACAGACATAATGTCGGCTGGTGCCGAGCTTTCATTTGGCTTTGCTGACAAATGTACAACCCCATTTGCTTCATTCATCGGCTGATCCTCAGTGACCATTGCGGCCCATGTGAGCGGCCAATTCCCTTGAAGCAAAATCCGTGCCTGTTACGAAGTACATGAGTGGGCCAAGATTTCGGGCAGCTGTCGCCCCGATGAAATGGAGTCCTGGTACTGAACTCGCAAATCCAGAGGTGATCTCCGGATATCCATCGAGTTGGCGGACGTCATTCACGAGTTCGGGCGTTAGGAATCTGTATTGAGAAATATCAACCCGATAACCTGTGCCGAGAAGCACGTGGTCCACTCTTCGTTCGCTCTGGTCGTCCAGGGTGAGTTGAACCTCATCGCCAACAACCTGTGCAGAAACGATACTTCGTCCCAGCGTTACCTTCACGTCGCGCAGTCGCGGAATCAGCCACGGTGCGCCGGCGGAACGAATTGCCCGAGCACGTATGATGTCCTTCGGTCCCATCGGGAAGAAATACATCAGTTTTGGATAGGCCACGAGACGACTGATCCCAATTGGACCTACATCATGTTTGGAGTAGAGCACCTTGGAAATAGGACCCAACTGGTGCAATCGTTTATGCATTCCAATCCAGCGAAGGTTGGGGATCCTTGCGATAACTTCAACATCTTTGCCGAGTTCATGAAGTATTGCGGCCGATTCCAACGCGCTCTGTCCGGCACCGATAACGGCTACGCGGTTCCCCAAAGTCTCGAACGGGCGGCCCTCGTAGCAGTGCGAGGCGTGACTAGGATCGAGGTTGGAGAACTGCTTTGGCAGCTTTTTGAAAGGGCCAACTCCCGCCGCTACGACCACGCGACGACTTGTGACAATCGCACCGTCAGACAACGTAAGTTCGAATGCTGAGTTCTTCTTGATTACCTTTGCTACCTTTCGGCGGTCAAGAGTATGAATCAACTGTTTCTGGTACCATCTCCCGTAATTCACAAAAGTTTCCCGTGGAACGCGCTTCACTGGCTCGATTCCAGTAGCAGTTTCATACGCTTCCAGCGTGAAAGCTGATCTTGGATCGGCAATGGTGGAAGCTTCCCGCGGGGAGCGCAGGAGCATTCCTTGCGGCATTCCATTGGCCCAGAATTCCATTGGCTCCCCGAAAATCCGCACATCTCTTCCTGAGGCGGTCAGGTGGGAGGCAGCCGACAAGCCATACGGGCCAGCTCCGATGATTGCTACCTCGCAGTCGGTTGAGTCGTGAACCATTGCGTCTCTACACACCCTTTCGAAGGAATAGTCAAAGCTTGAATCCGGACGACCGTTCGAAGAGACTAATCCCCGCCATGAATTGCTGCCGCGGGATTCAAGGATGCAGCGTCAACCGTTTCTGTGTCCGTCTCGAAGTGTATTGATTCCGACGAATCTTCAAAGCTAACGATCAGGCGGCCATCTTTCTGAGTCGCATAGGCGATTCGTGCGCGTTCACTGCCGCTGCCCTCGAGCTTCCAACCTTGACCACTGCGGATGAGCTTCATTGCTGCTCTTTGGCGCCACCATCGGTTAACAGCTCCCGGCGTGGTTATCCAGACGTTGCGTTCTGCCCGCAGATGACACAAATGCGACAGTAGCTGTTTGTAAACTGTCTGCTCACGCGGTTGCGTAACATAGTCGGGATGCACTATGAAATTCATACACCCGTGTTTCTGCAAGATGATGTCGGTCTGTTGTTTCCAGATGTCGATTGTGTAGTCGTTTAGGATGTTGAAAAGAGTGTAATCTTGGACTGCCGTGACCGGGATTTCAACTAGATCGCCTATGAAATAGGGCATAACAGTGCAGCATCCGCCACGCTGCGGATCTAGGTGGGCGACGTTGGGAACCGACATATCGTAAGAAAATTTCAGCGCGTCAAACCATACCTGCTTTCGATATAGGACAGCTGCGCGGAAGCCCTCTGAACCATATTCCCTCCCATAGGAATTGATCTGTTGGGCGCGCGCCAGAAATTGTTCTCGATTCTTAAAGAGGTGCCCGTCGTGGTTCAGATCATGAACTGCAATTTCAAAACCGCGGCTTCGAATTAGTTGCAGGAGATCCGATCTGACCAGGTAGCGATCTTCGGGGATGATCTGAAATGATGCCTTGATTCCGAAGGAGTCGTCGATGTCTATGAGGGCGGGACAAAAATCGCTGCCTTCCCGAGTCTCCACATCGTGGGTCATCACTGCGCAGGCGCTGGCGCCCTCGGGCCAAAACCAGATAAATGGAATGCGCTCAGCCTGGCTGGCTTTGAGAGACAGCAGGAGCAGTTGCTCGTGCAGATTGTCTACAGAGCAGTCGATAGGCCACTGCGGGAAAAGGATACGGGTCCATTTCCTGAGATGAAATTTTTGCAACTGTTTTCGGATCGTCACCGAGAGGACGGGTCGGACGAAATAGTACAAATCTGAAAGAACCGAGAACGGGCCACTGCGCCAGTTCTGCACGTAAAGTTCATTCTGAAGGTTACAGGCGACCTCACGAGGATTGAAAGGCAGATCTACGGTGCCGTTTCTAACCGTAGTTTCGGCAAGTGCGTCAGCTAAACGATGTAAAGGGGCCGGTTTCGAAGCAGCACGGGAATATCTTCCGTAACAAGTGATATCCCCCCCAAATCGAAAATATCCGGTGCGGTCAGACGAGATTTCACTCGACGCGAAGGAGGCGAACTCTTCAGGGCACCGATAATACTCGACGAAAAGCTCGTTCATCTCTGTTTTGCTGCCGTCCAAATCCGGTTAGTTTAGCCTGGGCGAAAGTGGTAGGTTGAAGTTGCTTGAAGGGCGCTGCCGTCTGACGGGTATGTGTACACGTTATTATATTCTTGTGTGAATCAACCTCACTTCCCGGGCAGCCCTCACATATTACTTTCGGGGCATCTAAACGCCCAAAGATCCGCCCCCTACCCTTCCGCGCAGGTATAATCTATTTGTCGAATCAGGGTCAGGGAACGTCGGTTTGCGTAGTCTAGCGACTCTGCTCGGAGGCCATCTTTCTGTTGAGATAGATCGTCACTCGAAGATTCCTGACAATTTAGCGCATCCTTGGCAACTTCTAAAGAATAGGGCGACATCTTAAAGCTTAATCCCGGGACCTCATCCAAGACAGGGAGTGATGAGCGATGAAGATCTTTCGATTTTTGGCAATACTCTTTGCAGCTCTACCTGCTGCTGCTCAAAATCACTACTACACGACGACTTTCCCGGCTACAGAGAACCCCATCTGCCAGAATGCGGGCGGTGGCTGCGTCTGGACAAACGGAGGAAAAACAGGCATAGATTGGGGCGATGTACAGACCAAATTGAACCTCGCTTTCGGCGCCTCTGAGCCAAGCCAATACGGAGATCCAAGCGCTGCCCTTACCGGCACATGGACAGGCGACCAGACTGCTCAAGCTACCGTTTTTGTCGGCTCAACTCCAACGAACTGCTGCCATGAGGTTGAGCTTCGACTGCGCATGACGATTTCCTCGCACCTAGCTACTGGATACGAAATTATCTGCTCTGTTGTACCATCGAGTCCGTATTTTCAAATCGTACGCTGGAATGGTGCCTTGGGTGACTTTACTTACGTGAATACTACCGGTAACGGGTATTGTGCAAAAGGAGATGTGCTCAAAGCAACAATTAGCGGAAGCACTATCACGGTTTTCAAAAACGGAGCACAAGTTCTTCAGGGTACGGACGGTACTTTCTCTACGGGAAGTCCAGGTCTTGGGTTTTACGACAACACCGATGGAAATTGGAGTGATTTTGGGTTCTCAAATTACACAGCTTGGGACAGCTCCTATACCGGTCAACAGCCAGCCGCTCCTACAAAGCTTACAGGCACTGTAGTACAGAAATGAATTTGGCTGACATTAACAGAATATAGTCCCCTACTCAGGAGCGAACCTGCTTCTGAGCTTGCTGACTGCCTGCTGCGGATTCACAAACTCATGTAATGCAGTTTGGGCGAGCGCACGTATCAACCACAATCCCTTCAGCGGGTAGCCAAGTTCCTGCAATCTGGATTTGTGGTATTCCCAGAATTTCTGTCCCTGAGATCCAACTATACGATTGACAGCCAAGAACCTCCGGTAGGCATCTAATTCCCGCGTCAATAGTCGGTCCAACTCCGATTTCTCCAGGTAAGCAGGTCCGTACTCCATTAGGTCGTGAATATACGCCGAAGAATACCTGTTCATCTTCTGCGAGGCTGTCGTTTGCGTTTCGCTGTGCTTCCTTTCATATGAAAGCACCTCATATACAAAACCGAAATCCCGCGTATGCAGATCTCTGAAACACGCGCTCGTGTCCGCGTGGGGAGATGAGTTCGGGTAGAACTTAGCTGATCGTCGAATGAGATCTGCTCTATATAGAAGAGAGGTGGGAGTTCCGAATCCGAAATCGGGCTTACCCTCCAGAAGTACTCTTCGGCACAGCTCACGGCCATTAAACAACGCCGTCGGATAATCAAACCCCTGCCATCGAACCTCACTGCCACTTAGTTGATAGCAGCCAATTATCCCAGCGGAAATATTTGATTCAGCGCAATCGATCAATCGCTCAAGACAAATAGCAGATATAAAATCATCCGCGGAAACGACTTTGCAGTACTTTGCATTACCAGCAACGAGCCCGAAAGCAATGTTGTGGTTCGTGATGACGTCAACGAACTCAGTGTTGTCGTGAACACGAATTCGCTCGTCCTTCTTTGCATACTCGTTCGCGATTTGCAGGGTCCGATCCTTGCTGCAATTATTTACAATGATGTATTCGAAGTTCCGATAAGACTGCGCCAGGACACTCTCAATGCATTCGGCTATGTAATCCGCTCCGTTGAAAACGGGCGTGAGTACAGAAACAAAGGGCTGCTCCGTTGAAGTAACGTTTGTCATTTACTGAATCCTTCGCGTTTCAAAATTGAACGTTCGCGCCGTGTATTGCGATAGGGATGAAACAAATTTATGGCAGTTGATCTTGCAGCTCATCACGGTACTATCGCTTCTCTTGACATCAAATCAGCCCGTGAATTTTGCTTGCGGTTGATGAGACTGAGCAACTGTATTCGTTCCGAGCTATCGAATACAATCCGCCAAGAGCCGATGGCATAAATGATCGTAGCGCTTATAGCGGAACTAATCATCAGGAAGTAATTTGGACGCAGTCCCCAGATAATAAGCGCCAGCGCCACGGCCAGGACACCGATAGAGCGAACGAGAATATTCCCGCTGTTCTTCACATAATTGCCATAATGCAAGCCACTTACTTTACACACTACATAAGGCTGAACGACGACGCGAATCAGAAACGCAGCCAGAACAGTACCAAGGGCAACACCTAAAATTCCGAGCGGTTTAGCAAGAAGAAGACTGAGGCCGAGGTTGATCAACCCTTCTGAACAATTCATGTAAGTGTATACGCGATGTTTGAACGTAGCGTACAACAGGCTCACCGAAGGATTTTGACCCACATCGAGGAGAACAGAAACGGAAAGCGCCACTAGCGGCCAGAAAGCATCTTCGTAATTCGCTCCCATCCAGCGCGCAATGAATGGTCTGCCCCATCCTATGAGACCAGCAGCGATAAACAAGGAACTACAAAGCGATACCTTGGTGGCGAAGAAGAACACTTTCTCAAGAGCTTTCCGATCCTCGGCGCTGTGAAGTCGGCTCAAGACCGGCTGGATCATCCCGGTAATGCAAATGATGATGTCTGTGTAATATCGCGCAAGGACAGTTGCGACACGATAGTGCGTGACCGCGGCCAGCCCTATTAAGGAAGCGATCACGAGCGCATCTACCTGAAATCTCAAGATGTCTGCGATTGCTGCCAGAAAAATGAAGACGCTATACGAGAAGAAAGCCTTGGCCATTTTGGGATCTATAGATCCGCCATGAATTTCGGCCCAACTTACTTGCCGCTTCGCGAAGAATATTTGCAAGAGGGTCCCGACCATCGTGGCAATCAGTTGAATCCATGCCAGAGCCAACAGGCCATAACCACCCAATATCGCTACAACAGTCAGGCTAGTTCGCAGAACCACGAATAAGATAGAAAGTAGCGACTGGATGTCGAATCGGAGTTCAGCGTCAAGCAGCCCGGAATAAGCCCTGGCCGGGAAGGTTAGCGCAATGGACGTTCCTAAGACCGCGATGACCTTTCTGAAAAGAACTGCATCTTCATGCGTCTTGGTGAACCATGGCGTGACCCCTATTATCAGGAGAGTTGCCACAAGAGCGAGGCAGCCTATAAAGGACTGAATTCTTAAGGCGGTATTGAATACAACCCGGCATTCGTTGTGGTCCTTCTTTCCGATCGCAATGCTCATGTACTGAGAGACCGCCGTTGAAAGACCAAAATCCAATAGGCCGTAATAGCCAATAAACGCGGTGGCCAGCGTCCAAAAGCCGTACATGCGATCTCCAAGATGATGCACGATGAATGGCATCAAAAAGAAAGAAGAGATCGCCGCGACAACGAGATTACACAGGCGTAATAGAGAGCCCGAGAGCAATCTCCGACCCGCTATGATCAGATGTCCTGGCATGAGTGGTCAATTCCGCGGTGGCTGAGACGGACTCGGCGCTACAGAAGCCGTGTCAGCCCGGGGTGGCGCGTTTACAAGTTGCTTATTACAACTTACACGAAGCGTCTCATCATACCATCCAAAGAGTGTTGACACGATTGTGTCCCATGAGTATTTCTGTCTGACCTCTGCTTGGGCTGCGACAGAGATCGAATCACACAACGCTGGATCTAGAAATAACTTGGCAATAGCCTCGGCGATAGCTGCAGGGTTGCCCACATCAACAACAAGTCCGGTGCGCCCATGCGACACAACCTCGGGTACGGCGCCACCGCCGCAGGCAACAACAGGCAGGCCCGCCGCCATCGCTTCGATGATGCTCATTCCGAAGGATTCGTAGTATCCAGGGGCGACATAAACATCCGCATTCTCATACCACGCGTGCACCTCACTGTGCGAGACGAGACCGGGGAAGTGAATCTTGCCAGCGGCCTCAGGGCAAACCCTCTTTTTGATCTGCTCTAGATAGCTCCCTTTATAGAATGGCGCGAAACCATCTGTTACCTCTTTGGGCAAGCAAAGGTCGGCATAATCCGCACGTGGTGCAACCCATTCTGGCCCAACGATTGTAAGCGTGGCATCAGGAAATTGACGGACGATCAGATTAAAGGCGTCTACCAAGACATGCACGCCCTTCTCGGGCGAGAGCCTTCCAATATGCAGAATCCGCTTTGACGCAGGCTTTA
>Ga0207639_10002228_pt1 | contig 13044 bp, 9 predicted proteins | sample KBSCornC32_FD_184299 | JGI IMG/M metagenome (GOLD analysis project Ga0207639, IMG submission 184299) | Corn rhizosphere microbial communities from Kellogg Biological Station, Michigan, USA - KBS Corn C3-2 (SPAdes) (version 2) | ecosystem: Host-associated > Plants > Roots > Rhizosphere > Soil ...
CCGCCGCGCATGCCCAGGGTCTGGTGCATCGCGACATCAAGCCGGCGAACATCCTGCTGGAAGACGGCGTCGAACGCTTGAAGATCACCGATTTCGGCTTGGCACGGGCGGCCGATGATGCCAGCCTGACGCGATCCGGCGTCATCGCCGGCACGCCGCAGTTCATGTCGCCCGAACAGGCCCGCGGCGAAGCAATCGACACGCGCAGCGACCTGTTCAGCCTGGGGAGCGTCCTGTACGCAGCCTGCACCGGCCGCGCGCCGTTTCGGGCCGAGACGAGCTACGGCGTCTTGAGACGAATCACCGATGAAACGCCGCGGCCGATCCGTGAATTGAATCCCGAAATCCCGGCCTGGCTGGCGACGACAATCGAGGTCTTGCACGCCAAGGACGCGAGCGGCCGGTTCCAGTCGGCCGATGAAGTATCGCAGCTCTTCGAGCAGTGCCTGGCACACGTACAACAACCGGCGGTGGCGCCACTCCCGGAAACACTGCGAACTCCGGTCGCCGCTCCCAAGAGATTACGCCGACGAGGCCAGCGTCTGTGGTGGGTCATAGGAATTGCGAGCGCGCTGGTGCTGATTTTCTCGACGGTGCTGGCCCTGCGCGATCGAACTCGCGACAACAAGAGCGCATCGCCGAACGACGACAGACAATCAACGACAGCTCCGCCTTCGCTGGCGACGCGCTGGGAAGACGGCTCGGATGAGAAAGTTTTGGACGCGGAGACTGAGATTAAGGGACTCGAGAACGCGGTTAAAGACAACTGGGATGATTCGATACAACGAGAACAATAGAGCCGCGACCGTAAGGGAGCGGTTTTTCCGTCAACCCTTGCAACCCGCACCACTCCCTCACGGTCGCGGCTCTATCGTCATCAGGCTGTTCAGGAGCAAAACATCATGAAGAAATGGCTCTATCCAATAATTGCAGGCGGCCTGGTGCTGGTAGTGGGCGCGACATTCACGCGATCGATTCATTCGCGCAGATCGGCCGTCGCGGCCGAACAGGCTGCAGTGAATGAAGCCCAAGTCACGGCGGCCAAAAAGCTGGCGAGCGAACTTCCCAATCCTGACGCTTCCAGCGACGGTAAATCGGCGGCGGCTGACCCCGCCAAGTCGGTCACGCCCGACGATGGGGCACCGGCGGTGGCCGAAAATACTACTGCTGATGCGGGCACAGACCAGCCGCATATCAGCCTCAATTACGCCAACGCGCCTTGGTCCGAGGTGCTCAAGAGATTTGCTGACGCGACGAAAACGGAATTAGTAGCGAGCTCCATGCCCAAAACCAGATTCACTAAATCGGACATGAAACTGCTGTCGCGGGCCGATGCCCTGGAAGTTCTGAATCAGGCTCTGAAACCGGAAAATCTCCGGTTGCGAATCAACGGCAATTATCTGATCCTGAATCATCTGAAAGACGCGACTTCAGAAGCAAGGCAGGGCACGCTGCAGTCGCGGCAGACGGCAGCCGACGCGGCCAATCCGGCCGCACCGGACAAAGAGGAGCCGCCCAAAATCCTGATCGTGCCCGTCCAGAATCGAGATGCCGCCTCGTTGGTCGAGCTCATAAAGCGCATGCATCCGAAGGGCGAAAACATTTATGCTGACCCCAGGACGAATTCGTTGATCTTCCCGAATGGGATCGAACCAAAGTATCTGGATATCGTGCGTGAGCTCGACCAGCCGGAAACGAAAGCGAAATTCGATCCGGCGTCTAACGCGAACACAACGCGCGGCTCCCTTCCAGCCGGTGTGTTTCGGCTGTCAGCCGGGAACACCCAGTTGCTGATCGGTGATCGCGAGGTACGAGTCCTTGAACTTCCGGCGCGGATCAGGTCGGTGGACGGATTTGACCCAAAAATCGTCGGGATCAGCACCACGAAGGATTTCCGCCAGGTGCAAGTGCGGGCCCTTGTGCCCGGAGCCACCGCGATCAATATTGTCGATGAGGAGGGCCAGGTTTTTCACGTGCAGGTCCTCGTCAATAGCGGTGCGTCCAGCAGCTCAGCCGAAGCAAATGGATCGCTTACCGACCTGCCGATCGTCGGCCGATTGTTCGAAAAGCCGACCGCCACGGCCGGCGGCGTGCAGACGTCAGAGGAAAGGGAGTATCGGCAGTTTGAAGCGCAGGCGGTGCAATTAGCGAACGCCCTTCGCCAGCAACAATCGACGATTCCGCAGGATGCCCAGAAGGAGAAGGAGCTGAAGTCCGAATTGCAGGGGGCGGTTCATTCGGCGTTCCACGCCCGTCAGTCGTGGCAACGCGCCCAGGCGGCGCAGTTGCGCACGCGCCTCGAGCAAATCGAGCGGCGCATTTCCGAGCGCAGCCAGATGTCGAACGAGATCATCCAGCGCCGTGTCGATGAGCTGCTGAATCCCCAGAAGCAGTGGGATTCAAACGACAACGCCGCCCCGTCTGGCCGCAACGAGTCGGCAGCGATCGATCCATTGGATCGACCGGAGGCGGATGCGCCTCGGCACAACCGGGCGCGCCAGGCAACCGCCGGGCCAAAAGGCGGCAGCTCAAACGTTGACGGCCCCCCGCTGGAAGGTTTCACTGCAGCCGAATCCAGCCCGGCGCGTGAAACGGCTCAACGTGCATTGCGGCAATCGGCCCGCGATCCACGCCAGGAAATGCTGGATGCCGAGGCCGCCGTCGACGAATCCCGCGCGGCGTTGGTCAACTCGAAGGCCATTTTTCAGTGGGCGGAATCGATCTCGAAGAAGGCTCAAGACCTGTTTTCCAAAGGGCAGGTGAAGGAAAGCGAGGCCAGAGGCAGTGCCACCGAGGCAGATGCCAAAAGGGCCGATTGGCAACGCGCCGAAACGGTTTATGAGATTGCGGAACGCCGGCTGAAATCGGCACGCGAGGCGTTCGCCCTGGAGATCAAGTTTCTCGAATACGACCTGTCGGATGCAAAAGCCCGGATGGACCATGCCGCCATCGAACTGGCGGGAACCGAGCGTCTCTACAAGCAAAACATCGTTTCTCGCGAAGAATACGAATCGAAAAAACTGCCGCAACAGTTGGCCGCGTCGCAATACGAGCGGGCGAAGATGTTGCTTGATCTGTACCAGAAGTCGCAGCCGGACAAAAAGCCGCTTCTCGACCAAACTCGCCCGCCTGGAGTGCCGGACGATCCATCAAATGAACGGGGCGCCGATAAATCACCAAAGAAAATCGATCTTAACCTCCCCGCCGCTGCCGATGACCCGCGGCAGCGCGTGCGGGACGCGGTCCATGCCATCGCTGCGGCTCGCGCGGAAGTCGCCGAGGCAGAGGCCAATGTCGCAGGCGCTGAACAAGAATTGAAACGCACGCAGACGGTGGCCCCAGGCGTTATCCCTCAAAGGGAGGTCCTGCGCATTGAACGATCGCTTGCCTCCGCCCGCGCGGCGCTCCAATCGAGGCGCGTCGATTTGGAGATCAGAGAGCAGCAGTTCGAAGAGGCCCGAGAAATGCTCGCCGAAAGGATTAAGCTCCTGGAAATCGATCTGGCGGACGCCAAAATACGGCTGGAGGAAGCCGATTCAGAATTCTCTCAGGCAAGCCAACTGCTCAAGAAGGGCGCGATTGCCAACGAACAATACGAGAAGATCCGAGTGGCGCGGGGCCTGGCCGAATCACAATACCAGCGCGCCCAGTTGCTGCTCGATCAGTACCGCAAGGCGCTTCCCGGCGAAACTACGGCGGCGGCGAACGAGCCGTCGGCCCGCGAAAAGCCATATAAGGGAGTCTGGCTGTCCGATTTCGCGGCGGCCCAGGAACAGGCGGCGAAAACGCGCCGCCCGATTGTGGCCTTTTTCTCGGCTCGTTGGGTTTCACCCAGCAAAAAAATGAAAGTCGAAGTACTCGGAAACGAGGCCGTCGTCAAGGCCGTTGACGAACGGTTCATCGGCGTGATTGTGGATGTAGATGCGAACCCGGAAGTCTTCAAGAATTTCAGCATCAATCAGATTCCCGCCATTCGCATCCTGCGTGAGGACGGCGAATTGCTGGGTCAGATTGATGGGCGCTGTACTGCGAACGATTTACTCAATCTGCTGAAAGAATCATTTGTCCGGTTGAAAAATGCCCCGCGCTCGAACTCGGCGCCGGCCGCGGAAGAGAAGCCCGACGCGCCCCAGCTGGGGGAGAACAAGCCTGCTTCGTCTGAGAAGCCGGATGAACCCGCTGCCACGCCTGACAATGGGAAAACGCCAAAGCCCGGCAAAGGTTCGAATGCCGAGTTGGAAGAATAAGTGGCATGGTAGTCGTCTTTCGCTCCGCGAAAGAACGTCCTTTCGCAGAGCGAAAGACGACTATGAGGCCCACCCGATTGCGGGTCACCCGAACAACTTCTCGACCGGCTTGCCCCCGTCGACGATCTTGAGAGGACGGCCGATCGGGCTCACGTTTTCCTTGAGCGGATCGACCTTCAGCGATTTGCAGATTGTGCAGAAAAAATCGGCCGCCACGACCGGCGTGTGCTTGATCGACGTGCCGTCGGCCGTCGTTTCGCCGATCACCTGACCGCCGCGAATTCCGCCGCCGGCCATCGCCGCGCTGAAGGCCCGCGGATTGTGATCGCGGCCGTTGTTGGGATTGATTCGCGGCGTGCGCCCGAATTCACCCATCCAGACGACGAGCGTTTTGTCGAGCATCCCCCGCTGCTTGAGATCGGCGACGAGTGCCGCAAACGCCGGGTCGACCTCTCCGGCCAGCCGGGCGACTTCGCTGAAGTTGTCGCGGTGCGTGTCCCAGTTGCCGACACGCACTTCGACGAACGTGACCCCCGCTTCGACGAGTCGCCGGGCCAGCAGGCAGCCCCGTCCGAACTGCGTATCGCCGTATCGAGACTTGGTCTCCTGCGATTCGCCGGTGAACTCGAACGTCTTGACTCCGGGGCTGAGGACCAGCCGTTTCGTCTTCTCATACAGTTTCTGATGATCGGCGACCGCAACTTCGCCCCCGCGCGATGCAAAATCGCTTTCGAGTTTTCCCAGCAGGCCCAGCCGACGTTCAAAACGCGGCGTCTGGACCGGCATCGCCACGTTCTGCGGCAGTTGCCCCGGATTGGGAACGAGAAATGGATCGTAATCGACTCCCAGGAAGCCCGAGCCGACGAGCCCCGCGCCCGCTCCCCCCTGTCCGACTGACACGACGGTAGGCAGGTCGTGATCGGGAGAAGCAATTTCCTTGGCGATGGCACATCCCAGGCTGGGATGGCGCAAGGCACCGGTCGGAATGTAGCCGGTATGCATCTGGTACGTGGCCCGCGCGTGTTCGCCTTCTTTGTTGGTCATCGACCGGATCAAGGCGATGTCGTTCATCTGCAGCGCGGTCCGTTCCCAGCCTTTGGCGATGCGAATGCCCGAGACGGCCGTCTCGATGGCCTCGGTCGGACCACCGTTTTCGGTCCCCGGTTTGGGATCGAACGTCTCGAACTGGCTCGGTCCCCCCTGCATCCAGAGCAGAATCAGCGACATTCCCTGTTTGCGCAACTCAGCGGCCTGCACGCTCATCAAGTCGCGGAAATCGAGCGTCCCCGCGGCAGCAGCCCCGGCCGAAACGTAGTGAAGAAAACTCCGCCGCGAGAACCCGCGACGAGACGAGGCAATGTCGAGGTGGTGAAAGAGGCTCATGTGATGGGTTCCGTTTCGTGACTTTCAGTTCAATCGGTCTACCGAAAGAAAAGGTTGGGCTGTGTCTCGTAGTAAGAATACGGGTCATGCCCACGCCATCCGTGAGCTAATTCTCATTCGAGCATGATAACAGATAAGGCAAAAAAATCTGGGGCAGAAAAAATGGTCGACCGGCAACCGTCGTCATCGTATTTTTCTGTCCCTTATCTTTCTGTCCACTTTTTTCGTCACATACCCGCCAGCGATCAGACGGACGGTGGACAGAAAAATACAGGGACAGAAAAATGACTTCTTGGTACGTTGTACGCCGTTTATCGCTTCGACTGAAACTCGGTCGAGTTGAGCAGGCTCCACAGGATATCTTCGAACGCTTCCTGGCGGTTTTTGAACTCCTGGATGTAATCGCGGCACGTCTGGGCTTCTTTGGCCGACGGCTCGCGCGAGTGCACCAGAATGAACAGTTCGCTGATCGCATCGTCGTCGTTCTTGTATTTGTCGAGGAGCTGATGCAATCGGGTTTGTCCGGTCGCTCGAATGAGGTTGTTGACAAACGTCGAATTCATCATGAACAGCGCCTGCGGAATCGTGCCGTTGATTTCTTCGGGGCGCGTCGACGGATCAAACCCCCACAATTGATGGAACTGGAATCGCCCGGTTTGCGCCCTGCGATACATGCCCATTCCCGGTCCATCGCCTTGCGGCGCCGGCTCTTGTTCTTTGATTCCCAGGACGCGCATCAGCGAATCGTAAAGCAGGTCGGCGCGCAGGCGAACCGGGGCGGCCGATGCGAAGGGAATCGTCTGATTCGGATCGTGTGGCCGGACCTGCCGCTGGTACGCCTCGGTATTGGCAATCACCCGGAACAGCCAGGCGATGTCATAGCCACTGGCGATGAACGCTTCGCTAAGCGTTTCGAGCGCTTCCGGGTGATTCGCCGTGCGTTCGGGGCCCATGTCGTCGATCGGCATGTAGAAGCCCTCGCCGACAAGTTGCGCCCAGATCCGGTTGACGAACGCCTTGGCAAACCACGGATTGTCGGGGGATGTGATGTAATGGGCCAGAGCCTTGCGTCGATCCAGATCGCTCAAACCTGAGCCGGCCTTCAGGTTTCCAATGAAAAACACCGGGTCGAGCTTCTTCCCTTCCGATTTCGGGTGCTGCAAGTCGGGCATGTGATACTCGGCCGCGCCGCGGCCCGGCTGCATCTGCTGTGGCAACGGCGGAAGTTTCTTCAACTCGGCCGCCGTCAGGAACCCGTCTTTGTCGGCGTCCCCCAGATCGAACAGACGTTCGAACTGCCCGCCTGGGGCTTGTCTGGCCTCTTTGCGCGAAACCTTGTGGTCGCCGTCCCTGTCCAGCCGCCGGATAAAAGGATCCGGATTATCGCTGATCTGTTTCAGGAACTCACCGCGTCCCCGGCCGTTATTCGCATTGGGCGAGAACGACACCAGTTCGAGCGATTGCGTCTGCGGCATCGTGGGTTGTCCCTTGGGCCGCATCTGAAGGCGGGGGAAGAACGCCGCGAAACTGTGAAATTGTTCTCGCTTCCAACTGTCGGTGGGGTGGTCGTGACAATTGGCGCATTGGAGTTGAATGCCCATGAAGACGCGCGATGTCTCGGCGGCAACTTCATCGGGCTCGGCCCGCTGTGAAAGTATGAAGGCGATCTGTCCGTCTTCGCGACTGTCACCGGTGGCTGTCAGCAAGCCAGTGGTGATCTCATCCCAGGGGCGATTCGCGGCCAGTTGCGATTTCATCCACGACTCGAAACTCTGGAGGGATGGAAAGAGGAACTGGAGCCGCGTTTCGGTGGCCCGCGGGGCAATCACATCGTGCCAGTAACGCGCCCAGTTGCTCGCATAGTCGCTGCTGGCCAGCAGGCGGTCGACGGCCAAAGCCCGCTTGTGCGAATTGGAGTCGAGGCCGAACAGCGTCACGTCTTGCGACGACGGAGCCACTCCAGCGATGTCGAACGAGACGCGCCTGAGAAAATCTTCGTCGTTGCAGCGCGGCGCAATGGCAACACCGGCCTTGTTCAGTCCGGCAGAGATCAATTCGTCGACCCTGGTCGCGATGAGCAGCGGATCCGCCGCGTCGTGCCGCTTGTGACCGTTTTCAGAAGGATTAATCTTCGGAGGCGCGGAGTCGTTTTGCGCGTAAGCAACGGGCTTATTTCTGGCCGGCGTCATCGCCTTCGCTCGGGCGGCTTTGGCTCCAGGCTTGCCGGATTGGCCCTTGCCAGATTGTCCTTTACCGGTCTGGTCCTTGGCGGTCTGGTCTTTGCCAACTTGGGCCGGCAAGACCGCAGCCCCCAGGAGAGATGCCACAACCACCAATGCCAAAATGAGTTGTGTCCATCGCTGGTATCGCATCGAAGGCTCCGTGACAGGAGTTTGCGTTTGGTTTGAATGGCGTGCGAGCTGATGGTGCCCGACCATCTAACCCCAATTAAACCGCGAGGTTTCGCCGCCGGCCGACGCTTTTACTGGTGGCTGACCCGCATTATCAGGTCGTGCCCGCCCGTTCCGCAAGGCCCGGAGGACAGGTTTCTAACCGTCGGCGACGGCATTGAGTCGCCCAGGATCGACAATACGACGTATAGGACTAATATGACTGATGGGACGATTGCTTTGGCATACGTCGCAGTTGTCGTATACGTCTTTGTGCCTTCTTCGGCCGGACAGGTTAGCAACCTGTTCTACGTGGCCGGGGCTACTGCTGCAGCATGCTGTACGGGATGTCGTCGCCCGTTTCGGTCGAGAAGAACAGCTTTCCAATTTCGTAGCTCAAAGCCGACAGATACCGCTTCTTGAAATCGTTGAAGGGCATCGCGCTCTGGTCGACCGGGCCGTTCTTCGGAAAATTCGACTTGATCGGCGTGGTGTAGATGACGGTGCCGTCTCTCTTGTTCTCGTCCATCTTCACCACGTTGACGATGCAGTCAGCCCGGCCACGATACAGGTTGTTCACGCCGGCTTCGTTGAGGCTGTAATCCTTGATGTCGATGTGCACGATGTAATCGACCTTGAACGCCGCGCCGATCTCGGACGTCTTGCGCCAGCGGTCGTGCTTGTCGAGCCAGGCGTAGACGCGGTCGGGATCGACGACCTTGATTTTCTTGCCGTTCAACTGATACGCCACATGCTTGGCCAGATCGAAGTCGAGCGAGTCGTGGTCCCACTTAAGCTCTTTGGGGGCGTAACAATAGACGAGCGTCACCTTGTTCTTGCCTTCCAGCGTCTGCTTGGTCTTTTGATGAAAATCAGGGTCGGTGCTCGGGGGGCCGCCCAACAGGTATCCCAGCAGCATGAACGGCTGACAACCCGATTGTGCCCCCACCAGCAGCAATATGCCCGCCAGGTGCCAGAGTTTGAACCCGGCGGCACTGGTCGGTCGCATGGATATCGTCGTCTCGTCCATCGAATGATCCTTCACAAACTGGCAGAGAGAATCTCAGATCTCGTCTTCGGGCCGGTAATCGACGAACAGCCGCGTAAGTGTCTGGCCGAGTTGCGTCATGAATTTCTGCTTGAACGTGTCGGGCCCTTCCTGGTCGGCGGTGTAGGGCCGATTCAGCGGGTACTTGGAATTGAACGGTTTGTTGTAGATCAGCCGGGCACGCTTCTTTCCGGGCTTGAGGCCGTCGTCGACCAGTTCCGCCACGACGACCTTGCCCGAGGCGTGGCCGCGATACAGGTTTGGGCTGTTCTCTTCGCGATAACCGAAGTCATCGAAAGTGAACAGCACGACGAAATCGGCCTTGAAGTGTTCGCCGATCGGCAACAGGTCGGTCGCCGTCGTGATAATGTCGTTTTCGTCGATCCACTTGGCCACCTTGTGGTCGTCGACGACGGTGATGTTGGCAATCTTGAATTGCCGTGAAACGGCCGCAATGATGTCGATGTCCAGCGACGGCACTTCCACCCGCGCCGAATCGACCGAGCTGCTCAAGACGACGACCCGCTTGTTCTTTTCCGTCAGCTTCCTGCCATGCGTGGTTTTCGTGAAATCACACGTCGTCTTGGGAAAGCCCTGCGCGATCTGCAAGACGCCGATGATGATCTGGCAACCGGAAAAGTTGGCCAGGAGCAGGGCCAGCGCGAGGTCCCTGGCAATGGACATTATCAGAGGCCGCGTCGTCGGTTCCGCCTGGCGATCCATCGCCGATCCTTCCTGAAATGCCCCTGAAATTCCGCCATTTAACTGCCGAAAACAACCGGTGATTCAACCAACGATCAGCCGTAGCGTCCAATTCACGAGGCAAACTACCGCGAGAGCGCCGTACAGCCACAACATGCTCCTGCCCGGATCAGCGACACCGGCCAACCTGCCTTGGGCCGCGCTCCACCAGCACCAGGGAATCTGCACGGCACACACCACCGCCAGTACGACGCCGCTGGCGCTGGCGCGAATGGCCTGCGTTACGTTTCCGTGCATTAAATGAGAGAAACTCGTCGTCATGCCGCAACTCGGACAAGGAATGCCGAACAAAGCGCGAAAAGTGCAAGGTGGCAGGCCCAGGCTTTCATGCGTCCCGTACCCGCGAGGGTTGGGCTTGAGCGCGAAGGCCAGTGCAAAACCGCCGATCAGAAACAGGCTCCAGCCGACGAGCAGGCAACGGCCGCGCCGTGCGACGGGAAATCCGCCTGTTTCTGGGATGTCAGTCATTGAAGGAGAAGTGAGGGAGCGGAAAGTATCGGGATTGACGATTTGCCGCAAGGCCAACTTGCGGCCACCGGATGCGTTGGATGCGGCCAGAAACCGCGGGGCGGCGAAACCGATATTTGAACGTCAATTATAATCCCACGGATGGCGTGGCAATACCACGGATGACAGACGCAATTCCCGAACCGCGTTCGTAAAGTCGTTATCCGTGGGTTTACCACGCCATCCGTGGGCCCCAATCCGCCTGTCAATCAACTGCACTTGCATTGGCGGACCGTCGGCGGCATTCGTCTCACCGGGCCCCGAATTCGTCCCCAGCGGGCCATTCCTGGATCGCATTGGCCGCTTTGTGCATCAGTGAATCGATCAATCGGGCAGGCGCTTTCTCGGGATTGCGATGGCGAGTGTTAAAGAGAACGGCCCAGCAGAGCCCGTCGTGCCGGCGCACGAGAATCGTTGATGTGCCGTCCAGCGACCCAGTGTGCCATTGCGAGAATTTGTCCCCCAGCGTGGAGATTTCCTTTTCCTCCTCAGTCTTGGCTTTGGTCCGCACAAACCAGCCCAGGCCGTAATAGACAGATTTGGGTTTTTGTTCAGCGTCGTATCCGGGCCCTCCCGCCGGGCGCGCGAACATTTCAGCCACCGATTCGGATTTTAGAATCGGGCAGCGGTTCGGATCATCAAAGGCAGATGCAAACCGCACCAGGTCGACCGCCGACGCGATCCAACCGCCATGTGAATCCATCGCTTCCAGGTTCCATGTCCCATAGGGCAGGGGGACGTCCTGTCCCAGGTTCTGGCCGACAACGGCCGGCCCGCGCTTGTCGCCAGGCGCGTAATATTTTACCTCGCCCTCTGCCCGAAATTCGGGCAGCGTGCGGCCCAGTTGCATCTGTACGATTCCCAATGGCTTGAGTACGTGCTCTTTGACATACGTGTCGTAGGGCTCCCCTGAAGCCTTTTCGATCAGCCGCCCCAGCAGGCAGTAACCGAAGTTCGAATAGGCATAGCGCTCGCCCGGTTGAAAATCGAGCGGCTTGCCGCGCATGTAACGAATAACCTGTGCCTGTCCTGCGGGGGGATCGGTAGCGAGCTCGCGGGCGATTTCGATCGGACGGAACATCGGGTCGAACGACACGTCGCGATCCCAGCCCCCGGAGTGCTGTAAGAGCTGGCGAATCGTGATTTGCGGCAGGCGCGAGTCGGGCGTGCCGGAGGGCGGCTGGTTCGCGTCGTCTTTCAGCAGGTCGAACACCCGTTCCTCGAGGCCCAGCTTGCCCTGTTCGACGAGTTGCAGAATCGCGACGGCGGTGATCGGCTTGGAAATGCTGGCGATGCGGAACCGGGAAGCCGGTTCGACAGCCGTTTTCGATTCGACGTCGGCGTAACCGAAACCGCGCGCATAAACCAGCCTGCCATTCTTCGAGATGGCCACGGCGGCGCCGGGAACTTTGTGCTCGGCGACAAATGTGGTGAGCAACTCGTCGAACGGTACCATGTGCGAATTTGCCCTTCCTGTAACAACCGCGGCGGCCGGCGTTGGCGACGTGTCGTCGGCCGCAGAGGCAAAGGGCGCGGTGCCGGCGATGACGGCGGAGATCCAACCGGCCATGACGATCACCGGAATCAAATCGAAATCAGCGACGGATAAAACACGGAATGAAGAATACGGATTTTTGTGTCCGTCAGAGATTCGTGCTTCTTCCGGGTTCAATCCGTGGCTAAGAGTCTTATTAGAAACCGTTTTCATCGAGCACTCCGGGCAGCGGAATCGTCCAATGCAAAAGATGCCTTAATCAGCATACCGCGGCATATGGGGGAAGGACAATAAAGTGACCATAGAGCCGCGACCCAAGGGAGCGGTATGTCTGCCTTGCCGGAAAACCACTCCCTGACGGTCGCGGCTCTGTAATCAGATTCCCTTCATCAATGAACTGGTCAAGGCAAGCAGCGTTTGCCTTGACTTCCGCATCTGACACAAGTAACCTTTTGGTTACCTATTATGGCTGAATCGATGGATACGGTTTTTGTGGCGTTGGCCAGCCCGGCACGGCGGAAGATGCTCGACATCGTGAAGGACCGGCCGGGTTGCACCGTTAAACACGTCGCCGGGTTTTTCAAGATGAGCCGCATCGCCGTCATGAAGCACCTGCGGATCCTCGTGTATGCCGGGCTGGTCATTTCGGAGAAAGAAGGGCGCAGCCGCAAGCTGTACTTCAATTGCGTTCCTATTCAGATGATTTACGACCGCTGGACGACCGACTACAGCGCCTTGTGGGCGAGCGGTTTGACCAGACTGAAATATCGCGTGGAAGCGCAGGAGAAATCGCATGGCCGAAGGTGAAAAGGCAATCTTCCGTGTCGTGATCCGCGGGGCGATCGAGCGCGTCTGGCACGAAATCACCAAAACTGACGAATTGCAGCAGTGCATGTTCAACATGCGGCTCGACACCGACGGCCTCAAGCCCGGCGGGCAGATCCGCATGCGCTCGCCCAGCGGCAAGTACACAGGCATCGCCGGCGAGGTGCTTGAATTTCAGCCGCCGCGCCGTTACGTGCACACGTTTCGCTTCACTCAGTTCGACGATCCGCCCTGCACCGTGATTCATGAGCTGAAGGAAGTCGAAGGCGGCGTCGAATACACGCTCACGCACGAAAACCTGCCGCCCGGAACGAAGACGGCCAAGCAGATGAACCAGGGAGGCCCGTTGATCGTGAATACACTGAAGGCGGTCGATCGAAAAGTGTG
>Ga0207639_10002230_pt1 | contig 13033 bp, 11 predicted proteins | sample KBSCornC32_FD_184299 | JGI IMG/M metagenome (GOLD analysis project Ga0207639, IMG submission 184299) | Corn rhizosphere microbial communities from Kellogg Biological Station, Michigan, USA - KBS Corn C3-2 (SPAdes) (version 2) | ecosystem: Host-associated > Plants > Roots > Rhizosphere > Soil ...
TGGTTTGCTCGCGTACTCGATTTCCTGCGTCCATGTACGAGCTTATCCGAGCGTCCTCCGGAGACTCGACCAAGTCGATGCCGTGCTTGTCCTTCACAGCTTGTAGGGCCGAACTTAGCTTGATGGGTATAGACCGATAACCGAATGATTTTAGCGAGTCTCTCAACTGATCGATGATGATCTGCTTCTCCGTTCCTACGGGTGCAACCAACCCGATCACGATTTCGGGATCCTCGCGATCCAACAAATCCAGAGAGAACGTGTTCTTCATTTAGGAACGGGTAAGTTTGCGAAAGGCTCCTCATTAATACCACGATTCTTTACGCCGTACCACAAGTTTTTCGCCTGTTCAGCGTAAAACCCAGCAGCTGGCTTGGTGTATATTCCTCACAGCGGTTTGTGGTGATATTCAACTGATTCGATAGGAGGGAAGGGTTTATGTGGAATGACTTTAAGGCGTTTATTGCGCGAGGGAATGTTTTGGATCTGGCGATCGCGGTGATAATGGCCGGGGCGTTCGGGAAGATCGTGGTGACGTTTACTGAGGGGATCATTATGCCGGTGGTGGGGCTGGTGACCGGCGGGGTGGACCTGAAGACGAAGTTCTGGGACCTGAGCGGGAAGCTTGGGCCGGACGCGACTGCGGCTCAGATCGATGCGGCGGTGAAGGCGGGTGCGCCGTTGGTGCGTTATGGGCAGTTGATCTCGGACATTGTGACGTTTTTTATCGTGGCGTTTGTGATGTTCGTAATTGCGAAGCTGGCGATGGATTACTTTAAGCGTCTTGCCGCAAAGACGCCGCCGCCGCCGCAGGAGGTGTTGCTGGCGGAGATCAGGGATCTGTTGGCTGCCAAGTAAATTTTAGCCACAGAGAACACAGAGGGCACTGAGAAGAAGAGATTTTTAACGCAAAGGCGCAAAGACCGCAAAGGTACCCGCAACTGTTTCTAAAAACTCTGTGTTCTCTGTGTCTCTGTGGTGAAAATTCTTACGACGCGATTCCAGCCACTTGCATGAGGTCGGGTTTGTAGGTGGGTTCGGAGTGGTCGAATATTTCGTCGAGTTCTTTTTGGACGGAGCCGTGGCCGGCGGGAATGGATTTTAGGATGGGCTCGAAGTTTTCGAAGTCGTAGAGCTTGTTGTCGAGGAGGTGCGAGCCGGTGACGTTGGTCAGGGCGGTCATCATCGTTTGGCGGATGAAGGGAGTTTCTTTTTCCAGCTCGTTGATCAGCCGTTTGACGCGGGCACGCTTGAGATTGGGTTGCGAACCGCAGAGATTGCACGGGATGATCGGGAACTTTTGTTCGGCCGAGTAGGCGGCGATCTCTTTTTCCTGACAGTAGGCGAGCGGGCGGATGACGGTGTTGCGGCCGTCGTCGGAGCGAAGCACGGGCGGCATCGCTTTGAGCTGGCCGACGTAAAAGAGATTCATCAGGAAGGTCGCGATGATGTCGTCGCCGTGATGGCCGAGAGCGACCTTTGTGCAACGCTCCTCGACGGCAACGTTGTAGAGAATGCCGCGTCGCAGGCGACTGCAAAGCGAGCAGTAAGTGTCGCCCTCCGGAATGTGTGCCGTAACGATCGAGTAGGTGTCCTCCTCGACTATGCGGTAGGGCACGTTGCGAGACTCGAGATAATTCGGCAGGACCTCCTCGGGAAAATCGGGCTGCTTTTGGTCAAGATTGACCGCCAAAATATCAAACTTCACCGGCGCTCGCTTTTGGACGTCGAGCAGCAGATCAAGGAGCGTGTAGCTGTCCTTGCCGCCCGAGAGGCACACCATGACGCGGTCGCCCTCCTCGATCATCGAGAAATCGGCGATCGCATTGCCCATCTTTTTGAGCAGCTTGCCTTTGAGTTTTGTCTCTGCCTTCATCTGAACGCTCTTTGATGCCGTGAGAGGCGTCAAAGTCACGTATTTTCGCACGTTCGGGCGAGTATCACAACGTGGTTTTTTCCTTGACCTTGAGGCGTGAGATATAAATAATACCTAATCCGCCTGCAAACACTATTCGCCGGTAGAAAAGGAAGAACCAATGCTCACTAAGGTTTCGAACTGCGCGCTGCTTGTCGCGCTCATTCTCTCGTCTGTCAGCCTTGCTGCTGCTCAGGACGACAAAAAGGTCCTCGCCGAGGTTACTGTAAAGGCCCAGGATTCGGTTTATACCAAGCTTAGAGGTCTGTCGGCGTTGAACGACGCTTTCTCCGGCGATTATGCGACGGTGTCGAATGTCGTCCTCAAACAGGACCTTGGCACGTTCGTTTTTAAGAGCGGCGAGATCTACTTTCTCAAACCTGCTGATGGACGGGTGACGGGAGCCGTATTTATCGGCTCGGGTGAATTTTCTCTCACACCGCCGACGCGTACCGAGCAAAACGCCATCGCGATCTTTGTCGGCGGCCCGGCGATCAAGGAGGGCTTTACCAGCCTTGAAATGTTTTTTACGGACAAGACGTACGACAATATCAAGGCAATGCCGGGCGTCACGATGGGCAAGGGCGGCGGACAGGCGGAAAAGGCGAGGTCACTCTATCGTGCTCGCGAGACGGTGCTTCGCCAGCAGTTACATTCAAATATCGATTCGCGGGTTTTAGCGGATCTCTATGCTCCGATGAGGCCCGGGTTCTTTACGGCTTTTATCGATGGGGAACACTTTAACAAGCTCGTCTATAACGTGGATCCGCTGGGTATTCCCGAAGTTTACCCGGAGCAGGTTGCGCTCATCAGCTATGGCGACACGGATGGTGGCATCTGGACGGCCTTTCACCTCGCCGACGAATACAAAAAAGGTACCGCGGTAAGTTGGACCGACCGCCGATCTTTTGATATCAAGCACCACGATATCGACGCGACGATCAACGGCACAAAGATCTCCGCGACCGACACCGTAACGATCGAGATGCGCGAGGCAAATTCCCGGGTCCTGCCGCTGGCTCTATTCGGCTCGCTGCGGGTGCAGTCTGTGATCGATGCGGACACAGGAAGCGCCGTTAACTTTATCCAGGAAAAGAAGGATGAGGACTCGGATCTCGGCGTCATTCTCCCGGAAGCAAAGGCGGTAGGCAAGCCTTTCAAGATCAAGGTCACCTACGAAGGCAGCGACGCTATCCGGGCGGCCGGTACTGGTAATTTCATCCTGATCCCGCGCGAGACGTGGTATCCGAATAACCCGGCTTCAGCGTTTGGCGACCGGGCAACATTCGACATCGCATTCCACTATAAGAAGCAGTACATGATGGTCGGTGTCGGGGACCGCGTGGGCGAGGAGACGGTGGACGGCGACACAAAGACCAGCAAATGGACGAGCGGCGACGTCGAGTTGGCGGTTGCGGGATTCAACTTTGGCGACTTTAAAATGAAGGACCTCAAAGATCCCGACACCGGCTTGGATCTCGAGGTCTTTACGAACCGAGAGATACCCGATGAGGTGAAGATGATCGCCGAGAACTCCCCGACCATGGGATCGCTCAATACGGGCAGCATGGCATCGACGGTGCTGACGGACGCAGAAAACTCGACACGCCTGTACAGCGCCTTCTTTGGCAAGCTCCCGTACAAGCGAGTGGCGATGACACAGCAGCCAGCGGGATTTTTTGGACAGGCGTGGCCGACACTCGTGTTTATGCCGTACATCGCGTTTTTTGACGCGACATACCGCGTACAGCTTTTTGGCCTTAGCGGCGCAACTGACGGTTTCTGGACCGAGGTCGCTCCGCACGAGGTCGCGCATCAATGGTGGGGACATTCGGTCGGGTGGACAAGCTATCATGACCAGTGGATGAGCGAGGGTTTTGCCGAATTCTCCGCGTCGCTTTTTCTGCAATTTACCGAGAAGAACACGGCAAAGTACCTTACCTTTTGGGACAACCAGCGCAAGCGCATTCTCGAGGCGACACCCCGGACAATGAATAAAAAGCCCTACACAGTAGGGCCTGTGACGCAGGGCTATCGCCTAAACTCCGCAAAAACGGGGGCGGTCGCGCAGTCGATGATCTATCCCAAGGGCGCATACATTCTACAGATGATCAGAATGATGATGTACGACCACCGCGGTGCAACCGGTGACCAGCATTTTCAGGAAGCGATGCGAGACCTCATCAGCTCGCATCTGAACAAGGACATCTCGACAAACGATTTCAAGCTAGCCATCGAGAGGCATATTCTCCCGACGATGGATGTGGATAAGAACGGCAAGATGGACTGGTTTTTTGACGAGTACGTCTATGGCACCGACATGCCGTCGTACAAGCTCTCGTACACCTTAGCGCCGGGCGAGGGCGGGAAGACGAACTTCAGCGCGAAGCTCGAGCAATCGGGCGTTTCGAAGGATTTTGTCATGCGGGTCCCGTTATACCTTGATTTTGGTAAGGGTTGGGTTTATCTCGGCACGGCGACGGCGGTCGGCAACACGGTCGTCGATATCCAGCCGATCGCACTTCCCGCTGCACCAAAAGGAGCTACAGTGGCGGCATTCGCAGACCTTTTAGCGGCAAAGATCGAGGTCTCGAAACAATAACTATGGCGGGCGGGGCCGGTTCTCGTTTATGATGATTCAGGAACTCGTCTTTTTCGAGCGTCTCGACTGGCACCGCCCGTGTTCCCGACCCGAGTTGAGGAGTGTCTGAAAAATCAAAGAGAGGTACAAGCAAATGATCAGAATGGGAAGGGGCAACCGCGAGGCCGAGTCGAACGAATATAACGCCCAACCGCAAGCGCAGCCCAGCACAAACTACTACACCAGCGAGCCCTCAGCAGCCGCGATACCGGCTAACCGGGCAGTCTCCGAGAGCGAATCGATGGCCCGCGACATTAAGGAAGGGCGGCTGTCCGGCTTTGTCGGACATGGTACGACGCTGACCGGCGAGACGAATTTTCATGCGATGCTGCGGGTTGACGGGCATCTGATCGGGACCGTTTCGAGCGAGAACGGCACGCTGATCGTCGGCACGAATGGGCAGGTCGATGCGAACGTCTCGGTCGCGGCGGCGATGATCAACGGCTCGGTCAATGGCGATATCGTTGCTACCGAGAAACTCCAGCTCGGCCGCACTGCACGGGTTCTCGGCAATATTCAGGCCCCGCGTCTGATAGTCGAGGAGGGAGCGATCCTCGAGGGCGGCTGCTCGATGCTGAGGGCGCGCGAAACCGAGGAGGAAGCCGTTACAGAGGACGAGTATGATGAGCCCGAGGCGACGACGACAAGCTCGGCTTCATTGATCGACGATACGTCCGAGAGCGCGCAGGCATACCTGCTGCCGGACGAAGACGAGGATGAAGAATTGACCGATGCCGCGAGCGTGTAAAGTCGCTCGTGAGTTCTGATAAAGGGCGGCTCTTTGGGCCGCCTTTTTGTTGAGACAAGACTTGCCAAAGAAGACCAGCAATCAAGATCCGCCACGCGTGACGTTCACGACGGAGCTTGTGACCACCGACACAAAGCCGGTGTATCACTACTTGCTCGTCGAGCGTGAGTGGGCCGCGCCTTTGGGGTTTACGGGAAATATGCGGCGGTGTGTTTGCACCGTGCAACGGTTAAGAGAGAACCAACCCGTCGGCGAAACGCCGCCTCCCCTCCTTGGTAAGGAGGGGAGCAAGCTGACATTCCACTGCTCGCTGATGCCGTCGGGTCGCAAAAAGGGAGTATTTTATATATCGATCAACAAGGTGAATCGCGAGAAGCTTGGGCTCGAGCCCGGCGACAGCGTCGATGTGGAGCTGGTGCGCGACGACAGTAAATACGGCATGCCGATGCCGGCGGAGTTTCGCGAGGTGCTGCGGCAGGACGCTGACGGCAAGCGTCTTTTTGATGCGTTGACGCCGGGCAAGCAGCGGACGCTGCTTTGGTATACGGTCAAGTACAAGGACGAAGACCGGCGGATCCACACGGCTCTTGTTATGATCGAGCACCTGAAAAAGAATGACGGCAGGATCGTTTTTCGCGAGTTGGCCGAGGAGCTGAAGCAGCGTCCGGAGACTCAGTGGTGATCATGTCGGGCGCGATCAACGCAGTCGTTGGCATTTTTCGCCCGGCTGAGGCGGCGGAGGCCGTGGTGACGGATCCTAAGGAGATCGCGCTAGGCTATCGCTACTGGCAGATCCGCGTTCTCACGTCGACGATCATCGGGTACGCGGTATTTTATTTCGTCAGAAAGAATATCAGCATCGCAATGCCGTTCATGGAGCAGGACGGCATCAATAAGTCACAACTCGGGCTTTTTCTCACGCTGCACGGGCTGCTGTACGGTGTCTCAAAATTCGCCAACGGATATCTCTCGGATCGGTCGAGTTCTCGCGCATTTTTGACTGTCGGGCTCGCGATGTCGGCGGTGATGAATATCATCTTTGGCTTCTCGGCAGGCGTTGTATCGCTGGGCATCATCTGGATGATCAACGGATGGTTTCAGGGGATGGGATTCCCACCATGCGCGCGGCTGATGACGAATTGGTTCCCGCCAAAAGAACTTGCGACAAAATTCTCTATCTGGAACGCGTCGCACTCGATCGGCGGTGGACTGATCCTGATCATTTGCAGTTACCTGATCTATTTTGGGTTTGGATGGCGGGCGTGCTTTTATGTGCCGGCGGTGATCGCGTTGGTGGTCGCCGTCGTGATCTGGTTCAACACTCCGGACACGCCGCCGTCTGTCGGGCTGCCGGAGGTCGAGGGCACTGAGGTCGAGGGAATTGATCCGTCGCGGGCCGACTTTCGCCGCTTTGTGATCGACCAGGTCTTTAAAAACAAGTACATCTGGATCGTGTCGGCCGCGAATTTTTTTGTGTACACGATCCGTTTTGCGGTGCTCGACTGGGGGCCGACGATGCTCACGCAGGCAAAGCATATCGAGATCACGAATGCGGCTTGGATGGTCGTTGCATTCGAGGCATTTGGCCTGACCGGAGCGATCATCGGCGGGCGTTTGACGGACAAATATTTGAAAGGCCGGGCCGCTCGGATGTGCCTTATCTACATGGTCCTCGCGTGCGGGGCGATCGTCGTGTTTTGGAAAGTACCGGTCGAATCGCAGCTTTTGACGACCGCGATGCTGGGCGCGATCGGTTTTCTCATCTACGGACCGCAATGCCTGCTGGCGGTCACGGCGGCGAATCTGGCGACAAAGCGAGCCGCTGGCACGGCGGTTGGTTTGACGAGCATCTTTGGCTACGCGAGCACGGTCGTGTCGGGTTGGGGACTGGGCGTGCTGATCCAAAACTACGGCTGGGATGCGGCGTTTGTCGTGCTGATCATCGCGGGAATTTTGGGCTCACTGCTGTTTCTGCTAGCGTGGCCGGCAAAAGCCAGCGCGTACGAGATCGAGCCGCAAACGTCGGCCGCCGTCGCGTGGTCAGATGAAAACTAGCTCCTTATTCTCGTCGATGAGCTTGTGTTTGTATGCAAGTTCAAAGTACAACTGCATTCCGCCGAGCATTGAGTCGTCGGGCTCGTAAGCAATATTCCCGATCAAGTAATCGCGGATCTCAGCTTGGGAGAGTGGCAGATTAGCTGCGTAGGATGCAGCGATAGAATCGGCGTTGGCAATTCCCTCATCGCGTGCCGCAGCAAAGTCGATGTCGAGCTGTTTGTGGCGGCTCATCCACATCGCAAACACAAACCCGAGACCCGTGTGCCGACGCCAGAGCTCTGCGAGATCGAAAACACGCAGATCATTATTTGAGATCCGAGATCTGGAATTTGAGATCGCCAGCGCCGGATCGCCGATGATTAGCGCCGCGTCGGCGTGGGCAAGCATCTGCTCGACATTCGGCTGGGCAGGACTAAATTCGGGTTCTCGAGACAAGAACTCTCTAAAAATGATCTTTACGAGGGCGACAGACGTTCGCGATGATGCGTCGAGAGCGACAGTTCGGGCGTCGCCGAGATCCATTCCGTGAGTGACGAGACAGACGCTGCGGACCCGTTGTTTTGCGCCGACGCAAACGTTTGGGACAAGCTTCACGTCAGATAACGTCTGATATGCGATGACCGGCACGAGTGCCACGTCGACGCGGTCTTGTTCGAGGAGCTCGGCAGATCGCGCGGGAGCGTTGTCTAGGATCAGTTCAACTTTGCCGTGGTTGCTGCCATAGAGGAATGACCAGATCAGCGGTGCGGTGTTCGAGTAACTGGAGGCGGAGATGCGCGGCGTCTGCATTACAAGTAGGCTAAGTGCCGAGGAGCCGCGAGGCAAATGTTGTTGCTGCGGCTGATTTGGATTATCCTTTCTCCCAAATGAAACTCCGACAACTGGTATCCGTCGCGCCGGCGATCATCGTCTTGGCACTATCGACCTTTTCCCAGGGAACGATCGTGGTCCATGATCCAACCAAGGACGCTCCGGAGGTGAAGCTCACGCCGGCGGAGCAGGCACTTTTTGACCATTCTATGCCGGCGGTTGCAAAGCACGTAGCGTTGGAGAGTTGCGATACCGAGACGCGAGAGACCTCGGGCCTCGCGCACGGAGCATTCACGCGCTCCGGTGCCAAACAGACCCTGATCTTCTATCAGTACTGCCAGACCGGAAACGGCCTCGGCTGGGTTGGCCTCCTTTTGATCGAGGGCGGCAAGGTCGTCGGCAATTATATCTCCGATTCCGGATGGTCGGTCGGTATCGAGACAGTGCCCGATATCAATCAGAATGGACTGGATGAATTCGCCCTCGCATTTGGCGGCGGTATGCATCAGGGTGCGGGCGGCGTGGGCGTCGACCTGATGGAGTTTTCCGCGGGCCTGCCGAGGGGACTCGGCTGGTACAAGGCGGAGGAGTTCAACGAGAGTCAGACCGACTCCGCCTGGAAGCTGACAGCGCGCCCGGGCAAACCGCCCATCTTTTATAAACAAAAGTTCTTCTCAGGCGAGGACCAGAAGTACAGGCCCAGAGGCGGTGCCGTGGCGACAAAGCTCGGCACGCCGTACGGCAAATTTGAGCAGGTAAAATGACACAGATCTACGACGTAACCGTTACCATCAACTCTCGGACGCCGATCTATCATGGCGATCCGGGTGTTGAGTTCAACTCATTCAAGGCGTTTGCGAAGGGCGACCATTCGAATGTGTCGCAGATCTCCTTTGGCGTCCACACGGCCACGCACGTCGATGCGCCGGCACATTTTATCGATGGCGCCAGACGTGTTTTTGAACTCGACCCGGCAAAGCTCATAGGTCAGTGCCGTGTTGTCGAGGTACCAAATGACGTCGTGGAGATACTGCCCGAGCACGTTGGCGATATCTCGGGCGTGACGCGAGTTTTGTTCAAAACCCGTAATTCAACATTTTGGGCTACGCCGGAGGATGGATTTAGGTCGGACTTCACCTATCTTGTCGCCGACACCGCACATCATCTCGTCGATCACGGTGTCGTGCTCGTTGGCATTGATTATCTGTCGATCGAAAAGAGCGGCTCGCCCGGTCATCCAGTACACGTGACATTGCTCCAGAATGAAACCGTCATTCTCGAGGGGCTTGATCTTCGCGAGATCGCGGCGGGCGACTACGAACTACTCTGCTCGCCTCTGAAATGGGACGGATCGACTGGCGACGGTGCTCCGGCTCGGACATTTTTACGAGAGAATTAGAACAGGATAGACAGGATGAGCAGGATAAAAATCTGCCATCCTGTTTATCCTGTCTATCCTGTTTATGGCAATCGTTGATGAGACGACTTATCGCCAACCGGTGTACGATCTCGTCTCTCAAATTCCAAAAGGCAAAGTAATGACCTACGGCTCGATCGCGATCGTGCTTGGTGACGGTTACACGCCGAGGACGGTAGGCTATGTTATGCACGCTTCGCCTGACGGTGTGCCGTGGCAGCGCGTGATCAATTCGCAGGGAAAATGCTCGACCGGGCGGCTGACGATGCCGGTAAATCTGCAGCAGGAGATGCTGGAGAAAGAGGGCGTCGAATTCAGCAAGGCCGGCAAGTGCGATCTAAACGTCTGTCAGTGGTGGCCGGAGGGGTTCGCAAATGATGAAGAGCTGCAGACGCGATTGTTTTCGGAATAGGTGATAGCTGATAACTGATAGCTGATAATTTAGGAGCGGTCTTTTTTGATTATCAATTATCAGCTATCAGCTATTCCGAACCTATCGTCCCCACTTTAGTTTGTCCCGGAGCACGTCAAAATAATTACGATTCTGCGGCTGGACGAGGTTAAAGCTCATCGAGCTTTTGCGGATGCGGACGATGTCGCCGGCGGTCATTGAGTAGCCGGTCTGGCCGTCGAGGCTGAGGACGACGCCTTCGTTCTCGTGTTTTAATTCGATCTCGATCTCGGCGTCATCGGGAACGACGATCGGGCGGTTTGTGAGTGTGAACGGGCAGATAGGCGTGAGCACGACCGCTCGCATAGACGGAAAAACGATGGGTCCACCGGCTGAGAGATTGTAGGCCGTCGATCCGGTCGGCGTCGCAACGATAAGGCCGTCGGAGCGGAATGTATTGACGTAAAGGCCATTCAAACGAACGTCTGTCTGGATGATGCGGGCGAGAGCGGCCTTGTTGATAACGACATCATTCAAAACGCGGAGCGCGGCAATGGATTCGCCGGCCCTGAGCAGCTCGACATCAAGCATCTCGCGGGCGTCCACCTCATATCGTCCGGCGATAACCGCCTCGAGAGCCGGAAACATCTCCTCGATCCGAAACTCTGTGAGATAACCGAGGCTGCCGTAATTGACGCCCAGAACGAGTACGTCCGAGCCGCCGGCCATCCGAGCGGTCGAGATCATCGTTCCGTCACCTCCGAGGACGACGATCAGGTCTGCTGCGAGGGCCTTATCGCTGAGCGGCTGACCGGCCTCGAATGGCCCCTCACAAACCCGCACGTCCCGCTCTGCAAGCCACGACGACAATTCGCCAGCGGTGCGGCGTGCCTCGGCGTGATTCGGCTTAATGACGATACCGGCGGACGTGATGCGGCGAGATGCCATTTCTGCCTCAATCATCGGGGAATAACGGCCATTCTGCAACTAAGAAGTTTTAGCCGCAGATGAACGCAGATAGACGCAGATAGCTTCGATCCGCATGATCAGTGTATCTGAGTTCATCGGTGTTTATCTGTGGTTCCAAGTTCCTGCATCTAATTGGAAAAGGTGGGCTGTTTTGTTAAACTCGCGCTTTGCCCACGGGGCATAAATTCGGCAGATCTGTACAGGTAGTTAGTAATGCTCAAGTTCTTTAACCGTCTCGAGAAGACGCGTAATTTCGTCCTGCTCATTTTTTCGATCCTGATGGTGGGATCGTTGGTCTTTTTTTACACCCCGGCGAGGAATTCGTTTACCGGCGCGACGCTTGCGGCGAGCGACGAGACGGCCGCTAAGGTCGGCAGCGAAAAGATCACCGCCGGCGAGGTCGTGCGGCAAAAAGAGCAGTACAGTCAGATGGGCATTGGCCGGAGCTTTCCGGCGACGATGGTTATCGAGGGCCTTATCGGCAGCCGGATCGCCAAGATCGAGGCTGACAGACTAGGTTTGACGGCGAGCGACGCTGAGGTCGCCGACGAGATCCGTCAGCAGCTCAAAAAGCCCGACGGAACGACGGTCGATCAGGACACGTACAAACAGAACGCCATCGATCAGGCGGGCAGCGTGGGCGCATTCGAGCAAAAGATCCGCGACGAGATCAGCGCGAGGAAGCTCGAGGCATACATCACCGCGGGCGTGAGCGTCTCGGAGCAGGAGGTTTTGGACGACTTTCAGCGAAAGAACACGAAATTCGACGTCTCGTACGTCGCGATCAATCCGACGGACCTCGCAAAGAAAATAGAGCCGACCGAAGCCGAGCTTCGCGACTACTTTGATAAGAATAAGGCGAGCTACTACATCAGCGTCCCGCAGAAGAAGATCAAGTACATCTTTATCTCGACCGACAAGATCGGACAAAAGATACCGATCACGGACGCCGATCTCAAGGCTGATTGGGACGCCATTCCCGAGGACAAACGTACGGCGGGCGTCCTGGGGCAGGAGATCGTGCTAAAGGTCGCAAAGCCCGAAGACGACGCGACTGTGCAGCAGCGGGCGAATGACATCGTCACGGAGCTTCGCAAAAATGGGCCGACGGTCTCGGAAGAAGAATTTGCAAAGGTCGCACGCGGGCGTTCTGAAAATCCTGCTTCGGCTGCCAAAGGCGGCGCGCTGTCAGGACCGGTCACGCAAAATCCGAATAAGCCTGACGATCCGTACCAACGGCTCCTGAAGATGAAGCCGGGTGACATCACCGAGCCGATCAGCTATCAGAGCCGGTACTTTATTCTCAGACGCGGCGATGAAGTGCCAAAGACGTTTGAGAACGCGAAAAAGGAGCTCGAGGTGTCGCTTCGCAACCGCAAGGGCTACGCGGCCGCGGCCGAGCTCGCGCAAAAGATCGATGACGCGTTGAAGCAGACAAAGGACGTTACCAAAGTTGCACAGCAGTTCGCGGCGCAGGCCAACATGTCGCCGGCCGAGATGGTCAAGGAGACCGGCTACATTAAGCCCGGTGACGATATCGCGGGCATTGGCATCAATCCGACGTTTGAGGCCGCGCTCGAGCCGCTCAATCAAGCCGGCGACGTCGGCGATAAGACGCCGGTCCCGAATGGCTTTGCCGTACCGATACTCGAGGACCGCAAAGAGCCGCGCGACGCGGACTTTGACGAGGTACGCAGCCAGATCGTCGATGTCGTAAAGATCGAGAAAGCTCGCGCCCAGGTCGAGCAGCTCGCTAAAGATATCGCCGCCGGCGCAAACGATCCGGCGGGTCTCGCGGCAGCCGCAAAGGCTCGCGGACTGGAGGCAAAAGATCAGAAGAACTTTATTCTCGGCTCGCCTCTTGGCGAGGGCGCGACCGGCGGGACGAGCGAGGAACTCGAGAACGCGGTCTACGGGATGAAGGCCGGTAGCGTAAACAAAACGCCGTTCAAGTTGGGTGATAATTGGTACGTCGTCGCCGTCACAAACCGGACCGACGCCAATATGTCGGATTTTGCCAAGCAGCGCAGTTCGCTAATGGAGCAGATGCTGAGCACGAAACGATCGACCATCTTTGGGGATTA
>Ga0207639_10002237_pt1 | contig 13008 bp, 17 predicted proteins | sample KBSCornC32_FD_184299 | JGI IMG/M metagenome (GOLD analysis project Ga0207639, IMG submission 184299) | Corn rhizosphere microbial communities from Kellogg Biological Station, Michigan, USA - KBS Corn C3-2 (SPAdes) (version 2) | ecosystem: Host-associated > Plants > Roots > Rhizosphere > Soil ...
GCGTGCCGAAGCCTCGACCGACGGCATAGGCGTCCGCCTCACCCAGCGTCTCGCCGACGGTGCCGCGAATGTCATACTCGCGGAGCACGACGGAATGAAACGCATGGGTCACGCGGGGTCTCTTTCCATGGCTGCGGCGCGGCACATTATCCGGGCAGGCGTTTCAGCAGATAATCCCGCGCGGCATTGATGTTCCGCGCCAGCGCCTCCGTCCCGCCCGCGTCGGGGTGGGTGCGGGCGATCAGGCGACGATGCGCCTCGACAACCGCCGCCCGGTCCGCGTCGGGGGACAGGCCAAGCAGCTCCAGCGCCTCACGCAGTTGCGGATCGGGCTGGCGCGGTTCGACCGCCACCTTCCTGGGGCCGGGCCGGCGCGACAGCCACAGCAGCCCCGCCGCCGCCATGCCCCCGCCGATCAGCGGGCGCCCCCGCGCCGCGATCGCACCGCCGACCAACGCCAGCACCAGCGCGGCGATCTGCTTGCTGTCGGGCCGTCCGACCCTGCCGGTCAGCATCAACCAGCAGAGCCACCCGCCGATCAGCAATGCGAGCAGCGCCATCCCTCAGGCCGCGTTCCGCTCCGCCGCACCGCGCGCCCCGAACGGCAGCGCGAAACCGCCCACCATTTCGCGCAGTTCCTGCCGCGCGGCGACATGACTGATGCCGAGGTCGCCCAGATGCCCCTTGTCGAGCAGGGTGAGGCCCGACGGGAAGAGTTCACGGAAGATCACCCGCTCCGACAGGCCGGGAATGACGCGGAACCCGACGCGCTTCGACAGTTCGGTCAGCGCCTCGCCGACGCGCTTCTGGTTGCGCGCCTCCATATGATGCAGGCGGTTGCGCAACACCACCCAGTCGATGGAGACGCCATCGGTCTTGGCCCGCGTCTTGCGCGTTTCCCACATCAGTTCGGCGTAGAAGCTGAGGCGCTTCACCTTGAAATTTTCGGGATCGACCTGGCCGATCAGGTCGAAATCCACGAAACTGTCGTTGATCGGCGTCACCAGCGTGTGCGCGCGCGTCGCGGCATGGCGTGCGAGCGGATCGTCGCGGCCGGGTGTGTCGATGACCACCACCTGGCATTCCCCGGCGAGCCGGTCGATGGCCGCGTCGAGAGCGGCGACGTCCCCGCCCTCGAACACTTCATAGCGCGGGATCGGCAGCGCGATCTGGCGGCGGCGGATCGTCGCCTCGCGATTTTCCAGATAGCGGGTCACGGTGCGCTGGCGGGAGTCAAGGTCGATGACACCGACCGACAGTCCCTGCGCCGTCAGCGCCACGGCGGTATGGACACAGGTCGTGGACTTGCCGGTCCCGCCCTTCTCATTCGCGAAAACAATAGAATGTGCCGAATTTCCGGTCATCGAATTTCACCCGGTTGTCGCAAACGCCGGTAGCCGGCATCGCGGACGATCATGGTTAACGTAGCCGAGCCTGCTTGACCGGCAACGCGCCGGTCGCCAAACCCCCCTGCTATCGCCAGCCTTACCGGAGGCCTCCCCAGCGTGCAAATCATCCGCGACTTATCCACACTTTATGATGCGCTGGCCGATCTGCGTGCGGGCGGGGCGACGATCGCCCTCGTGCCGACCATGGGCGCGCTGCATGCCGGGCATCTGTCTCTGGTGCAGGCCGCGCAGACGCAGGCTACCCATGTGGTGGTGTCGATCTTCGTCAACCCGACCCAGTTCGGCCCCAATGAGGATTTCGACGCCTATCCGCGAACGGAGGAAGCCGACGCGGCGCTGTTGCGCGAGGGCGGCGTGGCGATCCTGTGGGCGCCGACCGTGGCGCAGATGTATCCGGCGGGCTTCGCGACCAGCGTGCGCGTCGCCGGTGTCAGCGACGGTCTCGACGGCGCGGCGCGGCCCGGCCATTTCGATGGCGTGGCGACGGTCGTGTCGAAGCTGCTGGGACAGGTGCGACCCGACGTCGCGCTGTTCGGGGAGAAGGATTATCAGCAACTCGCGGTCATCCGCCGCCTCGTCGCCGACCTCAACCTGCGCACCGACATCGTCGGCGTGCCGACCGCGCGGGCCGGGGACGGCCTCGCGCTCTCGTCGCGCAACGGCTATCTGACGGAGGTGGAAAGGGCCGCCGCCGTCGCCCTGCCCCGCGCGCTGGATGCCGCTGCTGACGCCATGCTGTCCGGCATCCCGGTCGCCGTCGCACTGACCGCCGCCACGCAAGCGATACTGGGTGCGGGATTCTCTTCAGTCGATTATGTTGCCTTGTGCGACGCGGCGACACTCGAGCCTCTCGAATCACTTGATCGGCCCGCACGATTACTGTGCGCGGCGCGAATTGGGATGAATCGAGTGGATGATTTCACAACTCGTCTTATCGACAACATTGCCGTTAATCCCTGAAACCCGCCCATAACCGCCAATTCTCGGCAAAACCAGGCTAAAGTCCCATAGGCGGCGTTAACCCTGTCTTAAATCCCGCATGGTCTTGTTCTGCCGTGGGGCAAGGCTATTCAGGGGAAATGACGTGGGTAACAGTATCCAGAGTGCTCGCTTTCTGATCGAAAGCCGTCTGCGCGATGCCGCGCGGGGCGATCTACAGGCTCGCTACGATCTTGGCGTGGCCTTCAGCTGCGGCGTCGGCGGGGTCGATATCGACCTGATCGAGGCACATAAATGGTTCAACCTCTCCGCACTTGCGGGGTCCGAGGAAGGTCAGGCCTGCCGCGCGGAAATCGCCGAGGAAATGACCGCCCGCGAAATCGCCGAGGCCCAGCGTCAGGCCCGCGCATGGCTCTCGGTCAACCGCCGCTACGCCGCCTGATCCTATTCCGCGCCCTTTTTGAAGGGGGCATGGGCGTCGAGATAGTCCCGGTCGCGTTCCACCGCCTGTGATTCGCGGCGCAGGAAATCGGCGACCGCGCGCCGGAACCCCGGATCGGGCAGATAATGCGCCGACCAGGTCGGCACCGGTCGATAGCCCCGCGCCAGCTTGTGCGACCCTTGCGCCCCCGCCTCGACCCGCGCGAGGCCCAGCGCGATCGCAGCGTCGATCGCCTGATAATAGCATAGCTCGAAATGCAGGAAGGGCACGTCGATGCTACATCCCCAATAGCGGCCGTACAGCGTGTCCGCGCCGATCAGGTTGAGCGCGCCCGCGATCGCCTCCCCGTTCTTCATCGCCAGCATCAGGATCACCCGGTCGCCCATCCGCTCGCCCAGCAACGAGAAGAAGCGGCGGGTCAGATAGGGCTGTCCCCATTTGCGCGCGCCGGTATCGCGGTAGAATAGCCAGAACGCATCCCAGTGCCGCTCCTCTATGGCCGCGCCGGTCAGGTGGACGATCTCCAGACCCTCCTTCGCCTTCTCCCGCTCCTTGCGAATGTCCTTGCGCCGTCGGCTGGAAAGCTGGCCGAGAAAATCGTCGAAGCTGGCGTAGCCGTCGTTGGTCCAGTGGAACTGGCTGTCCTGCCGGATGAGCCAGCCGGCAGCGCGAAACAGCGGCAGTTGGGCCTCCTCCACGAAGGTCGCGTGCGCTGACGAGAGTTCGTTGGTGCGGACCAGCGTCTCTATCCCCGCGATCAGCGCTTCGGCCGCATTGGCATCGCGCAGCAGCAGCCTGGGGCCGGGAACGGGGGAAAAGGGCACCGCGATCTGGATCTTGGGATAATAGCGCCCGCCCGCACGCTCCCAGGCCTCGGCCCAACCATGGTCGAACACATATTCGCCCTGGCTGTGCGACTTGCCATAGGCGGGCGCGGCGGCGACGATGGTGCCGTCCGACGCCTCCACCACCAGCGGCAGCGGCTGCCAGCCCGTACCCTCGCCGACGCTCCCCGATTCTTCGAGGATCGACAGGAAGGCGTGACTGACGAAGGGGTTGGCGGCACCCGCGCAGGCATCCCATGCAGCCGGGTCGATCGCCGAAACGCTTTCATGGAGACGCACTGCGGTGCAGTCGCCGCTCACGCGATCAGTCCGTCGATGGGAATGGCGTTGGTCACGGCAAGGAAGATAGGATCGCTGCGGCGCAAATGCCAGTTGCCGGTGCGAAAGGATCGAAGGTCAGTCCCGGACGGCAACGATTGCGTCGATCTCCACCAGCACGCCCAGTGGCAAAACGGGCACGCCGACCGCCGAGCGGGCATGCTTGCCTGCCTCGCCGAAGACCCGGACCATCAGGTCCGACGCGCCATTGGCGACCTTTGGCTGGTCGGTAAAATCGGGCGTACTGGCGACGAAGACACCCAGCTTCACGATCCGCTCGACCCGGTCGAGGCTGCCCAGCGCCGCCTTGAGCTGGGCGAGGATCATCAGGCCGCAGCGTTCGGCCGCGTGGCTGCCAAGGGCGAGATCGGCCCCTTCGCCCATGCGTCCCAGAATCAGCTTGCCGTCCGCATCGAAGGGGATCTGCCCGCTGACATGCGCGAGGCCGCCCGCGATGACGACAGTCACATAGGAGGCCACGGGGGCCGCCGCCTCGGGAAGGACGATGCCGCTGGCGGCCAGATGCTGTTCGATGCTCATGCCGCCTGTCAGCATGGCTGGCGGGGCCGGTCAAGGGGATCATGACATCATCCGCCAAGCTCATCCGGCGGCGTCGGCGATCCGCGTGGCGAGCCAGTCCTCCGCCTCCGCCCATCGATCGATCCGCGCATGGGCGGCGTCGGCGGTGGCGATGAACGGCGCGAGTTCAGCTTCCCCCACCATATGCAGCCGCCAGACCTGCGGCACATGCTCCGCGAGGCTGGCGTGGTTATTTTCCAGGTCGTCGATGAACAGCGTGATGCTGGGCCGATATTGCGCGATGATCCGCGCCGCCGCCGGCCCCTTGCCGCCGCGATTGGTGTAGACGGGGACGTGCAGGCCATGCGTGGCGAGTTGCGCCGCACGCGCCGCCTGCCTGTGGTTCTCCAGATTGGTCAGCACCACGATGTCCGCGAACTCCCCCAAGCGGGCCAGCGCGGGGAGTGCCCCCTCGATCGGATATTGGCGGTGCATCTCCGTGTCGAAAAATTCGCCCAGCAGGGGCCAGATAATGTCCCGTCCCAGCGGATCTACGCTGTCCTTGTGCCGGAACGCCTCCTCGAACGGACTGCCAAAGGTGAAGTGGATGCCGTGCGCTTCGTCCAGCCAGCCCCGGAACGGGACCATCATGTGGAGCAGCACCTCGTCGCAATCCGTGATGATGAGCGGGCGCGCCATCAGCCGAGCGCCTGCCGCGCCGCGACAATCCGCTCCGGTGTCTCCCCCAGCGCATCGGCGCAGGCGATCAGGTCCGGCTCATGGCTCATCAGATAGTCGAGCGCGGACGCGAGCACCCCCGGATCGCCGAGGCCCGCCCGCAACTGGTCCGGATCGAGCCCGGTAAGCGTCAGAAATCGTTCCACCCGGCTCGGATCGGCAACAATCCAGCCGATCACCCGCAATGCCAAGGTTTGCCCATCGACCGGCTTGGGATAGGGATGTTGCATCGCGATGTCCTTGGTCGGGCAGGGGTAGGCCAAATGGCTGGGCTTGGGCATTCGCCCATGTGGAGGATTGGTGGCAAAACGTATCCTGGTTGTCGAGGACAATGCGCTCAATCTGCGACTGTTCTGCGACCTGCTTGGCGCGCACGGCCATGATAGCTGCGCGGTGCGCGACGGGCGGGAAGCCTTCGCGCAGGCCCGCGCCTATCGGCCCGACCTCATCATCACCGACATCCAGCTTCCCCACGTTTCGGGCATGGACCTCATCCGCCAGTTCCGTCAGGATTCAACCCTTGCCCTCGTCCCCATCATGGCGGTGACTGCCTACGCCGGTCCAGGCGACGAGGAGCGCATCCGCGCGGCGGGCGCGAACATCTATGTTTCCAAGCCGATTTCCGTGGTGAAGTTCATGGCGGTGGTGAACGACCTGTTCGCGGCGGTGGAAGCGCGGGAGACTGCGCCACCGGCTGGAAACGCACGCCCCGGTGTCGATCCGGAGGGCATCCCCGCGAGCCTGTGAGACACGGCTGTCAGTCCGCCAACCTGACGAGTATGGCCTTCGACTTGGCGTAACGCTTCCTGAGCGCCGGCGCATCGCGCTCGATAGTGGCGCAGCGCAGGTCGCGGATGGCGGCGTCGATCTCGCGGCGGCGCGCGGTGTCAAAGGGCTCCTTGCCGCCGCCAGTCCAATCAGCACCAATCCAACTAGAGCATCGAGCCTTAAAAAGAACCGTTCGGGCTGAGCTTGTCGAAGCCTTGTCTTTTTCTTCAAGAAGAACAGCCCTTCGACTTCGCTCAGGGCGAACGGAAGGAGAGGTGATCCCGATTTAACGCAGCTCGTCCTATCAATTCCCTGCCCAACCGCATCGCCCCATCTCCAACAAGAAAGGGCGGACCCGCGACAGGCCCGCCCCTCTTTATCCATTCCTGCCATCGCGCGATGGCAAGGCCGCTCAGTGCTTCTTGCCCGCCCAGATCGTCTGATAGGACATATAGGCCAGCACGGTGGCGACCAGCAGGAAGAAGACCACCGCGAGACCCGCGCTCTTGCGGTTCTCCATCTTCGGCTCCGCGGTCCAGGTCAGGAACGCCGCGACGTCCTTGGCCATCTGGTCCACGGTCGGCTTCGGCTGGCCGGGACCGTAGGTGACCTGCCCTTCGGCGGTCAGCGGCGGCGCCATGGCGATGTTCAGGTTCGCGAAATAGGGGTTGTAGTGCAGCCCCTCCGGCGTCTTGGCGTCCGGGAACTCCTTGAGCAGTTCCTTCGGCTGAGGCTGGAAGCCGGTGATCAGCGAGTAGACATAGTTGCTGCCATCGTGACGCGCCTTGGTCATCAGCGACAGATCGGGCGGGATCGCATTATTGTTCGCCGCGCGCGCCGCCACATCGTTGGCGAAGGGCATCGGGAAGTGATCGGCGGGCACCGCCGGGCGCGTGGATGCCTCGCCGGTCTTGGGATCGACGTCGGGCGCCTTGATCGCCCAGTTCTTGGCGATCGCCTTGATCTCGGGATCCTCATAGCCCAGCGCCTTCAGGTCGCGGAAGGCGACGAGACGGAGCGAGTGGCAGGCCGAGCAGACTTCCTTGAACACCTGGAAGCCGCGCTGCAACTGCACCTTGTCATAATGGCCGAGCGGGCCGTTGAAGCTCCAGTCCACTTCCTTGGGGTGGAGGTGGGACTCATGCTCCGCCGTCGGAGCGGGCGGTTCGCTGATATAGGCGACCGCGCCCGACCCGAAGGAGTAGAGCAACATGCCCGAGAAGAAGATGCCGACAAGCGCGGCGAGTAGACGAACCATGTTCTCAAGCCCCCTTTAGTGCGCCAGGCCCGGCTGTGCCGGTTGGGTGTCCGCACCCATGCCCGGCAGCGCCTCGCGCTCGCCCTCATAGCTATCCTGGTGCAGCACCGACGCCGTGATCGAATTCGGCAGCGGCAGCGGCCGCTCGATCCGCGATACGATCGGCAGGATGATGAGGAAATGCGCGAAATAATATGCCGCTGCGACCTGGCTGATCATGACGAACGGCTCAGCCGCCGGCGCGCCGCCGCAATAGCCCAGGATCAGCACGTCGATGACCAGAAGCCAGAAGAACTTCTTGAACAGCGGACGATAGTTGCCCGAGCGAACCGGCGAGGTGTCCAGCCAGGGCAGGACGAACAGCAGCAGGATCGACGCGAACATCGCCATCACGCCCAGCAGCTTTGCGGGAATGAAGAAGAAGTCGAAGGTGAAGGCGCGCAGGATCGCGTAGAAGGGCCAGAAATACCATTCGGGCACGATATGCGCCGGCGTCGACATCGGGTTGGCCGGAATATAATTGTCCGGGTGCCCCAGTGCGTTGGGGCCGAAGAACAGCACCAGGCAGTAGACGATCAGGAACACGCCCAGCCCGAAACCATCCTTGGCGGTATAATAGGGGTGGAACGGCACCGTATCCTGCGGCCCCTTCACTTCCACGCCCGTCGGGTTCGACGAACCGGGAATGTGCAGCGCCCAGATGTGCAGGATGATCACGGCCGCGATCACGAACGGCAGCAGGAAGTGCAGCGAGAAGAAGCGGTTCAGCGCGGCGTTACCCGGCGCGAAGCCACCCAGCAGCCAGGTCTGGATCGGTTCGCCCACCACGGGGATCGCGCCGAACAGGCCGGTGATCACCTTCGCGCCCCAGAAACTCATCTGCCCCCAGGGAAGCACATAGCCCATGAAGGCGGTCGCCATCATCAGCAGGAAGATGACGAGGCCGAGCAGCCAGACCATCTCGCGCGGTGCCTTGTACGAACCGTAGAAGAGACCCCGGAAGATGTGGAGATAGACCACGATGAAGAAGAAGCTCGCCCCGTTGGCATGCGCATAACGCAGCAGCCAGCCGCCGTTGACGTCGCGCATGATATGCTCGACGCTGTCGAAGGCCACGCCGGCGTTCGAGCCATAATGCATCGCCAGAATGATGCCGGTGACGATCTGGATGGTCAGCGCCACGCCCGAAAGCACGCCGAAGTTCCAGAAATAATTGAGGTTGCGCGGCACCGGATAGCCGGCGCCGACAGCGTTGTAGACGAAACGCGGAAGCGGCAGACGGTCGTCGACCCACTTCATCAGCGGGTGCGTCGGCGAATAATGCTCAGCCCAGGGAAAACTCATCTTTGCTTCCTCAGCCTACGAGAATGGCGGTGTCGGAGGTGAACTTGTACACGGGAACCTCCAGGTTCTTCGGTGCCGGACCCTTACGGATGCGCGCCGCCGTGTCATAGGTCGAACCGTGGCAGGGGCAGAAATAACCGCCGAACTCGCCACGGACTTCGCCCTCGCCCGCGCCCAGCGGGACGCAGCCGAGATGGGTGCAGACGCCCATCGTGATGAGCCAGTTCTTCTTGCCGGCCTGGGTGCGCTCCTCCAGCGTCTGCGGATCGCGCAGGGACGCGACCGGCGCCGCGTCGGCCTCCGCGATTTCCTTTGGCGTCAAATTGCGCACGAACAGCGGCTGCGAGCGGAAGATCGTCTTGACCGCCTGCCCCGGCTTGATCGCCGACAGGTCGACCTCGGTCGTCGCCGCCGCGAGCACGTCCGCGCTCGGATTCATCTGGTTGATGAGGGTCGGCAGCACGGCGACCGCGCCCACACCGGCAAAGGCGACAGCCGCGATATTGATGAAGTCGCGGCGGCGAACGCCCTCGCCCTCTACCGCATGCGCCGCAGTTTCACTCGTCTCGACCGTTGCCATGCACCTGCCCTTGTCTCGTCCCGTCAACGTCTCTTCGCGGATCGCCTTAGACTACCCGACTCCGCGCGGACAGCCCCTATAGAACAGGTGACGCTGCGCCGCACAATGGGTATGACAAACCCGCCCGCGCTTGGTCCCCCGGGCGCGGTTCGCGCGCCTGATAGCGCCGATGCGCGCCATTTGCCAACAGGCAATTTGGACGCTCTATGACAAAGGCGTGAACGCGGCTATGCGCGCAGCATGCGACTGGCCCTCTTTCAACCGGACATTGCCGGAAATGTCGGCGCGATCATGCGCCTCTCCGCCTGCTGGCAGGTGCCGCTGGACATCATCCTGCCCTGCGGGTTCGCGATGTCCGACAAGCAGTTGAAGCGCGCGGCGATGGACTATGGGGCAGCGGCGGAGGTGTCGCGCCACGATGATTTCGCGGCGTTCGCGGCTGCGGCGCTGGACGGCGGCGCCCGGCTGATCGCGCTGACCGCGAAGGGCGCGACGGGGCTTCACCAGACGGCCTTTCGCCGCGATGACATTCTTATATTGGGGCAGGAGAGCGCCGGCCTGCCCGATTTCGTGCTGGACCGCTCCGCCGCGCGCGTGCGGATTCCCATGGCGGCGGGATTTCGGTCCTTGAACCTCGGCATGGCCGCTGGCATCGCGCTCGGCGAGGCGCTCAGACAGACAGAAGGCTTTCCGGCATGATCCAGCTCGATACCCAGCAGCAGGCGGCGCGCGCCTGGTTCGAATCACTGCGCGACCGGATTTGCGCGGAGTTCGAGGCGATCGAGCGGGAGGCCGGCAGCGATGCGGCCTTTGAGTACACCGGCTGGAACCGCGACGACGACCCGGACGGCAAGGGCGGCGGCGGCGTGCGCGGCGTCATGAAGGGCAAGGTCTTCGAGAAGGTCGGCGTCAATGTCTCCACCGTGGGCGGCGACCTGGCGGGCGATTTTGCCAAGACGATCCACGGCGCGGGCGAAAACCCGGCCTTTTGCGCGACGGGCATCAGCCTGGTCGCCCATATGGCGAATCCCCATGTCCCCGCCGTTCACATGAACACGCGCTTCCTCACCACGACGAAGCGCTGGTTCGGTGGCGGCGCCGACCTCAACCCGCCCCTGCCCTATGCGGAGGATACGGCGGCCTTCCATGCCGCGTTCCGGGCGGCGTGCGACGCGCACGGGCCGGATTATCATGTGCGTTTCAGCCAATGGGCGGACGAGTATTTCTACATCCCTCATCGCGGCGTGCATCGCGGCGTGGGCGGCATCTTCTACGATCATCTGGAAGGCGATTTCGACGCCAATTTCGCCTTCACCCGCGCGGTGGGCGAGGCGTTTCTCGCCGCCTTTCCGCCGATCGTGCGGCGGCGCATGGACATGCCGTTCACGCCGGCGGATGAGCGACAGATGCTGGAGTGGCGCGGGCGCTACGCGGAGTTCAACCTCGTCCACGACCGGGGCACCCTGTTCGGCCTCAAGACCGGCGGCAATATCGACGCCATATTGATGAGCCTGCCGCCGCGCGCGATCTGGCCCTGAAATTCGGATGCCTGAAACTCAGATCATGAGCGGACGCGGCGCGCTCGTCTGGCGGTAGATCGATGCGCCGATGATCGTCACCGTCGCGGCCAGCCCCGTTTCGATCAGGCTGCTCGCCAATATGTTGGCGAAGCGGGCAAGGTCGGGGGGCAGCAATGTGCTCGCGATCCCCACGACGGCGCCCAGCGCGGTGGAGGCGATCAGGGCGAGCATCAATATCACCGCCAGCATCAGGATGATTCGCACGCCATTGCCCCGGGTCAGCTGGAAGCTGCGGACCAACGTCGCAAGGGCGCCGCGCCGCCCCTCCGCCACAACGATCGGCCCGATGCACAGGAACCGCGCCGCCAGATAGACGCCCGGCAGGATAAACAGCATGAAGCCGCCGGCCACGACCATCGCCTGCAACAGGCTCGCCAGCATGTAGAAAGGCAGCGCCGCCAGCCCCAGCCGCAGCGCCACCGCCACGGTCGGCCGCGTCGGGTGGATGAGCAACGCGAGCAGCGCCAGTGACCCAAAGGCTACGATCAAGGCACTGACGACCACGACCGGCCAGTGCGCCGCCATATAATCGGAATTGGCGTTGAGGATGTCGGTCAGCGTCGCGCCTTCGCCCGGCCGCTTCGGATCGGGCAGCAGCCAGCCGGACACCACGCCGGGCAGCAGGATGAACATGCCCGCGATGGCCGTCAGCGCATCTCCGTTCGCGCGCGCCATGGCCACCGCATCCGCCCATGTCCTGCCCAGATCAAGCCGTATCGAAGCCACTGGCCCTATCGCTCCTTCATCGGTCCTGCCCTGTGGCATGCCCGTCGCCCGTGTCAGCCACGCGCGGCGGCCCTTGTCAATTGCGCGTCGCGGCACCATTCGTGGCGGACGATGAACAACCCCTGTACCCCGCCCCGCCCCGCCGCCGACCGTTCCGGCATTCCCGACCCCGAATGGCGCGTCGAAACACGGCCCGTCGATTATGCCGGCGCGCTGGCCGACATGGAGGCGCGGGCGGCCGCCATCGCCGCCGGGGAGGCGGGCGAGCGGCTCTGGCTGCTCGAACATCCGCCGCTTTACACCGCCGGCACGAGCGCCGACCCGGCGGAGATGCTGGATGCGCGTTTTCCGGTGCACGTCGCCGGGCGCGGCGGGCGCTATACCTATCACGGGCCGGGGCAGCGCGTCCTCTACTGCAACATCGACCTGAGCCGGCGCGGCCGCGACGTGCGTAATTTCGTGAACCGGCTGGAAGGCTGGGTGATCGCGGCGCTCGGCGACCTCGGGGTCGACTGTTTCCGCGCCGAGGGCAGGATCGGCATCTGGACGCTGGACAAGGACGGGCGCGAAGCCAAGATCGGCGCGATCGGCGTGCGCGTGCGGCGCTGGGTTACACTGCACGGCGCCGCGATCAATGTCGATCCCGACCTGTCGCATTTCGCCGGCATCGTGCCGTGCGGGATCAGCGATTATGGCGTCGCCAGCCTCGCCAGCCTCGGCAATCCGGCGCGCATGGCCGATCTGGATGCGGCGCTGGCACGGCATCGCGATGCTTTCCTCGATGCGATCGGCGCCTGCCCGCCTGCTTCCTCTTGAGGCGGGGCGAGCCTGGCTCCAGGGTCTGTACTCCCTTACCGCAACGGCCGTGACGGCGCGGAATTGGCCCTCCGGCGAGGAGCGAGGAGGGACCGATGGGTTCGCATCGTGACCGACGAGCGACGACGCGGGAGGGCCAATTCCGCCCGCCGCAGAGCGGTGGCCCCCGGAAGGCCGCCGGGCTGCGTCGGGCGTCTTGTCCGGGTCAACCAGCCCGGCCTGCGACGCCCTCCTTGCCAGTGGCCTTCCGGGGGCAATCCCGGCCATTGCGGTAAGGGAGTACAGACCCTAAACCGCTGCCCCATGACCAGACTGATTTCGACGCCATTCATCCTCGCCGGGCTAATACTGATTAGCGCCTGCGACGGATCAAAGCCCGCCGCCGGGGGTAATGTGACCATGCGCGACATGGAGGTGGTGGATGGCACGGCCAATGATTCGATGACCGATCTCGACAATGCGACAACGGACGGCACCTTGTTGTCGAACGGCGGCATGGCCAATGCCGGCGCGCTGCCGGAGGTTGGGGCGGGCGCGGGCAATGTCGCGGCGGCCACGACCAACGCCGCATCGCCGCAGGGCAAGACAGCCGGTAACAGCAGCGCGGCCGAGTGATCCGTCCGGACGCCGCCAGAAAATTTCGGAGAGTGATTGTGATGACCCCCAGCCCGATTCGCCGGACCGCCGCCCTGATGGCCTGCGCCGCCCTGGCCGCCGTCAGTCCGG
>Ga0207639_10002246_pt1 | contig 12984 bp, 7 predicted proteins | sample KBSCornC32_FD_184299 | JGI IMG/M metagenome (GOLD analysis project Ga0207639, IMG submission 184299) | Corn rhizosphere microbial communities from Kellogg Biological Station, Michigan, USA - KBS Corn C3-2 (SPAdes) (version 2) | ecosystem: Host-associated > Plants > Roots > Rhizosphere > Soil ...
AGTTGCTGCCCTATGCGAACAATCCCAGCGGGCTGCCCGTGATCGCGGTGAAGCGGCAGGTGATGGTTTCCGGCGATGAGCTGACCGATGCGCAGCAGGGCTATGAGCAGCAGGGCAATCAGCCCATCGTCAACATCACCTTCAACGGCAGCGGCGGACGCAAGTTCGGCCGGGTGACGCAGGAGAATGTGAACAAGCCCTTCGCCATCATCCTGGACGGCAAGGTGCTGTCGGCGCCCAACATCAACGAGCCGATCCTGGGCGGCCGGGCGCAGATCTCCGGTAATTTTACGGTCCAGAGCGCCAACCAGCTCGCCATTGCGCTGCGCTCGGGCAAGCTGCCGGTGAAGCTGAACGTGGTGGATGAGCGTACCGTCGGGCCGCAACTAGGCGCCGATTCGATCCGGGCGGGCCTGATCGCCTCGGGCATCGCGGCGGTGGCGGTCGTGCTGTTTATGTTCGTCAGCTATGGCCGTTTCGGCGTCTATGCGAATATCGCGGTGGTCATCAACGTGCTGGTGATCCTGGGCGTCATGGGTATTCTCGGCGCGACGCTGACCCTGCCGGGCATCGCCGGCTTCGTGCTGACCATCGGTACGGCGGTGGACGCCAACGTGCTGGTCTATGAGCGTATCCGCGAGGAGCGGCGGCGGGGCAGGGGCGTGGTCCAGTCGGTCGAGTTCGGCTACAAGGAGGCCAGCCGCACCATCTTCGAGGCGAACGTCACGCATGCCATCGCCGGCGGCATCATGCTCATCCTGGGCACGGGGCCGGTGAAGGGCTTCGCCATCGTGCTGCTGATCGGCATTGCCACATCGGTGTTTACGGCGGTGATGTTCACGCGGATGCTGGCGGCGCAGTGGCTGCGGCGGGCGCGTCCCACGGATATTGTGATATGATGGCAAAGCACTTGCTCCTGTACCCGTTCGGGCTGAGCGAAGTCGAAGCCTTCGTTCGAGCGGAGCGAGTATCCTCGGCTCCGCTCGGTGTGGCCCTTCGACTTCGCTCAGGGCGAACGGGTAGGGGCCTGGGAAACTGACATGAAACTGCTCAAATTCGTCCCCGACAATACGAACATCAAGTTCGTCGCGATCCGCCACTGGGCGTTTGCGATCACGCTGCTGCTCACCGTCCTTGCAGTCGGCGCGACGGCGTGGCGGGGGCTCAACCTTGGCGTCGATTTCGTCGGCGGCATCATGATCGAGGAAAGCTTCCCGACCGCGCCCGATCTGGAGCATCTGCGCGCGACGGTCGACCGGCTGGGCCTGGGTGAAAGCTCGCTCCAGCAGTTCGGTGATCCCAAGACCGTCTCCATCCGCCTGCCCGCGCCCAAGAGCACGGACGAAGGCGCGACCAACGCCATCGTGAAGAAGGTGCAGGACACCATCCGCGCGGAATTCCCCGGCGCGAAGTTCAGCCGCTATGACGCGGTGTCGGGCAAGGTGTCCGGCGAGCTGGTGCGCAACGGCGTGCTGGCGGTGATGCTGGCGGTGATCGGCATCGCGATCTTCAGCTGGTTTCGCTACGAGTGGCAGTTCGGCGTCTCGACCTTCGTGGCGATCATGCATGACGTGCTGCTGACGCTCGGCTTCTTCGCGATCACCCGGCTGGAGTTCGACCTCAACATCGTCGCCGCCGTGCTGACCATCGTGGGCTATTCGATCAACGACAAGATGGTGATCGACGACCGCATCCGCGAGAATATGCGCAAATATCGCAAGATGGACATGAAGGATCTGATCGACCTGTCCGTCAACGAGACGCTGCCGCGCACCGTCATGACGTCGCTGACGGTGCTGCTGGCACTTACCTCGCTGCTGCTGTTCGGCGGCCATGTGCTGCGCGGTTTCACGGCCGCCATGATGCTGGGCATCGTCGTCGGCACCTATTCCTCCATCTACGTCTCCTCGTCGCTGCTCATCACGCTCGGCCTCACGCCGCAGCTGACCGAGAAGAAGCCCAAGGCCGGCCCGCAGACGGGCGCCGAGCGGGTCGGATAAGCGCGGCAGCGATGGAATTTCGCCGCGAAAGCCCCGCCAACGGCCCGATCGTCCGGGGCTTCGCCGGCACCGGTTTTCGCGTCAACGACAGGGTGTTTGCGCTAGGCGTGCTGCTCGATCCTGTGGAGGCGCGCCCGTGGGATGCGCCGGTAAGCGTCGATGCGCTGACGGCGGAGCATGTCGCGGGCCTGCTCGCGATCGATCCGCTGCCCGAATTCCTGCTGCTTGGCACGGGGCCGCGCCTCGCCCAGCCGCCGCGCGCGTTCGTCGCGGCGCTGGAAGCGCGCGGCATCGGGGTGGAGGCGATGGACAGCCGCGCCGCCGCCCGCGCCTGGGGCGTGCTCCGGCAGGAGGAACGGTGGATTTGCGCGGCGTTGATGCCGCTTCGCTGACGATCAGACGCGGCTGGCGCAGACCCGCAGATGTGCCTCCAGCGCGGTCGCATTCGCCTCCCACGTAAAGCGCAAGGCCGGCGCGCGAACGATGTCGCGAGCGGGAGGATCGGCGAGTAGCACCCTGATCCCCTCCGCAATCGCCCCCGGCTCCCGCGCCACGATCCGTCCCGCCTTCGATCCGTCCAGCAGTTCGCGCGCCCCGCCTACATCGGTGATGACGACAGGCGTCCCGCACGCCAGCGCCTCGACCCACGCATTGGCCAATCCCTCCGAAGAGGAGGGAAGGCACATCACATCCGCCGCGCCCAGCCAGCCCGGAAGATCGGCATGGGGAACCGATCCGAGCAGCCTGACCCGGTAGGACAGGCCAAGCCGCGCCGCCTGCACCGCGAGCGCATCTCGATCCGGTCCCTCGCCGACGAGCAGGAGGGTGGCGCCGGGCAGGGCGGCCAGCGCGTCGATGACCAGCGCCTGCCCCTTGCGCGGGATCAGCGCGCCGATCGTCGCGATCACGGGACCGGACAATCCCTTGGCGGCCTTGGCCGCGGCCCTGTCGCCGGGCGCGAAGCGGTCGAGATCGACCCCGGTATAATGCACGCCGATGTGCTCGCCCGGCATCCCCAGCGCCATCATCGACGCGCGCATCGCGGCGGATACGGCAAGCATCCCCGCCGCCATCCGTCCAGCCTGTAGCACGGCGTTCCGCGTGGCGGACTGCGTACCCCAATAATGAATGTCCGCGCCGCGCGCCTTCACCGAAAAGGGAATGCCCAGCATCGCCGAAAGCCGCGCCGCCGCTGCTCCGTCCGGAAAGAAGAAGCTCGCGTCGAGGACATCGAAGGGGGTTTCGGCATGGAGCCGGCGGACGAGCGGTGCGATCGCTCTCGCGAGCAGCGGCGCGGCCCAGCGTCCACCGGTGCCCGGCAGAACCGTAAAGCGCGGCCTGTACACCGTCAGGCCGTTGCGCTCCTGCATCGGGGGAAGGTCGCGGCGCGCGGCATAATGCGACAGCCGGTCCAGCGGAAAGGGCGGCAGGCCGACCGGCGCGATGACGGTCACCGTTACGCCATCCCGTGCGGCCAGCGCCCGCGTCTGACGCTCGACAAAGATGCCGAAATTGGGCTGGGCGTCCGTCGGGAACAGGGTGGACAGCGTCAGGACGTTAAGCGGCGGCATGATGACCCCTTACTGCACCGCCGCCTAACGCATCGCTAACCGTGAATGCGGGGAATAGCGCCTGGGCTTCCCCCATCAGGTCCGCGCCCCTATAGCCTGCCGGATGCACGTCACTTCCCCGCCGGTCCCCTTGCGCCTTCTCCAAGACATCTTCGGCTTCGAGCAGTTTCGCGGTGTGCAGCAGGGCGTGGTCGAGCGGGTGCTGGCGGGACGGGGCACGCTCGCGATCATGCCGACGGGCGCGGGTAAGTCGCTCTGCTATCAGCTGCCGGCGGTCGCGATGGACGGATGCTGCGTCGTCGTCTCGCCGCTGATCGCGCTGATGCACGACCAGTTGCGCTCGGCAAAGGCGCTGGGCATCCGCGCGGCCAGCCTGACCTCCGCCGATTCCGACTGGCGCGAGACACAGGACCGGCTGCGCGCGGGCGACCTCGACCTCCTCTATGTCGCGCCGGAGCGGGCGAGCGGGGAGGGGTTCCGCCAACTGCTCAGCCAGGCGCGGATATGTCTCTTCGCCATCGACGAAGCGCATTGCGTGTCCGAGTGGGGCCATGATTTCCGGCCGGACTATCGCCTGCTCCGGCCCTTGCTCGACGCGTTCGGGGACGTGCCCCGGCTGGCGCTGACCGCGACGGCCGATGCGCACACGCGGGCGGACATTCTCGTGCAGCTCGGCATCCCGGAGGACGGCCTCGTCATCTCCGGCTTCGACCGGCCCAATATCCGCTATGCCATTCAACCGCGCGACGGCCTGACCCAGCAACTGGGCGATGTGCTGGCGGCCAATGCGGGCGCGGGCATCGTCTATGCGACCACCCGCGCGGCGACGGAAAAGCTGGCGGAGACGCTGGGCCGGAACGGGCGGCCCGTGCTGCCCTACCATGCCGGCCTGCCCGCCGAGGTGCGCGCCGCCAACCAGTCCGCCTTCCTCGCCAGCGAGGAAATGGTGATGGTCGCGACCGTCGCCTTTGGCATGGGCATCGACAAGCCGGACGTGCGCTTCGTCGTCCATGCCGGCCTGCCCAAGTCAATCGAGAGCTATTATCAGGAAAGTGGGCGCGCAGGCCGGGACGGCGAACCGGCGACGGCGACCCTGCTGTGGGGCGCGGAGGATTTCGCCCGCGCCTGGACCCGCATAGCCGAGGTCGAGCAGGGCCGTCAGCCGGGCGAGCGCGCGCGCATCGGCGCGCTGGGCGCGCTGGTCGAGACGGGCGGATGCCGCCGGGCTGTGCTGCTGCGCCATTTCGGGGAAGATCCGCCGGCGACCTGCGGCAATTGCGACAACTGCCTGTCCCCGCCCGCGACCGTGGACGCGACGGTTACCGCCCAGAAACTGCTCTCCGCCGTTTTCCGCACCGGGCAGAGTTTCGGCCTCGGCCATATCGAAGCGGTACTGACCGGCAGGTCGAGCGACAAGATCGCGCAGCGCGGGCATGACAGCCTGTCGGTCTTCGGCATCGTGACGGATGCGGAAGCCGCGCTCATCAAGCCGGTCGCCCGCGCGCTGATGGTCCGCGACGCGCTGGAGACGAACGACCATGGCGGATTGATGCTTGGCCCGGCGGCGCGACCGTTCCTGCGCGGGGAGGAACCGGTATCGCTGATCCTGCCGCCGGTGAAGGTCCGTCGGTCGAAGCGGGGCGGCGGGGGCGCCGACGCCAATCCGGTCGACGATCCGCTGTTCGAGGCGCTCCGCGCCTGCCGCCGCGATCTGGCGAAGGAAGCGGGGGTTCCGCCCTATGTGATCTTTCACGACAGCACGCTGCGGGACATGGCGCGGCTGATGCCGCGCGCGGACGCGGACCTCGCTCATGTCAGCGGCGTCGGCATGCGCAAACGGGAAGCCTATGGCCGCGCGTTTCTGGACGTAATCGCCCGGTTCGCCTGATCGCGGGCGACGGCGCGGTGGGGTCGGCAAACGGCTACGCATAATGCGGAAGAAATTCATCCGATATGGATGTGCCGGCTAGCCGCGCGCTTCGTGGCCCATGGTTGTTACGCGCGGCCAACGGCGTTCGGCAGTTCGGGACGGTCATGTCCGTTGATCCATTATCGCGCCAACACTCCCCCGCGAACCACAGAATTTGTGCAAGTCTTTCTGCGCAAATTACGGTAAACAGGAGGTCCATGATGATCCCGGAAAAGTTGTCGGGCAAGATTGTCAGTGCTACGGTGTTCGTTCGCAATTTCGGCGCCTATGCGCGCACGGCGGGCAGCGAGCCGATCCATATCCTGAACCATGGCCGACCGGCCTGGTCGCTGATCGCGACGGACCAGTTCATGCGGCTTGCCGATGCGGGCAGCGGCGGGACGGAGGGGGCGCAGGACCGGCTGGCGCTGTCGATGGTGCTGGATACGATCGACACGCAGGTCATCATGACCGACGCTCTGCTCGCCGTCCTGCGCATGAACATGGCGGCGCGTCATGCGCTTCTGCTCACCGAGGACGACGTGCGCGGCATGCCGCTGGACCGGGTTTTCGTCGATCCGGGCTATCATGTCCTCCTGCGGGCGGCCGAGCGCGTGCGCGATACCGGGGTCAACGAGACGCTCGACCTCGACACGACGGTGCCGCCGCTGCGCGCCTTCCGTGTGCGGGTCGAGCGTTTCGGGGAAGGACTGGTCATCTTCGCGGCGGACATCAGCGCCCAGACCCAGGTGCGCCACCGGCACGCAATCGCCAGCGCCTATGAGGAGTTGATGGACGCGCTGCCCGGCCTGGCGCGCGGCACGATCAACCCGCGCGGGATCATCCGCACCGCATCGCCCGCGCTGGCCGCGCTGGTCCAGACCGATCCCGCGCGCATCGTGGGCATGCGCATCGCCTCGCTGTTCCACACCTCGGAGCGCACGGTGGTAGGCGACGCGATCGAGACGCTGCTCAGCGAGCGGCAACCGTTCACGCTCGCCACGAGTTTGCAAACGGGCAGCATGGCGACGACACCGGTCGTGTTGAGCGCTGTTCCCTGCGCCGTGCAGTCGCGCGGCGAAGAAGCGACATTCCTTCTCCAGCGGCGTACCGACTGAGCCGCCGGCCTTCACCGGAAACGAGCCTCCGCCCCCGAATTTGCGGATATTCCTCATTCGGTCTATGAAGACCGACCGGGCCCGGGCGGGGAGGTTCAGGCGACGTTCAACGGATGCGATCTCCGCTGGCCGCAATCGAGTCTTCCTTCGCGCCCGCGAATATGTATAGCGCCCACTCTAACGAGAATCCGACCGGGACAGGTCGATATTGAGGATGAAACGCGGGATGACCTATCCGCCGAACCAGGGTTTATATGATAGCCGCAATGAGCATGATGCCTGCGGCGTCGGTTTCATCGCCAATATCCGTGGGGAAAAGTCCAACGCAGTCGTTCAGCGCGGCCTCCAGATTCTGGTCAATATCGACCATCGTGGCGCGGTGGGCGCCGACCCGCTGTTGGGCGACGGCGCCGGCATTCTGATCCAGATTCCCGACGCCTTGCTGCGCGACTGGGCCGCGCGCGCCGACGTGGCGTTGCCGCAACCGGGCCATTATGGCGTCGCCATGTGCTTCCTGCCGCGCGACGCCGCCTCGCGCGATTTCGCCGTCGCGCATTTCGAGAAGCTGATCGCCAAGGAAGGCCAGGCGCTGCTCGGCTGGCGCGACGTGCCGATGAACACCGATGGTCTCGGCCAGACCGTGCTCGACGAGATGCCGGTGATCCGTCAGGCGATCATCGGCCGTGGCGAGGATTGCGCGGATCAGGACGCATTCGAGCGCAAGCTGCTGGTCATCCGCAAGCAGACGCAGAACCCGCTAAAGGACATCGCGCAGAAACAGCACCTGCCCGGCCTCGACGATTTCTACATGCCGTCCTGCTCGACGCGGACGCTGGTCTACAAGGGCCTGCTGCTCGCGGGGCAGGTCGGCAGTTTCTACACCGATCTCAACGATCCGCTATGCACGTCGGCGCTGGCGCTCGTCCACCAGCGTTTCTCGACCAACACCTTCCCCAGCTGGAAGCTGGCGCACCCCTATCGCTACATCGCGCATAATGGCGAGATTAACACGGTTCGCGGCAATGTGAACTGGATGAACGCGCGCCGCCGCGCGATGGAATCGGAGCTGTTGGGCGCCGATCTCGACAAGATGTGGCCGATCATCCCGCACGGCCAGTCGGACACCGCCTGTCTCGACAATGCGCTCGAACTGCTGGTCGCGGGTGGGTACAGCCTCGTCCATGCGATGATGATGCTGGTGCCGGAAGCATGGGCGGGCAATCCGCTGATGAACCCGGCGCGCAAGGCCTTCTACGAATATCACGCCGCGCTGATGGAACCATGGGACGGCCCCGCCGCAGTCGCCTTCACCGATGGCCGCCAGATCGGCGCAACGCTCGACCGTAACGGCCTGCGCCCCGCGCGTTTCCTCGTGACCGCCGACGGCTTTGTCGTCATGGCGTCGGAATCGGGCGTGCTGCCTATCCCGGAGGAGAATATCGTCCGCAAATGGCGGCTCCAGCCCGGCAAGATGCTGCTCATCGACATGGAAGAGGGCCGCATCATCGAGGATGAGGAGATCAAGGCCAGCCTTGCCTCCGCCAAACCCTATGCCGAGTGGCTCGACAAGACCCAGTATAAGCTGCAGGATCTCGAAGTCGTCGAGACGCAGGACAGCCACCATCTGCCCAACGATCCCGGCTCATTGCTGCATCGTCAGCAGGCGTTCGGCTATACCCAGGAAGATATCGTCAAATTCCTGGAGCCGATGGCGCGCAGTGGCGAAGACCCCATCGGGTCGATGGGCACCGACACGCCGATCGCCGTCCTGTCGGGCCGTTCGCGGCTGCTGTACGATTATTTCAAGCAGAATTTCGCGCAGGTGACCAATCCGCCGATCGACCCGATCCGCGAGGAACTGGTCATGTCCCTGGTGTCGATGATCGGCCCGCGCCCCAACCTTCTGGGTCGGCAGGCGGGCACGCATCGCCGGCTGGAGGTGGATCAGCCGATCCTGACCAACGCGGACCTCGCCAAGATCCGGTCGGCAGAGGCATCGCTGGACGGTGCGTTCCGGACCGCGACGATCGACATCACCTGGGATGCGGTGGCGGGTGCGGCCGGGCTTCAGCAGGCGATCAAGGAGATGTGCTGGGCCGCGACCGAGGCGGTTCTGGCCGACAAGAATATCCTGATCCTGTCGGACCGTTCGCAGGGCGCCTACCGTATCGCCATGCCCGCGCTGCTGGCGACGGCGGCCGTGCACCATCATCTCGTCCGCCAGGGTCTGCGCATGCAGACCGGCCTCGTCGTGGAGACGGGCGAGGCGCGCGAGGTGCATCATTTCTGCGCGCTCGCCGGCTATGGCGCGGAAGCAGTGAACCCCTATCTCGCCTTCGAGACGCTGGAGCAGATCCGCGTCAAGCAGGGCCTGCCGCTCAGCCAATATGAGGTGCAGAAGCATTTCACCAAGGCGATCGGCAAGGGCATATTGAAGGTCATGTCCAAAATGGGCATTTCGACCTACCAGAGCTATTGCGGCGCGCAGATATTCGACGCGATCGGCCTGTCGAGCGCGTTCGTGGACAAATATTTCACCGGCACCGCCACCACCATCGAGGGCATCGGCCTGGCCGAAGTGGCCGAGGAAACCGTGCGCCGTCATGCGGCGGCCTATGGCGACAATCCCATCTACCGCACCATGCTGGATGTGGGCGGCGCCTATGCCTATCGCGTGCGCGGCGAGGACCATGCCTGGACGCCGACGAGCATCGCCGACCTGCAACATGCGGTGCGCGGCAACAGCAAGGACCGCTACGACGCCTTCGCGGCCTCGATCAACGAGCAGAATGAGCGGATGCTGACCATTCGCGGCCTGATGGAATTGAAGAAGGCGGACGAACCGCTGGACATCGGCGAGGTCGAGCCGGCGGTGGATATCGTCAGGCGCTTCGCCACCGGCGCGATGAGCTATGGCTCGATCAGCTGGGAAGCGCATACGACGCTGGCCGTCGCGATGAACCGGATCGGCGGTAAGTCGAACACGGGCGAGGGCGGGGAAGACCCGAGCCGCTTCACGCCGATGGCCAATGGCGACAGCATGCGTTCGGCCATCAAGCAGGTCGCGTCGGGCCGCTTCGGCGTCACCGCCGAATATCTGGTCAACGCCGACGACATCCAGATCAAGATGGCGCAGGGCGCAAAGCCCGGCGAGGGGGGGCAGCTGCCCGGCGACAAGGTCGACAAGATCATCGGCAAGACGCGGCATGCGACGCCCGGTGTCGGCCTGATCTCGCCGCCGCCGCATCATGACATCTATTCGATCGAAGATCTGGCGCAGCTGATCCACGACCTCAAGAACGTCAACACCCGCGCGCGCATCTCCGTGAAGCTGGTGTCGGAGGTCGGCGTCGGCACCGTCGCGGCGGGCGTGTCGAAGGCGCGCGCGGATCATGTGACCATTTCCGGTTACGAGGGTGGCACGGGTGCGTCCCCGCTGACCTCGCTCACCCACGCGGGCAGCCCATGGGAGATCGGCCTGGCGGAGACGCAGCAGACCTTGCTGCTCAACGGCCTGCGGTCGCGTATCGCCGTGCAGGTCGACGGCGGTCTGCGCACCGGGCGTGACGTGGCGATCGGTGCCTTGCTGGGCGCGGACGAATTCGGCTTTGCAACCGCGCCGCTGATCGCGGCGGGGTGCATCATGATGCGCAAATGCCATCTCAACACCTGTCCGGTCGGCGTGGCGACGCAGGACCCGGTGCTGCGCAAGCGGTTCACCGGCCAGCCCGAACATGTCATCAACTATTTCTTCTTCGTCGCGGAGGAGCTTCGCCAGATCATGGCGGAGATGGGTTTCCGCACGCTGGACGAGATGATCGGGCGGGTCGACAAGCTCGACATGCGCAAGGCGGTCACGCACTGGAAAGCGCATGGCGTCGATCTGTCGAAAATTCTGCATCAGGCGACACCGGCGTTCGGCAACAGCCTGTTCCATACCGGATCGCAGGACCATGGGCTGGAGCATGCGCTCGACAATAGCCTGATCGCCGCCGCGCAACCCGCTCTCGAGCGGGGCGAGCCGGTCCAGATCGAACGCCGGGTCGTCAACATCAATCGCACCGTGGGCGCGATGCTCTCCGGTGAGGTGGCGAAGCGCTACGGCCATGCCGGCCTGCCCGACAACAGCATAGCCGTGCGCCTGACCGGCGTCGCGGGGCAGAGCTTCGGCGCGTTCCTCGCCCATGGCGTCACGCTGGAGCTGACCGGCGACGCCAATGACTATGTGGGCAAGGGATTGTCGGGTGGCCGAGTCATCGTGCGACCGCCGGCGGACGTGGCGCGCGATCCGCTCGCCAACATCATCGTCGGCAACACCGTCCTCTATGGCGCGATCGCGGGCGAGGCCTATTTCCAGGGTGTCGCGGGCGAACGCTTTGCCGTGCGCAATTCGGGCGCGGTCGCGGTGGTCGAGGGCACGGGCGATCATGGCTGCGAATATATGACCGGCGGCGTCGTCGCGGTGCTAGGCGTGACTGGCCGCAACTTCGCGGCGGGCATGTCCGGCGGCGTCGCCTATGTCTATGACGAGGACGGCCGCTTCCGCGATCGCTGCAATCTCGCCATGGTCGACGTGGAGCCGATCAGCGCGGATCGGGATGAAGAGGAGGGCGCGGGCCGTCCCGCGCAGCGCGCCAGCGGCGTCACCGACTATGGCATGGGTGACATGCTGCGCCATGACGGCGAGCGGCTGCGCGTCCTGCTGGAGCGGCATCATCTCCACAGTGGCAGCCCGCGCGCCCGCGCGCTGCTGGACGACTGGGCAGGATCTTGCGCGAAATTCGTGAAGATCATGCCGCGCGACTATCGCCGTGCCCTGGAACAGCTGGAGGCCGAGCGCCTCGCCACCGCGACCATCGCGGCTGAATGATCGGAGTAGATTGAGTGGGCAAGACGACCGGCTTCCTTGAGATCGACCGCAAGGACCGCACCTATCTCCCGCGTGAGGAGCGGCTGAAGAACTGGAACGAGTTCACCGTACCGTTGTCCGACAGCGCGCTGAAGGATCAGGCTGCGCGCTGCATGAACTGCGGCATTCCCTTTTGCCACAATGGCTGTCCGGTGAACAATATCATCCCGGACTGGAACCATCTGGTGTTCGAGGATGATTGGAGGAATGCGCTGGAAGTGCTGCATTCCACAAACAATTTCCCGGAATTCACCGGCCGCATTTGCCCCGCCCCATGCGAGGCAAGCTGCACCCTGAACATCGAGGACACGCCGGTCACGATCAAGTCGATCGAATGCGCGATTGTCGACAAGGGGTGGGAGGAAGGCTGGATCGCGCCGCAGCCGCCGCGCGTGAAGACGGGCAAGTCGGTCGCGGTCGTTGGGTCCGGCCCCGCCGGCATGGCCTGCGCGCAGCAGCTTGCCCGCGCCGGACACAGCGTGACCCTGTTCGAGAAGAACGACCGGATGGGCGGCCTGCTCCGCTACGGCATCCCCGACTTCAAGCTGGAGAAGCATCTCATCAACCGCCGGCTGGTGCAGATGGAAGCCGAGGGCGTGACCTTCAAGACGAGCACCGAGGTCGGCGTACAGGTGTCGATCGACTCATTGCGTGAGAATTTCGATGCGGTGGTTCTGTCCGGCGGCGCGGAAAAGCCGCGCCCCCTCGACATTCCGGGCTATGAGTTGAACGGCGTGCGCTTCGCGATGGAGTTCCTGACGCAGCAGAACAAGCGCAACGCGGACGACGACGAATTGCGGGCTGCGCCACGCGGGTCAATCATGGCGACGGGCAAGCATGTCGTGGTCATCGGCGGCGGCGACACCGGTTCGGACTGCGTGGGAACCTCCAATCGGCAGGGTGCCGCTTCGGTTACCCAGCTGGAGATCATGCCCAAGCCGCCGGTCAAGGAAAACAAGGCGTCGACCTGGCCGCACTGGCCGCTCAAGTTGCGCAGTTCGTCAAGCCATGAGGAAGGATGCGAGCGCGACTGGGCTGTCATCACCAAGCGGGCCGTGAGCGTCAACGGTCAGCTGACCGGTCTCGAATGCGCGCGGGTCGAATGGGTCGGCGGCAAGATGCAGGAAGTCGCTGGCAGCGAATTCACGCTGAAGGCGGACCTTGTGCTGCTCGCGATGGGTTTTGTCGGCCCGAACCCTACCGGCCTCATCGAGCAGGCAAGCGTCGCGCTCGATGCGCGCGGCAATATCGCCGCCAACACATCAGACTATGCGACCAGCCAGGAAGGCATATTTTCCTGCGGCGACATGCGGCGCGGGCAGAGCCTTGTCGTGTGGGCGATCCGCGAGGGTCGCCAGTGCGCGCGCTCGGTCGACCTGCATCTCATGGGGCACACCGATTTGCCGAGTTGAGTGCGTGGCGCGGGTTGGTAATGGGATGACCTATAGTTGCTCAAATCCGTTCGTGCTGAGTAGGG
>Ga0207639_10002248_pt1 | contig 12974 bp, 10 predicted proteins | sample KBSCornC32_FD_184299 | JGI IMG/M metagenome (GOLD analysis project Ga0207639, IMG submission 184299) | Corn rhizosphere microbial communities from Kellogg Biological Station, Michigan, USA - KBS Corn C3-2 (SPAdes) (version 2) | ecosystem: Host-associated > Plants > Roots > Rhizosphere > Soil ...
GAAACCTACGCCTCTTTTAAGGAAGCCCCTCTGCGGAAACTATTCTTCTCTTACAACAATTGCGGAAAAGATACTGTGGACCACCAAACCGTCCGCACCGGCAGAAGCGTCTTTTTCCTGCCCATCATCGGCTTCCTGAATTCCAAAGTCGGCTTCAGCGCGTCCTCGCGCCCCTGGCAAGGGATGATGTTTCCTTCCTATAATACACTTACAGGAGGAGTCGGCGCGCTTTTTATACTTCCCAGACGAAGACAACAGCAGTCGATACTGGCAGACCTGCTGTACAATCATTTTCAGGCCCACAGCAATACCACACGGGCCAACGACTACCTGACCGACGATGCCACACTCAATTACAACGCGTGGAATCTGAACCTTCAGTTCCGGTATCGGTTTCCGACCGGAAATATCCGGCCTTTTCTGCAGGTTGGATTCTCTAATACCCTCATAACAGGAAATAAAAGCATCCGGCACGAACACGACGACATAGGCGACACCAACGACTATAGACCGTTTCTCGACGACGGGTTCCGGAAATACTGGGTGGGCTGGGTCGCGGGCGCTGGAATTATGGCCGGGCGTTTCTGCATAGAAGGCAGAGCCTCCGGAGGGCCGGGCATTTCTTCCTTTTCAAGCACCAGCTCCCCCGTGACTAATTTGTACTTTCTGCTGTCCTATGCACTCTAAATGAGGCGTAGTCCCTATTTTTGCAGCCAAATTTCGGGCTGATATAGCGGCATACAGGAACATATTAACACTTTTTCGTAAGGATCTCCTGCTGGAAATACGACAGCAGTATACCTTCTACGGGGTGCTCTTATACGTTGCCTCCACCATATTTGTCCTGTACCTGTCGATGGGTGAGCCCGAAAGCACGGTTTGGAAAGGACTTTTCTGGATGATGCAGCTGTTCATCTGCGTCAACGCCGTTGCCAAGAGCTTCCTCCAGGAAGGAAAAGGCCGTCTGCTTTATTTCTATACCATCGCCGGACCCAAAGATTTCATCCTGTCCAAACTTCTGTTCAACGCACTGCTGATGATCGTCATGGCCCTGGTAAGCCTCGGCCTGTTTGTACTAATGCTAGGCAATCCCATGCCCAATCCCCTGTCCTTTGTTGCGATCAGCTGCCTCGGAGGGATGAGCCTCAGCCTGGTCTTTACTTTTTTGGCGGCCATCGCAGCGCGCGCCCAGCAGAACGCAGCCCTGATGGCCATCCTCGGATTTCCGCTGATCATCCCCCAGCTGCTCCTGCTGAGCAAGATATCGAACATCGCCTTCGAAGACGTTTTACAGGGGGGGCTGGCCACAATGAGCGCCGTGCTCGCCGGGCTGGACGTCATGATCGTCGCGCTGTCGCTGATTCTTTTTCCTTTTTTATGGAAGGACTGAGGTTTCCTATTAACTTTGCGCGGAGTTCGCACACCGGTAGCCGCGAAACTCGCAAACTGATCCAAATCAAGAAAATCGTATGATTCGTCAGAAATGGTGGAAAATATTATGCGGGATATTATTGATCTACACCTTCATAGCAGGGTTCCTCGGCGGAGTTCCGGCGAAACCCATTCTCAATGAAACGATCCGGAATCTCTATTTCCACGTAGCCATGTGGTTTGCAATGATGGTCCTCTTCACCATCTCCGTGATCTACTCGGTTCGCTATCTCCGGACCAACAACCACAAATACGATATCTACGCCCTCGAATATACAAAAGGGGGCCTCGTTTTCGGCGTCCTCGGATTCACGACAGGATCCATCTGGGCCCGGTGGACATGGGGAGCGTTCTGGAGCAGCGACCCCAAACAACTGGGTGCAGTCATCGCCCTGCTGATCTATCTGGCCTACCTCGTGCTTCGCAATTCAATGACGGATATGGATAAACGCGCACGCATTGGCGCCGTCTACAACATTTTCGCGTTTGCGATGTTACTGCCAACGATATGGATCATCCCCCGGCTGATGGAAAGCCTTCACCCGGGTGGCATGGGCAACCCGGCGCTGGATACCCACGATATCGACTCCAGGATGAGGGTGGTGTTCTGGCCCGGAGCAGTCCCCGGCTGGACACTTCTGGGCGTGTGGATCACGACCCTGAGAATAAGACTGGCCATTCTGACAGAACAAAAAGAAGGCCTGCACCCCGCCCCCAACCAAGCAAGAAAACTTCGTAATGCATAAGAAAATTTACAAACCGTTATTTACGTTATTGGCCTGCCTGACGGCCGTCACCCTTTGGGCACAACCCGCCGGAGATACGTCGAAGGTCGAAATGGCCGATAAGTTCAGAGCCGACGGAAAGATATACGTAGTCATAGCCGTGCTGGTCACCATACTGCTCGGATTGTTCATCTACGTTATCCGGCTCGACAAAAAGATTTCCCGACTGGAAAAAGATTTTAATAAATAAAGTTCGGATCAGGTGGGCGCCCAAAAAATTAACGATTGCTTCCACTCCCGATGTCACACATTAAACCAAGCCAAATGGAATACAAGTTTTTCGAAGCCGTAGAAAAGAGTTTCGACAAAGCGGCAAAACACACCAGCTGGGACCCCGGCATTCTCGAGCAGATTAAACAGTGCAATGCCGTCTACCGCATGTTCTTCCCGGTAAAGATCGGGGACAAGATCGAAGTCATAAAAGCGTACCGCGTACAACACTCCCACCACAAGACACCCTGTAAAGGCGGGATCCGTTTCGCCCCCTCGGTGAACCTGGACGAGGTAATGGCCCTGGCCGCGCTGATGACCTTCAAATGCGCCATCGTCAACGTTCCCTTCGGCGGAGCCAAGGGCGGGATCAGTATCGACCCGAAAAAATACACGCCCTACGAACTGGAAAAGATCACCCGGCGGTATACCTCCGAGCTGATAAAAAAGAACTTCATCGGCCCCGGCACCGACGTACCGGCCCCCGACTACGGCACGGGTGAACGCGAAATGGCCTGGATACTCGACACCTATATGAGTATGCGCCCCGGCGAAATAGACGCCCTGGGCTGCGTAACCGGCAAACCCGTCTCACAGGGCGGCGTCCGCGGCCGGCGCGAAGCGACCGGACTGGGCGTTTTCTACGGCATCCGTGAGGTCTGCCATATGCCCGATATCATGAACCGCCTGAAAATGAAACCCGGTATCGAAGGCAAGACGGTCATCGTACAGGGCATGGGTAACGTTGGATACCACGCCGCCAAATTCTTCCGCGAAGGCGGCGCCAAAGTGATCGCACTGGCGGAATACGAAGGCGCCATCATGAACCCCAACGGCCTCAACGAAGAAGAAGTCTTCCAGCACCGGAAAAAAACAGGCAGCATCCTCAATTTCCCCGGCGCTACCAATATCACCAGCTCAGGAGACGCACTCGAACTCGAATGCGATATCCTCATCCCCGCAGCGCTGGAGAACGTTATCAACGGCACCAACGCCCCCAACATAAAAGCGAAGATCATCGGTGAGGCCGCCAACGGCCCCCTGACCCCCGAAGCCGACGAAGTATTCGTAAAGAAAGGCATTCTGGTCGTCCCGGACATGTACCTCAACGCCGGCGGTGTCACGGTATCCTATTTCGAATGGCTCAAGAACCTCAGCCACGTACGATACGGACGCATGGAAAAGCGCTTTACCGAAAATATGAACTCGCATATCCTCAGTCAGATAGAAGGACTCACGGGTAAGAAGGTCAGCCAGAAAGAAAAAGAATTTATCATGCACGGCGCCGACGAGGTCGACCTGGTGTACAGCGGTCTGGAAGAAACGATGATCGCCGCCACACGCGAGATCATGGAAGCCTGGAAAGCCAACCCCAGCATCCCCGACATGCGCACAGCAGCCTATGTGGTGGCCATCAACAAGGTGGGTACCTCCTACGCCGAGCTCGGGATATTCCCATAATCGAAATTCTCCTCATAAAAAGGCCCGCCATCAGGCGGGCCCCCTGAAACGGCAACGTTTCAGGACATCACCGAAAAAGTCAGGCTCGACTTTACCCTATTGAGCCTGACTTTTTTCGTAATTTCAGATATGGACAGCACCCAACGTTTCAGCGACCGGGTCGAAGACTACGTCAGATACCGGCCGACCTATCCCCAGGCTATCCTCTCCATCTTACAGGTTAGTCCCGACCATATAGTGGCCGACATCGGCTCAGGCACCGGCATATCCACGCAGCTCTTCCTGCACAACAATAACAGGGTCTTCGCCGTAGAACCCAACACAGCGATGCGGAAAAAGGCCGAAGAACTGCTCGGCCAATACCCCGGCTTCATCTCCGTCGACGGAACGGCAGAGGCGACCGGACTGGAAGACTCCTCCATCGACCTGATCGTGGCAGGCCAGGCCTTTCACTGGTTCGACCGCGCACCAACACGAAAAGAGTTCGTCCGCATCAGCCGGCCCGGCGCAACCGTTGCACTCATCTGGAACCAACGCCTGATGGAAACACCCTTCGAACAGGAATACGAAGAGCTCATCCTCCGCTATGCCGGAGACTACAGGACGGTCAACCACAAGAATATCGCAGACCTCCAGGTGGGAGACTTCTTCCAGCCCCAACCCTTTGTCCTCGACCAGTTCGACAACGCCCAGGAATTTGACCTCATAGGCCTCCAGGGAAGAATGTTGTCCTCGTCCTATATTCCAAAAGCCGGCGAACGCCACGCGGAAATGATCGGGGCGCTCGCACTGTTATTCGAAAAATACGCATCTGACGGGAAAGTGACCCTGAGATACGATACAAAAATGTACAGCGGGATCCTGAGACCGTAACTATTCATTATAGCCTGGAAGGGCGGCAAGGTCTTCAAAATCCTTCCCGCCCCTGATAAAAGCATGGCACTCCTCGCCATTCGTGATGACGATGTATTTCACGGGTATAGCCATATTATAACGGAGCACCTGCCACAGAACGCGGCTGTCCAGCCGCTCGCTCATCGCCTTGCACTCGACCAGCATCCAGGGCTGGGCGGCCTTGTCGAAAATGAGGAGGTCAAAACGCTTGTTCAGCTCGCCCAGCTTCATCCTCCGCTCAACTGCTATATAGGATGCAGGATAGTTCTTTACAACCAGAAGGTATTGTACAAAATTCTGTCGGACCCACTCCTCAGGAGTAAGCCGGACCCATTGTTTGCGCAGTTCGTCCCATATCTCCTCTTTTTTCCGCTCAGGCTCCCTGATCTTGAAGGGATAGGGTGGATAGTAGATTTTGATCATTAGCAAAAACTATTTGGTAAATTTACGAATGAAAAGCAAAGAAGAAATAGTAAGCAACTGGCTTCCCCGGTATACGGGAGAGAAATTGGAAAATTTCGGCAAATATATCCTGCTGACCAATTTTTACAACTATGTACACCTATTCGCCGAATGGCATAACGTGGAGGTGATAGGAGAGCATAAAGCCATGCAGTGCGCTACAGCCGGCGACATCACTATCATCAACTTTGGTATGGGCAGCCCCGGCGCCGCCACCATCATGGACCTGCTGACGGCAATAAGCCCCGAAGCCGTTCTGTTCCTCGGAAAATGCGGCGGCCTTAAGAAAAGAAATAAGCTCGGCGACCTCATCCTCCCCATCGCGGCCATCCGGGGAGAAGGGACCTCCAACGACTATTTCCCGCCGGAAGTGCCGGCCCTTCCGGCATTTGCTCTTCAGAAAGCGATATCTACAACCATCCGCGACTACGGCGTCGACTACTGGACGGGCACCGTGTATACGACCAACCGCCGCGTCTGGGAACACGACGAACACTTCAAAGAGTACCTCCAGAAGATAAGAGCCTACGCCATCGACATGGAGACCGCCACCATATTTTCCGTGGGCTTCTTCAACAAAATACCGACCGGAGCGCTCCTCCTCGTCAGCGACCAGCCAATGGTCCCCGAAGGCGTCAAGACGGCCGAAAGCGACCTCAAAGTCACCAACGACTACGTCGAAAACCACATCAAAATAGGAATCGACTCACTGAAACAACTGCTCAACAACGGGCTTACCGTCAGACACCTGCGGTTCTAGCCCTCCGTTACCACACATGTCCCAACTACTATCCATTCAGGACCTCAGCATCTCCTTTTCCACAGAGAACGGTCCCATACCCGGTGTGGAACACGTCAACCTCGAAGTCCGCAAAGGAGAGATCGTAGCGCTCGTCGGCGAGTCCGGATCCGGCAAATCCATAACGTCGCTGTCCATACTACAGCTGCTGCCCCAGCCTCCGACCCTCTACCTTTCCGGCAGGATCCTCTTTACGGGCAGGAACGGCCGGACTATCGACCTCCTCCAGCAATCCCCCCGGCAGCTGCAGTCCATCCGCGGAACCGAAATAGCCATGATCTTCCAGGAACCAATGACCTCCCTCAATCCGGTATTTACCTGCGGAGACCAGGTCGCGGAGGCTATCCGGGCTCATCGCCAAATAAGCGCCGAACAAGCAAAAATAGAGGCAATAGCCCTCTTCGAAAAAGTACAGCTCCCCGACCCCGCGAACATATATTCCCGCTGGCCCCACCAGCTGAGCGGCGGACAAAAACAGCGCGTCATGATCGCCATGGCGATGAGTAGCCGCCCTTCGCTGCTGATCTGCGACGAGCCGACAACCGCCCTCGACGTGACCGTACAAAAGACTATCCTCCGGCTGATCCGCCAGCTGCAGGAGACCGAAGACATGGGCGTGATCTTTATTACACACGATCTGGGCGTCGTAGCAGAGATCGCCGACCGGGCGCTCGTCCTGTACCGGGGCTTAGTCGTAGAGGAAGGGACGGTCGATCAGCTGTTCAGGCATCCCCGCCATCCCTATACTAAAGGCCTGCTCGCCTGCCGGCCCGCCCTCCACAAAAAAGGCGAACGACTCCCCATGGTCAGCGATTTTCTCGAAGCAGCCGCACCCCCTCCGGAGACAAGCGCACCATCAACAACCCCACTCCCTTCCGGGACAAGCGCACCATCCGCAACCCCACCCCCTCCGGAGACGGCCACACCATCGGAAGCCGCCCCCGCCGCCGCGGCAATCCCCGCAATCCCGGCAGATCCCCGTTCAACCTACCCTGTCATACAGGTCCGGAATCTGCGGGTATGGTATCCCAAACGCAAAACCCTCCTCGGAAAAGTGCTGGAATATACGAAGGCCGTTGACGACGTCAGCTTCGACGTCTTCGAAGGCGAGACCCTCGGCCTGGTAGGAGAGTCCGGATGCGGCAAGACCACGCTCGGCAGAGCGCTGATGCGCCTTGCCGCCCCAACCGGCGGCCATATCGTTTTCGAAGGGACGAACATGGCAGACCTCAAAGCCAGCGACCTGAAAAACCTCCGCTCACGCATACAGCTGATCTTTCAGGACCCCTACTCCTCGCTCAACCCACGCCTGACAGTCGGGTCCGCGATCGCCGAAGTGCTCAAAGTCCATGGGACAGCGTCGACCGACCAGCAGCGCCGGCAACAGGTGACAGAACTCCTGGAAAAAGTAGGACTAAAAACAGAACACTTCGACCGGTATCCGCACGAATTTTCGGGCGGCCAACGCCAACGGATAGTGATAGCCCGGGCGCTGGCGCTCCGCCCCAGCTTCATCGTCTGCGACGAGTCGGTATCCGCGCTGGACGTCAGCGTACAGGCCCAGGTACTGAACCTCCTCAACGACCTGAAAAAGGAATTTGGTTTCACGGTAGTGTTCATCTCCCACGACCTGGGAGTGATCCGTTATATCAGCGACAGGATCATGGTCATGAACAGGGGACGCATCGAAGAGATCGGCTCCGCCGAAAAGGTATACAACCATCCGGAAAGCGCCTATACAAAAAGACTGATCGAGGCCATCCCGAAGGGAATAGAAGCCTAGTACAATAGGACGATCTCGACACGCCGGTTGCCCGCCCTCCCTTCCGGAGTGGCATTGGAAGCAAGAGGCCGGCTGCTCCCATAACCGGACGCCTGCATTTTCAGGGTCGGCAGCTTCACAGAAAGATAATTTTTAACGGCCTCCGCCCGGCGCAGCGACAAGGCCCGGTTATACTCATCCGATCCGGCATTGTCGGTGTAACCGCTGATCAGAATCTGCACCGGCCTTCTCGCATCGACCATGGCCGCAATGCTGTCGAGCTGCGAAGTATAGGCCCGGTCGAGGCCCGCGCTGTCGAATGCAAAAAGAAAACCCGGAAGCACCATTGTATCGCGGCGCAGAGCCTCAACAGCCGCCGGGCTGTCCGCAGCAGCGACAAAGAGCCCCGGTACAGCCCCGGTCTTCAGCGTATCCAGAAATATACCTCTCGAATGCCTCCTGTGTTCTTCATAAAGGACAGCCCGGTTCTCAGCATACAACGGACAGGAGTTTGCCAGTGAGTCCGTGGAAAAAAGCCGGATCTCATCCAGAAAAAAAATGATAAATCCTTTCTGCTTTTTGGCCTTCTTTTCCTCCGAACGGGGATACTCGCCGGGGGCAAGAACATTGCCCATCAGGAAGAAATCTTTCTCTTCTTCGACCGTAAACTTCTTTTGCAGCAATATCCACCCGTGCGCATCGCGCCCGGCAATATCATCCTTTGTCAGGACCAGCGACGGAGTTATCTTTCCCAGGACAGAAGCCGTTCGGGTAGGATCGGTCCGGCTCAGCACGACGTCCAGCTGGGTGAAATCGAAACCATCGGCGTTCAGCCAGAACGACAGATTATATTCCTTCCCGGGTACAAGGGGACACAGCACGCGCGTATAGGGAAACGACCGGTTGCCGATCGGCATGACGACGTTGTCATAGATGAACGGCATGGTCCGGACGCCCGATTTTGCCGGAAGGGACATAGATCCTGCAGTAACGATGAACCAACCCGCCGGCGAGCAGGGTGCGCGAAATTCGGTGCAGATATTGACCTCTTCGAAACCGCCATTGGCAAGAAGGTTCTGCGACCAGGACAGTTCGGGAATAAACGAACAACCCAGGCCGACAACCAATACGGCCAGCATCAGGCGCCTAGTCCTCATCGGCCCGTCCTCCGTAAAAGTCCCCGTCCGAAAAAAAATTGGCGGCGCTGCGGCGGCGGGAGAACAGCAGACGCTGCCACTGCTGATCGAACTGTCCAAGCGCCGGAGTATCGGCCCGGAGACGCTTGCCCGTAAGGGACACAAACGCCGGATCGGTGCTGACATCCTTATGCGCAAGGGGCTGGAAGCCACTGAGACCGATCATCCATTCGTCATCCCGGTTGATCTTATACTTGAAATAGTATACATACCCCTTATTGCTCTTATACTGGGCGGACCGTTTGTCGAGCAGCTGGACATCGGCGAAATCGTTGCCGCCATGACTGGCGACCAGCAGGCTGCGCGCGATGGCCTCCTGGGTCCTGCTGCCCTTCGGAAAGCGCTCGTCTTTATGGATGACGATAAGACTGCGCAAAAGCCGGCTGCGGGACGCGTCGCTGGCCGCCAGCGTCTGGATGATGGAGTCCGCTACCGGCCTGTTATGCCGCAGAAGGAGAACGGCCGTGTTCAGCCGCAGACCGGCGTCCTTACTCCGCAGCAGCCTGTCGAAGAAATGGGGGACTGTAGGGTTCTTGTCATAAAATGGCTCCAGCAACACCGCGTAGTCGTCCAGGTCATTGGCCCCGTTGTCCTCAGCATCCGAATCGCCGTCGTCGTCTTTATCGTCGTCCTTTTTTTGCAGCCTTCTTTCGTCCTTACCCTCCTGCTTCTTCCACTGGATCTTCGCGTCGAAATAGACCTGACTGAAATACGTAGCATAGTCCGAAGCATGCAGATACCCGCTGTCGACCAGGTTCGCCAGCAGCGACTGGATATTGGACTTGTAGTCGTCCACCGTAGCCAGCTGCAGCAGGTCGGGGAATAAGGTACGGGCGAGGGACAGCGAGTCGCCGATGTCCTGGAAAAGATAGTTGTAGTCGGACGTATTGTCGAAGACCGGCGGATCCTGCACGATCAACTGCTTCAGCAACGCATAGCCAGCGCTCGTCTTATGATGCGCCAGCGCTTTCAGGACCGCATTCTGAAAAGTGCTGGTGTCCCCGGCTCGCTCGTAAATATTCTTCAGTCCGTCGACGACACGCCCGACAACCGCAGAATCGTTGATATAGCCCAGTTCGTTGATGAATTTCGTCTTTGTCTCGAAGTAGTCTTTTCCGTTGTACGGAAGGGTATTGATCGCCGTCAGCAGGGCGCTGAGCCCGGTCGGCCCAAAATAGACATTGGGGATCGCCGTCTTGGCGCGTCTCGAAGCAATGGAATCCTTACTGTAAAAATCATTGAAGAACTGGTCCAGCTTGGACGCAAATACCGAAGACCCCGGCGACCGGTTGATCGGGCGAAAGCTGCCGTAGAACCGGTCGATAAATTCACTGCCTCCCCGCAGGGAATCGCCCAGCGAGACGATACGAAACAGAATATTGTCTTTGAGAAATACACTCATCCGGATACGCCTCAGCGTATTGGTGTCGGAAAGAACAAGCCGGTAGCCCGCCACCACAGCCGCCGGGCGCCAGGCAGGGGTGGAGGAGACTTCGCCGGGAGCGCTGAGCAGACTGTCCGTGGAATAGATAGGCCGCTTATCCGCAATAAGCATATCACGGCGCAGCCGCTTCTCTCCGATCTCTTCCAGCCAGAAAGAAGCCGTGTCCTTTGGAAAATAGTATTTGGGAAAAGGCTCTGCCGAAACAAAGACGGCCTCACCTGTCGAGTCATCCTGAAAAAGCGCGGTCTTGGGCCGCGGCCAATAGTTGTCATAGTCCGGTATGGAGTTGAGAAACTCTTCGCTGGTCGCCCGCTCCAGTATACCCCGCATACCGGCGTCCACGTCCGGGACCATTGGCGTGGTAACGCTGATCTTTACAAAGGTATCGACATAGTTGCGATAGCTGGGATAACGGTAAGGAGTAAAGGAAAAAGAATCGAAAAAGCCGGGGAATACCCTGTCCTTCACCGCAGTACGCGCGGCCAGCAAATAGTAGTCTGGCCCCCGGATGACGAACCGGGCCCTGACAAATGCGCCGTCCTTCCCCTGATACAAGGCGTCCAGACAGGGATAGCCGTTGCACACTCCGGCACGGCGGCTCAGGGGCCTGTCGATCCAGTCGGACAGACTAAAACTTTTTTCCATAAGCGCCAGATCGGCCGTATCTTCTTCCATGAACCGGTAGTTCTGAACCGTCTTCTTCCAGAGCAGAAAAGCGTCTCCGGTGGCCGAATCGGTGCACTCGTATTCCCACCTGGTCACGCCATCCGCGGTCGCCGTATTCTTATTCTGCTCCGGAATACCAGGCCAGCGGACGGTAAAACCGCCCCGGTCCGGTGTAAAGCCTGCCCACCCTGAAGAACCGTTCTTCCGGATATGGATGGAATTAAAGAACTGATCCGCCTCCGGTCCGTCGGCATAACCGTTGGTGCCGCTGATTTTGAATACCCATACTTCATAGGGAGTGATCAGGATATTATACCGCTGGATATCCCCGCGGCGGGTACGGCCGGTGACGTCAAAGCCCCTGTAGCCGCTGCGCGCTATGGCCGTCTTTTTGAGTATCTTTCCGGGAATGTTCTCATAGAGCAGGCTGTCCACCTTCCTCAGGACCACGTCCTCCCGCTGCCCGAAAAAGCCGCCGTGCGTCTTTACCCGGCTGATCAGATAGTAGGCCCCATTACTCATATCGGCGTACTGCCAGGCCTCGTCGGTCCGGCTGTCTGCCCGGCGGTAGAGCTTGCCCGGCAGTTGAACGGAAAAATCACCATCCGCAGACGAAAAGTTCGAAAAGCTGACAGGAACCCGGATCTTGTCGATATCGTCCCGTCGAATAGCATCCCGGTCGGGCATGACCACCGGACGAAGGATATACCCTTTCTGCCGCAGCAGCTCGATCACCCCCCTTTTCCCAGGTAGATGGGCCGCCCCAACCCCGACGAACAGGGAATGCTTCTTTACAATGCTGTCGATGGACGCGGCCTGTATCTCGTTGCGACGGTAAAGGAATTTCTCCATATAGGCCTCGGAAGGTTCCATAAGTTTCTCCAGAGAGTCCAGCAGATCGAGATCGCCCTTGCGGTAGGCCTCCTGGGTCTTGCGCTCGAGGTCGAACGAGGACGCGCCGTCCATATTCGGAGCCTTCTTTTTCTTGTCTTTTAGCATGTCCTGGGCGGCCTCCATGATCAGCCGCTCGGTCTGAAAGAAATTCTCGACGCCGGTAGCCTGTTTGCCAAGCTTCTTGCCGGTCTGGTAAATATAGAGATCGAGATAGGTGTCTTCTTCAAAATCGGCCCGGTTACGATAGGTACGGTACAGCAGACCATTGATGATGGTGGGCTCATTCGATAGCGCTGACTTTAGCCGGTCATCGTATTTTTCCGGCTGGAAGGACTTTTCATTGATGAAGTCCGCCGGCGCGCCCTGAGTAAAATACCGGAGGTTGGACTGGAGATTCTCAAATCGGAACATCTGATCCTGCCACAGCTGGGGGTCCAGCTCCAGCGCCACGACGTCGGCATTTTTGATGTCCAGGTAAAAAGAGTCGCTCAGGTGAAAGACCAGCTTGCTGCTAACGTGCATGGTCCCGAAAAGATAAGACGGCTTTTGCAGGCCATTACCGGTGATCTCCCATAGCAAACCCTGGTAACTACCGGCCCTCTGCTGAGCGGTTACCGACAAACCCCAAAAAAGAAAGGATAGGAGAACCACTGGCCGGGCATATTTCATCGGGGTCCAACTCATCATAAAGGGAATTAAGCGCTTCACATGAAGATGCATAAAAGACGGGAATTCCGGAAAATTATTATTGGGCCGGGTCAAAAATGATTTTTGCAGGGTCGCGTTTTTATTTGTACCTTTGCCCGCTTAGAAAAATCATGCCGTAACATGATATCAAATCGGGTGCCGTAAGACCTGGTTTGTACCGGACAAGCTCCGATATCTTCATTACCACCTCGCTGGTATCATGTGCGCTAGTCATCGGCGGCCAATGGGCCCCAATGAGAAACAACAAAAATAATATAATAGC
>Ga0207639_10002251_pt1 | contig 12969 bp, 11 predicted proteins | sample KBSCornC32_FD_184299 | JGI IMG/M metagenome (GOLD analysis project Ga0207639, IMG submission 184299) | Corn rhizosphere microbial communities from Kellogg Biological Station, Michigan, USA - KBS Corn C3-2 (SPAdes) (version 2) | ecosystem: Host-associated > Plants > Roots > Rhizosphere > Soil ...
CTGGATCACATATCTGAACAGGAAATATAGAGTGGCCGAGATCTCGAAGGGCAGCCGGTTGTACAACGACTCCTTGAAGAACCGTTTGATCTTCGCCTGTGTTGCTGTCGACTCACCAGTGAGCGCAATCTGCGGTTCGAAGAGCTTCAACTTTTGGCTGAGAGCATCGAGGGCCTCGCGACTGGCATACGAGTTATGTTTTGCCGTAAAAAAAGTCAGATCGAGCAGATTGTGATCCGCGAACCCGCCTTTGAAAGTGACTGTGCGGCCATCGGTCAGGTACATGTGCTCGTCCATCCAGCGATCTTCGATGTGACCTTTTCCGCGTCGCCAGATGCGAAGTAGGGTAAGCGGGTATCTTCCGCCGTGGCGGATGAACTTTCCCTGAAAGATTGTCTTCCGATTCAGGTTGACTCCTGTAACGTCGGTGGGAAGCTCGGGAAGCTTGCTGACGATCTCTTCAGCGAGATCGGACTCTATAATCTCATCCGCATCCAGACGCATCACCCAGTCGGCGGTGATTGGCGCATTCTCGAGAGCCCACTCAAATTGTCGCGCGTAGTTCGTGAATGGATGCTGGAGGACCATTGCGCCGCCGGCTTTGGCTAACTCAACGGTGTTATCCGTGGAAAAGGAATCCACAACGAACACTTCTTTTGCAAAGCTTCGCACATGCTCAAGAGCACGAGGTAAGTGGATTGACTCGTTATAAGTCAGAATAACGACGGCGACGCTTGGATTTCCATTCATGCGATAGCGCTCGGTGAAAACGGCGGAACACACCTGCCCGACACAATCTGTTTCAGTCCGGCGGATCTAACAGCTTACATTTCGCGGCGATCGGGACTAACTGCGCGCGCAAAGTCCTGCGCAGTCACGCGGACATCAAAGTACTGCTCGAACCCGGCGCGGGCGTTCCGCGACATGCGCTCGCGTTCTGGAGCAGGGAGAGCCTCAAACCTTTGAATCAACTCGCGCGTTCCCTCCAATGTGTCTGAGGCAACGAAACCGGCATCTGCCGCCAGGACTTCGCGCCAGATGTTCACCTTGTTGCTGATCAGAACGGGCGTTGAACATGCCATCGCTTCGGCGACCACAAATCCGAAGTTTTCCTGATGCGAGGGTAGGACTAGGGCTTCAGATCTACGAAAAGCACCCCATTTCACATCGCCGGTAAGCATCCCCGGCCAATGCACGCGCTCACTGATTCCCAGTTTTGCGCAGAGCTCCTGCAACTCCGGAACCCAATTCACCTGATCTGGCCCCGCGATCACAAGGTCCAAGTCGTCCGGGAGTTTCGCCAGGCTGTCAGCGAACGCCTGGATCAGAAGATCGCAGCCTTTCTTCGGGTGGATCCTGCTCAGGAACAGGAGGAATCTCCGGTTTCTTAATTGCGGATGAGCATCATCAAATGCGGGCCTCTGCGCGATAGCGCTGCCGCCAGGATCAGCGGTGCCGAAAAGAACTACCCGTTCTTTGTATGGATGTCCCTTGAAAACGCCCCTTGCGCTTTTCCGCTCTTCTTCGCAGGTGAACAACACGGCTTCAGCATCGCGAAGGACGCGACCTTCACCCAGAGTCCAGAAGATCTGCTTCGCGAAATGTTTTAGCGGATACTTATCGCGAAACCAGGGGTCCATCATCCCATGAGCGAAGATGAAGTACGGGACAGAAGACTTCCTTAGTGCTCTCCAGGATCCTAAAGAGGAGTAGTTCCATAACCCGTGTAGGACCACGACGTCGAATTGACTTGCATTTTCTCTTACCCAGGAAGTAAGACGTGAGTTGTAAGAGTATTTCCGAGTTCCACTACCAAGCCCGATAACTCTAAAGGGGAAGTTACGGCTTGCGACCTCCGCTTCATCTTCAAGACTGACGACGGAGATGTCATGTCCGTCCCGGATCATCACTTCCGAAATTCGCAGCAATGCTTCGATCGGACCTCCGGTTTGAGGGTCGGTAAGGGATATTACATGCAACAGGCGCATCAGCTGACCTGAGCGGGTGCAATCAGAGCTTCGACTGCCTCAGCGAATCGGGCGCTATCAGCTCGCTCAGCAAAGGCCTGGCTGTCGATGCACATTCTTCGCCAGAGATTCTCGTCTTCGGAGATAAGTCTCATAAAGAAGGCAAGACCGGTCGGGTTATCGGGCTCGATCACAAAACCATTTACACCGGAGCGGACCAGCAGATCTCTCCCGCCGCAGTTATCGGACAGGATGATTGGCAGACCCATAGCTTGCGCCTCGGGAATTACGTTCCCAAACTGCTCTTCGATGCTTGGCAGAAGCAACGCTACCGACCTTCCATAAGCGCTGCTGATCTCGCGAGTTTGCAGAAAGCCGCGGAAGTGTACCAGGTCCTCGATTCCAGACTCGCGAGCCTGATGCCGTAGCTCAGCCTCGAGCGGACCACTTCCAAACAGGTGCAGCGCCCGAGGATTTGAAACTTGCTGCGCGTAAAGCTTCATAGCCCTCAGAGCCATCGAAATGTTCTTTTTCGCCACGAAGCGAGCCACGATTGTGAAGTGGCGCTCGCGAAATGGAACCCCATTGGGTGCAATGGGAACGCCGGAAAGCTGGCGGATTCTATCGAGTGAAACCGAGTTATAGGCCGATTGAATCTTCTCGGATGGGATGCCCATGAAGTGCATGTACTGGCATGAGCGGACCCCTGAAGCAATAGCACCAGCATAGGGTAGATACATCAATGACTTTAGAAATTCCCGGGGCAACTTACGTGGATAGTCATCGAATTTTGAGCATCCCATCGTATAGACAGGCCGACCTAAGCTGCGGAGAGTGGCGGCGATAGAAAATATCGCAGGATCCTGGTAATGGCAAAGGAAATACCTGGAATCACTTCCCTGTGCCAGACAGGCGCTTAGTGTCTTGCCGAAACGCTTGATAAACGGAATCTCTTCCAGCGATCGACCGGACACCAGTGTGATTTTCCGGAAATGAGTGCCATCCTCCGGTAGCCAATCATAGACCTTGCTGCGGCCGGCAAGTTCGAGGCCAATGACCTGATGCCTTCCTTCGAATCTCTTTGCGACAGCATTGCACCTGTCTGCATGCAACGGCCCGAAGTTGTCCCATACAAATACAAGCTTTCCCATTTGCTGATCAGCACCCTCAGGACGCCAGATTTTTCTGCGACAACTTCTTGGGTTTTGTATAGGACATGCTGCCTTTGAACCTATCAGAAACGCGGGCGGCAAGACCGCGAGGTTCAGTCAATAACGTGTATCCCAAAACCAGCTTCGAGGCCACCCTATCCAGGGCATTCTTCTCCCGCCCCATGACCGTCCTGAAATACCGTCCGTGCGTTTTTCTGCTCTCTTCGGCTAGTCGCTGGCTTCCAGTAATCGACTGCGAGTGTATGCGAAATACCGACCAAAAGCCATTCACATGCACGAGCTGCATACCCTTTAGGGACATATCGAACAGCAGCTCAGCGTCCCAACTCGTCCGGTTCTCGATGTTAAAGCCACCGACAGCCCTAAAAGCATCGGCTCGATAGAACGTCGATTGTTGTAGCACAAGTGCGCCACCGTAAACAAAGCGTTTGGCGGAGAACGCCGTTGAGACGACACGCTTCAGAATGCGACCATCCTGATCTGCCTTGAACCCATCTGCATAAACTGCCGCTGCATTAGGAAACCTTTGCGCCGCCCGAACTGCATGGATAAAGCACCCAGGCAGGTAATAGTCGTCCGCATTCAAATAGCCAAAGAGGTCACCCGTTGCCTTTGCGAACGCCCGATTGAGCCCATCTGCCGGTCCATTATCTCGCTCTGTAACGTGGATAACTCGTCCCGGATATCTTGCTTGAAAAGCACGAATAATCTCAGGAGTGTTGTCGGTCGACCCAGGGTCAACGACCAGGTATTCAACTTGTGGCCCGCTTTGCGAAAGCACGCTCTCCATCGCCTCCGCAAGATATGAGCCTTGATTGAACGCATTTGTGACAATCGATAACTTGATGAGACCTCCATGCGACGAACTATGAAGCTCAGGGAAGCAGTTAGGCAAGTGCTCAGCGCACGAACTCGCTTACATCGAAGATTCTTACTTGCCTGAATCCAGATTCGCATGTATCCACTGCAACTTGTTGTTCATTACGATTCCATCGTGGGTGCAAATCGCATTTCACATCGCTGTCGTTCGAACGGGGAGAATGATGAAAGACGTACACATCTTTCCGTTCGGCCCGTTCCCTATGATAAAGAATGAGCGGTAACCGGTTTGCTTTGTCCGGATAGAAGTCGGTGACGATCCATGAATGGGATCGGGCGACCATGGGGTGACCGTCGGAATCCAGAGCGGGCCATCCGAACCGGGTCCTTGATTTCGGTTCCCCGAGCGAAATTGTATAGTACGATTCCGCAAGAAATTTCCTCTTCCAGCGACCCGTCATGCCACGCACGATTCGAAGGGCGGGCTTGACCCACGAAGATCCGAGCAGGCCGCTTGCCCTTGCTTTGGCCAAGCCTCCTCCGGAAAACCTGGCCCACACGAGCAACGTTCCATTGTCAATCCAATCGAAGTGGCTCACCTTCTCTTGCGCAAGAAGGATTAAGTTCTTCGCCTCTCGGTCGGTGGCGATCATCCGTGTGAATAGCCCACCATCCGCGCTGAAAAAGCGATGAAGAAAAACTACTCGTGACCCATCAGGACTGAAGCTTGCGTGTGCAAGAAAGTGACTCGCCGGATCCGCATTGGGAATGGCTTCGAAATCGGCCGCGCGCTTTGTGGATATAAACAGACTATGCTTGCCGGACTGAAGGTCCAGTTGCCACAATCCGTCTTCAGAGCGGTCCAAGTTGTCAGGAGTGCTCGCGAGCGGCGGATATCCGTACGCTTTCCATCGATGCGCCAGCGTTACAAAGTTGGGCGCGATCGATGTCTTCCCATCCGGGCTGATTGCGTAGATCGCCGCAGGAAGAACCTTCCTCTCTCCAGTCTGAATATCTTTGACAACGGAGACTGCGCGTCCATTCTGCACAGTATTGAAGATCAATCTGTCCGCGGCACCGGGCAACCATTGCAAACGCGACCCTTGCTGGAAGTTCCATCCGGTAGTTGTATCGACAGGCCGAATTTCCCGCGAGTCCGGGTACCATAGACAGATCTCAATCGGTTTGCCGCAGTCGTCCATGCGGTAATGTTCGGGCAGTGCGCGATGAATCGCGAGACATTTCCCATCCGGTGACCATGGAACGATGTCGTGGAAGCCAACAAAGCAGTTTTGATCCGCTGGCGTTTCCGCAACTATACAGGTGTTTGACGTAGTGACCGAACTCATTTGAAATTTCTTTATCTGGAAAGTGCGCTCTTCAGGTCTGCCGACGAGCCGTTCAATTCAGCATCAAGCATGAGCTTGACGACTTCTTGCATCCTTACTTCTGCTTTCCAGTTGAGAACACTGTAAGCCTTACTTGGATCAGCATAGCTGGCCATGATGTCCGTTGGCCTGAGAAGGTTTGTGTCGTACTCTACATACGTTTCCCAGTCCAATCCCGCCACTTGAAAAGCGGTTTGCACGAATTCGCGCAATGAGTTCGTTTGCCCCGTCGCAATCACGATATCTTCGGCTGTCGAGTGTTGCATCAGGCGCCACATCGCCTGTACGTATTCCGGTGCCCATCCCCAATCGCGATGTATATCCAGGTTCCCCAACTTCAGTTTCTCAGAGCTTCCATTCGAGATCCGGGCTACGGCCGCAATAACCTTCCGCGTTACGAAGCGCTCACTACGTAGAGGCGACTCATGGTTGAACAAGATTCCGTTGCAAGCAAAAAGGCCATAAGCTTCGCGATAGTTAGCCGTTATCCAGCAAGCCGCCGATTTCGCAACCGCATAAGGGCTTCTCGGATGAAATGGCGTCTCTTCGTTTGCTGGCAAGGATCGTGTGTCTCCGAAGCATTCACTCGAACCGGCGTTGTATAGCCTAATGTTCCGATCGAAAAATCTAATTGCCTCAAGGAGATTGAGTGCGCCTGTGCTGATGCTCTCCATTGTCTCCACAGGTTGGTCGAACGAAAGAGAGACCGAACTCTGACCGGATAAGTTATAAACTTCATCTGGTTTTGCGGTAGCGAGCGAATTGAGAACACTACGGAAGTCTCCAAGCGAGGCAGAAATGAGTCTGACTCTGCCTAACGCACCGACTTTGCGCAACCGATCGAACTGAGCGGTAGCCGCATCTCGGGATGCACCCCACACTTCGTACCCGATATCCAGAAGGTAACGCGCGAGATAAGCTCCGTCTTGTCCGGAGATGCCGTAGATTAAGGCCTTCATTAGTCGGATAATACCCTTTCGTAGACTGCGTAGGTTTCCTCGGCACATTTGTCCCAAGAAAAGCGAGTCACTCTTGTCTTGGCGAGTCGAATCAGCTTTTCTCTCTCATCGGGGCAATCAGCTATCTTGCGCATGGCTGAGGCGATTTGCAACGGATCAGAAGCATCGAAATATTCCGCTGCACTACCAGCAACCTCGGGCAATGAACTCGAGTTTCCGCACAACACCGGACACGCGCACTGCATGGCTTCAAGGAGCGGAATCCCGAAGCCCTCATACAGGGATGGGTATACTAGCGCGACGGCTGAAGCATAGTAGCGGGATAGCAGTTCGTCTTCGCCATCGATGATCTCAAACCGGTCGAGGGGTATACCTAGTTCGTTCAATCGCTTCAGTTCATGCGCCGCAAACGGGCCGCCCCCAAAGCAGATGATCTTATGTGTTCTCCAAAGGCCCGCGAGCTGAAACGCTTCGGCAAGTCCGAGAAAGTTCTTGTATCCCCATCGTCCACCCACAAAGAGGAAAAAAGGATCGGGCCTTGAAATCGGAGGCTTGTCGGAGGGGGTAATGGACGACGCGAGATGGATGACGCTGATCTTACCGGGATCGACATCATACAGCTTCACCAGGTCCGCTCGCGTGTTATGAGAAATGCAGATGACATGGTCCGCCCGCTCAAAAGCCGCCTTGCGAACTGGCAGTGCACCAGGAGGAGGCGAAGCTGAGTCTGAGAACAACTCCGCCACTGTGTCGTAGACCGTGATTACGGTTTTCCGAGCAGACCTGGTGGTCTTTTTTCGAGAGTAATACGTTTCGTGCACGATATCCGGACGGTAAATGGAACTCATGGCGTTCGAAAGAGAAGAATCAATCCGCGAGCAGAGACCCGTAGCGCGTGAAAAGTTCGGAGAGAAGAGCATACCTGTCACCGGTATGTCGCTGCGCTTCTCATGAAGCAACTTGCACCGGTACAACGGTGCAAGCACGCGGACCTCCGCGTTAGAAGCCGCATGGATTCTCCTTGCGATCTCGACGAAATATCTTGAAATGCCGCCGTACTTCTGAGCAGCGAAGATCTGATAGTCATAGCAGATTCGCATTTAAACCGGGATCCTCAAACACGCAATCTTTCCGTTACAGAGCTATGACTCAGTCATTCTTCCGAGATCATCGGGAATCAGACTTGGTCGAGAATATGCTTTGTTAATCAACCGAGCTAGACGTGGGCTCGTTGCGGCACGATAACGATGGTATTTCACTGGTTTCGACGAGAAAAGATGAAATGAACCAACTGAGCTGAGATGTCGTTTGAATCGGTTCGCCAGACACTCGAGGGACTTGGAAGTGTAGAAGGAAACATGCTGTCCACTTGACTGCATGTAGTACCACCAGCCAGAGAGAGCGGGGGTCGGCTCCGGCAATAAGCATGTAGAGACGAAAACGTTTGGGGACAGATCCATCATTTTCGAAATATCGGAGATCGGATCGACCAGATGCTCCAACACTTCGAACGCCGTCAGGAAATCGTATTTCAAGCCGGATCCCGCTTCGAAGCCCCGCGCGAAATTGTTCGACGCATGCAGGTCTGACCAAAAGAAGTTGAAGCCTTTGTCCCTCATGAGTCTCACTAGAACCCCATGCCCTCCCCCGTAGTCAACCGCGGTCTCGACTTCTGGGAAAACGAGATTGAGAAGAGCGGCAGTCACCTCACAATGGATGAGGTTCCTTGACATTATTCCTACATCTTGCCTAGCGATGGCAGAGGAATAGGCCTCCTCGAGCCAAAACGGATCTTCGGTCTGCATGAAACCGCACGATCCGCATTGGAAGTACTGTACGGTGTGCTTATTCAGAACGACCGACGTTTCGAATATGACAGTGGGAGCCGAGCAAATTTTGCAAACTGATGAAGGTGTTTTCAAACAGGACATCGGTATCTTTTGGGTGAGATTTAGCAAAACTGATTATCGAGGCATCGAATTGTCATCCCAGTTCGCACGTTCTTGTGGAGAGAGCTCGCGAATCAATCTTGCGGGATTACCGCCGACAACGGTCCAAGCTTCAACATCGCTCGAAACGACTGATCCAGCAGCAACGATCGCGCCCTCACCGATTGTCACTCCTTTGAGCAGGATTGAGTGCATGCCTATCCAACATTTGTCCCCCAGGCTGATGGGTTTCGATATGACATGTGTCCAGTCTTTTCGACCACTGTACCATTCTCTTACATCTGTGCTTCGCTTGGACCACGCGATTGCGTGCGAATTGTGATCAAGAAGGGTGCAACCAAACGAAACCAGAACGTCGTCACCAATCACAATCCGAGTTGCACATATAAGGTGCGAGGCGCCCACATAGGAATTCTGGCCAACCTCGATGCTTGCTCCGTCTCGCTCGAATGAGATATCTCCTTCGAAAATGCTTCCCTGCCCTATCTTGAGAGAATTTCCTGATCCCATTGCCAGCTTCCGAAGACGGATCTTAGCCGTTTGCGCGATCTGAAGGCCGGGATGGCCTCTCAGACGACTTTTGGCTCGCCATTCAAGCAGCTTCAGAAGAATTTGCCGCACGATACTCTCCGCCTTTTTTGTCTCAGGCCCGCGCTCATCGCGACGCAAAGGCAATCTTCACTTCGAACGCAGGCTGCCCGGTGTGAGATTGCAATCCACTTCTCACGATGCTCGAGAAGCCAACCGGCGATTTTGAGATCAGCTTGCTGGTGTTATGACAGAAAGTAGTTTACGTCCAAGCCTTCGGAGAACTCTCGGGGAGAAGAATCTGTCCTGTATCTCTAAGGCATGCTCAGGCCATTCGATGATGGAGTCAGGATGTTTCAAAGGAAAACTTATCGCCTCAGCCGCAATCTCTAGCCCCGGAGTCGCCTTTGATGTGTGGGTTGCGTCGCTTCCGAAGCCGATATTCTGAACCAAGTTTTTATTCGGAAAGATGTTCAGCCATTTCTGAGTCCAGCCGGCGAACACGAACTGGTAATCCCAAGCACTTGAAAGGGTGTTGTTGTAGGAAGAATCGAATATGCGCGTCCAGTATTCGCTTGCTCTCTTCCATGGCCAGATCTTCTTGAGGAGGCCATCCTTCTTGACTTGGGGCCAATCCTTAATCTGCTCATCGAATCTCTCCCACGTTCGACGCCACGTTGCCCAACCCCACCCAGTAAACGCTTTTGAGAAGTAATAGCTACCTTTCAGGGGTGGAGCTATTCGCGCTGGATTGAAGCCTGAGATTGCTCCTACTCCATTGCAATTCCGATATCGATCCAGAAGTTCCGAGCAAAAGGGAAAGAAAGTTTGGTCTGGAAGGCAATCATCCTCAAGAATCATCGTTTCGTCGACTTGAGAGAACACCCAGTCAAGCCCGGATATCACGCGACGTCGACACCCCAGGTTCTCCTGGGCAAAATTGGTCTGTACGTCACATGGCCAATTTACGTTGGAGATGATCTTCCTTACTTCCGAACACCGTTCAGCCTCTCCAGGGCGATCCGCACGCGGACCATCGGCGATAAGAAACAGCTTCTCAGGGCGCGCGGCTGCAATCGCATCGAAGACTCGTCTTGTGGTGTCCGGACGATTGAAAACGATAAGCGCTACGGGGGAGACCGGCTTGTTCATTGGGCACCCTCCCGCAGCATTCGGAACGGCAGCATCCAGAACTGGATGTATGCCTTAGTCTTCATGCGGAAGATGTGCCTGGTACGTCTATCCAAAGCATCGGCGAGATACGAAGCGACGCCTTGCGCCACCAGGGTGGCCATTGCCGAGCCGACTCCGCCCCAGCGCGGAATCCAGAGAAGGTTCAGGATGACGTTCACAACTGCGCCCAGTATCGTCCGCTGCAGCGCGCTGGTGGTGATTTTCTCGTGTACGTACTGCTGTCCACCCACACATCCGACCGAAACGAAGATCCCGGTCCAGATATGAATGGAGAGAATGCTCGCGGCTGAAGAGAATTTATTCCCGTAGAACAGCTTTACGATGGTTGGTCCGAACAGCAGAGTTCCGGCGGTGACAACCGCGCTGACCAGGACCATGCTTTCATAGAAGGTTTGTATGCGGGAATAATAGCGATCAGGATCGCTGTCGCGGCTCCTCAGCAAACGAGGCATAACGCTCGTTGTAACGATCATGGGGATGGCATACCAGATTTCAGAGAACCGTATCGCGGCGGTATAGTTGCCGACTGCGTCCATGGAAGCGAGGCGGCCAAGGAGCACCTGGTCGGTGCGCATGTAGATCATCACCATGAGGCTCGATACCAGCAAGGGCCAGCTTTCAATCATCAGGGATTTGGCGCGTGCGGTATTCCAGGACCAGCGGGGGATCATCCGCCGATAACGCAAATAGGACACGACAAGCCCGAGTTCCCCCACCAGGATTTCCAGAGCGGCAATCCAGGCAAAGACCAGGAGGCCGCCGTGCAGAAGGACCGCTGCGAGACGGGCAACACTGCCGGCAATGAAAGCAGCCGTTCGTGGAACCACAGTGTGACGCGATCGAATCTGCGCCTGGAAGAAGAAATCGATGACATCGAGCGCCTGGGATATTGATGCAAATGAAAGAAGCGCAACAATGATAGCCAGCGTGGCATTGTGACGATCAAGGAACTGGGACGCAATGATTGCTGCGACCGTTGTGATCACGCTGGCAATCGCCTTCAAGATGAACCCTGTACCCAAAATCTGGGGCTCGTCAGAGGCTTCGATGGCGAGATCGCGCACAATCAGCGCATCGAGCCCGAGATTCGAGATGATGTTGAACAGCCCGTAGATCGCGATTCCGTAGTTAAGGAAACCAAATTGTTCAGGGCCAAGGTAGCGCGCCACAAGCGTGCCAACGATCAGAGCTCCGAACATGCGGATGATACGATCGCCGCTCAGCCAGCCAATATTGCTGAGCGCCTCGACTACGCCTCTCTTCTGACGAACTCGATTAAGCAAGTTCATCGGGCGCTTGGACATTGGGGAGTTGATTGCTGTAGGTTCCATGAACTGGATAAGACTGACTATCGGGGTCGTACCGGCACTAGGGGCCCCTGTTTTGAGGGCAGGGTTGGCCTTCCCCCACCACTTGCACCCATTCGCCGCCAGGTTGATGGCGCAAGCGCTACTTTGCTCGCCATCGTATCTGCGATTATCACGATCAGCACCGCTTCCAGGATTCGCCGACTTGCGGCGAAGGGGGAAAAGAAAATATCCCAGAAAAAGGACAGAAAGAACCACATATAGACTGGAGCAAGCGGCGGTCTTTGAATCGCGATCTGAATCGCTCCCTTGATGACGAACCAGAGCATATAGGTCCAGAAGGCAAGTCCTGCGATGCCGGCCCAGACCCATGCGCCCACGATATGGGAGTGGCTTGGGATGAGACCGTCTGCCTCAGCATCGAAGTCCTTACTGTAATCAATCGAGCCGTTCTCGACGAGCGTGTCATAAAGCATTTCGAAGTATTTCAGGTCCTTCGGCCACGATCCATGACCGACGATTGGACGGTCAAGAGCTGCGCGGAGACCGATGAAGAACTCCGGCCGTCCACCGAGCAGCAGATTGCCGGCCTTTGACTGTGATTCATTTTTGCTCTGAGCTTCCTCGCCGATGTAGCCTGCTCGGGTGACAAACTTGACCAGTTGATCCGCGGTTGCCCCAGCGCCAAGCGCAAAGACGCCGAGAACCAGAAGCCGCATTCCTTGCGATCGAGGAAGAATTTGTATCGGTCCAAGCCCCTCAGGGATGAAGGGATAAACGAGGGAGACTGTAAGCAACATAATCAGAATCGGCGATCGGAAGTTCATGAGTACATTCACACCGCAGATTCCCAGCACGAACAGGGCGGAGACGATATATCGACGCTTGCCATAGAAATAGGAGCTTATAAGCATCGCAAGTTGCATGGTTCCCCATGCGTAGCCGAACTTCCAGGGGTACGCTATCGACGCCGGGGAAGATTGTAACTTGACCCACGCCAGCGCGCCTATCATCAATCCGACGAGATATAGGATCTTCCGCTTCTCGTTTCTGCCAATCAGGGCTGACATCCCGACCAGGTTGAGTCCAAAAAAGACGATCAACGCCACGCCGCGAAGTCGATCGGTCGGCGGAGTCTGGTTGTAGGCATCAGAGATTATCAATCCGAGGAGCCAAAAGCTCATGAACATGTAGATGAGCTTCAACTCTGGCCTGAAAACTCTCTTTCCTCTCATGGTCAAGAGAATGGGCAGAGAGATCGCCAAAAGGATTTCGGAGAGGTAGAGCTCGCCGACGAAGTGGACCGAAAACAGGGTTGCGAAGCCGAGGATGAAGGAGAACACATCGGCGGCCCTGCTCGTGAATCCTCTCTGCGGAAGCTCCGGGGCGATTCGGATTCTTGGTCTTGTTGTTGCTGCCATTGGCATTTGTATGATCTATGCTTCCGTTCGCAGAGAGTCTGCACAGAATCCGAGAAGCTGGCGGACGGAATGGTTCCAGTTGAGACGCTCGTTGTATTCCTGAAATGCCCGGGTCGCGTAGCCTTCGTAATCCGCTGGGCTATTCAGCATCCTGCGAACCTCATCGGCAAACTGAGCAGCCGAACCACCCGGCTGAATGCAGACACCATTGACTCCGTGTCGAACGTAATCAGTGACGCCGCCGGTTGCGTAGGTGACACAGGGC
>Ga0207639_10002256_pt1 | contig 12954 bp, 10 predicted proteins | sample KBSCornC32_FD_184299 | JGI IMG/M metagenome (GOLD analysis project Ga0207639, IMG submission 184299) | Corn rhizosphere microbial communities from Kellogg Biological Station, Michigan, USA - KBS Corn C3-2 (SPAdes) (version 2) | ecosystem: Host-associated > Plants > Roots > Rhizosphere > Soil ...
CGTCGACACGATCGAGGACGTGGTACGGGACAGCGACATCGCGACCTTCTGTCAGTCGGGCGCGATCGGCGATCCGTCCATCTATCCGGTGGTGAAGCGCGAATGGGTGAGCCCCGGCACCTTTCTGTCGATGCCGTCTCTTACCAATATCGACGAGGGCATGGAGTCTCCTGAAGTTCGAAAAGTCCTCGACAATCCGGGCCTCTACCAAGCCTGGCATGAAGAGAATCCCAAGCCGGTGCATCGCAACGTCCCCGTCGTCGGCATACGTTTCCTGGATCTCATCGACGAAGGACGGATGTCGTACGACCAGATCGAGGATCTCGGCAAGATCGTCGCCGGGGAGGCCCCGGGCCGGCGTAATGATCAGGAGATCATCATCATGTCGGTCGGAGGCATGCCGGTCGAGGACGTCGCCTGGGGGACCGTTGTCTATCGCAATGCGCTGGCCAAGGGGATCGGCGTCAGCCTCAATCTGTGGGAGCAGCCCGCCCTGCGATGATCCGCTGTTGCAACCCGGCGCCCGTGCCGGCCCGACACTTCGCTTCGATTATCGCCCCTCCACGAGGTCGACCAGCATGACCGATATCGTCAAAGTCAAAACCGGCTCTCCCGCGGAAGAGCGCGGCGCCTATTCGCGGCTGATTGCCGTCGACAATCTGATCTTCGTTTCGCTTACCGCGGGCCGTAATCCGCGCACCAAGCTGATCCCCGAAGATCCGGCCGAGCAGACGCTGCAGGTCCTGTCCAACATCGACGCCGCGCTGGCGGCCGTCGGCTCGACGATCGAGGATGTCGTGGCGGCGCGGGTGTTCGTCCAATTCCACGAGGATATCGATGCGGTGATGGAGGCCTATGCCGGCAAGATGCGCGGCATCAATCCGACCCTGACGCTCACCAGTCCGCCCTTGGGCATGGCCGAATTCAAGGTCGAGATCGAGGTCACCGCCTATCGCGGCGCGGCCAGGGCCAATGTCAAAGAGGTCACCATCTCCCTTTGATCCGGGAGACAGGCAAAGGATGGATGCGGTGGCGCCTGCGATCACCCCGGTAGAGACTTCGGACGCCCCGCCGCTGGCAACCACGGTGGCGGTAATCGGTGGCGGCATCGTCGGCCTGACGGCGGCGCTGACCCTGGCCGAGCGCGGCGTTCCCGTGGTTGTCCTCGAAAAGGGCCGGCTCGCGGGAGAGCAGTCGTCCCGCAACCTTGGCTGGATCCGCAAGATGGGCCGCGAGCCGCATGATCTGCCGCTGGCCATGGCGTCCGAGCGGCTCTGGCAGCTTATGCCCGAACGGGTCGGGGCCGATGTCGGCTATCACCAGGCGGGCATTCTCTATCTCGCTCGCGCCGAAGCCGAGATGGCTGGTCATCGCGCCTGGCTGGAAGCGATCAGCGGCGCCGGGCTCGATTCTCGCCTGTTGAGCCCATCGGACATCGACGAGCTGGTACCAGGCGGCACTGGCGGCTGGGTCGGTGGCATCCACACGCCCTCGGACGGCCGGGCGGAACCCGCGCTGGCATCGAGCGCGATCGCCCGCGCGGCGCTGGCGAAAGGAGCGATGATCGTCGAGAATTGCGCGGTGCGCAGCTTGTCGATGGCGGCGGGAGGGGTGGATGGAGTGGTGACCGAGCGCGGAGAAATCCGCTGCGAGCACGTGATCCTGGCTGGCGGCCTGTGGTCGCGGCGCTTCCTCGGCAATCTCGGCGTGTCGCTGCCGACCCTGCCGCTGGTCGCTTCGGTGGTCCGGACCGCGCCGATGGACGGGCCGACCGACATCGCGGTCGGCGCTCCTGACTTTTCCTTCCGCAAGCGCGCCGATGGCGGATACACCATCACCCAGCGCGGTGGCTTTGTCGCGCCGCTGGTGCTTGACAGCCTGCTGCTCGGCCGTCGCTATCTGCCGATGCTGCGGGCGCAGTGGAAGAATGTGCGGCTCTCGCTGGGCGGTGACCTGCTCGACGATCTCGCGCTCCCGCGCCACTGGTGTAACGGCGCGATATCGCCCTTCGAACGGGTGAGGACGATGGACCCGCCGGTCCACGAAGGCTTGAATGCCGAAGCGCTACGCAATCTCGCTGCCGCCTGGCCTATCTTCGAAGGTGCGACGGTGGCCGAAAGCTGGGCCGGGATGATCGACGTGACCCCCGACTCGCTGCCGGTGATCTCTCCAGTGGCGAAGCTGCCGGGACTGACGCTGGCTTCGGGCTTTTCAGGTCATGGCTTCGGCACCTCGCCCGGCGCAGGCCAACTCGCCGCCGATCTCGCCATGGGAGAAGCACCCATCGTCGACCCGACGCGTTACAGGCTGGATCGCTTCGCGTGAGAGCCTCAGCCGGTCGCGACGGGCGCCAGGTCAAGCAGGCGCTGCAAATGGTCCATCGCTTCGGCACTGCTCGCATCGCGGCTGATCATCACGATCCGGCTCGAGCGTTCGTCGCTGGGCCAGCCCTCCAGCAGGCGGGGCGGATGGAAGATGTCCTGAACCCCGTCGATGACCACTGGCCGATCCGTATCGCTGACAGCGAGCATTCCCTTGATCCGCATCAGGCGGCCGCGATGGCGCGTGACAAGTTTGTCGAACGCCTGGGCGATCACGGGCCAGGGTAGACGCTCGTCGAACCGCCAGGAGGTCGTGCAGACTAGGCCATGCTCGTGGTGAGGATGGTGGCCATGCCCCGCTTGATCCTGACCCGCATCACGTAACCTAGGCGGGAGGCCGTGCAGCCGGAACGGCTCCAGCAGATATTCGACTGCCGCCTCCTCGGTGCCCAAGACCAGCAGCTTGGCGTGCGGCGCGGTGGCGGACAGTAGCGTGACCAGCTCGTCCGGCGCGGCGGCGTCGGCCAGATCGGCCTTGCTGATCAGCAGCGCGTCGCCATGCGCTGCCTGACTGACCGCCTCGGGATAGGCTTGCAGCGTTTTCGCGCCGAGCACCGCATCGATCACCGTCAGCACCACGCTAAGAACGAAATGGCGCTGGATCCAACCGTCGGCGATAAAGCGCGCCAGGATGGGCGCCGGATCGGCGACACCGGTGGTCTCGACGATGATGCGGGCGAAGGGAGGGATCGAACCCTCCCGGCGGCGCAGGTCGAGATCGCGGAGCGCGAGGCCGAGATCGTCGTTCATCACGCAACAGACGCAGCCATTGGCCAGCAGTTGCGGCGGTGGCGAACCGGCGCGGGTCAGCAGGTCCTGGTCGATCCCGATCTCTCCCACCTCGTTGACGAGGAGGGCGCTGCCGGCGAAGGCTGGATGGTCCAGCATCCGGCCGATCAGGGTGGTCTTGCCGGCTCCGAGAAAGCCGGTGACCAGCATCACCGGGATCGGCGGGGCATCAGCGGGCATCGTGCAGGATGCGTCCTTCGAAGACCGTGGTCAGGACGCGGGCATCACCGATCTCGTCGAGCGGAATGGCGGACAGGTCGCGGTCGAGGACGATGAAGTCAGCAGATTTGCCGGGTTCGATCGACCCAGTCGTGCCCTCGGCGCCGACCGCGCGGGCACCCGCCAGGGTCAGCATCTCGATGCCGGTAGCGAGGTCGACGGACTCTGCGCCGTGCTGGAGCAGGCCCTGCAAGGCGGGGAACAGGTTCGGTTCGGGCAGGAAAGTCCAGTCGGTGCCGACGGTGACGCGCGTGCCCATCCGGGCAAGGGTGCCGAAGGGATAGCCGCGCTCCCGGAAGGCCGCGAGTTCGGGCATGTCGCCGAACCAGATCGGCGGCGACATCTCCGCGGTGACGTTCAGCTCGGCGAAGGATGCCAGGTCGTCTGGCTGGATGAAGCAGCAATGGCTGATCTCCTGGATCGTCCCTTCGCTACTGGCGGCGCGCATGTCGCGCATGGCCTGGAGGACGAGCTGGACCGCGGCGTCGCCGGTGCAATGGATCTTGGCGGTGATCCCGGCCTTGTCCCAGGCAATGAGAGCGGCGGCGAGGTCCTCGCGCGAGTGGAGCAGCTTGCCGGGCTGGGGCCGTCCGGTCGCCGGATCGATCTGGGCGTCGGTGAAATGGGGGCCGAGCGGCGAGCCGTCCATGAACACCTTCACAAAGTCGGTCTTCAGCCGTTCGCTTTCGAAGCGGCGGCGTTCCTCGATCAACCGATCGAGCGCTTCAGTGGTGGCATGACCGAAATGCTCCTCCCGCCACGGGATATGCGCGTAGACGCGCAGGGCCAGCCCCTCCTCGCGATCGATTTTCTGGAGCATCTCGAGCTCGGGGCGGCTGGCGGAAGCCTCCTGGATCGCGGTGACACCGAAGCGGCTGGCGGTTTCCAATGCCCAGCGCAGAGCGGCGTGGTGCACGTCGGGCTCGGGGCTCGGCATGGCGCTGAACAATTGCCACGTCGCACGTTCGACCAGTTCGCCGGTTGGCTCGTTCGACCCGGCGCGGCGCACGATTCGCCCGCCGAAGGGATCGGGCGTGCCGGCGGTGATCCCCGCCAGCTCGAGAGCCTTTGAATTGGCGAGACCATGATGCAACGAATAATCGTGGAGATAGACGGGCGTGTCGGGAAATTTCTGGTCGAGATATTTCCGGTCCACCTCGCCCGGGGCCGACAGGGTGGGATTGAAATCCCCACCGATGACCCAACCGCTCAGCTTGCCGCGCGAACAGGCGATACAGTCACACAAGCGCTCGCCATAATCGCGGGCGAGCGCGTCGGCGGGCAGCCGACACTCGTAGCGATGCTTGAGCCCGGCAAGCAGCATGTGGCCGTGCGCATCGTGGATGCCGGGCATGACCATCCTGCCCGCCAGATCCACGATGGCGCAATCCTCGCCCGCCGCCGCCAGGATGTCTACCGTGGCGCCGACATCCGCGATCCGTCCCTCGACCACGAGGATCGCCTCCGCCCGCGGGCGGCCGGCATCCACGGTGTGGATGCGACCGTTGACATAAGCGGTGCGGGCGGCGGCCTGATTCATCGGCTGTCCTTTTCCGCCCGGCTTACCAGCGATAGCGTACCGCCGCACCATAGGTGCGCGGCATCGCATAACGGACCTGGATGATGCCGAGCGAGGCGAAGGACGGGCCGCCATAGGTTGTGTTGAGGCGGTTGCTGATATTGTCGACGAAGCCGCGCAGCTGCCAATGATCGGTCGCCTCATAGGTGATCGAGGCATTATGCTTGAAGTAGCCTTCGAGCTTCGTGCCTGGATCGCCGAAATTGCCTGAGAAACGCGACGAGCGGGCTTCGAAATTCCAGTCGAGCGCCAGGCTCTGGTCGTTGGGCAGTTCGATCGTGTAGGTCACGCCGCCGCTGCCGCTCCACTTCGGCGCGAACGCCATTGGACGATCCGCGACGGCGGTGGTGCCGAGCGGCGTGACTTTCGCTACATCCTTGATCTTGGTGTGCAGATAGGCAGCGGAGCCATAGAGGCGCAGCTCAGGCGTGATCGCCGCCTCGATGTCCGTCTCGAAACCATAAGCGTTGGCGTCCTGATTGTTGATCAGTCCGGCAAGTCCCACGTAATTGAAAGCCTGATAATCCTTATAGTCGTAGTAGAAGGCGGAGCTGTTGATCCTCAGCCGCCGGTCGAACAGTGTAGATTTCTGGCCGATCTCATAGGAGAGCAGCGTCTCGTCGCCATAAGGGATCTGGGTCAGCGAGATCCGGCTTGGATAGAATCCATTGTTGAAGCCGCCGGCCTTCGTGCCGCGCGAAATGCTGGCGTAGAAGAGGTTTCTGCTGTCCGGCTTGTAGTCGATCTCGATCTTACCCGACCACAGAGTGGCATTGTACTTGAGCCGGAACGGAACCGGCGTCCCGGTGCCGCCGTCCGCGATCAGGAAACAGTCGCCCACCGCTCCGCCACCGCAGTCGCGCAGGGCTGCGTTGTCGGCGTCGGCGAAGGTCTTGCTGTCGCGGGTGACGCGGATGCCGCCAATCGCAGTAAATTGGCCGAAATCCTGTTCGATCTGACCGAAGACCGCTCCCGAATTGGTCCGCAACCGCCAGTCGGCATTGAGGCTGATCGGAAAATAGGTGCCGTTGTAGAGGCCAGTGGCCGGATTGACGGCAGTCGGCCCGTCGAGCGGGAAGTTGAAAACCGCGGTGGGCTGATCCTTGCCGACAGCGTGCATGCCGTAGATGCCGACCGTCCAGCGCGTGTCCTGCCCGTCATGATAGAGGCGAAACTCCTGGGTGAGCTGCTTACCTTGATAGGGAAAGCTGGCGAACACGAGCGGATTGGGGGTTCCGTCGCTGTCCTCCTGCATGCGGCGCTTGTAATATTGATAGCCGCTCAGGCTGGTGAAAGTCGTGTTACCGAATTTCTTCTCGATCCGCAGAAGCGCCGAGTAGCCGCTGGAACGGAGGAAGGCGGCGTCGTTGGTGTTGACCACATTCTTCTTGGCCGCGCCGGTGTTGCGCTCGGCATAACCCACGGCGTCGACGATCGACGGGTCGGTGACGACCAGGCCATTGGCATCGACGAAGCCGGTCTTGCTTTCATAATAAGCGTGGGTCGTTTTGGTCCGCCCATATTCGCCCTTGAGCAGGATATCCCAGCCGTCGTCGCCCTGATAGCGCAGCTGCAGGCGGGCCGCGTCCGATCCGGCCTGGCCGCCACGCTCCAAGGCGGGGTTCAGGTTCTTCTGGAAACCGTCGCCGTGGCGCGATGTACCCGACAGGCGCATCGAAACGGTATCGGACAGGGGCGCTGTTGCAGCGGCTTCCAGCTTGAGGTCGTTGAAGCGGCCATAGCTTGCCGACAGATAGCCTTCTGCGGTCTGGCTCGGCCGCTTGGTGATATAATTGATCAGGCCGCCGGTCGAATTGCGCCCGAACAGCGTACCCTGCGGGCCGCGAAGCACCTCGACGCGATCAAGATCGAACAGGGCGAAGTCGACGGCGGGCACGGCGACGATGTAGAATTCGTCGACATAGGAGGTGACCGGCGCCTCATGCCCTTCGCCAAAATCGTTCAGGCCGATACCGCGGATAACGACATTCGACGAGGTGCCAGGGCCATAAGGGGAATAGCTTTCGAGCCCGACGATCTTGCCGGCGAGATCGGCGCTGCTCGCGATGTTGCGACTGGCGATCTGTTCCGGGGTCACGGCGGTGATGGCGATGCCGACCCGCTGAATGTTCTGCTCGCGCTTCTGGGCGGTGACGACGATTTCCTGCAGGCCGCCCATATCATCGTCGCTTGCGGTCGCAGCCGACGATGCGTCCGGGCCGGTCTGTGCTAGCGCCTGGCCGGCCATCGTGGCGAGCAGGATAGACGCGCCGCTGAGCAGGCTGGTCTTCAGAAGATTGGCGTGTGACATTTTTCTTCCCTTTTCAGTCTCGACAGTTCCACGCTGCATTATTTTCTTGAAGACTTGCCGAAGCGTCCTTCGATCACAACGGCCTGGGCGCTCGGACTTGTTGCGCGATCCGCAACGTTGATTTGCATTGGAAAACGGCTCCGCCGCCGACACGCCGCCAAGCGGAACCGCTCCTGTCATTCGGAAAGCGGGATGGATGCGCTCCGATCTTGCGCGGCTTCGAGGTGTCGATCAGCGAGCCGGGATCGCGGCAAGCTGTTCCTCGTCGAGGCGGCGCATTTCGCGGACAAGTGCGTTCTGAAGCGCCAGTCCGGCAGGCGTCATGCGCCTGCCGGCCCGGCTGACGAGATGAAGCCGGATGTCGGACAGCTCGTCGCTCAAGATCGGCCGCTCGACGATCCCGGCGACGCCAGCGAGCGGCTGGCCCAGGATGCGTGGCAGCATGGTTACGCCCAAGCCTTGCGCCACGCTATCGAGGATGACCTGGATCGACGGCGATTTGAGAACGATATTGAGAGGCAAGCCGCGCTCGGTGAACACCGAGCGGATGATTTCGAGCAAGCGGGAACTGGCTTCGGGCAATACCAACCGTTCGCCCGCGATTTGCACCGGCCAGACCGCCGTTTCGCGCACCAGGCGATGCTTGTCGGACATGAAGAGCGAAAATGGCTGCCGGCTGGTTGCGAGCAGCTTCAGCCGAACATCCTGTTCAGTGTCGAACAACAGGCCAAGCTGGGCCCCGTCATTAAGCAGCAGCCGTTCGGCTTCGTCGCCATCGGCAGCCTTCATCTCGATATTGATGTCCGGGAACTTGGTCGAGACTGCAGCGAAGGCCTTAAGGAAGCGCACTGCAAGCAGACCCTGCGCCACCACGATGCGGATGGTCGAGGTGCGCGTGCTGCGCAGTTCCGCCAGACGCGCCAGTAGTTCCTGATGTTCGACGACCCGTCGCTCATAATATTCGATCAGCAACTGGCCGGCTTCGGTCAGTTGGACCTTATAGGAGCCCTTTTCTACGAGATCGATGCTCAGCGCGCGTTCGAGCAACTTGATCTGTCGGCTGATCGAGGAGGCGGCAACTCCAAGATAGTCGGCGGCGGCACGCATCGACCCGTGCCGCGCGGATAAGGATAGATATTGCAGCCGGTGGTCCTGGACGCTGATTTCGTAGGTACGGCGGCTGATACCCGGCATTTACTGTTCCACCGAACCCTGCGTTCTGCGGCTCCTGCCGGACCGCCGATGCTCGATCCTGTCGCCGCGCGGCACTAGGTCAAGCTCGCTCAGCATCAGGCCCTGTTCGGCAAAGAAAAAGTCGCGCGACACGAACCAGTCGCCGTCCCGCTCCTCCCAGATCATCAGCACCCGGTGGATTTCGACGAAACCCGACAGAAGGGCGTTATGATTGGTGATGTTGCCGAAGGCGACCTTGCCGATCACGGTGACGGAATCCATCTCGATCGTGATCGAGTTGCACGCCTCCCGCACTTCCATGAATATCCGGGTGATAGCTTGGTGGCCAACCTGTGCCGGCAGCTCCCGACCCTCCATGATCGCGTCGGGCAGATAGAACTCACGCACCATCGCAGCGATCTGGCGCGCGCGGAAGCGGGCCTCGAACTTGCGGCATTTCGCAATGAGCCGCTGTTCGACCGCAGTCGCGTCGACGATCGAGGTGTCAGCCATGGGCGGCGGCTCCGGGCATGAGGAACCTTGCCGTCATCCGTTCAGGGCAGTCCGCGACGGCCGCCGTGTCGATGAACTCCTCGAAGCGCGTCATCAGCCCGTCCCGCACCTGGTAGACATGGGCCCATTCCACCCGATACTCCCGCCCGGTGGCGCGCGATGCGCTATGCTCGACGCCCCGTCCAAAAACCTGGTTTCCTGCGCCGACGAGGGATCGCGGCGTCGTTTCGATGATCCTGATGCTTTTGCCCACCCGGTCGAAGAACGCCTTCACCCCGGCGTGGCCGTGAAAGCTGCCCGCAAAGGGAATTTTTTCCTCCGCGCCATAATTGGTCCATTGGATGTCAGGCGATAGCTTGGCGAACGCAGCATCGATATCGCCAGCGTTGAAGGCGTCGAAGAAGCGTCTGACGACGTCGGCGCTCTCCTGACTGTTGCTCATTGCAGTCTCTCTCCTCGCGACGGCGCGGGCGTCGGGGGGTTACGCCGATGATCGGCCGATATGAGCGCCGCCGGCGCGCGGCGTCAATGTCGGCGCTGCCGATTGATGTTGCGTGGCGGGCAACATATTCGCTGCAGATCGGGATTGAGCTTGTCGCGACTTGTGGCAATGCAGCGGGTCAGGGCGAAGGTCCGAGGCGTTTGCCGACGGTCATCCCGGCTCGATCCGCATCTTGGAGACCGGCAGCTTGCACGATCAGATCAAAGCCTTGCCCGGCCAGGCGGCCGATCGACTTTCCGAAGGTGTGCTGGGCAGCGTCGACATTACCTTCATGGTGCTTGCCGTCGCCGCGCCGATGGCGATCGTGGTTGCGACGATGCCTATCGCTTTTGCCCTGGGTAACGGCACGGGCGTTGCGGGCACCTATGTCCTGTCGGGACTAGCCATTACGCTGTTCGCCATTGGCTATGTCCGGTTGCTGCCTTTCATCCGCAATGCCGGTGCCTTCTACGCGATCATCTCGCAGACCTTTGGCCAGGTCGCTGGCCTTGCCGGATCCTATGTCGCGCTGGTCTCCTATGTTGCGTTGTGCTGCGCAACGCTCGGGGCGCTTTCCTATTTCCTTACCAGTCTGCTCCATTCGCTGGGGCTGGATTTCGCGCACTGGGGTGCCAGTGCGCTGCTGGTCGTGGCCATCCTGGGTTTATTGTCCTATTTCCGTATCGATTTCACTGCGAAGCTCCTCGCCGTCGCGCTAGGCGCGGAAGTGATCGCCATTCTGGCGCTCGATATCGCGATCCTGGCTACCGACGGAGCCGGCTCACCGGCGCAGATCTTCTCGCCGTCGGTGGTGCTCGGCCCGGGGCTGGGCGTCAGCGCGATCTATGCCTTCAACTCGGTGATCGGCTTCGAAGCGACAGCGATCTATCAGGAAGAAGCACGCGATCCCGCGGTCAGCATTCCGCGCGCGACTTACGCCGCGATCGCCGTCATCTGCCTGTTTTACGTGTTCACCGCCTATTCTTTCATCGTGGCAAGCGCGCCTGACGTCTCAGCCGCCGCTGGCAAGAATCCCGGCCAGTTCGTGTTTGGCCTCGCGTCGCGCTATCTCGGCCGGCAGGGTGAGGCGCTGCTGTCGACGCTGGTGATCAGCAGCGCCTTCGCCGCGGTACTTGGGCTGTTCAATAACAGCGCCCGCTACGTCTTTGCGCTGGCCCGCGACGGAGCGTTACCTGCGGTCCTCGCCCGCACTCGCAGCATCAACGGAGCGCCTTTCAATGCGGGCCTACCTGTTATCCTCGTCCTCAGCCTGGTGATCTCGTCCTTCGCCATGGCGGGGCTCGATCCGCTGCTCTCGCTGACAACCGCCCTGACCGGCTTCGGTTCGGTCGGGCTGATGGCACTGCTGACGATCACCGCCTTCGCGATTCCGCTGTTCCTGAGGAAGCGGACGGGACGGTTCGGACCGGTCGCGATCTTCCCCTTGGCCGGTGGCGCTATGCTGCTGACCGGCACGGTTCTGTCGGTCGCCAATTATCCGCTGCTGACCGGCACCGACTCTCCCCTCATCAACAGGCTCCCCGTCCTGCTCGTCGCGATAGCGGCGGCGGGGATGGTGCAGGCGCTGATCCTGCACCGCCGCCATCCCGCCATCTTTGACCGCATCGGGCTGAGCCAGGTCGGAGCTGAGCACGGGCATCCAGGAGATCCAGCATGACCATGGCCAATGACCTTTCGCGACTGACGGCGAAAGCCGCCGCCTTCATCGGCGGCGAGAAGGGACTGTTCATCGACGGCGAGTGGCGCGCGCCGCGCGACGGCGAAACCCTGCCTGTCATCGACCCGAGCAGCGGACGGGAGGTCGGCCGCATTGCGCAGGCGAGCGCGGCCGATGTAGATGCAGCGGTCACCGCCGCCCGGCGCGCGCTGGACGATCCCGCATGGGCGCGCATGAAGCCGCACCAGCGCGAGGAGATCATGCTGCGCCTGGCCGAGCTGATTCGCGCCGAGGCGCCGTCTCTTGCCGAAATCGAGACGGTGAACAGCGGCAAGCTGATTGCCAACACCAGGCTGTTCGATGTCGATCTGTCGGTCCACACGCTGCGATACATGGCGGGCTGGGCTACCAAGCTCCACGGCGAGACGATGGACCTTGCCGTGCCCTATCTGCCCAACATGCGGTTCAACGGCTTCACCCGGCGTTTTCCGGTCGGCGTAGTGGCGGCGATCACGCCCTGGAACGTGCCGCTGTGCCAGGCGGTCTGGAAGCTGGCGCCGGTGCTGGCCACCGGCTGCACGATAGTCCTGAAGCCGTCGGAGCTCACATCGCTTACCGCGCTGCGACTGGCCGAGCTATGCGACGAGGCAGGTGTTCCCCCTGGCGTCGTCAATGTCCTGACCGGCACCGGCGAAGTCACAGGCAAGGTGCTGATCGAGCATCCCGGGATCGACAAGATCAACTTCACCGGTTCCACGCGGGTCGGGCAGTTCATCGCCGAGCACGCGGCCCGGACCTTCAAACATTATAATCTCGAGCTGGGCGGCAAATCGCCGTTGATCATCGCCGAGGACGCCGATCTGGAGAAGGCGATCCCTGGCGCGGCCTGGGCGATCTATGGCAATTCCGGGCAGAATTGCTGCGCGGGTTCTCGCGCCCTGATCCATGAGAAGCATTTCGACAAAGTGATCGCCGGGGTGGCCGAAATCGCCGCCTCGATCCGCCTGGGCCCGGGCCTCGACCCCGCATCGATGATGGGGCCGCTGGTCGGCGCGGCTCATCGAGCGCGCGTGGCCGAGCATGTCGATCGCGCGCGGAGCGCCGGTGCGGAGGTCATCGGTGGTAAGGTTGTCGAGGGCGATGGCAGCTATTTCACCCCCGCCATTGTCACCGGGCTCGACCATGGCCATCCAACTGTGCAGCAGGAGATTTTCGGGCCGGTGCTATGCGCCTTTCCGTTCCGCGACGATGAGGAAGCCTTGCGCCTCGCCAATGACACCGCCTTCGGCCTCGGCGCGAGCATCTGGACCCAGGGGCTGGCCACCGCCAATCGCTATTTCGAGCGGCTGAAAGCGGGAACGGTCTGGATCAACACGCACAACATTCTTGACCTGTCCCTGCCCTTTGGCGGAGCCAAGCAGTCGGGCGTCGGCACGGAGCTGGGGCGCGAGGGCGTGCTGTCGCACACCGTGCTGCGCGCTGGGGTCGTCCTGGCAGAAGACTGATCTTGCTAGGCAAGCCACACCGCTGGGCGGCTTGACGCTCAACTCAACGGGCCCTTGGCGGGGGCGACATTTATAGGGGGCCGGGAGGAGCGGCTGTAATGCGGCATTCGATTGTCGCGATGTCGACAAATTCCGCAATGCAATGCTGGTTGAGCGTCACAGCGCTCATCCCGGTAATCGCACCGGTCGAGATGCAGTCACCTCGGCGAAGCGGAAAGCCAAGCTGCGCCGCCTGGCCCAGCGCGTAGGCGAACACCCCAAGCGGCTCGCCAGGCACCATGGCGGCGTTGGCTTCACGGATGAACTCGCCGTCGATCTTGGTCCG
>Ga0207639_10002259_pt1 | contig 12945 bp, 11 predicted proteins | sample KBSCornC32_FD_184299 | JGI IMG/M metagenome (GOLD analysis project Ga0207639, IMG submission 184299) | Corn rhizosphere microbial communities from Kellogg Biological Station, Michigan, USA - KBS Corn C3-2 (SPAdes) (version 2) | ecosystem: Host-associated > Plants > Roots > Rhizosphere > Soil ...
CCGACGACCGTCAACAACGTCGAATCGATCGCCGTCGTGCCGGAAATCCTGCGCCGCGGCGGGGCGTGGTTTGCCTCGATCGGCCGGCCGAACAACACCGGCACCAAGCTGATGTGCGTTTCCGGCCATGTGAATAAGCCGGCGACCTTCGAGGAAGCCATGGGCATCTCCTTCGAGGAGATGATCGAAAAGCACTGCGGCGGCATCCGCGGCGGCTGGGACAACCTCCTCGCCGTGATCCCGGGCGGCGCGTCCGTGCCGTGCGTGCCCGGGGAGAAAATCCGCAAGGCCGTGATGGATTTCGACGGCCTCCGCGAAGTCGGCTCGTCGCTCGGCACCGCTGCCGTCATTGTGATGGACAAGCAGACCGACATCATCAAGGCGATCTGGCGGCTTGCGGCGTTCTACAAGCACGAGAGCTGCGGCCAGTGCACGCCGTGCCGCGAAGGCACCGGCTGGATGATGCGCGTCATGGCCCGCATGGTCGAGGGCCGCGCCCAGAAGCGCGAGATCGACATGCTGTTCGAGGTCACCAAGCAGATCGAGGGTCACACGATCTGCGCGCTCGGCGATGCCGCGGCGTGGCCGATCCAGGGCCTCATCCGCAATTTCCGGCACGTCATCGAAGAGCGCATCGACGGCTATACCTATCGCTCCGACAACGACGGCGCCGTGCCGTCGATCGCCGCGGAGTAAGCTCGATGCACCTCGCCGAGATCAACATCGGACGGCTCAAATACGAGATCGGTGATCCGCGCATCGCCTACTTCGTCGACAACCTCGGCCGCGTCAACGCGATGGCCGAGCGGATGCCGGGGTTCGTCTGGCGGCTGGTCGGCGACGGCAGCAATGACGGCGCGCTCGAAATGCGCCCGTTCGGCGATCCGATGATGGCCGTGAACATGAGCGTCTGGGAGACGGTCGAGCACCTCGAGCAGTTTGTCTGGAACACGGTCCACAAGCGCTTCTACACGCGGAAGGCCGAGTGGTTCGAGCTCATGACCGCGCATCACTTCTGCATGTGGTTCGTCGACGAAGGGCACATCCCGACCGTCGAGGAAGCCAAGGACCGGCTTGATCATCTTCAGGCGCACGGCAACAGCGACTACGCGTTCGATTGGTCGCATCTGGAACACGTCAAACTCTGGCAGAGCCAGAGGTGCGGGCAGGCAAGCTAAATGGCGAACATCAAGGTCGACGGCAAGCTCGTCGAAGTCCCCGATTTCTATACGCTCATGCAGGCCGCCGAGGCGGCGGGCGCGGAAATCCCGCGCTTCTGCTACCACGAGCGTCTATCGGTCGCCGGCAATTGCCGCATGTGCCTCATCGAAGTGAAGGGCGGACCGCCGAAGCCGCAGGCCTCCTGCGCCATGGGCGTCAAGGACCTCCGTCCGGGCCCGAATGGCGAGCCGCCGGAGATCTTCACCAACACGCCAATGGTGAAGAAGGCGCGCGAAGGGGTGATGGAGTTTTTGCTCATCAATCACCCGCTCGATTGCCCGATCTGCGACCAGGGCGGCGAGTGCGACCTGCAGGACCAGGCAATGGCCTACGGCGTCGATTCTTCCCGCTTCCACGAGAACAAGCGTGCCGTCGAGGACAAGTACCTCGGGCCGGTGGTCAAGACGTCGATGAACCGCTGCATCCTCTGCACCCGGTGCGTCCGCTTCACGACGGAAGTCGCCGGCGTCTCCGACATGGGCCTCTTGGGGCGCGGCGAAGATGCCGAGATCACGAGCTATCTCGAGAAGGCGCTCGGCAGCGAGCTTTCGGGCAATGTCGTCGACCTCTGCCCGGTCGGCGCGCTGACCAGCAAGCCCTATGCCTTCCACGCCCGCCCGTGGGAACTGGTGAAGACTGAGAGCGTCGACGTCATGGACGCGCTCGGTTCGGCCATCCGCGTCGACAGCCGGGGCAGGGAAGTGATGCGCGTCCTCCCGCGCGTCAACGAGGCGATCAACGAGGAGTGGATCTCCGACAAGACCCGCCACGCTATCGACGGGCTCAAGACCCAGCGGCTCGACCGGCCTTATGTCCGCAAGAACGGCAAGCTTGTTGCCGTGGAGTGGAGCGAGGCGCTCGCCACGGTTGCGAACGCTGTGAAGGGCAAGGACGGCAAGCGCATCGGCGCCATCGCTGGCGATCTCGCCGCCGTCGAGGACATGTACGCGCTCAAGGCACTGATGACGGCGCTCGGCTCGGGCATGACCGACGTCCGCCCGGCGATGTCGGGCATCGATCCGAGCATGCCGCGCGCGGCCTACACGTTCGGTCCCGGCATTGCCGGCATCGACGAGGCCGACGCGATCCTCATCGTCGGCTCCAACCCGCGCAAGGAAGCGGCGGTGCTTAATGCCCGCATCCGCAAGGCGTGGCGGAGCCGTAACGTTCCGGTTGCGGTTATTGGCGAGCAGGCCGACCTGACCTACGAATACCAGTACCTCGGCGGCGGTATCGAAACGCTGGCGGACGTGGCGGCGGGCAAACTCTTTGCCGACGTGCTCGGCAAGGCGAAGAAGCCGCTGGTGATCGTCGGCGAGGGCGCGGTTTCGCATGGCGCCGCGAAGTCCAAGCAGATCGGCCGCGACGTCATCGCGCTCGCGGCGCAGATCGCGGCCAATGGCGGCAACAACGTCGAAGGCTGGAACGGCTTTGCCATGCTGCACAACGCGGCAAGCCGCGTCGGCGGCATCGATATCGGCTTCGTGCCGCACGACGGCGGCGTCTGCTCGGCCGACCAGATCGGCTTTGCCGGCGAAGGCAAGCTCGACGTGCTGTTCCTGCTCGGCGCCGACGAATACGACATGTCGGCGATGGGCAAGGCACTGGTGGTCTATATCGGCACGCATGGCGACGCCGGTGCGCACCGCGCCGACGTGATCCTGCCGGGCGCGGCCTACACCGAAAAGTCGGGCACCTACGTCAACACCGAGGGCCGGGTGCAGATCGCCGAGCGCGCCGTGTTCCCGCCGGGCGACGCCAAGGAAGACTGGGCGATTTTCCGCGCGCTTTCGGGTGTCATCGGCAAGCCGCTGCCGTTCAATTCGCTCAGCGAGCTCCGTGCCAAGCTCTACGGCGAGTTCCCGCATCTCGCCCGTGTCGATCAGGTGGCGCCATCGAGCGCGGCCGACCTCGCCGGCCTCGCCAAGGCGAGCGTCGGGACCACGTCGGCGCCGCTCCGCTCGCCGATCAGCGAATACTACCTCACCAACCCCATCGCGCGGGCTTCCGCCGTCATGGGCGAGTGCCAGCAACTGGCGGCGGGGCTCACCGCCCAGGCCGCGGAATAGGGACGCCGAATGGACTTCATCCTCTCAGCGCTGAACTACCTGCTGGGCATTCCTGTCCTCGGCTGGGGCACCGAAGTAGGCTTCGTCTACAAAGGCCTGCTGCTGCTCGTCGCGCTGCTGCTGTTCACGGCCTATATCCTCCTCGCCGACCGCAAGATCTGGGCGGCGGTGCAGGTGCGCCGCGGTCCGAACGTCGTCGGTCCCTTCGGCCTCTTCCAGAGCTTTGCCGACCTGCTGAAGTTCGTCTTCAAGGAGCCGGTGATCCCGGCCGGCGCCGACAAGGTGCTGTTCATGCTGGCACCCTTCGTCACGGGCCTCCTGGCGCTATCCGCCTGGGTGGTTATCCCGCTCGACCGGAACTGGGCGATCGCCAACATCAATGTCGGCATCCTCTACATTTTCGCGCTCTCCTCGCTCGGCGTCTACGGCATCATCATGGCCGGCTGGGCGTCGAACTCGAAGTACGCCTTCCTCGGCGCGCTCCGTTCGGCAGCGCAGATGGTCTCCTACGAAGTCTCGATCGGCTTCGTGATCATCACCGTGCTGCTCTGCGTCGGTTCGCTGAACCTCCAGGACATCGTCGTGGCCCAGTCGCAAATGGGCCTCGCCCATCTCATCGGACTTCCGTGGCTGAGCTTCCTCGACTGGTTCTGGCTGCCGCTCTTCCCGATGTTCATCATCTTCTTCATCTCGGCGCTGGCCGAGACGAACCGGCCGCCCTTCGACCTCGTCGAAGCCGAATCCGAGCTCGTCGCCGGCTTCATGGTCGAATACTCCTCGACGCCGTACATGCTGTTCATGCTCGGCGAGTACGTGGCGATCATCCTGATGTGCGCCATGACCACCATCCTCTTCCTTGGCGGCTGGGCTTCGCCCATCGATCTGCCGCCCTTCACCTGGGTCCCGGGCGTCATCTGGTTCGTGCTGAAGCTCGGCTTCGTGTTCTTCATGTTCGCGCTGGTGAAAGCGTTCGTGCCGCGTTACCGCTACGACCAACTGATGCGCATCGGTTGGAAGGTCTTCCTGCCGATATCGCTCATTGCCGTGATCGTCGTTGCCTTCATCCTCCAGCTCACCGGCTGGGGTTGGCATGGGGGCGTGGCGTAATGGCTTGGCTTATTTCGACTGTGTTCGTTGCGGCCGGGGTCGCGCTCGGCGGGGTGTTTGCGTTTGCTTGGACAGCCATGGCTAGGAAGGCCTTGGCTGGTCGGATAGAGATGTGGCGGCTAGGGGCAGAAGCCGGGCCGAGCACCCGCGACCGCGAGATTGCTGGGCGTCACCATATCAATGAGGCGAGTGTTGAGCGCTGGGTGTCGCCAGTCGTTTTCTGGTCATTTCGAATCTTCCTGCCAGTTTTCGGTGGCCTTTGCGGCCTCGCCCTTGCAGGTAATGCGGGAGGGCTGAAGTGAACATCGGTCTGGTACTCAACCGTCTCCTCCTTCTCGAGTTCATCGGCGCGATCGGCGCTTCGATGCGCTACTTCTTTGCGCCGAAAAAGACGATCAACTACCCGTTCGAGAAGATCCCCTACTCGCCGCGCTTCCGGGGCGAGCATGCGCTCCGCCGTTATCCGAATGGCGAAGAGCGCTGCATCGCCTGCAAGCTCTGCGAAGCGATTTGCCCGGCGCAGGCCATCACCATCGAGGCCGGTCCGCGCCAGAACGACGGCACCCGCCGCACGGTGCGCTACGACATCGACATGGTGAAGTGCATCTATTGCGGCATGTGCCAGGAAGCCTGCCCGGTCGATGCGATCGTCGAGGGCCCGAACTTCGAGTTCGCCACCGAAACCCGCGAAGAGCTCTACTTCTCCAAGGAGCGCCTCATTGCCAATGGCGACCGGTGGGAGCAGGAGCTTGCTCAGAACATCGCCCTTGACGCGCCATACCGCTAGGAAGCCCGCATGACGCTGTCGCTCTTCTTCTTCTACGTCTTCGCGATCATCACCGTCGCCTCCGCGCTGATGGTGATCTCGTCGCGCAATCCCGTGCACTCGGTGCTCTTCCTGATCCTCGCCTTCGTCAACTCGGCGGGCCTCTTCATGCTGGCGGGCGCCGAGTTCCTGGCGCTGATTCTCATCGTCGTCTACGTCGGCGCGGTCGCGGTACTCTTCCTCTTCGTCATCATGATGCTCGACGTCGACTTCGCCTCGATGCGGCAGGGCATGCTGCAATACATGCCGATCGGCATGGTGATCGGCATCATCCTGCTGCTCGAGCTGCTGCTGGTTGCCGGCACCTTCGTCCTGGCGCCGCACCTGGCGAGCGCCAACGCCGTGCCGATCGCTGAGGGCGTCAGCAACACGCGGGCGCTCGGCGATGCGATCTACACGCGCTACGTCTTCGTCTTCCAGGCGGCCGGCGGTGTGCTGCTCGTTGCCATGATCGGGGCGATCGTGCTGACGCTGCAGCATCGCGTCCACGTCAGGCGGCAGGATCCGACCAAGCAGGCAAGCCGCAAGCGGCACGAGGCGGTCGAGCTCGTCAACGTCAAATCGGGTCAGGGATTGTAGGGGCTGAAATGGCTGCAGGCATCGGGCTCGGTCACTACCTGACCGTCGGGGCAATTCTGTTCACGCTCGGCGTGTTCGGGATTTTCCTTAACCGCAAGAACATCATCATCATCCTGATGTCGGTCGAGCTGATCCTGCTCGCCGTGAACATCAACTTCGTGGCCTTCTCGGCGCAACTCAATGACCTCTCGGGCCAGGTGTTCGCGCTGCTCGTGCTGACCGTGGCGGCCGCCGAAGCGGCCATCGGCCTCGCCATCCTCGTCATCTTCTTCCGTAACCGCGGCTCGATCGCGGTCGACGACGTCAACCTGATGAAGGGCTGAGCGGGTGGAGGAGCACCAGCACGATCCGAAATGGTTCGACCGCGCGTGGGAATATCACCACAGCGCGGACGGCACGCTTCATACGCGGGTCAATGCGATGCTCGTCTGCCAGTCGTTCCTCATCGCCGCCTATGTGACGCTGACGATCAGCACGCATGTCCGGTACGCTGCAATGCTGGGCATCGGCATCATCGCGCTGGCCGCGGTCATCACCATCATGTTCATGGTGGCCAATATCCGGCTGCTGCGCGGCATCACCTACCTCAAGCGGCAGATCGTCGCCGAGCCCAACCACCTCTACAAGGCCTACCTCGACAGCGTTAACCGCCGCTGGCTGACGGGCCACGGCGGCAGCCAGACGCTGGCGCTGCAATTGCCGGTGGCGCTCCTTGCCTTCTGGATCGTCGCCGCACTCCACCTCTTCCTGACGCTTACCCCTTCGGAATCGACGCCATGATCCAGGCCATCGTCTTCTTCCCGCTGATCGGCGCGCTGATCGCGGGACTTCTCGGCCGCGTCATCGGCGCCAAGGCCTCCGAGTATGTCTCGACCGGCCTGCTGATCGCGGCCGCCGTGCTCGCCTGGCTGGTTTTCCTGCCCTACGTGTTCGAGACCGGGGCGAACGAGCACGCGGCGGCTACCAAGGTCACGGTGCTCGAGTGGGTGCATTCGGGTGCGCTGACGCTCGACTGGACGCTGCGCGTCGACACGTTGACGGCCGTGATGCTGGTCGTCGTGACGACGGTTTCGAGCCTCGTCCACGTCTATTCGATCGGCTACATGTCGGAAGACCCGCACCGGCCGCGGTTCTTCTCGTACCTGTCGCTTTTCACCTTCGCCATGCTGATGCTGGTGACGGCCGACAATTTCCTCCAGATGTTCTTCGGCTGGGAGGGTGTGGGCCTGATGAGCTACCTGCTCATCGGCTTCTGGTTCAATCGCCCGGCCGCCAATGCCGCCGCCATCAAAGCGTTCGTCGTCAACCGCGTCGGCGACTTCGGCTTCGCGCTTGGCATCTTTGGCGCCTTCGCGGTGCTCGGCCACATCGATTTTGACGGCGCGTTCCAGGCTGTCCCTGCGCACCAGAACGACATCATTCACTTCCTCTGGGCCGACTGGCCGGCGATGACGGTGGTCTGCCTGCTGCTCTTCATGGGCGCCATGGGCAAGTCGGCGCAGTTCCTGCTCCACACCTGGTTGCCGGACGCCATGGAAGGCCCGACCCCGGTGTCGGCGCTCATCCATGCCGCAACGATGGTGACCGCCGGCGTCTTCATGGTGGCGCGGCTGTCGCCGCTGTTCCAGGCGTCCCCGACCGCCATGACCGTCGTGCTCTACGAGGGCGCGATCACGGCGTTTTTCGCCGCGACGGTCGGCCTCGTCCAGAACGACATCAAGCGCGTCATCGCCTATTCGACCTGCTCGCAGCTCGGCTACATGTTCGTGGCGCTCGGGGCAGGGGTCTATGGCGCGGGCATTTTTCACCTCTTCACCCACGCGTTCTTCAAGGCGCTGCTGTTCCTGGGTGCCGGCTCAGTGATCCACGCCATGCACCACGAGCAGGACATCCGGAAGATGGGCGGCCTCCGCCACAAGATCCCGGTGACCTACTGGATGATGCTGATCGGCACCTTCGCGCTGACCGGCCTCGGCATCCCGGGCACGCCGCTCGGCTTTGCCGGCTTCTTCTCCAAGGACGCCATCATCGAGGCAGCCTACGGGGTAGGCGGCAACGCGGGCGCATTCGCCTTCTGGATCCTCGTGGTCGCCGCCGGCATGACGAGCTTCTACTCGTATCGCCTGATCTTCATGACCTTCCACGGCAAGCCGAAGGGCGGCGATCACCCGGCGCACCACCACGATTCCTCGCACACCGACACCGTCGACGAGCGCGATCCGGTGCCGCACGACCACTCGGCCGAGCCGATCGCGCACTATGCCTACGAGCATGCGCACGAGAGCCCCAACATGATGCTGGTGCCGCTCTATGTGCTGGCCGCTGGCGCGGTGCTGGCGGGCGTGCTGTTCGCGGGCAAGTTCGTCGGCAGCTTCAACGGCGGCGTCGAGGCGGTTGCCCAGTTCTTCCACGACTCGGTCGTCGTCAACAAGGAGGCCATCGAAGCCGCTCACGCCGCCCCGTGGTGGGCAGGCTCGGCCGCGACCGTCGCCATGCTGATCGGCCTCTTTGTCGCCTGGCAGTTCTATATCCGCTCGCCGGAGACGCCGAGGCGCCTCGCCGAGACGAACCGTGGCCTCTACCGCTTCCTGCTCAACCGCTGGTACATCGACGAGCTCTACAACGTCATCTTCGTCCGGCCGGCGATGTGGATCGGCACCGCCGTCTGGCGCGGCTTCGATGACTGGCTGGTCGACCAGACGGTCGTCGAGGGACTTGGCCGGCGCGTCCGCGACATCACCGGGCAGGTGGTGCGCCTGCAGTCCGGCTACCTCTATCACTACGCCTTTGCCATGCTGATCGGCATCGCGGCGCTCCTCACCTGGGCCATCGCAGCTGGGGGGCTGCTCGGATGATTTTCGCCAACTCGCTCCTGAGCGTCATCACCTTCCTGCCGCTGATCGGGGCGATTTTCCTGCTCTTCATCACGGGCCGCGACGAGGCGTCGGAAAACCTCGTCCGCTGGATCGCGCTTGTCGTGACCACGGTGACGTTCCTGCTCTCGCTCGTGCTCTGGGCCAATTTCGATCCGAGCAAGCCCGGCTTCCAGTTCGTCGAAAACTACGAGTGGATCGGCTCCTCGATCGGCTACCGAATGGGCGTCGACGGCATTTCGGTGCTGTTCGTCGTGCTCACCGCGCTGCTGATGCCCATCTGCGTCATCGCGAGCTGGGGCTCGGTCCATAACCGGGTGCGCGAGTACCTCCTCTTCTTCCTCATCCTCGAAACGCTGATGATCGGCGCCTTCGCGACGCTCGATCTCGCCATGTTCTACGTGTTCTTCGAAGGCACGCTGATCCCGATGTTCCTCATCATCGGCATCTGGGGCGGGGCGCGGCGCATCCAGGCGAGCTACAAGTTCTTCTTCTATACCTTCACCGGCTCGGTGCTGATGCTGCTCGCCATCATGGCGATGTACTGGCAGGGGGGCACGACCGATATCTCGAAGCTTCTGACGGTCAAGTTCCCAGCCGGCATGCAGTCGTGGCTCTGGATCGCCTTCTTCGCCTCGTTTGCGGTGAAGATGCCGATGTGGCCGTTCCACCGGTGGTTGCCGGAAGCGCACGTCGAGGCGCCAACCGGCGGCTCGGTGATCCTGGCAGCGATCCTCCTCAAGTTCGGCGGCTACGGATTCCTCCGTTTCTCGCTGCCGATGTTCCCCATCGCCTCGCACGAGTTTGCCAACTTCATCTTCGTGCTGTCGGTTGCGGCGATCATCCTCACTTCGCTGGTCGCCCTCGTGCAGACCGACATGAAGAAGCTCATCGCCTACTCGTCGGTGGCGCACATGGGTTTCGTCACTATGGGTATCTTCGCCGGCACCGAAAATGGCGTCCAGGGCGCCATCTTCCAGATGCTGTCGCATGGGCTTGTGTCAGGCGCGCTCTTCCTCTGCGTCGGCGTCGTCTACGACCGGCTGCACACCCGTGAGATCGCGGCCTATGGCGGCCTCGTCCACCGGATGCCGCTCTACGCTTTCGTGTTCATGGTCTTCACCATGGCCAATGTCGGTCTCCCGGGCACGTCCGGCTTCATCGGCGAGTTCCTGACCATGATCGGCACCTTCCAGGTCTCGACCTGGACCGTGTTCGGCGCCGCGTTCGGGGTGATCTTCTCGGCGGCCTACGCGCTCTGGCTTTACCGGCGCGTGGTCTTTGGCCAGCTCACCAAGGACACGCTCAAGGACATCATGGACATGAACTGGCGCGAGGGCCTGATCCTCATCCCGCTGGTGGTACTGGTGATTTTCTTCGGCTTCTATCCCGCGCCGATCCTCAACGCGACGGCAGCTTCAACCAAGGCGCTCGTCGCCCAATACGAGGCGACGGTGGGCCAGCCCGCCCCGATCGCCATGGCCGCGCCCGCCGGTTCGACGCCGGCGCCGGCGGCCGAGCCCGCAAAGTAGGAGACGCGCATGGCATCCGATCTGCAAAGCCTGAGCGCGCTCGGCCCGGTCCTGCCGGAAATCCTGCTGGCGCTCGCCGCCATCGTGCTGCTGCTCGCGGCCGTCATCTGGAACAAGCGCGACCACACGGTGCTGCTGTCAGGCATCGCTATAGCGGTGCTCGCCGTGCTTGCCATCTGGGTTGCGACCCAGAGCACGGCGGGAGTGCTGTTCAACGGCGGCTTCATCAACGACGGCTTCGCCCGCTTCATGAAGGTGCTGATCCTCGCGGGCTCGGCCTTTGCGCTGCTGATGTCGCTGTCGAGCGCCCGTGAGAACGGCATCGCCAAGTTCGAGTATTCGATCCTCGTCCTGCTCTCGACTGTCGGCATGATGATGATGGTCTCGGCGAATGACCTGATGACGCTTTACGTCGGCCTCGAGCTCCAGTCGCTGGCACTCTACGTCGTTGCCGCGATGAACCGCGAGAACGCCAAGGCGACCGAGGCGGGCCTGAAATATTTCGTGCTGGGCGCCCTGAGCTCGGGCATGCTGCTCTACGGCGCCTCGCTGGTTTACGGCTTCACCGGCCAGACCCAGCTCGACCAGATCGCCCAGGCGATCACGGCGGGTTCGCGTTCGCTCGGCCTCGTTTTCGGCGTGGTGTTCCTCCTCGCCGGCATCGCCTTCAAGATCGCCGCCGTGCCATTCCACATGTGGACGCCGGATGTGTACGAAGGCGCGCCGACCCCTGTCACCGCCTTCTTCGCCACGGCGCCGAAGGTCGCCGCGATGGCGCTCTTCATTCGCATCGTCACCGTGAGCTTCCAGCCCGTCGTGCACGACTGGCAGCAGATCGTGATCTTCCTCTCGATTGCCTCGATGGTGCTCGCCTCGTTCGCCGCCATCGGCCAGAACAACCTCAAGCGCCTGATCGCGTACTCCTCGATCGGCCACATGGGCTTTGCCCTGGTCGGCCTTTCAGCGGGCACGGCGAACGGCGTCGAGGGCGTTACCATCTACATCGCCATCTATATGGTGATGACGATCGGCTTCTTCGCTTGCGTCTTGTCGCTGCGGACCGAAAACGGGCCGGTCGAGACGATCTCCGACCTCGCAGGGCTCGGGCAGGCGCGCCCCTTCGTCGCCGGCATCATGGCGGTGATGATGTTCTCGCTGATCGGCCTGCCGCCTCTCGGTGGCTTCTTCGCCAAGTGGCAGGTGTTTCTTGCCGCGATCGAGGCGCATCTCTTCGTGCTGGCGGTCATCGGCATGCTGGCGAGCGCGGTCTCCGCCTTCTATTACCTGCGCGTCGTCAAGGTGATGTACTTCGACGAGCCGACCCTGAAGTTTGCGGCGGTGCCCGGCGAGCTCAACTTCACCATGGCGCTCTCCGGCTTCCTCATCGTGACCTACTATCTCACGGTCGGCAGCCCGCTCTCGGCGCTGGCCCACAGCGCCGCGGGAAGCCTGTTCTAACGTGACGGGCTTCCGCCTCGGCGAGAAGGCGCGCGCGGCCGGCTACCGGCTGGCCGGATTCGACAGCATCGGCTCGACCAATACCGAGGCGCTTACTGCGGCTGCCGCCGGGGATCGTGGGGGCATCTGGTTTGCCGCCCTGCAGCAGACAGCGGGGCGCGGCCGGCGGGGCAGGGCGTGGGAAAGCCCGCACGGCAACCTTGCGGCCTCGCTGCTCATCGTGCCCGACGCCGACCCGGCTGTTGCGGCAACGCTCGGGTTCGTTGCGGGCGTGGCGCTGAACCGCGCGCTCTCCGCCATCCTGCCGGCGGGCCTCGTCAAGGTCGGCATCGACGGGGCGGATGGCGACATCGGCGGCGTGCCGACCCGCATTGCTCTCAAATGGCCGAACGACGTACTGGCCGACGGCGCTAAGCTCGCCGGCATCCTGCTCGAGGCGGCGAAGCGCCCCGACGGACAGCACGCCATTGTCATCGGCCTTGGCGTCAACGTCGTCGCCGCGCCGCCAAGACTACCCTATCCGGCGACCAGCCTTGCCGCGCTCGGCGTCGAGCGGACGGCCGAGGATGTGTTTGAAGCGCTGTCGGATGCCTGGGTAGATGCCTTCCGCCTCTGGCGCGACGGGGCAGGGGTCACCGACGTGCTCAGCCAGTGGCGAAGGGCCGCAGCCGGCATCGGCGCGCCCGTCGCGGTGCAGCGGAACGACGGCGTCGTCCGAGGCATTTTCGAAACAATCGACGAGACCGGCCGGCTGATCGTGCGCGCCGACGACCAGTCGCTGATCGCCATCACCGCTGGTGACGTGCATTTCGGGGCAACCGCCACCGTCCGGCACTGAATTTCGCCGGCGCGACGCAAGCGCGACGGCACGAGCTCGATGGAACGTGATCCGCCCGCCGTCCGGGCTGCGCTTCCTGTTCTCTGCTGACGGCCTTGCCGGTCGCCGAAAGGCGACGCGGTGCTTTGGGACTTTCAATGGCAAATAGTAACGACGAACTGGTTTTCGTGCCGCTCGGCGGCGTTGGCGAAATCGGCATGAACATGGGGGCCTATGGTTTTGGGCCGCCCTCGAGCCGCAAGTGGCTGGTGATCGACTGCGGCGTGACCTTCGCCGGCCCGCACCAGCCCGGCATCGAGCTGGTGATGCCCGACCCGACCTTCCTCGAGGATAATGGCGACGACGTACTGGCGCTTGTGCTGACGCACAGCCACGAGGACCATTATGGCGCGGTGCTCGACCTCTGGCCCGCCTTCGACCGGCCGGTCTATGCCACCCCCTT
>Ga0207639_10002261_pt1 | contig 12938 bp, 7 predicted proteins | sample KBSCornC32_FD_184299 | JGI IMG/M metagenome (GOLD analysis project Ga0207639, IMG submission 184299) | Corn rhizosphere microbial communities from Kellogg Biological Station, Michigan, USA - KBS Corn C3-2 (SPAdes) (version 2) | ecosystem: Host-associated > Plants > Roots > Rhizosphere > Soil ...
CCGCCGACCCCGCCCGCCCCCTGCGGTCCGACCGCCTTCGCCGTTTCCGGATTGCCCGCCGGATCCGTGTGACACCGGAGCGCTGTCGCAGCCGCCCATCGTCGTCGCGACGATCGTCAGAATTCCGATGACCCCGACGGCGGCCACGACGGCACCTCGCCGGTCGACCGCGACACGGCGATCAGGGGGTGCGAGAAAATCCGCGGGGACAGCCGCAAAGAAGCGCGACTTCGACGGCATCGGGCGAAGCATGGCCCTCCGAGGAGCAAAGGCCGGGCCGAGTCGACTGCCTGGCCTCGACCGGCCTGGATCTCACCTGGCCTCGGCCGCCAGCGGCGGTCGCGGATACACGGGCGGGCGCTTGTGCTTCCCGACGGAGCGGCGAATGTCCACGTCGGAGAACAGCAGCGGCGGCGTGACGATCGACGACGGCACGCCGACGAAGCCCAGACCACCCTCCTGGTAGTTGTAGACGAACGAGTCCTTCCCGACCGCCACGATGTCCTTCAGCGAGCGCGGCACCATGCCCTCCAGGGTCAAGCCGCGCACCGGCTGCTCCTTGCCGTCGCGCCCCACCCTGTAAACGATCAGGGGGCGCAGCGGGGGCGCCGAGCGGCCGCTGCCCGCCAGCGAGATCATGGACAGCCCGTCGCTGGGGTTGGCGACACCGGGGATGCCCGGATCGTCGAGCAGCTTCACGACGTAGCTGTCCACGCCGCCGGTCTTCCCGATGCGGGCCATCTCGCGCAACAGGCCGACGCGCGGGATCGCCGCGCGCGGCGCGCCCGACTTGCCCGACACGATCAGCGTGCCGACGACGGCGCGCGGCGCGCCGAAGCGGGTGGCGCGCGCGTGGCCATTCGAGTGAGCGATCTCCTTGCGCGGCGTGCGCGTCATCAGGAGACCCTTCAGGATGCCGCCCTCGATGAGGGACACGCGCTCGGCGGCCACGCCCTCGTCGTCGGCCCGATAGGCCCCGTAAAGCGGCACATTGCCGGAGCCGGCCGTGTCGCGCAGGGGGTCGTCGACCGCGTCGAGGATCGGCGAGGTGACCTTTTGACCCAGGCGATCGGCGAGCTCGCTGCTCTGGCTTCGCTCCTCGCTGCCGCCCGCCGTGCGCGGGGCGGGCGTCCCGGCCAGGTTGTCGCCGAGGAGCTGCTTCACGATCTGCGCGGCGGCCGCGCCCTCGAACAGGACGGTCGCCACGCCGCTCGGGGCGACGGGCGCCGACCGGAACAGCACCAGCTCGCGCAGCATCTGGCGGACGGCCACCCGCATGTCTTCGAGTGACGGCAGGCCGGTGGGATCGAGGGCCGTGAAGGTCACGTAGTGCACCAGGCGCATGCCGTCGGGCGCCTGGGTCTCGGCCACGGCGTCGATCCGCGCCGTCCCGCGCTTCTCGTCCGAGAACGCGCCCTCGCTGGACATGTAGCGCCGGCGCACGGTCGCGTACGTCGCCGTCACGCGCCCGCCCGAGATCTCCGGGACCTCGCGCATCAGGGCCGAGAGCTGCACCGCCGGCGCGCGCAGGACATCGGCGTCGGGCGGAGCGCCGGCGAAGGAGATGACGCCGGCGGCGGGCTTCGCCGGTGAGAAGTCGGGGACCTCGGCGTCCTCCTCGCGGCTGGCCTGGCCGGCCGCCGCCGATCTCTTCTTGGCGAGCGACTCCACGGCCGCTTTGTAAGCCTCGTCGGTGCGCAGCCACAGCTCGCGGCGCAGCGCCGCGTAGTCGTCGTCGACGGGCAGCGACTCGACGTTGCCGCCGAACAGCGATTCGGTCGTGTTGCTGTTGTCGAAGGCCGGCTCGCCCACCCGGACCTCGGTGCGCAGGGTGCGGCCCCGATAGACGGTCGATCCCGTCAGCGCGCCGAACGTCGCCGTCGACGAGGCCTGCTCGAGGTCGGAGAGCCCATAAGCCAGGAAGTACGGGCGCGGCGAATCGCCCAGCTTCAGCTCGGTCATCGAGCGCGACAGCTCGGCCTGCAGCGCCGTCTTGACCACGCCATCGTCTTCCACGAACGTGCGGGCCGGCGTGAGGATGACCTCGCGCCCCATGCCGCGCGCGCCGAGCGCCGCCAGCGCGACGATCGACCCGATGACCACGGCCGCCAGGGTGGCCCTGGCGGGCGCCCGCCTCGCGCACTTCCTCGCGAGCCTCATCGCCCGCCTCATCGCGCCCTCCCGATGGTCGGCGCGGGCAACACCGGCGGCTTGTCGCTGCCCTTGTCCTTGCGCTCGACCTCGATCTGCTCGACGAGCAGGCTGGGGCTGGTGGCCGACACCGGCACGTAGCCCGACTCGGCCCCGCACATTCCGTTGAAGGTCTGATAGTCGTCGGCCGCGGCGAGGATCTTGGTCAACGAGGCGAGCGGCGTCCCGACCAGATCCGCGCCCCGCACCAGCTGGTCGGGGCGCCCGTCCGCGAACACGCGGTACACGAGGATCGGCAACACCTTGAAGGCCTGTGGGCCGCCGCGCGCCGTGTTCGTGAAGCCGCCCGAGATGTCCCGGAACAGGAGGCCGTAGACCTTGCCTTGTCGCTGCGCCTCGGCGCGCAGCCGCGCGCGCAGCTCGTCGAACGAGACGGTCGCGGCGGCCTCGACCACCAGGTTCCCCTGGCGCGACACGACCGACTTGCCCTCCTGGCGGCGGCCGTGGCCGTTCGAGTGGTTGAACCCGCGCGTGGGCGAACGGCTGAGCACGAAGCCCTTCAGCACGCCGTGCTCGACGAGCGACGCGCGCGCGGCCGGCGTCCCTTCGTCGTCGAAGCGATAGAAGCCGGTCAGATCGGCGCCCGCCAGCTTCGTCAGCGTCGGATCGTCGTAGACGCTGATGAAGGCCGGCATGACCGGCTGGCCGATCTTGCGCGCGAAGGTCTGCCCCTCCTCCTCGTTCTTTTGCCGGTGGCCCTCCACGCGATGACCGAAGATCTCGTGGAAGAACACGCCCGCCGCGCGCCCCTCCAGGATGGCGGGGCCGATGAAGGGATCCGCCAGAGGCGCCACCCGCAGGGCCTCGAGGTCCGCGATCATCTTGTCGGCCAGGCGCTCCATCTCGGCCTCGCCGGCCATCGACGCAAACGAGCGCGTGTCGAAGCTCTCGAAGCGCTCCAGCTCCATGCCGTCGTCGGCGCGCGTGTCGGCCTGCAGGAACACGCGCACGTAGTTCTGGTGGTCGACGACGAAGGTCCCCTCCGAGTTGACGATCCCGCGCGTAACCGACGAGACCTGCAGCGTGACCTGCGAGTCGTGGACGCGCGGATGCCCGCGGAAGCGCGCCGACAGGCGGCGGATGCGCTCCTCCCACTGCTCGCGCTCGAGGCCGCTCAGCCCGAGGTGGACGACGGGCGCCACGAAGGTGACCGGCTTCTCGTGCGAGAAGTCGTCGGACACGTCCTCTTCCTCGGCCTTGAGGGTCCGCTGGGTGCGGATCTTCACGAACGCCTCGGATGCCGCCTTGTAGGTCCGATCGGTGTCGAGCCAGGCGATGGCGCGGGCGACCGCCGGCTCGTTGCCGAGGGGCAGCGCCACGGCGTGGCCGCTGTCGAAGTCGCCGAAGTCGAAGCCGTCGGAGCGCAGCGGGTGCGTCGAATCGAGCGTGAAGCTCCCGACGCGCACGTCCGTGTCCAGCAGGCGCGTCCGGCGCGACGACGACTGCACCAGCGCGCCGTAGCTGGCCGACACGAAGGTCTCGTCGCGGTCGGTCGCCTCGTACGAGATGAAGTACGGCGGCGGATCGGCCTTGGCACCGAGCTCGGCCATGGCGCGGCGAAGCTCCTCGCCGAGGGCGACCAGGCCGGCCGGCCGCTCGGCCACCCCGCCCGAGAACGGATCGATCCGCTCGATGGGCGGCCCGTGGCCCGGACGGCTGCCGATGGGCGCGCCGGAGGGCAGCGAGACCCCGACCACCTCGCCGCCGGCCGCCGCCCCCCTACCCGCGCCCGGTTTGGCCGCCGCGCAGCCCGCCGCGCCCAAACTCACCGCCAGGACGAAGACCCGCGCGACCCGACCGACGAGGGAACCGAAGAGAGGCACGTGAGCCGACCTTATATAGCAAGGACGCCCGCCGCGTAACCGTTCACGGGTTGCAGTTGATGCGGCTGGTGCTCATGACCAGGTCGTCCATCCAGATCTCGTTGGCGGCGCTGCTGAAGCTCTGCCAGCCGAAGAAGACGGTGTTGAACATGCCGCTCATCCAGTTGGCGGGCAGGCCCGGCGGTGCGTGGGCCCAGTCGGAGGCCTGGGTGATCGAGTGAACCAGCGTGCCGTCGGCCCAGGCGTTCAGCGTGTTGTAGGCGGCCGCGCCGTTGAACTCGACCTCGATGCAGTGCCAGGCGTTCGCCGAGATGATCGGGGGCCCGTTCCACTTGGCCATCACCGGGGCGATGTCGTCGCTCGGGACGTGGTTGGTCCCCACGACGCCCTTGATCTCGCCGAACCGAACCTCGGTATCGGCGCTCGATGGGCTGGCCCGGAGGCCCAGCAGCGACTCGTGGTTCGCGCTGGACGGTCCCATCCCAAGCTGGCGCGTCATGTAGAAATAGGCGCGCACGAACAGATGATTCGTCCCGCTCGGCAGCGGCCGCTCGAGGAACACCATGCCGCCGTCGCTCTTGAAGTGCACCGCCATCTTGCTGCCGTTGTGCGTGCGCGTCGCGTCCGCGACGGCGCTCAGGCTGCCCATCGGGTTGGTGGCCTTGTAGTTGTACGCGATGAAGTTGTCCCAGCCGGCGGGCTGCTTGCCGGCCGTGTCGGCCTCGAAGTCGTCGCTGTAGAAGCCGGGCCCCGAGCTGCCGCCGCCAGCGCCGCCCGTCGAGGAGGCGCCACCGGAGCCGGTCGAGCCGCCGCCCGCGCCGCCCGTCGCGCCGCCCGAGCCGGTGCCGCCGCCGGAGCCGGTCGAGCCACCGCCCGCGGACCGCCCGCCCGCGCCGCCGGAGCCGGTGGTGCCCCCCGAGCCCATTGAGCCACCGCCGCTGCTCATGCCGCCCGAGCCCGTGCCGCCGCCGGAGCCCACCGTTCCGCCCGATCCCGTCTGGCCCCCGGAGGCGGCCGAGCCGCCCGAGCTGGTCGTCCCGCCGGAGCCGGTCGCTCCTCCGGAGCTGGACGAGCCGCCGGTGCCGGTCGAGCCGCCGGTGCCGACAGAGCCACCGGTCCCCGTCGAGCCCCCGCTGCTGCTCCCTCCACTGGAGTGCCCGCCCGAGCCGCCCGAAGCGCCGCCGCTGCCGCCCGGATTCGATCCAGAGCTGGCGCACGAAGCCGCCAACAGGGTAATAGCAAAGGTGAAAAGCAGGGAAAATTCACCGGGGAGCCGCATGACCCGAGACCCTATGCTGAAAGACGAGCCGCGCAAACATGGACCAGCCGCCGCCCGACTTTCGCGAGCGTGCGGCGCGAAGGCGACGTAGGCGAGCCGCCCCCCCCAAGCGTCACCTCGCCCCGCGAAGCGCCGCGAAGCGGGGAGAGGTCGGCGGCCAAAGGCCGCCGGGAGAGGGGACGGCGCCGCGACCCGAGCGAGCGCCCCTCACCTCAATCCTCTCCCCGCAAGCGGGGAGAGGACGAACGGCTGTGGGGATCTCCGCGTCGCCTTCGACGCCCCGAACGGGACGCCCCGGACGGAACGCCCCCGGACGGGACGCCCCGAACGGAACGCCCCGAACGCGTAGACGCCAGATGGTCCCCCGGGGGAGCCGCGGTCAGCGCCGTGCCGGCGGGCGGCGCAGGTCCAGCGTGTGTGGGAACTCGGGGTTCGCCTCGATCGGCGGGGGTGCCATCAACCCCGGCGTGTGACCGAAGGGGAAGAAGCGGGCCAGGCGCCGCCCCTCGGCCTCGAGCGCGTTGGCCGGAAAGATGTCGTGCGCGCGCCCCCCCGGATGAGCGACGTGGTACGAGCACCCGCCGATGGACCGCCCCGACCAGGTGTCGACGACGTCGAACACCAGCGGCGAGTGCGGAGCGATGTTGGGGTGCAGCGCCGAGGGGGGCTGCCACGCGCGGTACCGCACGCCGGCCACCTGGTCCTCGCGCCCGCCCGTCGAGACCAGCGGCACCCGCCGTCCGTTGCAGGTCACCACGTGCCGATCGTCGGTCGCGCCACGCAGGCGCACCTGCACGCGCTCGACGGACGAGTCGACGAAGCGCGCCGTCCCTCCCCCGCCGCTCTCCTCGCCCATGACGTGCCACGGCTCGAGCGCCCCGCGCAGCTCGATCTCGAGCCCCCGCACCTGCGACCGCCCATAGACGGGAAAGCGGAACTCGTAGTGCGGGTCGAACCACGACTCCTCGAACCCGAACCCGGACCGCCGCAGATCGTCGATCACGTCGGCGAAGTCCTCGCGCACGTAATGCGGCAACATGAAGCGATCGTTCAGCGAGGTCCCCCACCGCACCGGCGCGATGGTGTACGGCTCGCGCCAGAACTTCGCGAGCAGGGCGCGCACCAGGAGCTGCTGGGCCGCGCTCATGCGCGCGTCGGGCGGCATCTCGAAGGCGCGCAGCTCGACCAGCCCCAGCCGCCCCGCCGCGCTGTCCGGGTTGTAGAGCTTGTCGATGCACATCTCGGTGCGGTGGGTGTTGCCCGTGACGTCGACCAGGAGGTTGCGGAACGACCGGTCGACCAGCCACGGCGGCGCCGCCGCGATGCGCCCGTCCTGGTCGGGCGGATACCAGCCGCCGCCGAGCTGCGCGAACGCGATGCCCAGCTCGTACAGTGAGTCGTGCCGAGCCTCGTCGATGCGCGGGGCCTGGCTGGTCGGCCCGATGAACAGGCCCGAGAACAGGTACGACAGCGACGGGTGGTTCAGCCAGTAACCCGTCAGGCTGCGCAGCAGATCGGGGCGTCGCAGGAACGGGCTGTCGGCCGGCGTGGCGCCGCCGAGGACGACGTGGTTGCCGCCGCCCGTGCCGGTGTGGCGCCCGTCGAGCATGAACTTGTCGGTGCCGAGCCGCGTCTGCCGCGCCTCCTCGTAGAGGGCCGTGGTGTTGACGACGATCTCCTTCCAGCTGTGGTTCGGCTGGATGTTGACCTCGATGACGCCCGGGTCGGGCGTGATCGAGAAGTGCCCGAGACGATGATCCGACGGCGGCCGGTAACCCTCGAGGCGCACCGGCTGCCTCAGCTCGGCGGCGGTGTCCTCGATGGCCGCGACCAGATCCAGGTACTCCTCGAGCAGCGCGACCGGCGGCATGAAGACATGCAGCGTCCCGTCGCGCGGCTCGAGGCAGAGCGCGGTGCGGACCACATCGACCGCCGACTGCCCGCGCAGCGGGCGGGCGGTGTCGCGGAGCTGCGGCCCTCGAGCGGCACCTTCCCCCGCCTTCGCACCGTGGCCCCCGGGGCCTCGCTCGGCTCCCGACACCGTCTGGCGCACGGGGCCGCGCGCGCCCAGCTCCCCGCGTCCTGGCAACGGGCCCCGCGCCGCCAGCGGATCACGCTCGTAGATCGCCTGGAGATCGCCGGCCGTCGCCCACGGCAAGGAATCGAGCGGCAGGCGGTAGCCCATGGGCGAGTCACCGGGGTACAGGTACATCCGTTCGTCGCGCAGGAACCACCGCCCGCTGGTCCAGCGAAAGCCGTCCCCCGAATAGACGGGCGTCACCGGCAACGCGAAACCCACCAGGCTGCGCAGCCCTTGCTGGAAGATTCGGCGCAGGCGGTTGCGCTCCTGCTCGTCCTCCAGCTTCGAATCGAAGGGATCGACGTTGCCCGGCAAGCGCCGCTCGCGCCACAGGTAGTAGAAGACGTCCTCGAAGCCCGGCACCAGGTAGTCGGGGTCGACCCCGAGCCGACGGCACAGGGCATCGCCGAAGGCCCGCGTCTGCGACTCGCCCGCTGGCGGGCCGGCGGGCGACGCCGCCGAGCCCGGTTGCATCGCGAACAGCGACGGATCTCGCCACACCGGCTCGCCGTCCTTGCGGAAGTAGCACCCGTAGGCCCACCGCGGCAGCGGCTCGCCCGGGTACCACTTACCTTGCCCGTGGTGCAGCAGGCTCCCGGTCGCGATCCGCCGCTGCAGCCGGCGCAAGAGGTCGTCCGCCAGGCGTCCCTTGGTCGGTCCCAGCGCGGCCGTGTTCCATTCGGCGCCGTCGCGGTCGTCGATCGACACGAACGTCGGCTCGCCGCCCATGGTCAGCCGCACGTCCTCCGCCGCCAGCACCTCGTCGACGGCGTCGCCGCAGGCCACGATCCCGCGCCAGGCCTCCTCGGCGTAGGGCTTGGTCGGGCGCGGCGGATCATCGATGCGCCGCACGCTCATCGTGAACGTGAACTCGCTCTCGGCCTCGTCCTCCTCGTTTCGCTTCTCGAACGCGAACGAGCCCGTGATGGGCGCGGCGCTGCCCGGATCGGCCGTGCAGGCCAGCGGGATGTGCCCCTCGCCGCACAGCAGACCGCTCGTCGAGTCGAGCCCGACCCAACCCGCGCCCGGCAGGAACACCTCCGCCCAGGCGTGCAGATCGGTCACGTCCTGCGACACCCCATGCGGCCCCTCGAGCGGCTTCTGGTCCGCGACCAGCTGGATCGAGTACCCCGAGGCGAAGCGCGCGGCGAGGCCGAGTCGCCGCAGCAACTGGACCAGCAGCCACGAGAAGTCGCGGCACGAGCCGTGGCCGCGGGTCAGCGTCTCGTCGGGCGCGAAGACGCCCGGCTCCATGCGGATGTCGTAGCGGAGCAGGCCCTGGACCAGCTGGTTCATCTCGACGAGCACGTCGATGGGCCGCCGCCCCGGGCGCACGATCTCCTCGCGCACGCGCGCCGCCAGCGCGGCCAGGCGCGGCCCCCCCGCCGAGAGCTCCATGTAGGGCGCCAGCTCGCGCAGCATCTCCGGCGTGTACGCGAACGGCACCTTCTGGAACGCGTCGTCCAGGAAGAAGTCGAACGGGTTGATCGTCGTCATCTCCGCGACCAGATCCACCTCGACGCGCAGCTCGCGGGTCGGCTTCGGGAACACCAGGCGCGCCTGGTAGTTGCCGAAGGGATCCTGCTGCCAGTTGATGAAGTGATCCTCCGGCGTCACGCGCAGCGAGTACGCCGTGATCGGCGTCCGGCAGTGCGGCGCCGGGCGGAGCCGGACCACGTGCGGCGAAAGGCTGACGAGGCGATCGTACTTGTAGTGCGAGACGTGGTTCAGGGCGACGCGAATGGCCATACGTGTGCTCGGTTTCCTCGGGACTGGTGGCGGACGGATGACGAACGAATGTCGTGGCGGCTCCGAAGCACCACGCCCTGGAGCTCTCGACAGAGCCTAGGCGGCGCACGTTAACGAATGATTTCCGTTTCGGGAAATCGCCGTTAATTCGCCGTGGGGGGGGAACGTGCGGCGTACCACCGGGCCAGCCGGGCGGCCTGGGTTGGCAACGGGGATCCGTCGGCTATCATCCGTGCCTCATGTCCACGCCCCCCCGTGTTCGTGCCTCTTTCTTTGCTTTCGCGCTCCTGGCGGGCGCCTCGACCCTCGCCGCGTGCGGCGGCGGCGGACCGAGCGGCTCGAGCGGAAGCGGCGGGAAGAGTGCATCGGGCGGCAGCTCCGGCAGCGGCGGAGGGAATGGCTCCGGGGGCGCCACCGCGTCGGGAGGAACGAGCGCCTCGGGCGGCTCGTCGGCGTCTGGCGGCAGCTCCGCCTCCGGCGGCGCGTCGGCGTCGGGCGGCTCCGGGTCCGGCAGCGGCGGCGCCGCGAGCGGCGGCGCGAACGGCACCGCCTCGGGCGGGCAGACGGGGTCCGGCGGCGGCTCCGCCTCGGGCGGGCAGACCGGATCCGGCGGCGCGTCGGCGTCGGGCGGCAGCTCCTCGAGTGGAGGAGCCGGCGTGGGATCGGGGGGCCGCGGCGGAGGAGGCGGCGGCGCGACCGCCAGCGGCGGCGCGTCCGGCGGCGGATCCGGCGGCCCGGGCGGCTCGGCGCCCCCGGGCGGCTGCATCATCTGCGACGACTTCGAGGGCGGCACCAGCCTGGACGCCGCGAAGTGGATGATCGACACCAGCATGGGAGCGCCCGCCGGCAAGGCCGAGATCGACAGCAGCGGGGCCCACGGCTCGGGCAAGTCCGTGAAGGTCAGCGGCGGCTACATCAAGGTCGACGCGAAGGCCGGCCTGTTCTCGACGGTGCCGTCGCACTTCTTCATCCGCGTGAACATGAAGTTCGACATGGCCCAGCCCTCTGCCCACGTCACCTACCTGATGCTGGCCGACAAGACCAAGATGGGGCAGCTGCGCATCGGCGCGCAGAACGGCGGCATGATCTGGAACTACGACATGGGCGACAGCATCCTGCCCGACTACAACGCCGCCGCCATGAGCTTGAAGCCCCCCGCCAACAGCTGGCACTGCTTCGAGTTCGAGATCGACGGAGGCGCCCCGCTCCTGCGCGCGTGGATGGACGGCACCGAAGCCCCCCAGATGCTGCTCGACGCGACCGCCACGACCGGGATCGACGATCGCTGGATGCGCGACATGGCTGGATGGAAGCCGGCCATCACGAACTTCGGCTTCGGCAACGGCTACCCCGTCGGCAGCGGCACGACCTGGTTCGACGACGTCGCCATCTCGGCGACGCGCGTCGGCTGCACCTTCTGACAGAGCCGCCGCCGTGCGCGCCCTCGCGTACGTCTATCCGGGGTGGCACCCGATCCCGGAGCGGGAGGCCCGCCAGTATCCCGGCTTCACCGAGTGGGATCTGGTCTTCGCGAGCCAGCCTCGCTTCGAGGGGCACCTCCAGCCGCGGCTGCCGCTGTGGGGCCGCTACGACGATCGCGATCCGGTCGCGGTCGAGCGACGGGTGCTCCTTTGCCGCGAGCACGGCGTGGACGGACTGGTCTACGGCTTCTTCTGGTGCCGCGGCAAGCGTGTCTTCCAGGAGGCCCTCGATCTCGGATTCCTCGGGAGCCCCTCGGGCATGCACTTTCCGTTCGCCGTCATGTGGGCCAACCGAATGCCGCGCGGGGTCCTCCCCGTTCGCCGCGCCGACGCGCCCGTGATCGAACCCGAGCGGCTGGTCCCCACGGACGTCGACGACTTCGTTCGGCTGGTCCGGTACCTCGCCGAGCGGTACTTCGTGCGCGATGCGTACATCCGGGTCGGCGGACGGGCCTACCTGTCGATCTTCGACTCGACGTTCTTCCTGCGCGAGCTCGGCTTCGAGAACGCGCGCGCCGCCATCGCTGCCGCGCGCGCCATGCTGGCGTCCGAAGGGCTCCCACCGCTGCACCTCGCCGCGATCGATCCGAGCGCCGACGTCATCGGTCAGCTCGCCCCGGCCGGCTTCGACAGCGTCACCCACTACGTGCATCTGCCCGATTGGAAGGGTCCGCTCCTGCAGGACTACGAGGAACGCGCGATTGCGCGCGCGAGCGAGTGGCCCTCGCTCGAGTCGCGCTCCGCCCTGCCCTATCATCCCTCCGTCGCACCAGGCTGGGACGCCTCTCCGCGCGGCGCCGACTTCGGCCCGACGCGCCCCGACCGCTACCCCTGGTCGCCCGTGGTGATCGGCGAGCACCCGGATCGGTTTCGGGAAGCCGTGGCTCGCGCCTCCCGCTTCGTCCGAGGCAGGGGTCATCCGCCAGATGAGCAGCTCCTGTTTGTCGCATCGCTGAACGAATGGAGCGAAGGCCACTATCTCGAGCCCGACACGCGGTTCGGCCTCCGGTGGATCCAGGCGCTACGAGACGGGCGCGAGGGCTCCTAGTACCGCCGACCCGAACCCCGGATCGTTTCCCGCAGCCGTTACGCCCCGACGTCCATCTTCTCGAGCTCGATCTTCTTCCAGGGCCAAACGAAGAAGTAGGCACGCCGGATTCCCAGCAACCCTCCGGCGAACAAGAATCAACCGTCTCTGCCGACGCCGTCCGGTAGGACGGCTACCTTGGCTTGCCGCAAGGCGATGCTGTCTGATTCCGCGGTGGCCCGTGCCATACTGGTCAACCGATGGGCCAGGCTCCTCTGAAGCGCTCTGCCACGTACGAGGATCTCCTGAATGTCCCCGACAATCTCACCGCGGAGATCATCGATGGCGACCTGATCGCCAGCCCTCGGCCCACGTTGAAACACGCGGGCGCGGCGACCGCCTTGAGTGGAGAGCTCGAACCACCGTTCAGACGGGGTCGCGGCGGACCGGGTGGATGGATCATTCTCTTTGAGCCCGAGTTGCATGTCGTGGGTCAGATCCTGGTTCCTGACCTGGCCGGCTGGCGGCGCGAGCGCATGCCCGAGCTTCCCGATATGCCCTTCTCCGAGTTGCCCCCCGACTGGGTGTGCGAGGTACTGTCCCCCGCCACCGCCGCCCTCGACCGCACGCGAAAGATGCATCACTACGCGCGGGCCGGCGTGGGCCACGTCTGGCTGCTCGACCCGGGCCCCCGAACCCTGGAAATCTATCGCCTGGACGGCCACGGCTGGCGCCTGGCCTCGGCGTTCGCTGGTGACGAGAAAATACGAGCCGAACCCTTCGAAGCGATCGAGCTCGATTTGACGAACGTCTGGGCGGGGTGAGGGAGCTGATCTTGCAATTCGCGGCGGGGACGCTTCCGCGTTTGTCTCCCGACGGATTCGACGCTCGCAGAGCGTAGGGACGGGACGCGGACGAGTCCCATCCCAACGACGGCAGCTTGGATGTGCTGAGACAGGGACCCATCGGCTCCGTGATGATGGAAGGTTCATCGCCACACCTCCCTTTCACCGTCGACTGGCAGGAAGAGCCCCATGCCCTGATTGATGAGGGTGTGGCCCGCTGGTGCCGCGCGCTCGGCGTGTCGCGCGCGAGCTACTACGCGTGGAGGAAGCGGCCCCTCCCGCCCATCCACCGCGCGCTCGCCCCCTCAGGGCGTCGGGCAGGGAACCCGGGTCTTCGAGACGATCATGTCGTCGATCCACATGGCGCCGTCGAAGCCGTGGTAGTCACGCAGGCCGAAGTTGTAGACGGCGAAGGGTGACTTGATGGACGCGGCGGCCGGATA
>Ga0207639_10002268_pt1 | contig 12929 bp, 12 predicted proteins | sample KBSCornC32_FD_184299 | JGI IMG/M metagenome (GOLD analysis project Ga0207639, IMG submission 184299) | Corn rhizosphere microbial communities from Kellogg Biological Station, Michigan, USA - KBS Corn C3-2 (SPAdes) (version 2) | ecosystem: Host-associated > Plants > Roots > Rhizosphere > Soil ...
TGGGCCGCATAGTCGTTGACCATGTCGCCGCCGATCCAGACTTCGCCGCCGGTCACTTCCTCGAGCCCGGCGACCATCTTGAGCGCCGTGGACTTGCCGCAGCCCGAGGGACCGACCAGCACGAGGAATTCGCCATCGGCGACCTCGAGGCTGAGATCGTCCACGGCCGTCACCCCGCCGGGATAGCTCTTGGTCAGGCCCGAAAGGGTAACGCTCGCCACCGCGACAACTCCACCGGCCGCCGGGTACACCCCTGCGGCGCCCCGAACAGTCCCACCCGCACATGCCATTGAGCCGATGCGACGCCGCTGCCCGGCGATCCGCAAGCTCCTCCCGGACGAGGTTTGCCCTCGCACGTCTGTTGCCACATCGATTGCCGATGATACAACATCTGTCAATGGCGATGTATCGTTCGCCGCAAACATGCCCGTTCAAATCCGCGATGGACCGCGCTAGAAGCCAGCCGATGAGCGACGTCGACACAGCCCCGCCACCCGAAGCCGATGATCTCGCGCTCGACCGGCCCTCAAGCGTCTATGAGCGCATTCGCGAAGACATCATCCAGGGCAATATCCCGGCCGACTCGCGCCTCAAGGTGCGCGATCTCGCGGCGCGCTATGCGGTCAGCACCAACCCGATCCGCGAGGCGCTGCAGCAATTGCGGGGCGAAGGCTTCGTCATCATCTCGCCCAATCGCGGCGCACGGGTCCGGCCGATCGACGAGACGTTCTTGCGGGACACCAACGAGATCGAGCTTCTGATCGAGCCCTACCTCACCCGCTGGTTCGCCGACGTGGTGACGAGCGAGGACATCGCGCGGCTCGAGGCGATCCAGGCCGAGTTCGAGGCGCTGAATTTTTCCGACATGGCGCGGAACAGCGAGCTCGACACGCAATTCCACTGGCTGGTCTACGAACGCCATCCCAACCAGCACATCCTCGACCTCTGGTGGCGGCACCGGGAAATCCTCGGCGCCGTCACCCGTCATTTCCCTACCGCCCTCAGCCGGCAGGCGGCGGTGCTCGAAGAACATCGCGCCCTCATCGACCGCCTCAAGGCACACGACGCCGCCGGTGCCGAGGCCGTGATGGTCAAGCACGTCGGCGGCTCCGGCCGGCACATGATGCAGCAGATGCGCTCCCGCAAGCGGCCCTGAGCACTGGTCGCCGGCCAGCAGCCGGACTAGGTCGCCGCCAGCGTCTTCTTCAGGAACTGCAGCGCCTGTTGCTCGCCCTTCTTGCGCCCTTCGAGGTCCTTGCCGGGCCAGCCGAAGTCGGAGTCCTCATGCTCGATTGAAATCGTGCCGTCGAAGCCGCCGGCTTTCGCCTGCTTGAGGAACCGCGTCCAGTCGAGGCGTCCGCTGCCCGGCAGCCGGTAACGCCACCAGCCATTGCCGTGGTAGCCGACGGCCTGGAGGAGTGGCTCGTCGAACGAGGTGTCCTTGCCGTGGAGGATTTTCACGCGGTCCTTCACGCCCTCGTAGGCGGCATACGGGTCGATGCCGAGCCGGATGAGGTGCGACGGGTCGAACTCGACCCCGAAGCGCTTGTCGGGCACGAGCGCAAAGAGCTTCTGCCAGCCATCGGGCGTGATGGCGATGAAAGCATTGTGCGGCCCCGGCCAGTTCTCGATGGCGAACGCCAGACTCGGGTGGGCGGCCGTCAGGCTGTTGGCGTGTTCCGCAAAGCTCTTGTAGTTCGTGTCCTCGTCGGCCGTGTTGTCGTGCCCCGGAAAGATCACGAAGATCGGCACCCCGGCATCGGCGATGGCCCTGGCGAGATCGTGGGTCTGCGCATGGAGCTCGCGGCGCTTGGCAGGATCGGGGTCGAGCTGGTTGCCGAAGCGGGTGATCGAGGACACGTAAAGGCCGCGGTCGCGCGCCGTCTTCACGGCGCCGGCGACCTTGTCGGCCGTCTTGATGTGACCGCCGACGTCGATCTCGATCGCGTCGAACCCCGCAGCCTTGGCGAAGTCCGCGACTTCTTCGAACGGCCGGTCGTTGAAGGTCGAGGTGTAAAAACCGATGCGCATCTCAGTTCCCCTTGCCGAGCCATTTGTCGAACGCCGCCTTGGCGTCGCCGACGACCTTGTCGACGGGCTGCTTCCAGTACTCCTCGCGGAAAATCTCGACCGAGAGGTAGCCGTCGTAGCCAATCCGCTTCCAGAGGTCGAGGTCGTGCTGCAGCGGCAGGATGCCGAGTCCCATGTGCATGCGGTGGCTGTCCTTGGCCTGCGCCGGCGGCAGGTCCTCGCTGTCGTTGACGTGAACGATGAAGAGCTTGTCCTTGGGGATCGCCAGGATATCGGCGTCGGGCACCTGGCTCTTCCAGTAGTGGAAGGTGTCCATCATCACGCCCACATTGGCGGCGCCCGAACGCCGGGCGATATCGAGCGCTGAGGTTGGACCACCCATGAGCTCGGTGCCGCCGATCGGCTCGAGCGCGATCTTCGTCGGCCCCGCCGCCTTGGCGTAGAGAGCGGCGCGCTCGCCGGCCTTGGCCAGCGCCGCTTCCCGCCCCATGCCTTGCGGGATCGCCGCATAGCAGAAGGTCAGCAGCATCGGCGCGCCAAGCGTCTGCGCTGCCAAGACGCCGCGCTTGAACCGCTCGAGATCGATATCGTCCGTGGCGAAGGGGGCGAGGTTGAAGGCCATCACCGAGACGGGCGCGAGCCCGCCGTCCTTCAGGCGTTTGCCGATATCGTGGAGCGTGACACCGCGCGTCGCCGCCTCGTCGATGGCGCGGAGGTCGAGCTCCATGCCGTCGAACCGATACTTGGCGCAGGCGGCAATGATGTCCTCGAGCCGCCGGTCGAGGCCGGCGGTGATGGTGTTGAAGCAGGTTTTCATGGCTCGTCTTTTTGGGTTGGCTTGGGCCTAGAGGCCGAGATGGTTGCGGTAGATGCCTTCGAGCACGGTGACGTCGGCGAGCGCATCCGTGCCGGGAGAGCGGAACGGCTCGCCCGAGCGGACATGCTCGAGGAAATGGATGGCCTCCTCGCGGAAGTGCCAGGCGGCGATCGGGGTGGGGATCGGGTGGTGATAGACCGGGTGCTCCCCACCCTCGTAGATCTCGATCCAGGGTTGGCCCGGATTGGCGAAGAGCACCGGCGAATGGGCGTGCACCCAGCCGCCCTCGAAATAGACCTGGGTGTGTTCGTCCCAGCCGTGGAATTTCGTCTGCGCGCTTTCGAGCGCGACGCGCGTGCCGCCAAGCTCCATCAGCACCACGCCGGTCATGCCGTCGGCATCGAGGTCGGCGGTCGTCACCTTCAGCTCCGCATCGGGCGCATCGAGCACGAAGCGGGCGAGATTGATGTTGTGGGTGTATTGCTGGAGGTAGCCGATATAGCTGTTGACCTGGTCGGCTGGCAGCCAATCGGGGATGAACTCGTTGCGCGGCTTTGGCGGCATCGGCTCATCGGTGCTTATGATGGCCGTCTTGTCGCGGCCGGCGACCCAGTTGCCGCAAAAGCCATGCGCGCGAAGATAGAGCAGCTTGCCTTTCTCGCCCGATTTCTTCCAGCCACGCACCGTGTCGCGCATCAGCACATTGGCCGGATCGTAGCGCTTCATGTAGCCGACCATCAGCCGGCCGCCGCCCTCTTTGGCGGCATCGAGGATGGTCGTCGCCTGCTTGATGGAGATCGCCATCGGCTTCTCCATGAACACCGTCTTGCCCGCACGCAGCAGGTCGGCGGCAATGTTGCCTTGCACGACATAGTCGGCCGAGACCGCGACCGCCTCGATCTCCGGGTCGTCGATCAGCTCGGTGTGCGAGCTGACGAGCCGCGGGATGCGGTAGTGGTCGGCGACGGCGCGGCCGAGTTTTGGCCTGAGCTCCGCCAGCGCGACGAGCTCGGCCTGCGGCAGCGTCGAAAAGTGCGGCAGGTGAATGTGCTGGGCGATGAAGCCGCAGCCGATATAGGCGAGCTTGACCGGCCGCTCGCTGGCGGAAGTGGGCATGGTCATCCTTTCAAGGCGCCGCCGGCCAACCCGGCGATGAACTGGCGCTGCATCAGGAGGTAGACGACCACCATCGGCAGCATGGAAATCGAGAAGGCCGCAAAGAGCAGCGTGAACTGGATGGAATAGGCGCTGTTGGCGAACACCTGCATGCCGAGCGGCAGCGTGTAGACGTCCTTGTTCTGCATCAAGACCAGCGCGAGGAAGAACTCGTTCCAGGCCCCGGTGAAGGAGAAGATCGTGACCGCGCCGATCACCGGCCGGGCCAGCGGCAGCAGCACGCGCCAATAGACGTCGACGCTCGAGGCGCCGTCGATCCGGGCGGCATCCATCAGCTCGCGCGGCAGGCTCGCGAAGTAGTTCGAAAAGAGCACCACCGCGAGCGGCATCGCCCCCGCCGCGTAGGGCAGGATCAGCGCCCAGTACGTGTTGATGAGGTGGAGCTGGATGACGATGATGTAGAGCGGGATGATGTAGACCTGCGCCGGGATGGTGATCATCATCACGATCGAGGCGAGCACTGCCCTCCGCCCGCGGAAGCGGTAGGCGTGGAGCCCAAAAGCCAGCATCGAGGACAAGAGGATCGCCAGCGCCGTCGAGCAGATCGAGACGAAGAGGCTGTTGAGGATCAGCCGCCCCATGTCGGCCTTGACCCAGGCGGTCACGTAGTTGCCGAACGCCCAGTAGGATGGGAGGCCAAGCGGATCGACGATGAACTGCTGGTCGGTCTTGAGCGAATTGATGAGGAAGACGGCCAGCGGATAGACGATGGCGACCGCCCCGAACGCCAGCACCAGCCAGCGGAGATAGGGGAGCGTTGAGGCCGCATGGCGATTGCGGACAAAGCCGTCGGCGGTGCTCATCGCGCCTCCTCCCGCTGGCCGAAGCGAAGCAGCACGACCGACACAACCCCCATGATGAGGAGCAGCACGGTGGCCTCCGCCGAGGCGTAGCCGAAGCGCTGGAACTGGAAGGCGTTGAGGTAGACCTGCGTCATGGCGACCTGAGTCGAGTTGAACGGCCCGCCGGTGGTCATCACGAAGACCAGGTCGAACACCGAGAAGGCGCCGAGCGTCGCAATGATGGTGTTGGTGATCGTATAGGGCGCCATCAGCGGCACGGTGATGCGCCAGACGCGCTGCCAGGCATTGGCGCCGTCGACAATCGCTGCCTCCTCGACCTCCTGCGGCAGGGCCTGGAGGCCGGCGAGGTAGATGACGACGTGAAAGCCGGTCCACTTCCAGATGTCGACGAGAATGATCGACCACATGGCGAGGCGCGGATCGCCGAGCCAGTTGGGCGTCGGCAGGCCCAACGCGCGCAGCGCCGCGTTCACCGCTCCATGCTCGTACTGCAACATGAAGCCCCAGACCGTGCCGATGGCGACGAACGAGATGACGACCGGCAGGAAGAACACGGCGCGGAAGAAGGCCCGGCCGCGGAAGGCACCGTTGAGCGCCATCGCCAGGATGAAGCTCAGCACGACCTTGCCGATGACCGAGGCGACCGCATAGTGGAGGTTGTGGCCGAGCGCCGCCCAGAACTTCTTGTCCGCGAGAAGGTCGGAGTAGTTCTTGAGCGTGACGACGAAACTCTGGCCGAGGTGATCAGGCCCAAAACTCATCACCACCTGGACCAGCATTGGCAGGTGGACGAAGACGAAGAACAGCAGCATCCCCGGCAGTATCCAGGGCAGTGCCAGCACGAATTCCGGCGTGCGCCGGCGGACGCGCGGCCGGACGATCGGACGCGCGTTCACTTTGACGGCGGTGTGGGCGGCGTTGAGCACGGGCGCCTCTCCGGTGGGATCGGCTGCCCGGCGGCGACCCGCCGGGCAGAGGATTCCGGTGGCGGCTACGCCTGGAATTTGTAGCCGTTGCTGACGAGCTGATCGAGCGCCTGCTGGGCCCCGGCGGCGGCATCGGCGGCTGAGACCTGCCCCGCGACGCCACCCTGGATGCCCTCCTGGAAGGCGCGCGTCACCTCCGGCGGCCAGTTCCAGTCGAGATAGGTCACGAGGTTCTCGGAGTAGCCCACGAGCTTTTCGACCACCCCGCCGCCGAACGGCTTGACCCCCGTGTTGACCGGCACCGTACCGTTGGCGAACTTCACCTCGGCGGCGTCGGCATCGTCGGTCGTGACCCAATCGATGAAGGCCTGCGCCGCGGCCTGCCGGTCGGGATCGGTCTTGGCGATGACGCCGACGATGCCGGAGGGACCGCCGGGGTACTGCGATTTCACATCGCCATCGACGAGCTTGGGCATCAGCATCACATCGAGATCGAGCTCGGGCGGCTTGTCCTGGTTGATCTGGGTGATGAGGCTCTCGTGCTGGAGCCAAAACGCCGCGTGCCCGGCCGAGAAGTCGGCCAGCGCCTGCGGCGAATCCATCGAGAACACGTCCTGTGTCAGCAAGCCGTCGGTGCCGAACTTGAACAGCAGGTCGAGCGCCTTGACGGTATCGTCGTCGGTGAACTTGGCTTTGCCCGAAAGGATGTCGGCGGTGCGCTCGTTCGACTTGTTGTTGGTGACCTGCGCGAAGGTAGTGAAGAACCACACCGGCCAGAGATAGATGTTCTTGCCTGGATGGGTGAACACCTTGAGACCGAGCGGCTTGAGCTTGTCGCGGAGCGTGATGAAGTCGGCATAGGTCTTGGGTAGGTCCGAGACCCCGGCCTTCGCCAGCACTTTCTTGTTGGCGAAAATCGGGAAGCCGCTGATCGAGCCGATCGGCAACCCATAGGTCTTGCCGTTGACCTGACCGGTGCTGATGGCGCCGGGGCGGAAGCGGCTGTTGTCCGCATCGTTGAGCGCGAGCAGCGTGCCGTTGGTCGCGTAGCGGCGCAGGTCCTGTCCGTTGAGCGCTACGGCATCGACCGGCTGGCCGGCCGTCTGCTGGGCCGTGAACAGCGTCACGAAGGTCTCGGACGGGTAGTCCGTCTCCTTGATCGTGATGCCCGGGTGGGCAGCCTCGAACGACTTGATGAGATCGGCCCATGCCTGGTCGGGCGGTGTCCGGACAAAGCCCGTGACCGCCAGCTCGCCCTTGAACTTGAGGTCATCGGCCATGGCGAGGCGGGGTGCGGCCGCAATGACCGCCGTTGCCGCCGTGCCGGCCAGGAAGGCACGTCTCGTCAGATTAAACGTCATCTTTCCTCTCCCTTTCGCACGTTTGCCGTGCGGTTGTTTTGGCCCCTCCTCCGGGGCCGAACGGCTTTTTGGGCCTACCCTTGGCGGGCCGGTCCCGTAGAATTTCGCGCGATGAACCGGCCCTCGAGCGTCACCACTTCCCCTTCTTCCCCCTCCTCGGGGTGGCGGGTCGTCGCGAGGCGCAACGCTTCGCGGCCGAGCTCGTAGACAGGCTGCGCAATCGTCGTGAGCGCCGGCAGGAACACGCTGGCGAAGGCAATGTTGTCGAAGCCGACGACCGAGACGTCCTCCGGCACGCGCAGGCCCAGCCCCGCGAGGGCCGAGATGGCGCCAAAGGCGGCGAGGTCGTTGGCCGAGAGGATGACCGTTGGCGGGTTGCGGCGGCGCATCAGCCGGCGTGCTGCCTCGGCGCCCGCCTCGAGCTCGAAGTCGCCGGGCACGATAAGGCTTTCATCAAGCGGTTGGCCAAGCTCGGCGAACGCCGCCCGATAGCTGCCGACGCGCTCGGTCGCGACCGACAGACCGGCTGGCGGCGAGATGACGCCGATGCGCCGGTGTCCGAGACCGAGGATGTGGCGCGCCGCATCCCGCACGGCGCGTTCGGTGTCGATCAGCGTTGCCTTGACGGGGAGGTCATCGCCCCGTCGGCCATTGAGGACGACGGACACGTCTTCGGCCGTGAACCGGTGGAACCAGCGCCGCACTTCCGGCTCGTCGAGCCATGAGCCGGCCAGCCCGACGGCGCAGATCAGCCCTGACGCGCGGTTCATCCGGGTCAGCGCAAAATACTCGAGCAGGTGCTTGAGCTCGGCGTCGGTATTGCAAAGAAAGATCAAATAGCCGCCAGCCCGCGCCGCGTCTTCGACACCGCGCACGAACTCCGGGAAATAGGGGTTGGTGATCGACGGGATGATCACGCCCACCGTCTTCGTGCGCACGCCCCTGAGCGTCCGCGCCTGCACGTTGGGATGATAGTCGAGCTCGACGATGGCGCCCCGAACGCGTGCCTGCGTCTCGGGCGAAATGCCGGGCTTGCCGTTCACGACAGCCGACACAGTCTGCACCGACACGCCAAGCGACTTGGCGATCTCTGCCATCGTGGTCAAATGCTGCTGCCCACATGAACGTTCACGTGAACCTTCACATGAACGTTCATGTAGAGTCAACGGAGGATGGGGCCGGTTTTCACCGGCCGGCGCAAAGAGGAGCTGGAAATCGGCTCAGTCGGGCTGGAGGTCAGCTGCCACATCGACGTCGGCCAGCATCCTCGCGTCCGCCAGAACCGTGGGCGCGCTAGCGATAAGAGAGCTGCCGCCGGTGTCCGCCGCGAGCTTGCGGAGCGCGGCGAAATGCTGCCGTCCGAACAAGCTCGGGGGAGACCGATGCTGGCCGTCCGTGCTCGCGACAAGGTAAGCGGGCGCGCCAAAAGTGTCGAAGAGCCGCCGCAGATGCGCGGGCGTCACATTCGGCATGTCGCCGAGGAGGATGAGGCACGCCGCCGCCCCAAGGCTCTCTGCGGCGCCCGCCGCGATGGCGAGGGATGATCCCATGCCGCGCGCAGGCTCGGGATTCTCGCAAAGCTCCAGCCCTTGTTCGGCGAGAAGAGCGGATGCGGCACTCTCCGGCCGAACCACCGCCAGCCGGGCCTTGAACGGGAACTGCTGGGTGAGCCGCGCGGCATGGGCGACCAGCGGCTCGCCCCGATAGGGTGCTGTCAGCTTGTCGGCAGGACCGAAGCGGCGCGACAGGCCGGCCGCAAGCACGACGGCCACCACATCGCCGGGATCGATCATTTCGCTGCGGTGATTTGCGCCAGCTCGGCCATGACCGAAATCGCAAGGCTGCTCGCGTCGCGCGTCGGACCAAAGAGGCCGATCGGACCCCGGATACGGTCGATCTCGGCCAACGAGTGCCCTGCCGAAAGCAGGCGTTCACAGCGTTGCTGGTGCGTGCGGACGCTGCCCATGGCGCCGATATAGCGGCAGGGGCTGTTGAGCGCCTGGCTGAGGAGCGCTGTCTCCCACTCATGGTCGTGGAAGAGGAGGATCACGGCGGTATCGGCGTCGAGGCTCAACGGGGGTGGGGTCTGCGGTGTCGCAAGGTGCCCTGCCCTGATGCCACGCTCGGCCAGCCGCGCGATGCAGATCTCATCCGGGCAGAAAGCCTGCACCGGATAACCCGCGGCTGCCGCCAGTTTGGCGACGGCTTCGAACTCCAGCCCCCGGCCAAGGGCGACGATCTGCAGCGGCGGCGCATAAGCACGCGTGAAGGTTTCCTCGTGCCATCCGGTTCGCCGCGCGCCCTCGACCAGCCGGGCGGGCGCGTGGCGGCCCATCAGCAGGCTAATCGGCCGGCGCCGCGTCAATCCATCCGCGACACGGTCGACCTGCTCGTCGGTCAGGGTGACATCGACCAGGAGGTCGATACTGCCCCCGCACGGGAGGCGGATATCGAAGAAAGGCGAGCCCGCGCCGAACCGCAGGATGGCGTTTTGCCGGCGCCCGATCTGCTTGATCGCCTCGGCGGCAAGCGCCGCTTCGAGACACCCGCTCGAGAGGTAACCGGTGAAGCGTCCATCCGCCAGCACGGCCATCTGTGCGCCGACGGGACGAGCCGATCCGCCGACGCTGTCGACCAGGGTAAGCAGTGCGCCCGGCACGCCTGCGCGCCGCCCGGCCTGGAGCAGGCCGAAGATAGCGGCGGAATCGTCGGGCGCCGCGTCGCCTTGTACGCTGGTTCGGGTTGGAGGCGTGGAAATGAGATCGCTGAGCATCACGCGTGCGCCAGCGGCTGGTATTGCCCGAGGATCGCTGCCTTCACCCGCTCGGGCCGGAACGGCACGTCGTAGAGGCGAACACCGATGGCATCGCGGATGGCGTTGCCGATGGCGGCGGGCGTCGGGCCTTGCGTGCCCTCGCCGGTACCTAGGAAGGGCTGGCCGGGCCGTGGGATGATGTCGACGGCCACGCTATCGGGGACACCACCGAAGCGCATGATCGGATAGGTCTGCCAATCGACGCTGGTGATCCGCGTCTTGTCGAAGCTCACCGCCTCGTAAAGCGTCCAGCTCGCCGATTGCAGGATGCCGCCCTCGGTCTGGTTGCGGATGCCGTCGGGGTTGATGATCTCGCCGCTATCGATGGCGCAATTGGCACGCACAAGGCGAACCGCGCCGGTATCCATGTTGACCTCGACCTCGACGGCGAGCGCCACGTAACAGGCGTGGTTCTTGTAGCGCGCAAAAGCAAAGCCGCGACCGCGGCCGGCCTTGGGCTGCCAGCCGGCCCAGTTGAATTTCTCCGCCGCGAGCTTGATCACGTCCTTGCCGCGATCCTCGGCGGCATGGTCGAGGCGGAACTGCACCTGATCGGCCCCGGCGAGCCGGGCCAGCTCGTCCATGCCGGATTCGCGCGTGAAGACGTTGAAATAGGCGCCGAGCGCGCGGAGCGAGGATTGCCGTACCGGCTCGTCCTGGATGAAGTGCCAGATGACGTGCTTCTGAGGCAGCTTGTAGTCGAGCGGGTCGGCGTTGCGATCGCCCGAGCCGTTTGGGTTGATCGACAGCTTCTGCACATCGGCGGGAAATGGCGTCGCGAGGTAGCGGGCCGAGACGAGGGCGCCCGCCGTGCCGGGGCGCGAACCGTGGCTGTTGCTCCAGAGCTCATAGTCCCAGGAGGCGATCTTGCCGTTGGCGTCGAGCCCCGCCTTGAAGTGGGTCACCATGCCGGGGCCATAGGGCTCCCAGCTGTGCTCCTGCTCGCGCATGAACTGCACGCGGACCGGCTTTCCCGGCACGGCGCGCGCCATCAGCGCTGCATCGGCGCCCGCGTCGTCGGCGCCGTTGTGGCCGTAGCAGCCCGAGCCCTCCATATGGATGCAGTGGACCTTCGACTTGTCCATGCTGAGCAGCTGCGACAGCGCATCGCGATCCGGATAGACGCCCTGCGTGTGGGTGTAGACGGTCATCACGCCGTCGCCGCCGAGCTGGGCAACGGCGCAGGAGGGGCCGATCGAGCCATGCATGTGGTAGGGCCGGGTGAACCAGCCCTCGAAGGTCTTCACCACGCCGGTGGCTGTCGTCTTGCTGTCGGCGACGACGCCATCCTGGTTGGCGAGTGACTTCAACGCCTCGGGCAGATGCGCCGGATCGGGCAGACTCGCTTGCTCCTGCCACTTGGCTGAGCGCGCCAGCGTCCGCATCGCCTTGATCGCCTGCCATTCCTGTTGGGCGATCACGGCAAGATAGCTGCCGTCGCGCACGACTTTGACAACGCCCGGCAGCTTGCCGACGCCATCGACATCGGCGTCGATCAGCGTCGCCTTGTAGCTTGGTGGCCGGACGACGCGGCCATGTAGCATGCCGTCGAGCCGAAGGTCCTGCACATAGGCAGCCCCACCGGTGACCTTGCCGGGGATATCGACCCGGCCCATGGGCTTCCCCATGACCTTGAAGTCCTTGGGGTCCTTGAGCTTGCTCGTCGGCTGCGCTTCGACGTGCAGCATCTGGTCGGCGACCAGCGCCCCATAGCTGAGGGGCTGTGGGCCTCCGACGATCTGGCCGTTCTCGGCATGCAGCTTTCCGGCATCGACGTTGAGCTGGGTCGCAGCCTTGGCGATCAGCATCTCGCGCACCTGCGCCGCCGCATTGCGCACGGCGGTGCCCGAGAACTGCATCGACATCGAGCCGGCGGTATAGCCCTCGTTGGGGGAAGCGAAGGTGTCCGCGGTGATCAGCTTGATCTTCAGCGGGTCGATCTCGAGCTCTTCGGCGGCGCACTGGAGGATCGCCGTCTTGACCCCCTGCCCCAGCTCGGCCTTGCCGGTGAAGACGGTGACCTGATTGCTGGCATCGATGCCGATCCAGGCGTCGAGATTGCGGACAGTATCGAGAGAGCCCGGCAGCGTAGGCGGTTTGGCGGCGGGTGTCGCCGGGGCAGCGGCTGGCGCCGCGGTCTTGGCGGCATCGGGATCGCCCTGCCCGCGCGCCGCGCCGAACAGCGAAAAGCTCATAACCAGCGCGCCACCGCCTTTCAGCAGGTTGCGGCGGGTCAGGTGGGTTGGGTCGCGCAGATCGTCCATGTCAGGCCACTTTCGCCATGGCATCGGCGGCGCGCTTCACCGCGCGGAGGATGCGCATATGCGTGCCGCAGCGGCAGAGATTGGGTTCGAGCGCGACGCGAATGTCCGCTTCCGTCGCCGCCGGGTTGCGCTCGAGCAGCGCCTGCGCCCGCATCATCATGCCCGGGATGCAATAGCCGCACTGGGCCGATTGCTCATCGATGAAGGCCTGCTGCAGGGGACTCGGCTTATCCACGGTGCCAAGGCTCTCGACCGTGCGGATTTTGCGGCCGGCGAGCAGCGAGATCGGCGTCAGGCAGGAAAAGATCGGCTTGTCGTCGACGATCACCGTGCAGGCGCCGCACTGCCCGAGGCCGCAGCCATATTTGGCAGCGTTGAGCTTCAGGTCATTGCGCAGCACATAGAGGAGCGGCGTATCGGGATCAGCGTCAACCGATTGGTCCTGCCCATTCACGTTGAGGGTGACGCTCATTCGTTGGTTCCCTGCGAATTCACCGGCTGCGGACTGCGCTGCACCCCATCCTGGCTATAGAGCTTGACCGGCGTCTTGCCGCTCAGCGTATCGGCGACGAGTTGGCTGAGATTGGGCCAGGCCGGCTTGCCGTCGCCATAGGTGGTGCGAAGATAGTTGAGGAGCGCCACGACGTCGTCCTGGCCCAGCGTGCCGAGGAAGCCCGGCATCACCGCTCCAGTCCGGCCTTCGGCTGCAGGCAGCCCATAGAGCACCATGTTGACG
>Ga0207639_10002271_pt1 | contig 12928 bp, 10 predicted proteins | sample KBSCornC32_FD_184299 | JGI IMG/M metagenome (GOLD analysis project Ga0207639, IMG submission 184299) | Corn rhizosphere microbial communities from Kellogg Biological Station, Michigan, USA - KBS Corn C3-2 (SPAdes) (version 2) | ecosystem: Host-associated > Plants > Roots > Rhizosphere > Soil ...
CCGCGCTGATCGAGCAGGTGCTGGATGAGGCGAAAGCCTCGGTCAGCGACCTCGATGCCGTCGCGGCAACAGCAGGACCGGGCCTCATCGGCGGAGTCATGGTCGCGTTGCTCGCTGGAAAGGGGATCGCTCTGGCCGCCGGCAGGCCGCTGATCGCGGTCAACCATCTCGAAGGTCACGCGCTCAGTCCGCGGCTGGTCGATCCCGATCTCGCCTTCCCCTATCTCCTGCTGCTCGTCTCGGGCGGTCACTGCCAGCTGCTCGAAGTGCGCGGGGTCGGCGATTATCGGCGCCTTGCGACCACGATCGACGACGCGGCGGGAGAGGCGTTCGACAAGGCGGCCAAGCTACTCGGCCTGCCCTATCCCGGTGGCCCCGCGATCGAGGAGTTGGCCAAGGCGGGCGATCCCGTGGCAGTCCCGCTCCCGCGTCCGCTGGTTGGTTCGGGCGAGCCCCACTTCTCCTTCGCAGGCCTCAAGAGCGCGGTCCAGCGCGCTGTCGCGGCCGGAACCCACAGTCCGGAAGATATCGCCGCAAGCTTCCAGCAAGCGGTGGTCGATTGCCTCGTCGATCGAACGCGCCTCGCGCTGGGCACCAGCGATGCTCCGGCGCTCGTGGTCGCCGGCGGAGTCGCGGCAAACAAGGCGATCCGTTCCGCGCTTTCCAACCTCGCCAAGAATGAAGGCCGCCACTTCAGCGTGCCTCCGGCTTGGCTCTGCACCGACAATGCCGCGATGATCGCCTGGGCCGGCGCCGAGCGCCTCGCACAAGGCCTCACCGATGAGCTCGACGCCCCGGCGCGTGCCCGCTGGCCACTCGATGAAGCCGCCGGGAAAGTGCGCGGCGCGGGGGTGAAGGCATGAAGCTCGGCGTTCTTGGCGGCGGCGCGTGGGGAACGGCGCTTGCGCAGGTCGCGGCGCAGAGCGGCGAGGAAACGCTGCTTTGGGCGCTCGAGCAAGACGTCGTCTCGGCGGTCAACCGGATCCACGAAAACCCGATCTACCTTCAGGGCGTGAAGCTCGAACCGGCGATCCGCGCCACCGGCAATTTCTCCGAGCTTGCCGAATGCGACGCCTGGATCGTCGCCACCCCCGCGCAGCACATGCGACCGGTCCTCGAACGAATGCCGTGTCCCAAGATGCCGCTCGTCCTCTGCTCGAAGGGGATCGAGGAAAGCTCGGGCGCCCTGCTTCACGAGGTTGCGCGCCAAGTGTGCCCGACTTCGCCGGTCGCGGTGCTGTCGGGACCGACCTTCGCTCACGAAGTCGCGAAGAGACTGCCAACCGCGGTGACTCTTGCGGCCGAGGACATCGGCCTTGCCGAAGCGCTTCGTGACCGGATCGCCCAGCCGACCTTCCGCATCTACGTCTCCGATGACATCGCCGGCGCCGAGATCGGCGGAGCCGTGAAAAACGTCCTCGCGATCGCTTGCGGTGTGGTGGAAGGCAAAAGCCTCGGCCAGAACGCGCGCGCCGCGCTTATCGCTCGCGGTTTCGCCGAAATGAGCCGCTTCGGTCTCGCTTGCGGCGCGAAGCGCGAGACTCTCGCCGGGCTTTCGGGGCTCGGCGATCTCGTCCTCACCTGCTCCTCGACCAGCTCGCGCAATTATTCGCTCGGGCTTGGAATCGGCCAAGGCCGTCCCGCGTCCGAGCTGCTGTCGAACCGCAAGACCGTTGCCGAAGGCGCGTTCACCGCGCCGGTGCTCGCTCGCCTCGCGAAGAAAAAAGGCGTCGACATGCCGATTGTCGATGCCGTCGATGCGCTGATCGCCGGCCGCGCCAATGTCGATCAGGTCCTGGACGCGCTGCTTTCGAGGCCGCCCCGCGCCGAGGGTATCTAGAAATCGACCGCGATTCCCTTCTTCTCCCAATCGCCGTAGCGCGTCGGGTCGAGCCGCGTCTCTTCACCGGCGGGAGCGTCGTGCTCCTTCAACGGCTCAGGTTCGGGCACCGGTGGCGAAGGGCTAAGATGCGCGGGCGGGTCGAGGTGCTTCGGCCGTTTCATGACGCCAAGATGGCGAGCGAGATTGCCGATGCCAAGCGTTGAGGGCGTTGGCGCGCGGCGGGCGGCGCTTCAAATCCTCGACGGCGTGCTCCGTCGCGGCCAGACGATCGATGCGGCGGCGGCAAACGAACGGAAGCTTTCGCCGCCCGATCATTCGCTCGCAATCGCGATTTCGGGAGAAGCACTCAGACGCCTCCCCGATCTCGACGCGTTGATCGACAGTGCAACGCGCAACCGGCTACCCGACGATTCGAAGGCGCGGATGGTGCTTCGCCTTGCCCTCGCACAGAAGATCGGTCTCGGCACACCCGATCACGCACTGGTGGCCACCGCACTTCCGCTCGTCGACGGCGGACCGCGCAGGCTGGTCCACGGCGTGCTCGGCACACTGCTTCGCCGAGGTTTGCCCGCTGGCGACGCACCGCACCTGCCTCCGGACGTGGAGGAACGCTGGCGCTTGGCTTGGGGCGAGGAGGCAGTCGAGGCAGCGCGACGCCAGATTGCGAGGCGTCCTCTGCTCGATCTCAGCTTCGTCGATAAAAGCGAGGCGCGGGACTATGCCGTCGAACATGGCGGAACATCGCTCGCCCCGAGGCACGTGAGGCTCGGAAGCACGTCGGTGACCGCTTTGCCCGGCTACGAGACCGGTCGCTGGTGGGTGCAGGACCTCGCCGCATCGCTTCCCGCTCGCCTGATCCCGGCGGAGGCAAAGGACGTGCTCGATCTCTGCGCAGCGCCCGGGGGCAAGACGATGCAGCTCGCCGCCGCCGGGCATGCAGTCACTGCGGTCGATTCGTCGCAAAGTCGCCTGAGACGACTGCGAGAGAATCTCTACCGCACGCATCTCGACGCCAGGCTGATCGAGGCCGACGCGCTCAAGTGGAAACCCGACGGCGAGTTCGACGCGATCCTGCTCGACGCTCCCTGCTCGGCAACCGGCACGTTCCGCCGTCATCCTGAAGTGCTCTATCGAGCCCGGCCTAAAATCATCGCCGACAACGCCGAGCTGCAGCGCGACCTGCTCGCCCGCGCCGCCGAATGGCTGAAGCCCGGCGGATCGCTGGTTTACTCCGTCTGCTCGCTCGAGCCGCACGAGGGCGAGCATGTCGTCGACGACTTCCGCGCGGCTCACGACGATTTCGAGGCCGATCTTCCGAACGATCTGCCCGAATTCGTCCATCCGACGGACGATGGCTTCGTCCGCATCCTCCCCGGATTGCTCGAAGCCGAGGGGGGCCTCGACGGCTTCTTCATCGCGCGGCTTGTCCGGCGCCGTTAATCCCGTCTAATCGGCTTCATGGCCGGCCCCATCATCGCCCCTTCGATCCTCTCCGCCGATTTCGCGAAGCTTGGCGAGGAAGTCCGCGCTGTGGATGAAGCCGGCGCCGACTGGATCCACATCGATGTGATGGACGGGCATTTCGTCCCCAACGTCACGATCGGCCCGGCGGTGGTGAAGGCGCTTCGCCCGCACACGCAAAAGCCCTTCGACGTCCATCTCATGATTTCGCCCGTGGACGCCTTCCTCGATGCCTTCGCCGAAGCCGGAGCGGACACCATCACCGTCCATCCCGAGGCTGGCCCTCACCTCCATCGAACCGTCCAGCATGTGAAGTCGCTCGGCAAGAAAGCCGGCGTCTCGCTCAATCCGGCGACTCCGCCCGACGCGCTCGACTATGTCCTCGACCAGCTCGACCTCGTCCTGGTGATGAGCGTCAATCCCGGCTTCGGCGGGCAGAAATTCATCACCAGCCAGCTGAAGAAGATCGAGGCCATCGCCGATACGATCGCTGCGCGCGGGCTCGACATCCAGCTGGAGGTCGACGGCGGAATCGATCCCGAAACCGCGCGCCAGGCGGTCGACGCCGGAGCGACGGCGCTCGTCGCTGGCACCGCCGTCTTCCGTGGGGGACCGTCCGCCTACGCCGACAACATCAAGGCGCTCCGAGGCCCGGCGTGAGCGACGGCTCGGCCGCCGAGCGCGCCGTCGTCACCAAGCTCGCGCGCGGCTCGTTCCTGTCGCGGCTGAAGAGCGGAAGGCAGCCGCTGAAGCTCGTCGCCGTCCCGCGCGATCACGTTCGTGGTGACCGTCAGCGAGGCGAAGCGCTTCTGGCGGGCCAATTCTCGGTCGGGAGCGAGACGATCTCGCTCAAGGATCTCGATTTCGCCGCGATCGGCGCCAGCGGGCCACTCGCCGAGCAGCTTCAGGGTTTCTCCTGGCTGCGCGACCTTTCGGCCGCCGCCGCTCGCGAAAAAGGGGCGCGACTCGCCGAGGCGATGGTTGGCCGCTGGCTCCTCGCGCATGGAACCAAGGTCGACGAGGCGTGGGCGCCGCAACTCTGGGGCGAGCGAATCCTCTTCTGGGCGGCCTATGCGCCCTACATCCTGTCGAGCAACGACAGCGGCTATCGCTCGGCGCTCCTCAACACTTTTGCCCGCGGCGCGCGCCATCTCGACGGCAATGCGGACAAGGCGGCGGCTGGGGTCGACAGGGTCACCGCCTGGTGCGGCGTCGTCGCGGCGGGCCTCTTGGTCCAGGGCGGAGTGCCGCGCGTCGCGCGTGGTGAGGCCGGGCTCGTTCGTGCGCTCTCGACCGCGCAATTCGACGATGGAGGCCTGATCAGCAGGTCGCCATTCGAGCAGGTGCGGCTGGTTGACCGTCTGGGGATGCTGCGAGGCTGCTATCTCGCTGCAAAGCAGATAATTCCCGATGGCATCGAGGCAGCAGGACAAGCATCGCTCGCCGCGCTTCATGGCGTCACCATGGGCGACGGGGCGCTATCCAGTTGGCAGGGCTGCGGGCCGGGCGAAGCCGCGCGGCTCACTGCGGTCATCGAAGGCTGCGGCCTCCGCGCGCGGCCGCTACGGCAGGCTCGAGGCTGGGGGTATCAGCGCATGTCCGCGCTCGGGACGATCGTTGTCGTCGACGCGGCGCCTCCTCCTCCGCAGAAGAGCGCGGACCAGGGGTCGGCTTCCACACTTGCTTTCGAGCTATCGGACGGGGGGCAGCGCCTGGTCGTCAATTGCGGCGGTCCGGGACCGCTCCCGACCGAGCTTTCGCAAGAGTTAGTGCAGGGGCTTCGAACGACGGCGGCTCACAGCACGCTCGTCCTCGCCGATACCAATTCGACTAACATCCTCGCCGACGGCTCGCTCGGCAAAGGCGTCGAAGATGTCGCCATCGACCGCACCGAGGACAACGATTCGAGCCGGTTCGAAGCCAGCCACGACGGCTACGTCCGCACCTTTGGTCTGATCCACAAGCGCAGCCTTCTGCTCGGCAATGACGGGAAGGAGCTTCGTGGCGCGGACCAGCTTTCGGCCAAGGGCCGCAAGAAGATCCGTGAATCGGCAGCTTACGCAGTGCGCTTCCACCTCGCTCCTGGTGTTGAGGCCACGATCACCGCCGACGGAATGGGCGCGATCCTCCGTTCGAAGGGCGCGCCTCCGTGGAACTTCCGGTGCCGCGGGGGCAATCTCACCACCGAAGAAAGTCTCTGGATTGACGGACGAGGCGACCCCGGACGAACGACTCAGCTTGTCATCGTCGGCGAAGTGTCGGCATTGGGCGGCGAAATCGGCTGGCAATTTCGACGCGCCAGCTAATCAAGAAGGACATTTATGACGGAAGTCGTTCCGGTTCGCCGGGCACTGATTTCGCTTTCCGACAAGGCCGGGCTTGCCGAGCTGGCCGCGGGCCTTGCGCGGCACGGGGTAGAGATCGTCTCGACCGGCGGCACGGCCGCCAAGCTTCGGGAGGCCGGAGCCGAGGTCCGCGACATCTCCGACCTCACCGGTTTCCCCGAGATGATGGATGGCCGCGTGAAGACGCTCCACCCGAAGGTCCACGGCGGGCTTCTCGGAGTCCGCGACAATCCGGAACACGCAGCCGCGATGGCTGAGCATGCGATCGCGCCGATCGATCTCGTCGTCGTCAATCTCTACCCGTTCCTCAACACCGTAATGAGCGGTGCTGACCGCGACACGATCATCGAGAATATCGACATCGGTGGCCCGTCGATGGTCCGCTCGGCGGCGAAGAACCACGCGCACGTCGCCATCGTCACCGATCCCGCCGACTATGCCACGCTGCTGGAGCAGCTCGATGCCAATGGCGGAACGACGCTCGAATTCCGCAAGAAGCTGGCGGCCAGGGCCTACGCGCTGACCGCCGCCTATGATTCGACCATCTCGCAATGGTTCGCGTTCGCGGATCAGGGCGAACGCTGGCCCGATACCTGGACTCGCGCAAGCAAGCTCAAGATGCCGCTCCGCTACGGCGAGAACCCGCACCAGCAGGCGGCGCTCTACGAGCCGATCGGCCCGCACGCGCGGGGAATCGCTCAAGCCGAGCAGGTTCAGGGCAAGGAACTCAGCTACAACAATTTGAACGACGCCAACGCCGCGCTCGAGCTCGTCTCCGAATTCCGAAACGGCGAGCCGACGGTCGTCATCGTCAAGCACGCCAACCCCTGTGGCGTTGCTACGCGCGGCTCCCTTCTCGATGCCTGGAAGGAAGCACTCGCCTGCGATAGCGTCTCGGCATTCGGTGGGATCGTCGCAACCAACCGCCCGCTCGACGCGCAGACTGCCGAAGCGATTACGCAAATCTTCACCGAGGTCGTCGTCGCGCCCGATGCCGACGATGCTGCGAAGGCGATCTTCGCGAAGAAGAAGAACCTGCGCCTGCTGCTGACCGGTGAGCTCCCCGACCCGTCGCGCTCCGGACAGAATATCGCGGTCATCACCGGGGGCATCCTCGTTCAGGATCGCGACAACGGGATGGTCACTCGTGATCAGCTCAAATGCGTGACCAAGCGCCAGCCGACGGAGCAGGAGTTGAGCGACTGCCTGTTCGCCTGGACCGTCGCCAAGCACGTCAAGTCGAACGCGATCGTCTATGCGAAGGACGGAGCCACCGCAGGCATCGGCGCAGGCCAGATGAACCGCCGCGACAGCGCCCGCATCGCCGCGATCCGAGCAAAGGAAGCCGCCGACGCCAATGGCTGGCCGGAGCCGCGCACCGTCGGCTCAGCGGTTGCGTCGGACGCTTTCTTCCCCTTCGCCGATGGGCTCCTGGCCGCAGCCGAAGCCGGCGCGACCGCCGTAATCCAGCCCGGCGGATCGATCCGCGACGAGGATGTGATCGCCGCCGCCGACGAGGCGGGTCTTGCGATGCTCTTCACTGGAATTCGGCACTTCCGCCATTAGTCAGACGACGTCGTCAGCTCTCTGATCGCTCGCGAGCGCGGCTTCTTCCGCCTCGCGAAGCTCGCGCACTTCTGACTTGCGCATCCGGAACAGCTCGCGGTCCTCGGGTCCGAACCCCTTGGTCCACAGCACGGCTCCGAAAGCGACCAGAATCGCCGGCACGCCAACGAACAGTTGCCAGGTCTCCGGCAGCAGGAGACGGATCAGCCCTCCGACCGCGATTCCCGCGCCGGTCGCCCACGCCAGGTCCCAACGCCAGCCCGACACGCGTTCGCCCAACTGGCGGCAGAGCAGTCGCGACTTGGTGATCGATGCAAACGCCAGCGCGATGCAAAGCCCGATCGCCGGTCCGGTCGCCTGGAACGCCAATGGCAGCCCCTCGCTTTTCATCAGCAGGATCAATGCCGCCGCCAGTCCCGCCTCGAGCGCCAGCATGACAAGGCTCAGCATCATGTTCCGCTTGCGCGCGACGTAGATAAGCGCCGCCTCGCTGACGAAGGCCGTCGCGGCGATAACCTCGGCGGCAAGCAGGAAACCGAGCATCGCGGTGCCGCCGGTGAATGCCGACCCGACCAGCCCCATCACCGCCCGGCCGGGAATCCCGAGCGCCAGCGCAATCCCGAGCTGCGCGGCGATGATCCAGTAAGTGACCTGCCGCACCTGCTTTGCGACCGAGGCGCGGTCGCCGACGGCAATCCTTCGCACGATCACCGGACCCAGCACCGGCTCGAAGCTGGTCTTGAGCTTGGCCGGCAAGGTCGCGACCTGCTGCGCGGCGTAATAGATGCCGACACTGGTGGCCGGCAGGAAGGCGCCGAGCACCGCAAGGTCGATCCGGCGCGACGCCCACTCAACGGCGTCGGCGGCCGCGACCGGCACATTGCGCCAGGCATTGGCCCAGGCGGTGGCCAGGTCGGGCGCCCATCCGCGCGGCAGGCCATAGCATTTCAGGAGCGGGATCAGCGCCGCGATCAGCGCCGCGACCATCGACAGCACATAGGCGATGATCAGCCCGTCGCCGCGGCTGACCATCACCGGCACGAACGACAGAACGAATGCGCCGATGCTGATCACCCAGGGTTGGACGATCGAGCGCGAACGGACCGTCGATCCGACGTCGTTGTGATAGGCCAGCGCCGCCAGCGCGATGTCGGTCCACGAAATGGCGAGGACCGTGATCGCAAGCAGCCGGTCGAGCCCGCCGACGGGCGTCGTCGGATACATCGCCTTCGGGAATGCGAACAGGATCGCCATTCCGATCGCAGACCCGATCGCGGCCACCAGCAGCGCGTCGGCGACGATCCACGCCTGCGGCTTCTTCCCGTCGGCAAGCAGCTGCGCGAGGCCGCGCCTCAGGCCCAGCGCCGCAATCTGCGCCGCGAACTCGACCGTCAGGACCGCATAAGCGAACCGTCCGAGTGCGGCTGGCCCATAGATCCGCCCGCCGATGAACAGGAACGGCACCATCCCCGCCAGCCGAAGGACGAAGCCGAAGACGTTGAGCCGTCCGCCCCGGGCAAGGGTCGCCATGTCCGCATCGGGCGCCGGGGACGCAGAAGCGCCGGCGCCTTCATCGTCTAATGTGCTTCTCCCCAATGCGGCCCCCAGCCCACCTCGACGTCGAGTGGCACGTCGAGCTTCATCGCAGGTTCGGCGGCATTTGCCATCACCTGCCTGATCACCGCGGCAGCTTGTTCCTCCTGTCCATCAGGCACTTCGAACACCAGTTCGTCGTGGACCTGGAGGAGCATCTTCACCCCGTCGAGCCCGTTTGCCGCGAGCGCATCGTCCATCCGCGCCATCGCGCGCTTGATGAGGTCGGCGCTGGTCCCCTGGATCGGCGCATTGATCGCCGCGCGCTCTGCTCCGGCGCGGATCGACGGATTAGGCGACCGGATGTTCGGCTCGAAATGCGTCTTGCGCCCGAATAGGGTCTTGGTGAAGCCGTGCTCGCGAGCGAACGCCAGCGTGCTGTGCATGAAGTCGCGAATGCCCGGGAACCGCTCGAAATAGCGGTCGATGATCGCTTTGCCCTCTTCTCTGGACAGCCCCATCCGCGAGGCAATACCCCAGGCGGAGCTTCCATAGAGAATCGCGAAGTTGATCGTCTTCGCCTTGTTGCGCGTCTCGCGATCGACCGTCCCGAACACTTCCTCGGCGGTTATCGCATGGACGTCGTGGCTCGCGTTGAACGCCTCTTTCAGCTGAGGCACGTCAGCCATGTGCGCGGCGAGCCTCAGCTCGATCTGGCTGTAGTCGGCGCTGAGCAGCTTATGCCCCGAGTCCGCGATGAACGCATCGCGGATCTTGCGGCCGACCTCGGTCCGGATCGGGATGTTCTGAAGGTTCGGGTCGTTCGACGACAGCCGCCCCGTCTGCGCGCCGGTCAGGCTGAAGCTCGTGTGCACCCGCCCCGTCTCCGGATTGATCTGCTGCTGCAGGGCGTCGGTATAGGTGCTCTTGAGCTTGGTCAGCTGGCGCCAGTCGAGAACCAGCGTCGCGCATTCGACGCCCTCACTCGCGAGCCGCTCGAGCTCGTTCACGTCGGTCGAATATTGCCCGCTCTTCCCCTTGCGTCCGCCCTTGAGGCCAAGCCGCCCGTAAAGCACCTCTCCGAGCTGCTGCGGGCTGCCGATCGTGAACGGCCCGCACGCCGCCTCGTAAATCTTCTCTTCCAAAGCCTGAATGTCGCGTCCGAACTCGGCCGACAGCCGCGCCAGATATTCTCGGTCGACCTTGATCCCGCGCCGCTCCATCCGGCTGATGACCGGCACCAGCGGCTTGTCGACCCGCTCATAGACCCGAGCGACATTCTCCTGCGCCAGCCGCGGCTTCAGCCTCAGCCACAGCCGAAGCGCGATATCCGCATCCTCGCCCGCATATTCGGTCGCGGGCCCAAGCGGCACCTTGTCGAAGGTAATCTGCTTCGCGCCGGTGCCGCACAGCGACTTGTAGCTCATGCACTCATGGTTGAAGTGCGCCTTGGCGAGCTCGTCGAGGCCGTGGCCGAAGCTCTTCCCCGCATCCAGGTCGAAGCTCATCACCATCGTATCGTCGACCGGCGCGACATTGATCCCCGCCTTGTCGAACATCACCCAGTCATATTTGAAATTGTGCCCGACCTTCAGGACCGCCGGGTCTTCCAGCAGCGGCTTCAGTCTCTCCAGCACCAACCCAATCGGCATCTGGTTCGGCGCGTCGGAAAGGAGGTCCGCACCGCTATGCCCGACCGGGATGTAGCAGGCGCGGTTGGGGCCGGTCGCCAGACTGACGCCGGCCAGCTTGGCGATGATGCAGTCGATGCAATCCGTTTCGGTATCGACCGCGACATAGCCTTGGAACCTCGCCTCAGCGATCCAGCGGTCGAGCGTCGCCTCGTCGGTGACCGTCTCATATTTCGACCGGTCGACTTCGATATCCTCGGGTGCCGCGGAAGGAGCCGCTGTCTTCCTGTCCAATGCCGCCATGACGTCATTTCTGACCGTCGCCCCGGTCTGCGTCGGAGTGCCGCCCATCAGGCGCGCGTGGAGCGTCTTAAACCCTTGATCGGAAAGGAATTCCGCCAACGGCTCCTTCGGAATGTTCTTGAGCTCCAGCGCTTCGAGCGGCTCCGGAAGCCTGGCATCGCACACCAGTTCGACCAGCTTGCGCGACAGCCGCGCCGCCTCCGCATGCTCGATCAGCGACTGCTTTAGCTTCGGCTTGGTGATCGTGTCGGTCGAGGCGAGAACCGTCTCGAGATCGCCGAACTGCTGGATCAGCTGGCTCGCCGTCTTCGGGCCAATCCCAGGAACGCCCGGCACATTGTCGACGCTGTCGCCCATCAAAGCGAGCACGTCGCCGACCTTCTCAGGGGGCACGCCGAACTTCTCCAGCACCTGCTCGCGCCCGATGCGCCGGTCGTTCATCGTGTCGAGCATGTCGATCCCGGCATCCTCGTCGATCAGCTGCATCAAATCCTTGTCGGAGCTGACGATCGTCACCTTCCAGCCCGCGGCCTTCGCCGCCATCACGTAACAGGCGATGATGTCGTCCGCCTCCAGCCCCTCCTCCTCGATGCATGGGATCGAGAAAGCGCGGGTGGCGACGCGGATCAGCGGGAATTGCGGGACCAAATCTTCGGGCGGCGGCGGCCGGTGCGCCTTGTACTGGTCGTACATCTCGTTGCGGTGCGTGTGCTCGCTCGCATCGAGGATCACCGCCATGTGCGTTGGCCCGTCGGCCTTCGACAGCCCGTCGGCCAGTTTCCACAGCATCGTCGTATAGCCATAGACCGCCCCCGCCGGCTGGCCGTGCCGGTTCGTCAGTGGCGGAAGCCTATGATAGGCGCGAAAGATGTAGCTCGACCCGTCCACCAGATAGAGGTGGTTCTGGGCGGCGGCAGGCGTGGAAGCGTCGGGCATGAAGGGTCGGATTTAGCAGGGTAACGGCGGGAAGGAAGCTGAACGGAATATAAGGGTGCGGACGGTGGCTTTCGACCCGTTCCTGCCATTAGCTCAACGGCGGTCACCGACCTATTGCCGATTCTGTTTTCGAATGGAACAACCGTGCTGTGGCAGTCGATGAAAGCGACCTTGGCGACAGTTCAGCAACGGTGCCTCCTGGCACGTTGTTCGTCGCTGCAGATGAGCCCTTGCTCGTCTTTCCATCGGTGTCGGTAGCCGAATCTCACCTAGAAACAATCGACGTTGAAAACGGCGTCTATCCCGCCGCGTTTGGCCCCAACGGCGAACCCTATCGGGTCGGAATTGAGGGTAATCGCGTGGTGATTGAGCTGACCGGGGAGCCGAATAGGCCCGACGAGTTGCGAGCCTTGTTAGTTCGATATCTCCAAGCTGTCGGGCAATCGTTTGACGAACACGCGCTCACCTCTGAGCTTGCGGTCCAAGTATGGGAGTTGGACAGGGAGTTTTGGGACGGCAGGCTGGCCAAACCAGTGCCGCTTTCCTGCTGCGCGGCCTTCGTTCTCATTCCCGGGACCGCTTTGTATGTTCTCATTACGCGAGACTGGGCCGCGATTCCGTTTGTAATCATACTGAGCCTCCTGTTCTGGGGCGTCGCCAAGCTCGCACGACGCAGGGCCGATCAGTTGGACTTTCGCCGCGACTAAGTCAGCTTTCCACCCAAAGCGAACTCAAGAAAATGCTGTCCTACAGGCGGCCGTTTGTGATCCAAGCTGGCGGATGAGCGCATTCGATTTCCGGCCGCCAGCCAAAAACCAAAGAATCCGCCGCGACGGCTGGACCGCCGAACGCCAGCTTCGCTTTCTTGATGGGCTCGCTCGCACGCGAAACGTCCGCGATGCCGCAGCGCATGCGAGAATTAGCCGCGAAAGCGCGTACCGCCTCCGCGACCGCCGCGAAGGCGCGCTGTTCGCCCTCCTGTGGGATCGCATCCTCGCCTCCGCGCCGCCGAGCGAAGTTCACATTGAGCGGCTCAGCGACGGCCAGATCATGCGCCTGCTCGGCACGCTTTTTCGGCGCGAACGCGGGGATTTTGCCGACTTCAGCGCGACGGGAAGCAAGTCGCGATGACCCGCACTGGACGCGCCCTTTGTGACTTTCGCTTATCCCACGAACAACGGCCAGATCACCATGACTAGCCCGGCGATGCTAATCCCCCAGACGATCGTCCGGATCAGCGGAATGCCCGCAGCATAGAGCGGCCAGTAAACGACCCGCGCGCCCAGCCAGATCCAGCCGCCAAGTGCGGT
>Ga0207639_10002273_pt1 | contig 12918 bp, 10 predicted proteins | sample KBSCornC32_FD_184299 | JGI IMG/M metagenome (GOLD analysis project Ga0207639, IMG submission 184299) | Corn rhizosphere microbial communities from Kellogg Biological Station, Michigan, USA - KBS Corn C3-2 (SPAdes) (version 2) | ecosystem: Host-associated > Plants > Roots > Rhizosphere > Soil ...
CTTCATCCTCGGCGTCAACGACGAGTTCGGGACCACCATCGCCCTGATCGAGCACGACATGAGCGTGGTGATGGACATCTCGCACCGGGTGATCGCGCTCGACTACGGGCGCAAGATCGCCGACGGCCGGCCGGACGAGGTGCGCGCGGACCAGGGCGTCATCGACGCGTACCTGGGAGTGGCCCATGCTTGACCTGCTCTACAGCGTGCTGATCGGCCCGCTGCGCGACATGGGCAGCGCCCCCGCCTTCCTGGTGGAGGTGATCATCGGCGGCCTCGCCGCGGGGCTCATGTACTCCCTGGTGGCCCTCGGCTTCGTGCTCATCTACAAGGCCTCGGGCGTCTTCAACTTCGCCCAGGGCGTGATGGTCCTCTTCGCGGCCCTGACCCTGGTGGGGCTGATGGAGCGGGGAGCGCCGCTGATCCTGGCCCTGCTGGCGACCGCGGCGGTGATGGGGGCGCTCGCCTTCGCGATCGAGCGGGTGGTGCTGCGCCCGCTCGTGAACCAGGAGCAGATCATCCTGTTCATGGCCACCATCGGGCTCAACTTCTTCCTGGAGGGCTTCGGGGAGCTCGCGTGGGGCAGCGACGTGAAGCGGCTCGACGTGGGCATCCCGGACAGCTCGTTCATCGTGTGGGGCGTGCAGATCAACCGTCTCGAGATGACCGCCGCGCTCACCGCCGGGGTGCTGGTGGCGGTGATGGCGGTCTTCTTCCAGCGCACCCGCATCGGGCGCGCCCTGCGCGCGGTGGCCGACGACCACGAGGCCGCGCTCTCGATCGGCATCCCGCTCAACACCATCTGGATCGTGGTGTGGTCCGCCGCGGGGCTCGTCGCGATCGTGGCCGGCATCATGTGGGGAGCCAAGAGCGGGGTGCAGTTCAGCCTCTCCCTGATCGCGCTGAAGGCCCTGCCGGTGCTGATCCTGGGCGGCTTCACCTCGGTGCCGGGCGCGATCGTGGGCGGGCTCATCATCGGGGTGGGGGAGAAGATCGCGGAGGTGTACTGGGGGCCGCTGGTGGGGGGCGCGATCGAGAACTGGTTCGCCTACGTGCTGGCCCTGGCCTTCCTCCTGGTACGCCCGCAGGGTCTCTTCGGCGAAAAAATAATCGAGCGAGTCTGATGGGCGAGGGGCAGCCGAAGGCGAGCCGAGCGGATCTGATGGGCGAGGGGCGGCCGAAGGCGAGCCGAGCGGATATGACAGAGATTCTGACTCGGCGAGCGGAGCGAGCGTGATCTACCGGGAGGCGGGGCAGTTCAAGAGCAGCTACGCGAGCGACCAGGCGGTGTTCCCCATCCGTCAGGACCGGGTGGTGCTGGCCCTGGCCCTGGTGGCCGCGGTGATCGCGGTGCCGCTGGTCGCCGACGAGTACTGGCTGCAGGCGGTGCTCATCCCGTTCCTGATCTACTCCCTGGCCGCCCTCGGCCTGAACCTCCTGACCGGCTACGCGGGGCAGGTCTCGCTCGGCACCGGCGGCTTCATGGCGGTGGGCGCCTACGCCGCGTTCAAGCTCACCAGTGCGTTCCCGCGGCTCAACGTGCTGGTCGCGTTCCTGCTGGCCGGTCTCATCACCGCGCTGGTGGGGCTGCTGTTCGGACTGCCGTCGCTGCGCATCAAGGGCTTCTACCTGGCGGTGGCGACCCTGGCCGCCCAGTTCTTCCTGCTGTGGCTCTTCAACAAGGTGGCGTGGTTCACCGACTACGCCTCCTCGGGCACCATCACCGCGCCGCCCCGCACGGTGGCCGGGATCATGGTGACCGGGCCCGCCGCCACCGCCCCGGTGCGCTACCTCACCGCGCTGGCGCTGGTGGCCCTCTTCGCGCTCATCGCCAAGAACCTGGTGCGGGGGCGGGTGGGCCGCTCGTGGATGGCGATCCGCGACCGCGATATCGCGGCCGAGATCATCGGGGTGCGGCCGCTCCGCACGAAGCTGCTGGCCTTCGCGATCAGCAGCTTCTTCATCGGGGTGGCGGGGGCCGAGTACGTGTTCCTCTACCTGGGCAGCGCGGAGACGCTGGCCTTCGACATCAACGTGTCGTTCCTGGTCCTGTTCATGGTGATCATCGGCGGGCTCGGGTCGATCCTGGGCTCGTTCCTGGGCTCGGCCTTCATCGTGATGGTGCCCATCTTTCTCACCAACGTGCCGCACCTGCTGGGCCTTGCGATGCCGGTGGCCCTGCAGAAGCAGATCGAGCTGATGGTGTTCGGTGGCCTCATCATCTTCTTCCTGATCGCCGAGCCCCACGGGCTCGCGCGGCTCTGGCAGATCGGCAAGGAGAAGCTGCGGCTGTGGCCGTTCCCGTACTGAGCGTTCGACCCTCGACGAGCAAGGAGGAGCACCCATGATCCTACGACGCGTCATGATCGCGCTGCTGGCCGCGGTCCTCATCGCCGCCCCCGCGGCGGGCACCGCCTGGGCCCAGGCCAAGGAGATGTTCGTGCCGTCCCTGGTGTACCGCACCGGTCCCTACGCCCCCAGCGGCACCCCGTTCGCCAACGGGATGTGGGACTACCTGACCATGCTGAACGAGCGCGACGGCGGGGTGAACGGGGTCAAGCTGATCGTGGAGGAGTGCGAGACCCAGTACGACACCAAGCAGGGCGTCGAGTGCTACGAGCGGCTGAAGGGCAAGAACGGCGGGGCGATGGCGTTCAACCCGCTCAGCACTGGAATCACCTATCAGCTGATCCCGAAGGCGGCGGTGGACAAGATCGTCGTCCACTCGATGGGCTACGGCATGACCGCGGCCTCCGACGGCCGGTGGTTCCCCTGGGTGTTCACCTTCCCGACCACCTACTGGAGCCAGGCCTCCTCGGTGATCCGCTACATGGGCCAGCAGGAGGGCGGGCTCGAGAAGCTCAAGGGCAAGAAGATCGTGCACATCTACCACAACAGCCCCTACGGCAAGGAGGCCAACCCGACGCTCGAGGAGCTCAGCCACAAGTACGGCTTCGAGCTGACCCTCCTCGCAGTCGACCACCCCGGCCAGGAGCAGAAGGCCACGTGGCTCCAGGTGCGTCGCATCAACCCGCAGTGGGTGTACATGTCGGGCTGGGGCGTGATGAACCAGGTGGCGGTGAAGGAAGCCGCCGCGATCAACTTCCCGATGGACCACTTCATCGGCAACTGGTGGTCGGCCAGCGAGGCCGACGTGATCCCGGCCGGTGACGGGGCCAAGGGCTACAAGGGCGCGACCTTCCACGCCCCCGGCACGAATTTCAAGGTGCACGCCGACATCGTCAAGTACGTCTACGACAAGGGGAAGAACATCGGCCCCAAGGACAAGATCGGCGAGGCCCTCTACAATCGCGGGGTGGTCAACGCGATGTACATGACCGAGGTGTTCCGCACCGCGATGGCCAAGTACGGAAACAAGCCGCTCACCACCGAGCAGGTGCGGTGGGGCTACGAGCACTTCAACCTCACCGACGCGCGGCTCGACCAGATCGGCCTCAAGGGCTTCACCCACGCGGTGAAGGTGACCTGCGAGGACCACGAGGGCAGCGGGCCGGTGCTGATCCAGCAGTGGGACGGCAAGAAGTGGAACGTGGTCTCCGACTGGATCCAGCCCATGAGGGAAGTGGTCCGGCCGAAGCTCGAGGCGGCCGCGGTCGAGGAAGGCAAGAAGCTCGGCTACACGATGCGCGACTGCTCCAAGGAGAACTAGGCGAGGCGAGGACGGAGCCGTCGTGAGCGACGCCCCGCTGCTCTCGGTCAACAACATCGAGGTGATCTACGATCACGTGATCCTCGTGTTGAAGGGCGTCTCGCTCCGCGTCCCCGGGGAGGGCATCGTGGCCCTCCTCGGGGCCAACGGGGCCGGCAAGTCCACCACGCTCAAGGCCATCTCCGGGCTCTTGCGGACCGAGCGCGGGGAGGTCACGAAAGGCGGGGTGGAGCTCGCCGGCGAGTCTATCCACCGCCACGCGGCCTCGGAGATCGTGCGGCGGGGCGTCGTGCAGGTCATGGAGGGCCGCCACGTCTTCGAGCACCTGACGGTGGAGGAAAATCTGTTGACCGGCGGCTACACGCGCCGCAACGGCGCCTCCCTCCGGTTGGACCTGGACCGGGTCTACCAGTACTTCCCGCGGCTGCGGGAGCGGCGCGGGGTGAGCGCGGGCTACGTCTCGGGCGGCGAGCAGCAGATGCTGGCCATCGGCCGGGCCCTCATGGCGCACCCGCGCCTGATGCTGCTGGACGAGCCCTCGATGGGGCTCGCCCCCATGCTGGTGCAGGAGATCTTCGAGATCGTGGGGCGCCTCAACCGCGAGGAGCACGTGGCGGTCCTGCTCGCCGAGCAGAACGCCAACATGGCCCTGCGCTTCGCCCAGTACGTGTACGTGATGGAGAACGGGCGGGTGGTGCTCGACGGCGACGTGAAGGCGGTGAGCGAGAACGAGGACATCAAGGAGTTCTACCTGGGGCTGTCCGGGGTCGGACAGCGGAAGAGCTACCGCGACGTCAAGCACTACCGGCGCCGCAAGCGGTGGCTCTCGTGAAAGTGGGGGCATGAGCGCTCAGCTCGACATCTCGGAGGTCTCCAAGTCCTTCGGGGGCGTGCAGGCGGTGGCCCGGGTGAGCCTGCAGGTGCGGAAAGGCGAGATCCTCTCCGTCATCGGCCCCAACGGAGCGGGCAAGACCACGCTGCTGAACATGATCAGCGGCTTCTACCACCCGGACTCGGGGCGCATCGCGCTCGACGGCGCCGACGTGACCCACACCGCGCCCTCGCGCATGGCCGAGCTCGGGGTGGCGCGCACCTTCCAGAACATCGCCCTCTTCCGGGGCATGACCGTGCTCGACAACCTCATGCTGGGGCGCCACGTGCACATGCGCTCGGGCGTGCTGGCCTCGTTCGTGTACTGGGGCCTGGCCCAGAAGGAGGAGGTCGCCCACCGGCGGCGGGTCGAGGACATCATCGACTTCCTGAAGATCCAGGACCTGCGCCGGCGCCCCACCGGCTCGCTGGCCTACGGGCTCCAGAAGCGGGTGGAGCTGGGCCGGGCCCTGGCCCTCGATCCCAAGATCCTGCTCCTCGACGAGCCGATGGGCGGCTGCAACCACGAGGAGAAGGAGGACATGGCCCGCTACGTCCTGGACGTGAACCAGGAGTGGGGGACCACCATCATCCTCATCGAGCACGACATGGGCGTGGTGATGGACATCTCGGACCGGGTGGTGGTGCTGGACATGGGACACAAGATCGCGGAGGGCACTCCGGAGGAGGTCCGCGCCGACGCGCGGGTCATCAAGGCCTACCTGGGCGATCCGAAGGCGCGAGAGGGAGGGGCTCATGGCGCAGCTCGGTGAGGTGACCACGCTCCCCCGGCTCCTGCAGGCCAACGCGCGCGAGCGCGGCGGCCGGCCCGCGATCCGGGAGAAGGATCGCGGCATCTGGCAGACCCACACCTGGCGCGAGTACCACGATCACGTGCGGGACTTCGCGCTCGGGCTGGCCGCGCTGGGCTTCCGGCGTGGCGAGGCCCTCTCGGTGATCGGGGACAACCGCCCGCGCCTGTACTGGGCGCAGCTCGCGGCCCAGGCCCTCGGCGGGGTGGCGGTGCCGGTCTACCAGGACTCGATCGCCCGCGAGCTGTCGTACGTGTGGGGGCACGCGGAGGCGACGGTGATCGTGGCCGAGGACCAGGAGCAGGTCGACAAGATCATCTCGCTCCGCGATCAGCTCCCCGGGCTGCGCTACGTGATCTACGACGACCCGCGCGGCCTCACCCAGGTCCGGTTCGACTGGCTCAAGTCCTTCGACGAGGTCGAGGAGCTCGGCCGCAAGCACGGCGCGCAGCACCCCGGGTTGTTCGAGGCGGAAGTCGATCGGGGCCGTCCCGACGACGTGGCCATGATCTGCTACACGTCCGGCACCACCGGCAACCCCAAGGGCGCGATGCTCACCCACGCCAACGTGGTGTCCACCGCGCGCACCTTCATGAGCGCGGAGGACGTGCGGGCCGACGACGAGTGGCTGTGCTACCTGCCGATGGCGTGGGTCGGCGACTCGCTCTACTCCCTAGTGCTGAGCCTCACCGCCGGCTTCTGCTGCAACTGCCCGGAGAGCCCCGAGACGGTGCAGCGCGACCTCCGGGAGCTCGGCCCCACCACGGTGCTGGCCCCGCCGCGGATCTGGGAGAACATGCTGACCTCGGTGCAGGTGCGGGCCGCCGACGCGACCCCGCTCAAGCGCTGGGTGTTCGGCCGCTGCCAGCGGGCCGCCGAGGAGGCGGAGATCCTCCGCTCGGACGGCAAGCCGGTGCCGCTCGGCCTGCGCCTGCGCTGCGCCCTCGGCGAGTTCTTCGTCTACGGGCCGGTGCGAGATCAGCTCGGGCTGCGCCGCGCCCGCTGGGCCTACACCGGGGGCGCCCCCCTCGGGCCCGACACCTTCCGCTTCTTCCGCGCCATCGGGGTCAACCTCAAGCAGGTGTACGGCTCCACCGAGTCGAGCGCGCTGATCTCGATCCAGCCCGACGCGGAGGCCAATCCCACCAGCGCGGGCCGCCCGTGTCCCGGCATCGAGGTGCGGATCGCGGACCGGGGCGAGGTGCTGATCAAGAGCCCGGGCATCTTCAAGGGCTACTACAAGGCGGAGGAGGCCACCCGCGAGGTGGTCGACCCCGACGGCTGGTTCCACACCGGCGACGCGGGCTTCCTCGACCCCCGCGGCCACCTGGTCATCATCGACCGGGCCAAGGACGTGGGGGCCATGCAGGACGGGACGCCCTTCGCGCCCCAGTTCATCGAGAACAAGCTCAAGTTCAGCCCCTACATCCGGGAGGCGGTGGCCTTCGGGCACGAGAAGCCGTTCGTGGCCGCCATGGTCGCGATCGATCTCAACACGGTCGGGAACTGGGCGGAGCGCCGGGGGATTCCATACACGAGCTACATGGACCTCTCCCAGAAGCCGGAGGTCCGGGACCTGATCCGGGAGGAGATCGCCAGAGGCAACGCGACCCTGCCCGACTCCACCAAGATCCGCCGCTTCCTGCTCCTCACCAAGGACCTGGAGGCGGACGACGCGGAGATGACCCGCACCCGCAAGGTGCGCCGGCGCTTCGTGTTCGAGAAGTACGCGCGGGTGATCGAGGCCTTCTACGCGGAGGAGGACGAGGTGCCGCTCAGCACCGTCATCACCTACGAGGACGGACGGCAGGCCACCATCCAGTCCCGGGTCCGCATCGCGGACGTGGGGGCGGTGGAGCCGGTGCATGTTTGACTGGCAGTTCGCGGCCCTGCTGCTCTCCAACGGCATCCTCATCGGGCTCATGTACTCCCTGATCGCGCTGGGCTTCGTCCTGGTCTACAAGGCCACCGATGCGATCAACTTCGCCCAGGGCGAGTTCGTGATGATCGCGGGCTTCGTGGTGGCGGTGGCCATCACGGCCTATGGCGCGCCGCTATGGCTCGCGGTGCTGGTGGGGCTGGCCGGCATGATCGGCTTCGGCTTCGGGCTGGAGCGGGTGATGCTGCGCAAGCTGATCGGCCGGCCGGTCATCGCGGTGGTCATGGCCACCATCGGTCTCGCCGCGATCCTGCGCGGCTTCGGCCCCATGGTGTGGGGGGCCGGCACCAAGTCGCTGGCCCTGCCCATCCCCGAGGAGCCGATCATCCTCGGCCCCCTGTTCATCCCGCCCATCCAGCTGCTGGGCGCGGCGGTGAGCCTGCTGTTCCTGGCCGCGTTCAGCTGGTTCTTCCTGCGCAGCCGGCGGGGCATCGCGATGCGGGCGGTGGCCGACAACCAGCAGGTGGCGATGGCCATGGGCATCGACGTGGAGCGCTACTTCGGGCTCGCCTGGGCCATGACCGGCATCGTGTCGGCCCTGGGCGGTATCGTGTGGGGCAACCTGCTGGGCGTCGACGTCCAGCTCTCCCTCGTGGGGCTCAAGGTCTTCCCGGTGGTGATCCTGGGCGGGCTCGACTCGATCCCGGGGGCCATCGTGGGGGGGCTGATCGTGGGAATCGTGGAGAACATGGCCGCGGGCTACATCGACCCCTACGTGGGCGGCGGGACCAAGGACTTCGCCCCCTACGTGCTGATGATCATTGCCCTGATGGTCCGGCCCTACGGGATCTTCGGCAAGGCCATCATCGAGCGGATCTGAGAAGGAGCCGGGTGTGATCCACCGCGAATCGGGGCTGCTGAAGACCTCCTACCAGGCGGACATGGCGCTCTACCCGCTGCCCATCGCGCGCTGGGCGGTGGCCGCCATCGCGGCGCTGGCGTTCCTGGTGGTGCCGCTGCTGCTGAGCGACTACTACCTCTCGATCCTGAACCTGGTCTCGGTGGCGATCGTGGGCGCGCTCGGGCTCAACATCCTGGTCGGCTACACCGGGCAGGTGTCCATCGGGCACGGGGCGTTCATGTCGGTGGGGGCCTACACCGCGGCCAACCTCGCCACCCGGCTCGACGCCCCCTTCTGGATCTCCCTGCCGATCGGGGGCCTGATGGCCGCGGCGGTGGGGGCGGTGGTGGGGATCCCGTCGCTCCGCATCAAGGGGCTCTACCTCGCCATCGCCACCCTCGCCGGACAGCTCATCATCGAGTGGACCATCAACCACGTGACCTGGATCAGCGGCGGGGTCCAGGCCTCGATCGAGGTGCCGCGCCCACGGCTCTTCGGCATGGTGATCAGCACCCAGCGGCAGATGTACTTCTTCCTGCTCGTGTTCGTGGTGCTGGCCATCGTGGGGGTGATGAACCTCATGCGCACCCGGGTGGGGCGCGCCTTCATCGCCATCCGCGACCAGGACATCGCGGCCGAGATCATCGGCATCAACATCTTCCGCTACAAGCTCCTGGCCTTCGCGATCTCGTCGTTCTACGCGGGGGTCACCGGAGTGCTGTACACCTACTACCTCGGCATCGCCAACTACGAGCAGTTCCAGATCACCACCTCCATCGACTACCTGGCCATGATCATCATCGGCGGCCTCGGCTCGGTGCTGGGCTCGGTGCTCGGGGCGATCTTCGTGACGATGCTGCCCATCTTCCTCCGGATCACGATGGAGACCTTCGGGGGCCTGTTCTTCTCCTCGGGCGCGATGCTCAACATCATCCCCAACCTCCGCCTGATCGTGTTCGGACTGCTGATCATCGTGTTCCTCGTGGTTGAGCCGGAGGGGCTCAACCGGCTGTGGCGCAACATCCGCAGCTACTTCCGCGTCTGGCCATTCGCGTACTGACCCTCAAAAGGAGGATTGCCATGAGAGCGACGCTGGCATTGCTGGCCGCAGCGGCCCTGGCCCTGGGAGCGGTGGCTCCCGCGGCGGCGGCCGAGATCGTCATCGGCGCCCAGTGCGACCGCACGGGGCCCACCCAGACCGTGGGCACGAACCTGTGCCCCGGCTTCAACGACTACATCAAGCTCGTGAACATGAAGGGCGGAGTGAACGGGAACACCATCCGCGCCGACGAGGTGGACAACGAGTACAAGGTGCCGCCCGCGGTGGAGTCCTACGAACGGTACAAGAAGGAAGGGGCGGTGACGGTCTCGGTCTACGGCACGCCGCAGATCTACGCCCTGACGCAGAAGCTCACCGAGGACCGCATCCCCGGTACCTCGCCCGGCTTCGGCAAGGCGGCGGCGGCCGACGGCACCAAGTACCCCTACATCTTCCCCATCGCGGCCACCTACTGGTCGCAGGCCGCCGCGGCGGTGAAGTACGCCAAGGACCAGATGGGCGGGTCCATGAAGGGCAAGAAGATCGCCTACATCTTCTACGACAACCCGGCCGGCCGTGAGCCGTTCCCGGTCCTGGAGGAGCTGCAGAAGCTCGAGGGCTTCGAGATGCGGACGTTCGCGGTGCCGCCTCCTGGGGTGGAGATGGGCGCGCAGGTGCTGGACATCGCGCAGCGCTACCGCGCCGACTTCGTGATCAGCCACCTCTTCGGCCGGTCGCCGTCGGTGGCGATCAAGGAGCTGAAGCGGGTGGGGTACCCGCTGAAGAAGGTGGTCGGGTTCGTGTGGGGCGCCGCGGAGGCCGACGTGGAGGCCGCGGGTGGCTACGGGGTGGCCGAGGGCTACAGCGCGCTCCAGTTCGCCGGGGTCGGTGAGGACTACCCGGTGATCAAGGAGATCAAGGAGATGTACAAGAAGGAGGGCAAGCCCGAGCCCAAGGAGATGAAGGAGAGCGTGTACTACAACCGCGGGGTGTTCCTGGCCGCGATCCACGTCGAGGCCATCCGCAACGCGCTCAAGGCCAAGCCGGACGGCAAGATCACCGGCGTGGACGCCAAGGCCGGCTTCGAGAAGATCAAGAACTTCACGCTCGGCGGGCTGGTGCCGCCGATCGAGATCACGCCCACCGACCACGAGGGCGGCGGGCTTGTGCAGGTGTGGCAGGTGAGCGGCGGCAAGTGGGTGAAGCGGACCGACTGGTTCCGCGCGTACCCCGAGGTCGTCGGCAAGGTCATCAAGGAAGCCAAGTAGCGTCGTCCGCATCGAGCGGGCGCCGGGGGCCGTCGCTCCCGGCGCCCGCGGTTCATCCGGGGAGGGTGGGGGAGGCCGATGCTCGCGCTCAACAACATCGAGGTCATGTACGACGGGGTGATCCTCGTCCTCAAGGGCGTGTCGGTCAACGTCAAGGAGGGCGGCATCACCACCCTGCTGGGCGCCAACGGGGCGGGGAAGACCACCACCCTGAAGGCCATCTCGGGCGTGCTGCGGTCGGAGCGCGGCGACATCACCAAGGGCTCGGTCGAGTTCGACGGCCGGCGCATCGACGGGCTCGCCGCGCACCAGATCGTCAAGCGCGGGCTGGTCCAGGTGTTCGAGGGGCGCCGGGTCTTCGAGCACCTCACCACCGAGGAGAACCTGGTCGCGGGGGCCCACGTGCAGGCGGATCGGCGGCGGGTCACCGAGGGGATCGAGCGTGTCTACGAGTACTTCCCGCGCCTGCGCGAGCGCCGCACCGTGCAGTCGGGCTACCTCTCGGGGGGCGAGCAGCAGATGCTGGCCATCGGGCGAGCCCTCATGTCCGGGCCGCGGGTGGTCCTGCTCGACGAGCCGTCGTTGGGGCTGGCCCCCATGCTGGTGGAGGAGATCTTCGGCATCATCCAGCGCCTGAACCGGGAGCAGAAGCTCACCGTGCTCCTGGTCGAGCAGAACGCCACCCTGGCCCTCGGCATCGCCGAGCACGGCTACGTGATGGAGAACGGCCGCATCGTGCTGGAGGGCAGCGCCGCCTCGCTGCGGGAGAACGCGGACATCAAGGAGTTCTACCTGGGCCTGACCGAGGTGGGTGGCCGCAAGTCCTATCGCGACGTGAAGCACTACAAGCGCCGCAAGCGGTGGCTGAGCTGAGCGTCCACGCCTTCACGGTCTACGACCTGATCACTCGCGGGGCCGCGGGGCAGCCCGACGAGCCCGCGGTGATCCAGGGCGACCGGACCGTGTCCTTCCGGGAGCTGCGCGAGCGGGTGGACGCGCTCGCCGCCGGCCTCGCCGGCCTCGGCATCGCGCGCGGCGAGCGGATCTGCGTGCTGGCCCAGAACGACGCGGCCTACGTCGACCTCTACGGCGCCTGCGCGCGGCAGGGCATCGTCGCGTACCCGATCAACTGGCGGCTCACCGGGCCGGAGGTGGAGCGGGTGGTGGAGCGCGCTTGCCCCGCGATGATGGTGGTGGACCAGACCACCCTGCCGCTGGTCTCGGGCTGGCTCGAGGGCAAGGGGGTGCCGCACCGGTACGCGCTGGGCGCGGCGGAGGCCGGCTTCCCCGCGCTGGCCACCCTCTACCGCGGCAGCCCGTCGCCTCCCGCCGCGGTGGCGCCGGACGACGCCTTCGCGGTGATCTCGACCGCGGCGGTGGACGTGATCCCCCGCGGCGCGGTCCTCACCCACGCCAACGTGCTCGCGGCGGACCTGACCGCGATCGCGGCCCTCGGCCTCACCGCGCGCGACCGCTACCTGGCGGTGCTCCCGCTCTTCCACGTGACCGCGCTCGGCATGTCCCTGGCCCACCTCCACGCCGGCGCGGCGGTGGTGGTGATGCCGCGCTTCGACGCCGCGGAGGCGGTGCGCCTGATCGACCGCTACCAGGTGGCCCACGTCTCCGACTTTCCCCCGGTGCTGGCGAGCCTGCTGGACGCGGCCGAGAAGGCGGGCAGCGCGCTGCCGAGCCTCGCCCACGTCACCGGCCTCGACGCGCCCCAGACCATCCAGCGCCTGCACGAGAAGACCCGCGCCCGGTTCTGGACCGGCTTCGGCCAGTCCGAGACGAGCGGCTTCGTGACCATCCAGCGCGTGGCCGACAAGCCGGGCGCCTCCGGCCGCCCGGTGCCCGCGGCGCAGGTGGCAATCGTGGACGACTACGATCGTCAGGTCCCGACCGGCACCCCGGGCGAGATCGTGGTGCGCGGGCCCCTCGTCTTCCAGGGCTACTTCGGCCAGCCGGACGTGACCGCGTACACCTTCCGCAACGGCTGGCACCACACCGGCGACGTGGGACGCTTCGAGCCCGACGGCTACCTCCACTACGTCAAGCGCAAGCCCGAGAAGGAGCTGATCAAGCCGGGGGGCGAGAACGTCTACCCGGCCGAGGTCGAGACGGTGGTAGTGCAGATGCCCGGGGTCACCGGGGTGTGCGTCTACGGCGTGCCCGACCCGCGCTGGGGGGAGGCGGTGAAGGCGGTGGTGGAGGTGAAGGCCGGCGCCGCGCTCACCGCCCAGGAGGTCGGCGACTTCGTGGGCGAGCGCATCGCCCGGTTCAAGCGCCCGCAGATCGTGGTGTTCACCGACGCGCTCCCGCGCGGGGCCGACGGGGCGGTCGACCGCGACGCGGTGAAGGCGAGATGGGGGGACGCTCCTGCCTAGCCGGGCCGGTAGGCGGTGAGGGAATGATCGCTCGCCGGCTCCTTCTCGCGATCGCGGTGTGCGGTCTCCTCGCGACGCCGGTGGCGGCCCAGACA
>Ga0207639_10002276_pt1 | contig 12910 bp, 9 predicted proteins | sample KBSCornC32_FD_184299 | JGI IMG/M metagenome (GOLD analysis project Ga0207639, IMG submission 184299) | Corn rhizosphere microbial communities from Kellogg Biological Station, Michigan, USA - KBS Corn C3-2 (SPAdes) (version 2) | ecosystem: Host-associated > Plants > Roots > Rhizosphere > Soil ...
GTCACCGGCATCCGTCTCGACGATCTCGGCCTGATCCTCGAAGGCGCGATCCCCGCCGCCGTGCTCGCCCTGCTCGTACAAGGCGTGTTCGAAGGGATCGAGCAGCGCCTGACGCCGCGCGGACTGCGTCTGGCCGCGCGCGAATAGCCCGATGCGAGCGGTGTCCCGGGTACTCGGTGGAAGAGGCTTCAGCCGCGATCGAGCGCTTGCAGGGCATCGGGCCTGAAGGCGCTCCCGCCGATGGCGGACATGGGTTCACCGAATCGGACCCCGGCGAGGCGTTCGGATTCTTGCCACAGGCGTGCGGCGACGCCGATGTCGCGTGCGCGTTTCGAGATGCGTGCCGGCAGCGGAGGGCCGATCAGTTCGAAGAATCCGCTGGGTCCGTAGTAGGCGCCGCCTTGCGCCTGCGGCGACGTGGCGGCAAACAGCGTCGGCAGCGCGCCGTCTGCCGCGGACTGGCTCAAGCGCGGCCGGATCAGCCATCGATTGATCTGCCAAAGCAGGCCCGTCTCGCCGCGCCCGTTGGCGATCAGCTCGGTTCGCGCGTAGCCGGGATGCGCCGCGTTGGCGATCAATCCCCAGCCTTGCGCATCGCTGCGCCGCTGCAGTTCGAAGGCGAACATCAACATCGCGAGCTTGGACTGGCCGTAGGCCCGCCACGGACCATAGCGGCGCTCGCTCTGCAGGTCGCCGAACGCGATGCGGCCGGTGTGGTGCGCGCCGCTGCTGACGTTCACCACGCGAGCGCCGCGGCCGCTGCGTAGCAGCGCCAGCAGACGAGACGTCAGTGCGAAATGGCCGAGATGGTTCGTGCCGAACTGCAACTCGAAGCCGTCGCGCGTGAGCTGCCGCGTCGGCGGCGTCATCACGCCGGCATTGTTGACGAGGAGGTCGATCGACGCATGCTCGGCGGCGATATCCTTGGCGAATGCCGCCACCGAGGCGAGATCGGCAAGGTCGATTTCGCCGAAGCGCACGTCCGAGCGTGGCACCTCGGCGCGGATCTTCGCGACCGCGTCCGCGCCCTTGCGCGAATTGCGCCCGCCGATGATGACGCGGGCGCCGGTGCGCGCCAGCGCGAGCGCAGTTTCGTAGCCGAGGCCGCCGGCGCCGGTGACGATCGCGGTCCGCCCCGCTTGCGTGGGGATGTCGTACGTGGTCCAGCCTGGCATGGCGATTCCTAGTGTCGGACGGTCTCGCGCCAGCGGTTCGGCGTAGTGCCTTCCCACTGGTGGAATGCGCGCGTGAACGAATTGAGCTCCTCGAAGCCGAGGAAGAAGGCGATCTCGCCGGCTTCGAGATTGGTCGTGCTCAGCAGTTGCCGCGCAGCTTGCCGGCGCACGCGATCGAGTTGCTGCTGGTAGCTGGTGCCTGCCTCGGCGAGCTTGCGCTGCAGCGTGCGCGGACTCAGGTGCAGTTCCTTCGCGACCGCTTCGATGCTCGGGCGCTGGCCGCGCATGCCGCGGCCGAGGATCGCCTCGACCTGCTCGGCCAGCGAGCGCGGCGACGTGCGCTCGCGCAATGCCGCCTCGAGGCCCGGCAGCATGATCGCCAGCAGGTCCTCGTTGTAGCTGGCGAATGCTTCGTCCATCGTCGTGGCATCGAACACGAGCAGGTCGCGCGGCGCGTCGAAGCGCACTTCGCAGCCGAAGAAATCGCGGTGCAGCGACGTGCCCGGATCGCGCCGCGCGAGCTCGATGCGCCGCGGCACGATCGCGCGACCGATGCCGTGGCGGGCGAGGCCGAGCGAGGCGGCGAACATCGCGTCGGTCAGCAGCGCAGGCGTTTCGCTCTCGGCGAGGAGCCAATGCGTGTGCACGCGGGTCTCGCCGCCGGTCGTCTCGATCGTGATCTCCTCCGGACAGGTCAGGCGCTTGTAGCGTGCGAACTTGCGCATCGCCTCGCCGAAGTTCGCCGAGTGCAGCGCGGCGATCGCGGCGACGTCGTAGTGCTCCGGCGATATGTTGCCGCCGAGCTTCAGGCCGAATGCGGGATCGGCACAGACCTGCTCGATCGCGCGCCAGAACGCGAAGAACTGACGCGTGCTGAGGCGCGCGCGCGGCGGCTCGAACATCGTCTCGGTGAGACCGGCGAGCGCGAGCACGCGTCGCATATCCAACCCGAGCGCGTGGAAGCGCGAGATGCTCAACGCGCTGACGGGGATCTGGTCGGCGTTCACGGCGGCGTCATGCGGCCTTGGACGGACCGATGCCGAGCAGCGCGCCGAGCCGCGCGAAATCGTCGGCCGTCGGCGGCACGAAGTCGGTGGAGACGCTGAGCTCCTTCCACTGCCGGTCCTGAGCGGCCTGCGCCGCCAGCACGTGTTCGGCGATGAACACGGCATCGCTGCCGAGCAGCAGCCGCAGCGGCGGTGCGTCCATCGCGGCCACCTGCAAGATCGCCTGCGCCGCCTTGGCCGGGTCGCCTGGCTGGCGGCCGTCGTAGAGTTTGCGGAACTCGGCGAAGGCTCCGATCGTCGGCTGGTACGGCGCGCTGATTGCGCCGACCGTCATCGACGAACCGGCCCATTCGGTACGGAAGCCGCCCGGCTCGATCAGCGTGACCTTGAGGCCGAACGGCGCGACTTCCTTCGACAGCACATCGGAGAATCCCTCCACCGCGAACTTCGCCGACTGGTAGGCGGCCAGCCCCGGCGCGCCGAAGCGTCCGCCGATCGAGGAGAACTGGATGAAGTGGCCGGCGCCTTGTTCGCGCAGCACCGGCAGCGCCGCGCGAGTGACGTTGACCAGGCCGAAGAAGTTGGTCTCGAACTGCGCGCGGAAGTCGGCGTCGTCGACGTCCTCGATCGATGCGATGTTGCCGTAGCCGGCGTTGTTGACGACGACATCGAGCCGGCCGAACGCATCGATGGCCGTCTTTACGGCCGCACGCGCCGCGGTCATGTCGGTGACGTCGAGCGCGACCGTGCGCACGCGGTCGCCGTAGCGGGCGGCGAGATCGGCCAGCTGTTCGGGTTTGCGCGCAGTCGCGACGAGCGTGTCGCCTGCAGCGAGCACGGCTTGCGCGAGGCTGCGGCCGAAACCGCGCGAGCTGCCGGTGATCAACCAGACTTTGGACATGGACATTTCCTGTGATGAACGAGGCGGATCGCCTTGTCGCCACTATAGGAAGCGCATCCTGCGCCGAAAAATCCGATTGCGCCAAAGGATTATCCGATCGCGCCGATGTGCGGTCGCGGCCATCGGCCGGGCCGAAGCCGGTGCGCGAGCGGGCTCAGGGTTGCCACGCGTGCATTTCCGGCGGCGCACGCGGACAATCGCGGCACGACGCGTGCAAAGGGGAAGGCCGTGGCTCGTACCGCGCTTGTGGATTTGCTGCGCCGCGCCGCTGCGTTGGCGGCACATGCGCGCGCCAGCGGCGAACCGCTCGACGAGGCGATCGCGCGCGAGCGCGAACAGCGCGTCGATCGAGCGCGCCGGCGCTTCCTGCGGCAGTCGCTCGGCGCCTCGGCTGGCGTAATGCTCACCGCCTGTGCGCCGCAGCCGCGCCGCGCGCAGGATCGCGACGACGTCGTCATCGTCGGCGCCGGCATCGCCGGACTCAGCTGCGCCTGGCGGCTGCGCCAGGGCGGCGTCGGCGTGCGCGTGTACGAGGCGCAGGAGCGCATCGGCGGACGCATGCTGAGCCTGCGCGGCCACTTCGCGGACGGCCAGGTGTGCGAACTCGGCGGCGAGCTGATCGACAGCGGCCATGCGCGGATCCGTGCGCTGGCCGCCGAACTCGACCTTGCGCTCGACGATCTCGCCGAGGATCCGACCGCTGCCTACGGCGACATTTGGTTCTGCGACGGGCGCCGCTACGGCGAGGCCGAGATCCTGCGCGCGTTCGCGCCGCTGGCGGACGCGATCCGCCGCGACGCCGACACGCTGCCGGAGGCGGAGATCACGGTTGCTGCGCCGGGCGGTGCCGAGGCGCTCGATCGCGAATCGCTGACGCACTGGCTCGACCGCAACGGCGCGTCCGGCTGGCTGCGCCGCCTGATCGAGGTCGCTTACACGACCGAGATGGGCCTGGAATGCGACCAGCAGTCGGCGCTGAATTTCCTCACCTTCATCGATCCCGGCGTGGATCAGTTCCGCGTGTTCGGCGAAAGCGACGAACGCTTCCACGTGCGCGGCGGCAACGATCGCATCGTGCACGCGCTCGGCGCGAAACTCGGCGACGCGCTGACCACCGGCGCGATCCTCGAGTCGGTACGGCAGTCCGCCGACGGCCGCTACGTGCTCGGCTTCAAGCGCGGCAGCGGCGCCTTCGAGGTGCGGGCGCGCCGCGCGGTGCTGGCCGTGCCGTTCACGACCCTGCGCCAGGTCCGTCTCGATCTCGACCTGCCGCCGGCGAAACGGCGCGCCATCGCCGAACTCGGCTACGGCACCAACGCGAAGCTGATGATCGGTTTCAACGAGCGCGTCTGGCGCACGCGCCACGCGAGCGGCGGCAGCACCTACAGCGACTTGCCGCTGCAGACGACCTGGGAAACCAGCCGGCAGCAGCCCGGCGCGGCCGGCATCCTGACCAACTTCGTCGGCGGTCGTCACGGCCTTGCGATCGGCAGCGGCACGCCGAAGGAGCAGGCCGACATCGCGACGGCGCAGCTCGAGGCGATCTTCCCCGGCCTCGTCGGCGCGCGCGCCGGCATGCGCGAAGCGCGTTTCCATTGGCCGACGTTCGCATGGACGCAAGGCAGCTACGCGTGCTTCACGCCGGGACAATGGACGACGCTGCGCGGCGCCATCGGCGAGCGCGCCGGCGATCTGCATTTCGCCGGCGAGCACTGCGCGTTCGACAACCAGGGTTTCATGGAAGGCGGCGTCGAAACGGGTGAATGGGCGGCGCAGGCGATCCTCGCAGGGCAGGCGGCGCACGTCGCGTGAATGTCGCGGCGTGCGCGCTCGATGGCGCCGTGCCGAGTATGCCGCCCGTTCTTCGCTGCGCGGCGATGCTGTGGTGCAAGTCCCGAAGAGCGGGCCGAGGCGGCAGCGCTACGGTCCGGGACGGTTCTTCGGTCTCGGCGGCCGCACCAGGATGTCCGTGCCGGTCACGATGACGCCTGTCGTCGCGCGGATGCCGCCGGCGTCGATGACGCAGGTCCACATGCCGGCCGTGGCGTCGAGCGGGATGGTGAGCTGGACGACCTGCTCCGTCTGCGATCGCAGCACCAGACCTTCGGACAACGATGCGTTCGCCATGCCGGCACCGGCAGGCTTCGGCGTGGCCCTCTGCTTGATGCGCGGTGCCGCCGCACCCGCATTCAGAACCACCGTGAAGGCGCGCCGTTGGCCCGGCGCCGTATGCCAGATCACGTCGCTGCCCGGCGCGACCACCGCCGGATCGATGTCGACCTTCGGCTTGCCGGCTGCGGTGAACGATACCTCGATCGATGTCGACGGATGGTATTCGACGGCGTGGGTGGCCGAGCGGCGCGAGCCTTTTTTCGCCGGCGCCTTGCGCGCCGTCTTCTTCTTCGTTGCCATGACGCACTCCTGGTCGGTGCTCCGTCCTTCGAGCGGGATCGAGTCCTAACGAGCCGCCTCTTCGCCGGCCTTGTCGGCGGCGGCGAAGCGGCGCAGCACAGGATCGGTTTCGATCCTGCTCCGGGCGAGACCTGCGGCAAGCGCGGCCTCCACGCGCTTGCGCGCTTCGTCGATGTCGCCGAGCGCGGCCAAGGTCTGCGCGTTGTGCCGCGCGACTTCGGCGCGTTCGGTACCGAGCGCTTCGGATCGGCTGACCAGTTCGCGCGCCTTCGCCGACTCGCCGAGATTGGCGCGATACCAGCCGAGCGCCGACAGCGCCTTGGCATCGTCGGGCTTGAGCGCGACGTAGCGCTCGGCCATGTCGGCGGCGCGCAGGAACGACTCGCGCGCCTGTGCGGCCGTGGCCGGCAGTGCCTGCAAGGCGTCGGCGAGCGAGCCCCAAACGAGGAAATCGCCGGCCTCGAGCGCGATCGCGCGGCGAAACAACGCCGCCGCCGCCGCGTAGTCGCCGACTTCGTACTTGAGTTCGCCGTAGTTGCTCAGCACGGCATCGTTCGGCTGGATCGCGATCGAACGCTCGAACGCCTTGGACGCGTTGTCGCGGTCGCCGACCGTCAGATAAAGACCGCCGAGGCTGCTCCACCAGTCCGCTTCGTCGGGGTTGAGCTCCACCGCCTTGCGGTACGACGCGGTCGCTTCGGCAATATGGCCGGCCAGGTATTGCTGGTAGCCGATTTCGGCATGGATCGAACCGTCGCTCGGACGCAGCGCGAGCGCGTGCTCGAAGTCGGCGAGCGCGAGGTCCTGCCGTCCCTGCGCCGCCTGCGTCTTCGCCATGCCGACGTAGACGTCGGGCGCGAGCGCGGGATCGCCGCGAACCTTCGCGTAGTACTCGACCGCCTCGCTCCACTCGCCGCGCGCGCGATGGAGTTCGGCGAGCGCGAGATTGACCTCGCCCAGCGTCGGGTCCATCGCCTCGGCGCGCAGGCAGGCCGCGCGTGCGCGCGTGAAGGCGTCGGCGTCGCGCAGGGCCTCGAAGCGACCGCGTTCGGAGCGGCAGATTCCCGCCTGTGCGCGCGCGAAGCCGGCATCGGCGGCGAGCGCTTCGCTGAAGAAGCCGATCGCGCTGTCGGCGTGGCTGCCGACGTCGGCCTGCTGCAATTGCTGCAGACCTTTCAGATAGGCCTCGTAGGCCGTCGCGTTCTGCGTCGGCGTCAGCCGTCGCGTCAGCGCTTCGCTGCGGCCGGGCAGCGTGCCGAGCAGCGATTGCACGACTTCGTTGGCGATGTCGCTTTGCGTGGCGAACACGCCGGACATCTCGCGATCGTAGGTATGGCTCCACAGCGTGTAGCCGGTCGCGGTATCGGACAGGCGCGCGTTGATGCGCAGGCGCGCGCCTTCGCGGCGCACGCCGACATCGAGCACGCTGGCGACGCCGAGCCGCGCGCCGAGGGTCTTCGCGTCGACGCCGCGGTTCGCCGGCGTCGGCGCCATCTGCGCGGCCACCGTGAGTCCTTCGACGCCGGCGAGCGCGTCGTGCATTTCCAACGCCAGACCTTCGACGAAGTAGCCGTCGTCCTGGCTGCTGCTGAGGCTGGTGAACGGCAGGATCGCGATCGACGCGGGCGGACGCGTCCGCGTCGCGTTGCGCTCGGTCCAGGCGACGGCAGCGATGGTCAGCGCGGCGGCCGCCGCGAGTGCGAAACGGATGCGCCGCTTCGACGCGGGCGCAGGAAGTGCTCGGACATCTGCGGCAGCCTCGGCGTGGGCGGGCGCCGCCGCCGGCGGTGGAGCGACGGCGACCCGCTGCACGTCGCCGATGAAGCGATAGCCGAGGCTGTGCAGAGTCTGGATGTAGCGCGGATGTTCGGCGTCGTCGCCGAGCACCTTGCGCAGCTGGGTCACGACGCGGTTCAACACGCCCGGCGTGACGTGCCGATGGCCCCAGACGCGGTCGAGCAGTTCGTCGCGCTCCAGCGCATCGCCGCTGCGCTCCAGCAACGCGACCAGCACGGCGAACGCCTTCGGTTCGACGCCGAGTTCGGTGCCGCTGCGCGCGATGCGGTGTGCCGCCGGTTCGACCTCGACGTCGCCGAAGCGGTAGATCCACGCCTGCGCGGTCACGGCACGGCCTCCCCGACGTGTGCGACGACGTCACGATACACCCGGCCGGCCGCGCAAATCACAGAAAACCCGATCCGCGCACGACTTCCGCACGGCTTCCACCCGGTTCCCTCAAGCGTTCCTGCGCGCCGAAGAACAGGCTGGTGTCGCGCGGAATCGCCGCGCCAACCTGCTTCGAGGAGACCGTCATGAACCTTGATCTCGCCGCGCTTCCGTTGCCTTCCTTGTACGACGGCACGGCCGTCCGCCGCCGCCATCATGTCGATGGCTGGGACCTCAACAACGGCGCATTGCGCCGCTTCCAGCGGGCGGCCGAGTCGCTGCGCTCGGACCGGCCGATACCGAGTGTCGACACCATCGCCAGCGCGGCACGCGAACTGACCCGGCAGTTCGGCCGAGCGCGCCGGGCGCCCGGCATCGCCCTGCGCCGGCGCTGCCTGCGTGCACTCGAGGGAATGGCCGACGAGCGCGCGTGGGGCCTGGACGGCGACTTGCGCGCGCGCATCGCGTCGATCGCCGCCTATGCCGCCGGGACGGAGCATCTGATCCCGCTCGAGATGCCGGTGGTCGGCGGACTCGACGATGCGTTGCTGGTCGAGCTCGCGTGGCCTTCGCTGCGCTTCGAACTCGACGACTATCTGAGCTTTCGCCGCTTGCGCATCGAGGAGGCGGCGCGGCGCGGCGCGCATGCGCACGAGATCGGCTACGACCGTGGGCAGTGGCTGCAGGCGCGCTTCGCGGAGCTGGCTGCGATCGCGCGCGCACGGGCCCATGCGCGCGAAGCGTATGCCGGTCCCGCAACGCCGTGTCTGTTCCGCGTCCATTGATGTGTCGCCCATGGTCGACGGGCCGGGCACCCACTGCCCGGCCTGTCGAAGTGGTTCGCGGGCTTCGTGTTCCTTCGCCCACCACGATTCGTATCGATCGTCCGACCGAGGGGCTCGGCGCGGCGACGCGAAACGCCGGCACTGCGCGCCCGCGACAGACGTGCGCGCTCCGGCGCGAGAACCCCAGTTCTTGCCGCGCGTGCCCGTCCCGGGCGGCGCGATCGGCCCCGCTCAGGAGCCGTCGAATCCGTCGGCGAATATCACGTCGGCAAACGGACACGCGCCGACCTGGCTCAAGGTGACGCTGTCGACGCCGATCGTCGTGCCCGTGACCGACGCGCCTTGTGCAAACGTGTAGAAATGGAATGCGATGCGGCCCGTGCCCGACTGCGGCATGCCCATCGCGGACGTCGCCGTGTACTGCGTCCACGCGGCCGGATAGCCGCCGGGGTCGGCGTTGGCGTTGATGTCCAGCAGCGTGGTCTGGAAGCCGCCGACATCGCCGGACTGCGGCCCCGGATCGGTGCACGGCTGGCTGCCGCCGTCCATGCACAGCAGCACTTCGAGGCGATTGGGCGCGTCATTCGCACCGGCGAGTTCGCGCGTGTAGAAATCCAGCGTGCTGCCGCTGTCGAACGCGATGTCCGGCGTGATCAGCCAGTCGCTGATCACCGGAAACGCGCCGGATGCGTTGTCCTGGTCGGCCGACGCGTAGCTGTCGCTCGCGCCGGACTGCGCGGGAAACCGCGCGGGAATGCCCTGGAACCAGTCGGTCGTGCCGAGCGGGTCGCTGCGATTGAGGATCAGCCACCCTTGCGATGCGAGCGAGGCGACGTCGTCGAATCCTTCACTGCAGGTGACCGCCGGCTGTGCGGCGGCGGGCAATGCGATCGCCGAGAACGCGAAGGCGATCGCCGGCATGATCGGAAAGACAGGCTTCACGGTCCATCTCCTGGGTGGCCACGCTGACACATACGTCGTTCGGGAACGAACAACGACATCGCGCGGCGCGAGACGGAAGCGCGGGTGCGGCGGCGGCTTCGACGAGCCTGCTCGCCGCACCCGCGGGGCGCAACTCAGGGAAGCTCGAAACCGTTGCAGTAGATCGTGTCGGCGACCGCGCAGCCGGGCGGCGGCAGCTGCGTCTGGATTTCGTAGGCGCCGAGGTCCAAGGGGCCGAAGTCGTTCGGGATGTCGGCCAAGTCGACGGTGCGCGTGTTGCCGTCGAGATCGAGCCCGTCGAGCGCCGGCGCTTCGTCGACGCCGGGCGACGATCGCTGCAGGTGGTAGTCGCCATTGGCCGCGTCGACGAACAGCGGCGCGCCGGCGAGGATCCCGGTCCCTCCGGCGAACGAACCGGTGTCGTTGGTCAGCACGTACTGCGTGAACAACTGGTCGGCCGCGCCGGTGAACGCGAGCGACGCGTTCGGCGGCTGGTCGACGATCGAGTTGGTGACCTCGAGGCGATGCACGTCGGCGTAGATGACCGGATCGACGCTGCCGAGCTGATTGTGCGTCAGCGTGCATCCGTGCACGAACAAGCTCGTATTGTCCGCGCCGCCGTTGCCCCAGAGCAGATTCGAGGACATGACGTTGTCGGCGAGCAGGCAGTTCTCCAGCACGGCGCTGGCGATGTCCGTGTCGGCGATCAGCTCGACGAGGCGTCCGCCCTGGTTGCGCCGCGCGGCGAAACGGTCGGCGAACAGTGCGCCGTTGGATTGCACCATCACGGTCGCGCTGCCGGTGTCGGTCGACGTGTTGTCCGAGAAGTCGTTGCACTGCGGACCCGTTGTGCAGGCGACGGCGCCGGCCGGGCGTTGGCACTGCGTCGAGTTGAGGTAGACGACCGAGCCGTGGCCGCCGTCCGCATCGGCGTAGATGGCCGAGCCGTTGCGAGCGACGTTCTGATCGAGGGTGAAGTCGTTCGCGCACACCGACCCGAGCGCGCCCTGGCTCGACGATTTGACGTAGATGCCGCCGCCGGTGAGGCCGGCCGTGTTGTTGGACACCAGCACCGGGTTGCCGGCATCGGTGGTGTAGAGGTTCACCGTCGCCGCATCGCCTTCGCGCGCGAAGACGGCGATGCCGGCACCGTAATCGGCGGCGTTGTCGTGGATGCGCGCGCTGCCGTTGAAGCTCGCCGGTCCGATCACTTCGATGCCGCCGCCGGCCGCGAGGTCGCCCTGGCCGAGCGCGACGTTGCCGCCGATGTAGATCGGCGGCTCGCCGGCGTCCCATCCGGCGGTGACGGTCGTCGGTCCTTCGATGCGGATCGCGCCGCCCTGAACCAGCGCCGTATTCGGTCCGATGATCAGGTTCTTCAGCATCGACACGGTGGTCGGGCCCGACGGATCGACCGCGAACGCGCCGCCGTAGCCGGAGGTGTTGTCGTGGATCCAGTCGTTCATCAGCGAGAGACTTCCCGCGCCGCCGAAGTAGATCGCGCCGCCCTTGTGGCTCGTATCCATCGAAGCGCCGGTCAGCTCCATGTTCCACAGCGCGACCGTGCTGCTGCCTTCGATCTCGAAGATGCTGTGGCCCGAGGTGCCGCTGATCAGCGTCGTGTTGGCGCCGTTGTCGAACACGTCGCAGCTCGGGAAGCCGCCTTCTATGATGACGTCGTCGTCGGTGACGACGAGCGCCTGATTGGAATAGGTGAAGTTCTGCGCGATGAAGATGTAGTCCTCGCCCGGATGCGCCTTGGCTGCGTCGATCGCGTCCTGGATCGACGTATAGCCGCAGCTCGCGTCGCCGCCGACGGTGTAGACCGCGAAGCCTTCAGGCGCGCTGCGCGCGGCGAACGCAGGTGACGTCGTGCACAGTGCCGCGCATAGCGCCAATGGGACCAATGGGATCGCTCGTGCGTACATGACCTTCCTCCTCGATACCCGCGATTGGGTTGACCTAGGAGAACGGGATTTCTCGCGGGATTTGGACACGCGTCGAGTCAAACGTTGTGTGCCGGAACGTGCGATGGGACCGCTGCATCCGCCGCTTTTGCGCGCGGCGAATAGCGCAAATGAAGACGCCATCCGGCGCGCACGCTCGGCGCGCGCCGGATGGCGGATGTTGGCGTGCGGACGTCAGAGGTCTTCGAAGCCGTTGCAATAGATCGTGTCGGCGACCGCGCAGCTCGGCGGCGGCAACTGCGTCTGGATCTCGTAGGCGCCGAGATCGGTCGGTCCGAAATCGTTGGGGATGTCGGCGAGGTCGACCGTGCGCGGATTGCCGTCGAGGTCGAGTCCGTCGGCCGCCGGCGCTTCGTCGATGCCGGGCGAGGATCGTTGCAGGTGGTAGTCGCCGTTGGCCGCATCGACGAACAGCGGAGTGCCGGCCAGAATGCCCGTTCCGCCGACGAACGAACCGGTGTCGTTGGTCAACACGTACTGCGTGAACAACTGGTCGGAGGAACCGGTGAACGCCAATGACGTATTCGGCGGCTGGTCGACGATGGTGTCGGTCACTTCGAGCCGGTGCACGTCGGCATAGATCACGGGGTCCGAGCTGCCGAGCTCGTTGTGGGTGAGCGTGCACGAGTGCACGAACAAGTTCGTCTCGTCGGCGCCGCCGTTGGCCCACAGCAGGTTCGACGACATGACGTTGTCGGCCAGCAGGCAGTTCTCCAGCACGGCGCTCGCGATGTCCGTGTCGGCGATCAGCTCGACGAGGCGTCCGCCCTGGTTTCGCCGCGCGGCGAAGCGGTCGGCGAACAACGCGCCGTTGGACTGCACCATCACGGTCGCGCTGCCGGCATCGGTCGACGCGTTGTCGGCGATCTCGTTGCACAGCGGGCCGCTGGCACAGGCGACGCCGTCCGCCGGTCGCGGGCACGACGACGAATTGAGGTAGACGACCGAGCCGACGCCGTCGTCCGCGTCGGCGTAGATGGCCGAGCCGTTGGGGGCGGTGTTCTGGTCGATCAGGAAATCGTTCGCGCATGCCGAGGCGAGCGATCCTTCGCGCGACGATTTCAAATAGAGACCGCCGCCGGTCGCCGTGGCCGTATTGCCGTACAGCGCCACCACGTTCGCGGAGGTGCTGTACACGTTCACCGTGGTCGCGTTGCCGCCGGAGGCGAGCGCGGCGATGCCGCCGCCGTAGGTGGCGGTGTTGTTGTTGAGGTTGGCGTTGACGGTCGCGCTGGCCGGACCGACCAGCTCGATGCCGCCGCCGTAGCCGACGTCGTCCTGGCCGGTCGCGGTGTTGCCCGTGATGTAGGTGTTCGTGTCGGCGACGAGTTGCGCCGGTCCTTCCAGGCGAATGCCGCCGCCCTGGCCGCTGGCGACGTTGTTGGCGATGAGGGACGCATCGAGCGTCAACGTCGCCGCGCCCGACGGGCTCATGTCGATGCCGCCGCCGTAGCCGGCGCGATTGTCGTGCACGGAAACGTTGACCAGCTGCAGCGCGCCGCTGCCGCCGAAATAGATGCCGCCGCCCTTGTGGCTGCCGTCGAGATCGGCGCCG
>Ga0207639_10002277_pt1 | contig 12907 bp, 11 predicted proteins | sample KBSCornC32_FD_184299 | JGI IMG/M metagenome (GOLD analysis project Ga0207639, IMG submission 184299) | Corn rhizosphere microbial communities from Kellogg Biological Station, Michigan, USA - KBS Corn C3-2 (SPAdes) (version 2) | ecosystem: Host-associated > Plants > Roots > Rhizosphere > Soil ...
GATTGCGTCGACTACGCCTGCGGCATCCCGCAGCTGCTCAAGGGCGAGTTTTCGCGCAATGTTGGCCCCTCGATCGACACCTATTCCGATCGCCAGCCGCTCGGCGTCGTCGCCGGCATCACGCCGTTCAACTTCCCGGCCATGGTGCCGATGTGGATGTACCCGACGGCGATCGCCTGCGGGAACGCCTTCATCCTAAAACCGTCGGAGCGCGATCCATCTGCTTCGATGCTGGCCTGGAACCTCATCATGGAGGCCGGGCTCCCCGAAGGCGTGCTCAACATCGTCCACGGCGACAAGGAAGCCGTCGACGCCATCCTCGACCATCCCGACATCAAGGCGGTGAGCTTCGTCGGCTCGACCCCGATCGCCGAATACGTCTACCGGCGCGGCACGCAGGCCGGTAAGCGCGTCCAGGCGCTGGGCGGTGCCAAGAACCACATGATCATCATGCCCGACGCCGACATGGACCAGGCCGCCGACGCGCTGATGGGCGCCGGCTACGGCTCGGCTGGCGAGCGCTGCATGGCGATTTCGGTGGCGGTGCCGGTCGGCGACAAGACCGCCGACATCCTGATCGAAAAACTGAGGCCCCGCGTCGAAAGCCTCAAGATCGGCCCCGCGACCGACAAGGACGCGCAGATGGGCCCGATCGTCTCAAAAGCCCAGCGCGACAAGATCGCCGGTTACATCGACAAGGGCGTCGCGGAAGGCGCCAAGCTCGTGGTCGACGGCCGCGGCTTCAAGCTCCAGGGCTACGAAAACGGCTTCTATGTCGGCGGCACGCTGTTCGACAACGTGACGCCCGAGATGACGATCTACAAGGAAGAGATTTTCGGGCCGGTGCTGTCGGTGGTGCGCAGGAAATCATTCCAGGATGCGGTCGACCTCATCCACGGCCACGAATACGCCAACGGCACCGCCATCTTCACCCGCGACGGCGACGCCGCCCGTGATTTCGCCGACAGGATCGAAGTCGGCATGGTCGGCATCAACGTGCCGATCCCGGTCCCTGTCGCCTACCACTCCTTCGGCGGCTGGAAGCGCTCGATCTTCGGCGACCACGCGATCTACGGACCCGAAGGCGTGCATTTCTACACCCGCCTCAAGACGGTCACGACCCGCTGGCCAGCCGGCATCAAGAGCGGCGCAGAGTTCACCTTCCCGAGTATGAAGTAGAGATGGCGGCAACGGCTTCTGGATCTACCGCCTCTTCCCCTCTCCCGCTTGCGGGAGAGGGTGGCGCGCAGCGCCGGGTGAGGGCCGAGGGCCGAAAATCCGACTCTACTATCAAAGCACGGAAGCTGCGCCGAGCCAGCACTGAGCCCGAACTCTTGTTGTGGACACACCTGCGCAACCGCCATCTGGGTGGTTATCGCTTTGTGCGCCAATATCCCATTGGGCCCTATTTCGCTGTTTTTGTCTGTCGGGAGCAGTGGCTGGTCGTCGAACTTGACGGCGGCCAGCATTCGGACTCCGCCCACGATGTCGTCCGTGACCGCTTCATCAACGAGACCGGCTATTCGATCCTCCGTTATTGGAACAATGACGTCACGGGCAATCTGAGCGGCGTGCTCGAAACGCTTCTGCTGGTGCTCGAAGGCAGACCCTCACCCGGCCTGCGCTACGCGCCGGCCACCCTCTCCCGCAGCGCGGGCGAGGGGAAGAAAGAAGAATAAGATGCCCGCTGGCGAAAACCTCCGCATCAATGGCGACCGTCTCTGGGATTCGATCCGCGAGATGGCCGAGATCGGGCCGGGGATCGCCGGGGGCAACAACCGGCAGACGCTGACGGATTTCGACAAGCAAGGCCGCGAGCTCTTCAAGCGCTGGTGCGACGAGGCCGGCCTCAAGATGGGCGTCGACCAGATGGGCACCATGTTCATGCGCCGCGAGGGCACCGACCCCGCGGCGCTGCCCGTCTATGTGGGCAGCCACCTCGACACCCAGCCGACCGGCGGCCGCTATGATGGCGTGCTCGGCGTGCTCTCGGGCCTCGAACTGGTCCGCACCCTCGACGATCTCGGCATCCGGACAAAACACCCCATCGTCGTCACCAACTGGACGAACGAGGAGGGCGCCCGCTTCGCCCCGGCGATGATGGCCTCGGGCGTCTTCGCCGGCCAGTTCACCCAGGACTACGCCTACGGTCGCAAGGACCAGGAGGGGAAGACCTTCGGCGACGAGCTGAAACGCATCGGCTGGGTGGGCGACGAAAAGGTCGGCGACCGCAAGATGCACGCCTATTTCGAGTACCACATCGAGCAGGGCCCCATCCTCGAAGCCGAAGGCAAGGACATCGGCGTCGTCACCCACGGGCAGGGCCTTTGGTGGCTTGAGTTCACGCTCACCGGCAAGGAAGCGCACACCGGCTCGACGCCGATGAACATGCGCGTCAACGCCGGCCTCGCCATGGCGCGCATCCTCGAGATGGTGCAGGCGGTCGCGATGGAGAACCAGCCGGGCGCCGTCGGCGGCGTCGGCCAGATGCGGTTCGCGCCGAACTCGCGCAACGTGCTGCCGGGGACGGTGGTCTTCACTGTCGATATTCGCTCGCCCGAACAGGCCAAGCTCGATGGCATGCGGGCCAAGATCGAGGCCGAGGCGCCGAAGATTTGTGCCGCGCTCGGCGTCAAATGCGCGGTCGAAGCCGTCGGGCATTTCGATCCGGTCGCGTTCGATCCCGTGCTCGTCGCGCGCGTGCGAAAAGCGGCGGAAGACCTTGGCTACAGCCACATGAACATTATCTCGGGCGCCGGGCACGATGCCTGCTGGACCAACAAGGTCGCGCCCTCGACCATGATCATGTGCCCCTGCGTCGACGGCCTCAGCCACAACGAAGCGGAAAACATCTCCAAGGAATGGGCCACCGCCGGCGCCGACGTGCTGCTGCGCGCGGTGTTGGAGACGGCGGAGATCGTGGAGTGAGGGGGCTCAGCCAGCACGGTCCATTCCTCTCCCCGTCGGGGAGAGGTCCGTCCAAAGGACGGGGTGAGGGGGCGTGATGGCGACGCTGCCGCAGGGTCGTGTTGAAAAGGCGCGTCACCTGCGTAAGGCAGCGCCCAGCGCTGAACACCGCCTTTGGTACTTTCTGCGTAATCGCCAGCTCGATGGTCTGAAGTTCAGCCGCCAGGTCCCGATCGGCCGGTACGTCGCCGACTTCGTTTGTCGAGAAGCATCGTTGATCGTCGAGCTCGATGGCGGTCAGCACGCGGACTCTCGATCCGATGATCGTCGCACCGCCTTCCTAAATGCAGAGGGCTATAGCGTTCTTCGCATCTGGAACAATGAGCTATACGCCAACCGCGATGGTGTGTTGCAAACCATCGTCAGCGCCGCGCGGGGCGTCCCCTCACCCGACTGGCGCTTTGCGCCAGCCGACCTCTCCCCGACGGGGAGAGGAACACGCGGTGCCCACGCGGCGCGTTCGGCGCTTGCCGCTCGCCTCCCGAATTCGGAGCAAGACCCATGACCACCAAAGTCATCAAATCCGGCGAAATCGTCACGGCCGATCTTTCCTACAAGGCCGACGTGAAGATCGAGGGCGGGCGGATCGTCGAGATTGGCCAGAACCTAAGGGGTGACGAGACGCTCGACGCGACCGGCTGCTACGTCATGCGGGCGGCATCGATCCGCACACCCATCTCGAAATGCCGTTCATGGGCACCTACTCGACCGACGATTTCGAGTCGGGCACCCGCGCCGGGCTCGCTGGTGGCACGACGATGGTGGTCGATTTCTGCCTGCCCAGTCCAAATCAGTCGCTGCTCGAAGCGCTGCAGATGTGGGACAACAAGACCAGCAAGGCGTCGGCCGACTACTCGTTCCACATGGCGATCACCTGGTGGGACAAGCAGGTCTGGGAAGAGATGGCCGAGGTCGTCGATCGCGGCATCACCTCGTTCAAGCACTTCATGGCCTACAAGGGCTCGCTGATGGTGAACGATGACGAGATGTTCGCCTCGTTCCAGCGCTGCGCCGAGCTTGGCGCGCTGCCGCTCGTTCATGCCGAAAACGGCGATGTCGTCGCAGCCATGACGGAAAAGCTGCTCGCCGCCGGCAACAATGGGCCGGAAGGGCACGCCTATTCGCGCCCGCCCGAAGTCGAGGGCGAGGCCACCAATCGCGCCATCATGATCGCCGATATGGCGGGCGTGCCGCTCTACGTCGTGCACGTCTCATGCGAGCAGTCGCACGAAGCCATCCGCCGGGCCCGCGCCAAGGGCATGCGCGTCTGGGGCGAGCCCTTGATCCAGCACCTGACGCTCGACGAGACCGAGTATTTCAACAAGGACTGGGACTATGCAGCGCGCCGCGTCATGTCGCCGCCCTTCCGCAACAAGCAGCACCAGGATTCGCTTTGGGCGGGCCTGCAGTCGGGCTCGCTTTCGGTGGTCGCGACCGACCATTGCGCCTTCACCACGCAGCAGAAGCGGAGCGGCATCGGCAATTTTGCGAAAATCCCGAACGGCACGGGCGGCCTCGAGGATCGCCTCCCGGTGCTCTGGACCAAGGGCGTCAACACCGGCCGGCTGACCAAGGAAGAGTTCGTCGCGGTCACGTCGACCAACATCGCCAAAATCCTCAACCTCTATCCGAAGAAGGGGGCCGTGATGGTCGGCGCCGACGCTGACCTCGTCGTGTGGGACCCCAAGCGCAAGAAGACCATCACGGCGAAGACCCAGCAGTCGATCATCGACTACAACGTTTTTGAGGGTTTCGAGGTTGAAGGCCTACCGCGCTTCGTGTTGACCCGCGGCGAGGTCGCGGTGACCGAAGCCAAGGTCGACGCCAAGCCTGGCCACGGCCAGTTCGTCGGCCGCGAGGCCAAGAACTCGGTCAACCGCGCCCTTTCGACATGGAAAGAGATCACCGCCCCGCGCAAGATCGAACGCGCCGGCATCCCGGCGACGGGGGTTTAGCCCGCTGGCGGACCAGATGAATCAGGGAGCACTCCGATAGCCGACACGACGCTCGAGACCCGACCCGCCTCTGCTGCCTCGCCGGCGGCCAGCGTCGTTTCCGCCAAGAATCTCGGTCTCACCTTTCCGACCAATGACGGGCCGGTGAACGCCCTTTCGGACGTCACGCTCGATATCCGGAAGGGCGAATTCGTCTCCTTCATCGGCCCATCGGGCTGTGGCAAGACGACGTTCCTGCGCGTCATCGCCGATCTCGAGCAGCCGACCTCGGGGACCATCGCCGTCAACGGCATGACGCCCGAGCAGGCGCGCAAGAACCGCGCTTACGGCTACGTCTTCCAGGCCCCGGCGCTCTACCCCTGGCGCACCATCGAGAAGAATGTCGCGCTGCCGCTCGAGATCATCGGCTTTTCTGCCGTCGACCAGCAGATGCGCATCCAGCACACGCTCGACCTCGTCGGCCTTTCGGGCTTCGAGAAAAAATATCCCTGGCAGCTCTCGGGCGGCATGCAGCAGCGCGCCTCGATTGCCCGCGCACTCGCCTTCGACGCCGACCTCCTGCTGATGGACGAACCGTTCGGCGCGCTCGACGAGATCGTGCGCGATCACCTCAATTCCGAGCTGCTGAAGCTCTGGGAGCGCACCAGCAAGACGATCGCCTTCGTCACCCACTCGATCCCCGAGGCGGTCTACCTCTCGACCAAGATCGTGGTGATGTCGCCGCGCCCCGGCCGGGTGACGGACGTGATCGAGTCGCCGCTGCCCAAGGAACGCCCGCTCGAAATCCGCGAGACGCCGGAGTTCCTGGCCATCGCCCACCGCGTGCGCGAGGGACTGCGCGCGGGGCATAGTTACGAGGTCTAGCAATTGGCCGGCAGTATCTACCCATCCCTGAGAGTTATCGGCGGCCTGGCTGTTGTGGGGCTAGCGTTCTTTGTCTCGGGGGTCGACGGCGCCGCCCTGCAAGCGAGTAGAGGGCCGGTGCCCTCAGCTAGATCGATGTCACCATCTGGATTCGAGCTCTACGCGAAAATAGCAGCAAACCCACGTTGGTATCAGGATTTTCATGGGGATCACGACCCGACTACCGGCTCAAACTATCTCCAGAAGGGTCAGCAAGAATCGATCGCTATTTTTTTCAAGCATGCAGCCCTATCCGGAGGGCGCGCTAAGCTCTGGTGCGACATCACGGCGACCAGTGGCGGCAAAACTCACACGGAATCCTCGGGTGTCTGTTTCGATGGCGTGCCAGGCTACGCGCCTTTCCGGCCCGTCGATCTAAGAATTCAAGTTTTTGGAGACGGCGCAAATCAACCGCCCACGACGTTTCATATCGCCTTGATTGACCTCATCGCCAAAGAACGATTGGCCGTGAACCTTGAGGTTCTCGACGGGCCCGATCGAGTACCATGACCCGCGTCTTCCCCATCGTCGTGGTGCTCATCGCGCTGCTGATCGTCTGGTACGTCGGCGCGGTGGCGCTCAACGCGCCGGTGCTGCTCGATGCTTACGCGCGCAACAACACGCCGTTTGCCTGGCCGCAGTTTGTGCTCGATGCGTGGAACCAGAGCCGGCCGGTGCTGCCCTCGCCCCACCAGGTGCTCGTCGAATTCTGGAACACCACCTTCAACGTCGCGATCACCAGCAAGAAGAGCCTCGTTTATCACGCCTGGGTGACGCTTTCGGCGACGCTGCTCGGGTTTGTGCTCGGCACCATCCTCGGCATCCTGCTCGCCGTGCTGATCGTTCACAACGATGCGTCGGACCGCTCGCTGATGCCGTGGATCATTGCGAGCCAGACCATCCCGATCGTGGCGCTGGCACCGGTGTTGGTGGTCGTGACCTACAACGTCGTCACCGGCGACAATCTCATCTCGCATAGCCTCCATCTGACCGGCGACGCGGCGCGTCTCGTCAGCAAGGGGCTGGTCTCGACCTATCTGAGCTTCTTCCCGGTGGTCGTCGGCATGGTGAAGGGTTTCAGGAGCCCGGAAGGCATCCAGCTCGACCTGATGCGCACCTATAATGCGAGCGCCGCGAAAACCTTCTGGAAGCTGCGCTGGCCGATCGCGCTGCCCTACCTTTTTACCTCGATGAAGGTCGCTGTCGCCGCGAGCCTCGTCGGCGCCATTGTGGGTGAGCTGCCGACGGGCGCAGTGGCCGGTCTCGGGGCGCGGCTGCTTGGCGGCTCCTATTACGGGCAGACAGTGCAGATCTGGTCGGCGCTGCTGGCGGCCGCCCTTCTCGCCGGCCTCCTCATCGTTGCGGTGGGGGTCGCCGAGCGGATCGTCGTTCGCCGCATGGGGGCAAAACCTTCATGACGCAGATCCAGTATTATCTGGCGATCGTTGCCGGCGCGCTCTGCCTCATGGCGCTGGCGCTGCCGTTCGGCTTCACGGGCGGCGTGGCGCTGACGGCGTGGTCCTTTCCCTGGCTTGGCGCCTTCCTCGGTCTCAGCTTCCTGGCGCTGATCGTCTTCCGGTCCAAAATCCACCCCGGGCTCGTGCTCGCGCTGGCACTCTTCGGTGACGTCGTCATCCTCGTGGCGCTCGGCCGCGTCGATCAGGCGGCCGCCGGTTTCTGGATCAGCCTCCTCGCCGCCTGGATGCTCGCGTGGCTGTTTGCCGAGCGGCTCAGCCTCTATGGGCGGCAGGGGCGCATCCCCCACGACGTCGCCGCCCTCCTCGTGCCGCTGATGTTCGGCGTGACCGCGCTGGTCTTCTGGGAAGCCGCGACGCGCGGCGGCAATGTTCCGTTCGTTATCCTGCCGCCACCCTCCGCCATCTGGGCGCGCATCATCGCCAACGTGCCGACCCTCGCTGCGGACTTCGCGCAGACCTTCCTCAAATCGGTGCTGATCGGCTACGCGCTCGGCTGCGGCCTCGGCTTCGTCGTCGCTATCGCCATCGACCGCTCGCCGTTCCTGAAACAGGGGTTGCTGCCGCTCGGCAATTTCGTCTCTGCCCTGCCGATGGTCGGCATCGCGCCGATCATGGTGATGTGGTTCGGCTTCGACTGGCCCAGCAAGGCCGCGGTCGTCGTCATCATGACGTTCTTTCCGATGCTGGTGAACACCGTCGCCGGGCTCGACGCCTCGGGCAGCATGGAGCGCGACATGATGCGCACCTATGCGGCCTCGTATTGGCAGACGCTGTTCAAGCTGCGGCTTCCCGCGGCGGCGCCGTTCATCTTCAACGCCCTCAAGATCAACTCGACTCTGGCCTTGATCGGCGCAATCGTAGCGGAATTCTTCGGGACGCCAGTGGTGGGAATGGGGTTCCGGATATCGACCGAAGTCGGCCGTCTGAACGTCGACATGGTCTGGGCAGAGATCGCCGTGGCGGCGATTGCGGGCTCTGCCTTCTATGGCGTGGTGGCTCTCATCGAGCGGGCCGTCACGTTCTGGCATCCGTCCGTCCGTGGTGGCCGGGCGTAACCGAACAGGGGAAGACGAAACGATGAAGAAGCTTCTGACGACCGCTCTGGCTGGCGCGCTGCTCGCCGGCGGTGTGAGCGGGGCCTATGCCGCCGATGCCGTGACGCTGCAGGTGAAGTGGGTGACGCAGGCGCAGTTCGCCGGCTACTACGTCGCCGCCGCCAAGGGCTACTACAAGGACGCCAACCTCGACGTCACCATCAAGCCGGGCGGGCCGGATATTGCGCCCGAGACGGTGATCGCCGGCGGTGGCGCCGACGTCATCGTCGACTGGCTCGCCGCGGCCCTCGCCGCGCGCGAAAAGGGCGTGCCGCTGGTCAACATCGCCCAGCCCTACAAGAACTCGGGCCTCTTGCTCACCTGCCGTAACGACATGGGCGTCAAGACCACGGCCGACTTCAAGGGCAAGACGCTTGGCGTCTGGTTCTTCGGCAACGAGTTCCCGTTCTACGCCTGGATGGCCAAGCTCAACCTGCCGACCAACGGCGGCGCCGACGGCGTCAACGTCCTGAAGCAGAATTTTAACGTCGACCCACTGATCCAGAAGCAGGCCGCCTGCATCTCGACCATGAGCTACAACGAATACGGCCAGGTGCTCGACGCCGGCCTCAAGCCCACCGATCTCACGGTCTTCAACTACCGCGACCAGGGCGTCGGCATGCTCGAGGACGGCCTCTATGTGATGCAGGACAAGCTCAAGGACCCGGCCTTCGTTGACAAGATGGCCCGCTTCGTTGGTGCCTCGATGAAGGGCTGGGCCTACGCGGTGGCCCATCCCGATGAGGCCGCGCAGATCGTCGTCGACGCCGATGACTCGGGCGCCGCGACCCTCGACCACCAGAAGTACATGATGGGCGAGGTGGCCAAGCTCATCGACTCCGGCAACGCCGCGCTCAATGAGGCCGACTACAAGCAGACCGTCGACACGCTGCTTGCCGCCGCCAAGAACGACTCGAGCCCGGCCATCACCAAGCAGCCCGACGCCGACGCCTTCACGCACGCCGTGACGGACAAGGTGAAGATGTAAGGCATCACGCCGAAGCGAGTTTACGGGGGGCGGCCAACTCGGCCGCCCCTTTTCTTTTGGCCGAGCCGTTCCGAGGGACCGCTTGTCCGGGCCTCATGGTGAGGTGCGAGCCGAAGGCGAGCCTCGAACCAGGCGAGGGGTACCGCCGCGGGTCCCTAGAGGCTCGCTGCGCTCTCACCTCAGGATGAGGTTGGGGTGGAAGCTCCGATACTGAGCGACACCATCCGCAACGCGCGCAGGTGCGGGTCTTCGTTGGGGCCAAGCTCATTGCCCGGCCGCGCATCGGGGTAGTCGAACCGCAGGTCGAGCCGACCAGAGGCGGCAACGTCGGCCGGAATGGCGAGAGTCTTCTCGCTGGGGTTGGGGCTATCGAACTCAAGCGTGCCCAGCGGCACGCCGTTGGCCGACACCGCGACGCGCTGCGCCGGATGCGCCGCATCGACCATCGCGCCCGCCGTCAGCCGTAGCGTCAGCGGCTCGCTCGCGGGCGCGAACACGAACCGCAGCAGGCTGTACCGGCCGTAGCTCCAGGTCCCCTGCGGGTTGGTGTAGAACCAGCCGCAGATCTTGTTGCGCGAATAGCCGATGCCCGGCCCTTTCACGAAGGTCAGGGGGGTGCCGAGATCGTAGTGCGCGTCAGTCTCGTGCGGCCAGCAGTCGCTCGAATGGTCGATGTAATAGGCCCGGTATAGGGCATCGACGTTGGGCCGCAGGGCGAGGCCTGCGACCGAGAGCTCGATAGCGAGAACGACCGCAGCGGCGGCCCAGAGGAGCCGGGGATGGCGAGGCAGGGCCGTCACATCAGCGCTCCCCGCTGCTGCACCCAGAGCAGGCTCCCCTCGACGCTAAGCGCCAGAAAGGCGACGAGGCTGAGCCAGAACAGCCAGCGGCGCTGCGCCAGCAACTGGCAGAGCACAATGCCCAGCGGCGCGAGCGCGACGATGAAGCGGATCATCGACTCGAGGCCGCTCGTCAGCGCCAGCAGCAGCGCCAGCGTGCAGAACACCGCCTGTCCCCATTCGCGGCGGACGGCCAGCGCGCAGCAGAGCGCTAGGCCCACCAGCGCGGCAATGGCAAGGAACGGCGCGTCGCGCACCTGGCCGACGGGCGACGTGAGACCGCCCCAGATCGCCCCGAGCGGGTTGACGAGCACGCGGTCCCAGCCGCGCTGGATGTGGAGGAAGGCTAGCGCGTCGTCGGTCACGAGGTAGAGCCACGCCATGAAGGCGACGAGCCCGAGCGGCACCAGGACAACACCGAGCACGATATCTGGCCGGCACCAGATCTCGCGCCGCGCTCGCCGGCCGAGCTCGACCGCGGCTTCGACCAGCATGGCGAAGACGAAAAGCACGCCCACCGTCCGCGTCGCCGAGAGCAGCGCGCCGGCGAACCCCGCCGCCAGATAGCTACGCCGCTGCAGCGCCACGAATGCTGCGACCGTCAGCAGCAGGAACAGGCTCTCCGAGTACAACACCGAAAAGTAGAAGCTGAAGGGACCGGCGAGAAGGAACGCTGCGAGCAGCAGGTAGGCCCGCCGGTCGCCATTGAACAGCGGCCAGGACGCCAATACGGCGGCGAGGGTCAGCAAGGGTGAAACGATCGCCCCGAGTAGTGGCGGTGTCGCGCCCGTGGTCATATGCAGCACGCCGATGAGAAGGGGGTAGAGCGGGAAAAATGCCCAGTTGGCGATGCCGGCCGGGCCGCCGAAATTCAGCGTCTCCGGATGCGCCTGATAGCCGTGGAGCGCAACGTCGCCATACCACGTGCAGTCCCAGACGCAGGTCGCTGCGATATATCCCATCGGCGTCGGATGCGGCGCCGCCAGCCCGTAGCCGAGATAGCGCAGCAACACGCCTGCCAGGGCGAGCACAATCGGCCAGAACAGCAACGTTGTCGCCCACGCATGCGGGGTGGTTTCGATCTCTGCGGAGGCGGCGTCGTTCGTCATTGGCGGCGATTGCTAGCCCATCGCCGCCCCCCCGCACAAGAATGTGAACCCGCCCGCAACCAAACCGCGCTGTCGCAAGTTGTTTTTGCATCCAGCGTCAAGGGAGGGTTTCGCCCAAATGAACGCCATAATCTATCTCGTCGGTCTCGTGGTCGTCATCATGGCGATCCTGTCCTTTCTCGGCCTGCACTGAATAAACACCTCAAAGCTGCTGGTCGCATCAGGAAGGATAATGAAAAATGACGATGCCATCGTCCACGGATACAATCATCGTTACGGATACGGACGCCGACAGCGGCGTCCGTGACTATGTGGACTGGCCGGCGATCATCGCCGGTGTGGTCCTCGCTTCGGCCATTGGCCTTGTGATGCTCACCTTCGGCTCGGCGATCGGGCTCAGTTTCGCCAATTTCCATGGTGGCACCAATGTGTCGCCGATCTGGATCGGCATCGCCGCCGCTAGCTGGCTGCTCTGGGTCGAAATCTCGAGCATGATGGCGGGCGGCTACCTCACCGGGCGCCTCCGCCGCCGCATCGGCGACGCCACCGAGCACGAATCCGATATTCGCGACGGCTCCCACGGGCTGCTGGTCTGGGCCGGGACGCTGATCGTCGGTGCAGTGATCGCGATGAGCGGCCTTTCGGGCGCCATCTCCGCGATCGGCGGGATCGCCAGCACCGCGACGAACGCCGCGGCGACCGCCGCCGGACCTGCTGCCGGCGCCGCGGCCGCGAAGTCGAGCTTCGACCCGACCGCCTACTTTACCGACGCGCTGTTCCGTCCCGCTGCGCCCGCTGGCGGCACTGCCGCTGCAGCGGCTCCCGCCACAGGTCCGGCCGCCCCCGCCGCCGCTGCGACAGCTCCTGCGGCGGGCACGACCGCTGCTACTCCTGCCGCTGCCCCAGCCACGCCGGCGACGGCAGCAGCCCCGGCAGCCAATCGCGAGGCAGCGACGGCGGAAGCCGGACGCGTGCTCGCCAATGGCGCGGTTTCCGGGAGCGTCTCGGATGACGACAAGGCCTATCTGGCCCAACTCGTCTCGCAGCAGACCGGCATGTCGCAGGATGATGCCAAGAAGCGCGTCGACACGGTCATGACCAACATCGATGCGGCGAAGCAGAAGGCGGCCGACGCGGCGGAGACGGCGCGCAAGACCAGCGTGCTCGTCGCCTTCCTTACGGCGGCGTCGCTACTGGTGGCCGGCGCCGCGGCCTATTGGGCCGCAATGCTCGGCGGCAATCACCGCGACAATCAGACCGTCTTCGAAAACTGGGGCCGCCGGTCCTGACCGGCTGCAAGGAGAAACATCATGGGCCGTGGAATTCTATTGTGGCTGCTCGGCGTCCCGCTCTGGCTGGTGATCATCATCGTGTTGTTCATCCACCGCTGAGCGCCCCGTCGAACGGAAAGGGGCCAGCCCTCCTCCCTGGGGCTGGCCCCTTTCTTTTGCTGCGCGGGGTACGCGCTCTGCGCTCTCGCCGCCCTACTGCACCTTGCCTCGCGCCGCGACCGGAACCGTCTCGACCACGGTATCGCCCTCGATGAGGTGAACCTCGTCGAAAAGGTTCGACAC
>Ga0207639_10002279_pt1 | contig 12902 bp, 11 predicted proteins | sample KBSCornC32_FD_184299 | JGI IMG/M metagenome (GOLD analysis project Ga0207639, IMG submission 184299) | Corn rhizosphere microbial communities from Kellogg Biological Station, Michigan, USA - KBS Corn C3-2 (SPAdes) (version 2) | ecosystem: Host-associated > Plants > Roots > Rhizosphere > Soil ...
CGGAAAACGTCACGCCCTCGGCCTCAGCCTCGGCGCGCAGGACCTTCAGCGCATCGACGGGCTCGAGCCGCCAGTCCTCGTCGGTGAAGACTGCGCTGGAGATGCCGCCGAGCGGGGTCAGCTCCTCGGACGCCGGGCGGTGCGCGGCGCCGATCTGGTCCAACCGCGCGGCGACCGCTTCCACCGTATGGGCGTCGGAGGCGAAGACCGCGCCCTCGCGATTGATCTCCACCGGCGCGAACTCCGGCCAGAGGTCGCGGGCAGTTTTCAGCAACTCGAAATGGTTCGCCGACAGCGGATCGAGCGCGGCTTCGAACGCCGGCGCCAGCATGCCCGCCGCCACGCCGGACGCGTTGTCGCCCAGCGGCGCGGGATCCCACACTGTCACCCGCGCGCCGCGCCGCGCCAAAGCCAGGGCGACGCTCAATCCCGTCACGCCTGAGCCGGCGACGATGACCTGTTCCATGGCGGGCAAACCACCCGCGCGCGGGTCAAAGGTCAAGCCGAAAGCTCAGGAACTTCAGACGGATCGACGGGTTCAGAATGGCAAGACCTTCCCATCATCCAGGAGACGCGTCATGGCGACGACACAAACCGGCAAATCCAAGAGCAGCACGAAGTCCAAGACCACCTCTCGCGCCAAGAGCGGCGAGAAGGACGCGATCCAGCTGCTGAAGGCCGACCACCGCGAAGTCGAGAAGATGTTCGCGGACTTCGAAAAGACGAACGGCGCGGTGACCAAGTCAAAACTCGCCGAGCAGATCTGCCTCGCCCTGAAGGTTCATACCCAGATCGAGGAAGAAATCTTCTACCCGGCCGCTCGTGAGGCGCTGTCGGACGAGGACATGATCGACGAAGCCGTCGTCGAGCACGCCGCCGCCAAGGACCTCATCGGCGAAATCGAAATGATGGACGTCGGCGAAGACCTCTTCGACGCCAAGGTGAAGGTGCTCTCCGAACAGATCGAGCACCACGTCGAGGAGGAGGAGAAGGAGATGTTCCCGAAACTCCAGAAGACCGACATGGACATGCGCGCGCTCGGCCTTCGGATGGCGGAACGCAAGACCGAGCTGATGAGCTCGCTCGCCCGGCCGAACGGCCAGCGGGTCCAGTAGACTAGGCGGGGCGGCGCGTGGCCGAGGCTCTCGACCCCGCGCTGCCTCCTGCGCTCGACACCCTCACCAAACAGGTACTGCAGGAGGCGTGCGACCGCGGGCTGATGCTGGTGACGGCCGAAAGCTGCACCGGCGGCCTGCTGGCGTCCCTGCTCACCGACATTCCCGGCTCCTCGCACGCCTTCGACCGGGGCTTCGTCACCTACACCGACGAGGCCAAGCACGAGCTGCTAGGCGTGCCGATGGAGGTGCTGAAGGAGCACGGCGCGGTCTCGAAAGCCGCCGCCTTGGCGATGGCCGAGGGAGCGCTCGCCCGCTCCCAGGGCGCCATCGCTCTAGCCATCACCGGCTACACCGAAGGCAATCCAAAGCACGATGAGGAAGGCGGCCTGGTCCACTTCGCCGCCGCCCGCACCGGCCGCCCGACGCATCACCGCGAAGAACACTTCGGCGACATCGGCCGCGCCAAGGTGCGGCTGGCGTCGCTGGAGGTGGCGCTGCGGATGATGCTCGAGCGGCTGAACGGCGCCGACTAGGGCCGGAAGATCAGGCCTAGGCGGAAGGTGCGCGGCTGGTCGTAACTGATCGTGCCGTCGAACGCGCGGGCGGTCTGGACGCCAGCATCCGTCAGGTTCTCGGCGGCGGCGTAGAAGGTGACCTCGCGGGTCAGTGTCCAGTCGCAGCGCACGCCAACCTCAGTGAAGGGCGCGAGCTTGCGGGTGTTGCGGTCGTCGTCGAAGCGGCTGCCTTCGTAGCGGACGTCAAGGCGCGCGCTCAGCCGCTCCACCGGCCGCCAGGTCGCGGCGCCTGCCAGTGTCAGCTCCGGGGTTTGCGCCGGGCGCAGGCCATCGTTCGGCCCGCCATCCACCCGCGCGTGGGTGTAGGCCGCCGCCAGATGCACGGAGAGCGCCTCGCCGACGTGGTGGTCGGCTTCGGCTTCGAGGCCCGTCGCATCCACTGCGCCCGCGTTGCGCCTCTGAGCCAACCCCGCACCGATGGTGACGTTGGTGATCGCGTCTTCCAACCGGTTGTAGAAGCCGGTGACCTCCCAGCCCGAACCGCCACCGCCAAGCTCGGCGCCGAACAGCTTCTCCGGCTGCAGGCCTGCGTTGGCTTGGGTCGTTGTGCCGGAGACGGTGAAGGGCCGGTACAACTCGTTCAGCGTCGGCGGCCGGAAACCCGCGTAGGCCGCACCACGCAGATAGGTCTCGCCGATGTCGCGGCGGACACCCGCGCGCGCCGTCGGCACCCAGCCGGAGCGGTCGGTGGGATGCTCCTGCGACGGCGCGATGACCGTCTGGATGCGCTTGCCATCAAAGGTCGCCCAGCGGTCCAGCCGCGCCCCGCCCGTGATCAGCCACGGGCCGTTCTGGCGGTAGCCTTCCGCATAGACGCCTGCCACCGACTGCGAGCCGCCGCTGATGCGGTTTCCGGCAAGCGTCGAGCCGAAGTGCTCGCGCGTTTCGCCCCTGGCGCCGCGCGCGTCCGCGCCGACTTCCCAACCGCCGTCGAGGCCGTCCTTGCGAAGTGCGGCGTTGAAGCCTGCCCCCCAGGCCGGCGTGGCGTACTGCTCGTTGGTGGTCAGGCCCGTCGTGCGGTTACCGGTGCGGTTTTCGAGGTCGGAGTGCTTGACCCAGCCTTGCAGCCGCCAGCCCGTGCCGATGCCGGGTGAAGTGTCGGCGAGCGTGGCCGAGAGCGTTGCCCCCACCGCCCGTGAATTGCCGCCAACCTGCCCTGCCCCGCGTGCTTCCTGATAGCCCGACAGCCGCACCGCCAGGTCCTTGCCGCCGAGGTCCGGAGCCCAGCGGATCGCCGCCGACGAGGCGTTTAAGAACAGCGGCGCGTCGTAGGCCGTGCGGCCGGTCCTCACTGGAATCCAGCCGTCGCTCGTCTCGGTCGAGGCGGTGACGAAGACATCGCCCAGCGCCGCAGCCGCCGCGGCTCCCAGCAGGCCGCGCTCTCCAGCATGGAGCTCGTACTCGCCGTGAGCCGGCACATGCGTGCGTTCAGCCAGCTGGATCACGCCGGTTAGCGCGCCTGCGCCATACGGCCCCGCCCCTGCTCCGCGCACGATCCGCGCCTGCTCGATGCCGATGGGCGGCAGGCCCGACCAAATCACCCAGCCGCCGAAGGGATCGTTCTGCGGAACGCCATCGAGCGTCACGAGCGCACGACTGGCGCCCGACCCCGCGATGGAGCGCACGCTGATCCCCTGCGTGGTCGGGTTCGAAGCGTTCGACGAGGTGCGCCGGAAAAGCTGCACGCCCGGCGTCGCGACCAGCGCCTCGTCCAGCCGCGGCGCGGTGGCGATAGCCTCCTCGCCCACGGTGACAATGGCGAAGGCGCGGTCCACAGGCGAGAGCGGCAGGCGCGCGGCCTCGACGGTGACGACGGCGACGGTGGGCGGCGGGGCGGCGACGGGCATGAGCCCGCTGGTTTACTTCGCCCCCGCGGCCGCCGCCATCCTCGCCTTCTGCGCGTTGGCAAGCGACAGGATGTATTGCCGGATCTGCTCGGCCTCCTGCGGGCTCAGGAAGGCGGCGAAGGAGACCATGCCGCGGTCCTTGCGCTCGCCATCGATGACCACGCTCTTCCATGCCGTCGCGTCGTGCGTCACTGCCGAGTGGCGCAGGTCGGGGATGGAGAACTGCGACACCGCGCTCGCGCCGTGACAGACCGAGCAGTTGTTGGCGAAGGCGAGCTTGCCGGCATCGATGTCGGCGGGCGTGCCGGTCACCGGCGGCAGGTCAACGAATTCCTGCGGCACGCTGGCAGGCGGCTCTGGCAACTTCGCCTTGCCATTCAGCTTGAAGACCAGGATGCGCCGCACGCCGTTGGAGCGCGGATCGACGCCCGCGCCCGCCGTCGTCGAGAACGCCCCGCCCCAGCCGGCCTCCAGCGCCACGTACTGCTCGCCGTCGATCTCGTAGGTCATCGCGGGAGCGACGACGCCGGTCTGGGTCTTGTAGCTCCACAGCTTCTTGCCGTTGGCGGCGTCGTAAGCGGCGAACTCGCCCGTCGCATTGCCCTGGAAGACCAGCCCACCCGCCGTCGCCAGCAGGCCGCCGTTCCAGGGACCGTTGTACTGAACGCTCCAGCGCGGAGCCTGCGCGACGGGATCCCAGGCGATCAGGCGACCTTTCAGCGAGGCGCGGATCGCCTTCAGCTGCGCCTCATCGTCCGGCAGCGCCGAGATCAGGCTGTCGACGCCCAGGTTCCAGGCGCCGGAGCGGTACTTGTAGTTCGTCACCTTCCCGCCCGGCTGCATGTAGGGGAACGGCACTTCCTGCGCCGGGATGTAGACGAGGCCCGTCTGCGGGCTGAACGCCATCGGCTGCCAGTTGTGGCCGCCCAGCGGGCCGGGCGAGGCCAAGGACACGCCGCTGGTGTAGCGCGCGTTGGGCGTCTCGATGGGCCGGCCGTTGGCGTCGATGCCGGTCGCCCAGGTGGTCGGCACATAGTTGCGGGCGCTGATCAGCTTCCCGTTCGTGCGGTCGATCACATAGAAGAAGCCGTTCTTCGGCGCCTGCATCAGCACCTTGCGGACGGACCCGCCGACGTTGATGTCGGCCAGGATGATGTGCTGGGTGGCGGTATAGTCCCAGCTTTCGCCGGGCGTGGTCTGATAGTGCCAGACGTACTGGCCGGTCTCGGGCTTCAGCGCCACGATCGACGACAGGAACAGGTTGTCGCCGCCGCCCGGCGAGCGGACCTCGCGGTTCCACGGCGAGCCGTTGCCGACCCCGATGTAGAGCAGGTCGAGGTCGGGGTCATAGGCCATGGAGTCCCAGACCGTGCCGCCGCCGCCCTCCTGGAACTTCGCGCCGGGCCAGGTCGCGCGCATCTGGTCAAGCACGTTGTCGGAGGCGGCGTTGTCGCGCTGGGCCGGGCTCGGCACCGTATAGAAGCGCCAAGCCTGCTTGCCCGTGTCGGCGTCGTAGGCGGTGATGTAGCCGCGCACGCCAAGCTCGGCGCCGCCGTTGCCGATCAGCACCTTGTCCTTGATGACCAGCGGGGCGCCGGTGATGGTGTAGGGCTTGGACTGGTCGACGGTGACTACCGACCACAACCGCTTGCCGGTCTTGGCGTCTAGCGCCTCCAGCCGGCCGTCGAGCGTGCCGACGTAGACCTTGTCCTTCCACAGCGCGACGCCCCGGTTCACGGCGTCGCAGCAGGCCTTCACGTCGGTGGCGCGGGCGACCTTGGGGTCATAGGTCCACAGCAGCTTGCCGGTCTTCGCATCGAAGGCGCGGACCACCGACCAGGATGAGGTCGTGTACATTACCCCATCGGCGACGATGGGCGTCGCCTCGATGCCGCGCTCTTCCGGCAGGTCGAAGCTCCAGACGAGCCCAAGCTGGGAGACGTTGTCGCGATTGATCTTGTCGAGGGGACTGAAGCGCTGGCCGGAGTAGGTGCGGCCGTTCACCAGCCATTCGCCGGGCGTCTTGTCGGCGTTGACGATCCGGGCGCCGTCGACCGGAGCGTGATGTTGTTGATTGCAGCCGGCCAGCAGCAGAACCGCGGCGGCCAGGACGCCCAGGCGCTTGAACATGACGCTTCCTCTCTCCGATGGCCGCCTCTTCGTGCGGTTCAAACGCTAGTATGAGAGGCGTTTCGAAGATCAGGCAAGCTGTGCCGCAGGGGCAACCATCGGGCGGCGCAACGCCGCAAGCAGCGGCGTCTCCACAAACCGCCAGACGAGCCAGCCGCAGCCGACCCCGATGACGAAGGCGACCGGCGGAAACCACGCCGTATCCCAGATGCCGAGCATCAGCGCCGCGGCGCCCATCGCCAGCGTGTGGGTCAGGTAGATCGAGTAGGACGCATCGCCCAGCGTCTTGAACAGCGGGATCTCCGGCAGGCCGCCGTCGCGCTCGATGGCGGTGAGGCCCGCGACCAGCATGAGGGCCGGCATGCCCCAGAAGAGCGGGCGCCACCGGTCCCACTCGACGCCGAACAGGCTCATCGCCGAGAAGGCGCAGATGCCGCCGATGAAGAGGCCCCACCCCGCGTGCCGGCCGGGCGCGATCCCCTCCTCCATAAACCGCGCCAGCCACATGCCGCCCGCGAACTCCAGCAGCAGCGGGTTGCAGAGCATGATGTAGATCGGCGGGTAGATGAAACCGACAAGGGTCAGCCCCGCCAGCGCCAGCGTCAGCACCATGGCGCGCTTGGCGACCGGGATCAGGAGGGCGCCCGCGAACAGGACGTAGAAGACCGCCTCGTAATTCAGCGTCCAGCCCACCGGCAGGATCGGGAACGGCAGGCCCTGCGGGTTCAGGTGCTGGATGAAGGCGAGCGAGGCGAAGACGTGCCACGGCGTCGGCTGGATGTCCCGGAACCGCGCCGGGAACAGCAGCGCCGAGACCACCAGTCCGACGGTGAATATCCAGTAGATCGGTGCGATCCGGGTGGCGCGCTTCTGCAGGAAACCGAGCGGTGTGACCTCCGCGCTGGAGGTCGTGCGCCACATGATGAAACCGCTGATGACGAAGAAGACGTCGACGCCCGCCGAGCCTACATCAAAGGGAATGTGCGCCCACTGGCAGGCATGGAACGCCACCACCGACAGGGCGGCCAGGGCTCGCAGGTATTGAATGGAAAGAAGCGGCTTCACCGCCCGGACAATCGTGGGCGAGCCGCTTCAATGCAAGAAGAAGGGAATGCGGCGCGGCGGTCCGGGGAGATGCCGCCGCGCCGCAAGGCCGCGTCAGTAGCCGGCGTGAGCCGAGCCGCGAGCCGAGCCGGAGGCGTCGGCGCTGACGTGGGGTCGGGTGGTCTGAGCGGTGTTCACCGCGTCGTTGGCCGTGGACGTCGCCCGCGCCTTGGCGGAGCGCGCCCTGGCTTTCGCCTGGCCAGCGGTGTCATAGGCCGTGTCGAGCAGGCCCGAGGTGTCGGGCGCCGCATAGGCCTGGCCGCTGCCGGAGCCGTTGGCCGAAGCCTTCGCGCCGTTCTTGTTGGCCGAGGCCGAAGCCGAGCCGGAGCCCATCGCCGAACCGCCGAGCGCGCCCAGCAGATCGTTAGAGCCATTGGCGGACCCGGAGCCGTTCGCCGAGCCGGATACGCCGTCCGTATTGCCGGTCAGGCGACCCGAGCCCGTCGCGTTGGCCGCGCCGGAGACGGTGTTGGTGACCGTGCCAACCGCGTTCGTGGCCTGGCCCGTGGCGGCTTGCGCCTTGGCCTGGGCCTTGCGTTCGGCCGCACGGGCCTTGCGCACGCTGGAGCTGGTGTCGGGCAGGTCGAGACCGGGCGTCATGATCGAGCCGTGGCCGCTGCCCATGACCGAGCCCATGGCGCCGCCGGTGATTCCGCCGATGCCGCCGAGCCCGCCGGCTCCACCAAGAGCGCCGCCGAGCGAACCGCCAAGGCCGCCGGTCACACCGCCCAGCAGCTGGGCGTTGGCGCCGGTCGCAGCGCCGAGCATCCCGCAGATGGCCGCCGCGCAAAGGAAAGCTGACTTACGCATTTTCGTATCTCCCTTGTTCGAGGGGCACAGGCGTTCAGCGCCGCCTCTCACAGGGACCAACGACCCGCCTGCGACGATTCATCCCAGGCTGCGGAAATTTTTCAGTGCAGGGCTTTCGGCGAGACGCGCACGTCCTCGCCGACGAGGCCGCGGCCGTAGGTGTTGTCAGCGCCTCTCGGCCCGAGATCCTTGGCCTGACGGCCGAGCGCCGAGACAGCCGCCTGCGCGGCGGCGGGGCTGCGGCCATCCATAAGGCCAGCCAGCTTGCCCGCGACGATGGGCGCGGCGAAGGAGGTGCCTCTGACGGCGCCGTAACGGGCGCCTGGCGAAGCGGCCGCCATGTCCGACCCCGGCGCGGCGAAGTCGATGTGTTTGGCCTTGCCGGCTTCCATCAGCACCCGGCCCTTCGCATCCACGCCGGTGACCGAAACCACCTGCGGATAGGACGCGGGATAAAGCGGAGGCGCGGCAGGACCATCGTTCCCCACCGCCGCGACGATCAGCGTCCCCTGTGCCGACAGCGCTTTCACCACTGCTTCCAGCGAAGCGTTCGGCGGGCCGACAAGGCTGACGTTGACTACTGGCACCCGCTCCTGCGCCATCCAGGCGAGGCCCCGCACGACCGAGGCCGCCGAGCCGCCGGTCGGGCCGGTCCCATAGACGTCGGCGATGAACAACGAGGCTCCGGGCGCCGCGCCATGAAACGCCCCTGCCCTGCCCGCAATCAGCGAGGCCGTAGCGGTGCCGTGAGCGGCGGGCTTGATTCCGCCCGGCGCGAACCCGCGCTGTTGGATGTGAAGGCCCGCCAACGCGGGGTGCTTCAGGTCGGCTCCGGTGTCGACAAGGCCGACACGCACCTTGGAACTCGCGCTTGAATCCCCGGCCGACAAAGCGGCCGACGGCGCGGCGGCGCCCGCTTCCGTATAGATGTGATCGTAGTCGTACTGACCGGACGGATCGGCCTTGCGCAGGCGCTTCACCGCCGTCCGCGCATTCATGCCCGGCGGCGTGGTCAGGGTGACGAGCGTCACGTCGAGCCCGTCCAGCGTCTCCTGACGCGCGATCTCGAAGCCCAGCTTGCGGGCGATATCCAGCGACTGCGGGGTCGGCGAGACGGCCAGCACCTCTCCCCGAACCACGGCATCCCCGTGCTCGTCGACATCGATCTCGCGCGGGTGGTCGCGGATGAGCCGTTGCACCTGCAGGCGGCGGAGGTCGGCGAGGTTGGTAATGGCGCTGAGGTCGGGCGTGTCTATTGGCAGCGTGCGCTGCACGTCTCCGATCACCCCGCCGACGTTCGGCAGCGGCAACCTAGGCAACAGCTGCGCGGCCGCGGGCGCGGCAAGCGCCGCCAACGCCAGGGGCGCCAGGACGATCAGAGCTTTGCGGCGGTGGCTCATGGTGAAGCTATAGCCTAGACATTGGCCTGAATTGAGGACTTGAGGATGAAACGCGCCACCCCGGTCGTTTCATCCATCGACAGAGGCATTGGTCCCGGTGGCTTTCGAGCAGGAGATCGTCGCTCTGCTTCCGCGCCTGCGCCGTCTGGCGCGGGTGCTGACGCGCGATGCGACGGCCGCCGACGACCTGGTGCAGATCGCCGTGGAGCGCGCGCTGACCCGCCGCGACCAATGGCGGGAAGGCACGCGCCTCGACAGTTGGATGATGCGTATCATGAAGAACGCCTGGATCGACGAGACGAGAAGCCGGGCCCGCTGGGGCAAGGTGCTGCACGACGAGGACGCCGGCGTGAACGTCTCCGACGTCACGAGCGATCCGGCCGAGAGCATGGCCATCGCGCAGGCCATGGCGAAACTGCCCGACGAGCAGCGGATCGCCGTGGCGCTGGTGCTGATCGACGGCCTTTCCTACGCCGACGCGGCCGAGGTGCTGGAGATCCCGCCTGGAACGCTGAACAGCCGTCTGGTGCGTGGCCGGATGGCGCTGATGGAGATGCTGGAACAATGAGCATCACCGACGAAACCCTGATCGCCTATGTCGACGGAGAGCTTTCCGAAAGCGACCGCCTGAAGGTCGAGTCCGCCGTGGCCGCCGACCCGGCTCTGCAGGAGCGGCTGGAAAAACACCGCCGCTTCCGCGCCCGCATGGGCGGCGCGTTTGCGGGCGTGCTGGAAGAGCCCGTGCCCGAGCGACTGCTGGCCGCTGCGAAGCCTTCGAACGTGGTCGCCTTCCCCGCCCGCCGCCGGGCGGTCCCGACGTGGGCCGCCATCGCCGCGACGCTGGTGGTCGGCGTCATCGCGGGCCTCTCGGTCCCGCGCGGCCCGCAGCCCACGATCGGCTCGGACCTGAGGGCGCATGGGGCGCTGGCGGTGGCGCTGGACAAACAGCTCGCCTCAGCCCCGGCGCAAGGCGCGGCGGTCCGTGTCGGCCTGACCTTCAAGAGCGCCAATGGCTACTGCCGCACCTTTACCGAGCGCTCCGTCGCGGGCCTCGCCTGCCGCGAAGGCTCGGACTGGAAGGTGCGGATGGCGGTTGCCCAGGCGGCCGGCCCCTCCGGCGACTACCGCACCGCCGCCTCCGAAACCCCGCCGCAGGTGCTCGAGGCCGCCCAGGCCCTGATGGTCGGCGAACCGCTGGACGCCAAGGCCGAAGCCGAAGCCCGCGCCAAAGGCTGGCGCTAGGCCGCGAACTTGCGGCCCTCATCGGCCACTCGCTTCAGGTACGGCGACACCTGCGCGCCCATCTCTTCCAGCCGCGCGACAATCTTCGCCGGGCCTACCTGATCGGCCCAGTACATCGGACCGCCTCGCGCCACTGGCCAGCCGTAACCGTTGACCCAGATGACATCGATGTCGCCGGCGCGGATGGCTATGCCTTCGTCGAGGATTTTCGCCCCTTCGTTCACCATCGGATAGAGGCAGCGTTCGAGGATTTCGTCCTGACCGATCTGCCGCGGCGTTCCGCCCTTCTTCGCAACGAAATCCTTCACGACACCCTCGACGACCGGTGACGGCACGGCCCGGCGTTCCCCGTCGTAGTCGTAGTATCCCGCGCCGGTCTTCTGCCCGCGCCGATCCATCTCGCAGAGGATGTCGCGCAACGTCTCGCCCCTGGACGTTTCTTTCGACCAGCCGATGTCGAGCCCCGCAAGATCGCTCATCGCAAACGGGCCCATCGGAAATCCGAACGCCGTCAGCGCGCGGTCCACGTCCCAAGGCATGGCGCCATCCAGCAACAGCGCCTGCGCCGCCTGCTGGCGCGGGAAGAGGATGCGGTTGCCGACAAAGCCCGGGCAAACGCCGACGACCGCGGCGATCTTGCCGATGCGCTTGGCGACCGCCAGCGACGTGGCCACGACCTCTTTCGAAGTCTTCGCGGCGCGCACGATCTCCAGCAACTTCATCACATTGGCCGGCGAGAAGAAGTGCAGGCCGATCACCGCTTCCGGCCGCTTCGTGGCGGTGGCGATCTCGTTGATGTCGAGCGCCGAGGTATTGGTCGCCAGGATCGCGCCCGGTTTCGCGATGGCGTCGAGCCTGGCGAAGATGTCCTTCTTCACCTGCATGTTCTCGAACACCGCCTCGATTATGAGATCGCAGCCGGCGAGGTCGTTCAGGTCGAGCGAAGGCGTCAGGCGCGCCATCCGCGCCTCGACTTCCTCCATCGTGAACCGCCCGCGCGCCGCGGAGCGCTCGTAGTTCTTGCGGATCGTCGCCAGACCGCGATCCAGCGCCGCCTGCGCCGTCTCGACGATCGCCACCGGCACACCGGCGTTCAGGAAGTTCATCGAGATGCCGCCGCCCATGGTGCCGGCGCCGATCACGCCGACTCTCTCGACCGGCAGGATGGCGACCTCCGGTCCGATGTCCGGCACGCTCCAGCATTCCTGTTGCGCGCGTTCGAGATAGGCCTTCGCGGCGGCGGCTTCGTCGGGGGAGACGCTCAGCAAGTCGGTCATCTGGGTATTCCGGTGCTGGGGGACGTCGAACCTACCTGCACGCGCGGCGTTCAGGCCAGCGATGTCGGATGAAATCCTTGATGCGGTGGTTATCGGCGCCGGGCCTGCCGGGCTGACCGCGGCCATCTACCTGGGCCGGTTCAGACGACGGTTCGTCGTGATCGACGGCGGCGACCCCCGCGCTGGCTGGATTCCGATCAGCCACAACCATCCGGGCTTTCCCGACGGTATTCCGGGCGTCGAGTTGCTGGCCCTTCTACGCCAGCAAGCCGAGCGTTACGGCGCGAAGATCGTCCCCGATCGCGTGGAGCGGCTGGAGCAGACCTCCGATGGATTCCTGGTCCACCTCCACAACGCGCGGCTTAAGGCCCGCAAAATCCTGCTGGCCACGGGCGTAAAGGATAACGAGCCGAAGCTCGGGGATGTCTTCGACGCGGTGCAGCGGCGGCTGATCCGCATCTGCCCGATCTGCGACGGCTATGAGTGTATCGGCCAAAGCATCGGCGTCATCGGCTCCAGCGCGAAGGGCGCGCGCGAGGCGATCTTCATGCGCACCTATTCCGACCGCGTCTCGCTGATCCACGTCGGCGAACCGGACATCCTGGGCGACGCCGACCGCCGAATGCTCGCCGAAGCCGGCATCGATGTTGTCGAGACCAACATCAACGCTGTGCACATCGAAGACGACCGCATCGCCGCCTTCGACTTCGAGGACGGCGTCATCCGGCAGTTCGACGTCATCTACTCTGCACTCGGCACGACGCCGAGGGGCCTGCTGGCCGAAGAACTGGGCGCGCAGACCGATGAAGCCGGCGCCCTGGTCGTCAACAGTCATCAGATGACGTCGGTCGAGGGGCTGTACGCCGCGGGCGACTTGGTGAGGGGCCTGAACCAGATGACGGTGGCCGAAGCAGAAGCTGCCGTGGCCGCCACGGGCATCCACAACGCGCTGCGCAAACAGGGTCTATGAGCCCGAACCATCGAGGCGCCTGACCAGTCGCCCGAGGTCCCAGAGCTCGGCGACCGGCTCCGGACGCGGCGCCTGAAGCATGGCGAGCGCCTGTTCGTCGCTCTCGCAACGAAGCGTCTCGCGCCGCACCACGCGGCCGTTCCCGTCCAGGTAATAGACTCGATAGTCGCGCAAGCAGCCGCTCCCCACCCACGCCGGTGATAGCGTGTTGCGCGGGCGAGCTTGGTCGGCCTCCCGACAAATCGCACGACGACGCGAAAGAGACCTCTTTTCAACGGCCAAGCTCGGAACGCGAGCGCGGCGGCGGCGTTCAATCCGCGCCCACTCCCCCAAAGAGAAGGCCTTCTGAAAGTCCGGCCCGGGGTCCCGACACGCCCCCCCGACATCGATGCCCCGGGCCGGCGCTTTCCCTCCTCCAAACATCCCCAA
>Ga0207639_10002288_pt1 | contig 12867 bp, 7 predicted proteins | sample KBSCornC32_FD_184299 | JGI IMG/M metagenome (GOLD analysis project Ga0207639, IMG submission 184299) | Corn rhizosphere microbial communities from Kellogg Biological Station, Michigan, USA - KBS Corn C3-2 (SPAdes) (version 2) | ecosystem: Host-associated > Plants > Roots > Rhizosphere > Soil ...
TTATGCCCCAGGCATAATCGGCTTTCGGATATTCGGGATACAAGCTCGGCGGCTTCGGACCGAAGCGGTCATGCGCGGTGGCGAACTTCGGGTCGGCCTTGAATTCGTCCAGTGTGCCGACACGCAGTGGATCGCGGCCTTCCATCGCGAAGTGGTGTTGCGTCTGCGCAATGTCGTAGCGTTCGCCGGTCGGCACGAGTTCGAGATCGGTGGCGGTCCACGGCGAATCCTTCGAACGCAATGCATACGCGTCGAAGCCCTGTCCTTCGGCGATACGCCCCGCCTGTCTGCGTCCGTAACCGAAATGGATCGTGACGCTGCGCTCGGCCTGGCCCGGCATGATCCATACCGGCCCGCGCACCGAATGTCCGCCGCTGCGCAGTTCCACGCCGTCGAAGTTGCGCAGGCCCTTTTGTTTCGCAAGCGCGGGCGACACCAGCACCACGTTGTCCCAGGTCAGTTGCGTCAGCGGCTTGGGCAGCTCCTGCAACCAGCCGCTGTTCGACCATTCGCCGTAGCCGATGGTGGGGTCGGGGCGGAACAGCAACTCCAGAGCGCTGCCATTTGTTTGTTCGTCATTCCGGACGCCGCGCAGCGGCGATCCGGACTGCGTTTGCAGGACTGCAAACGCGAACGCCGAAGGCGGCCCGGAGGGCGAGCGCCAGGGATGGCGCGAGTAGCCCGGTGACTTTGCTGTTGGCGGAAAGACACTGGATCCCCGCTTTCGCGGGGATGACGACAAATTGATTGGTGCAATCTCGTTGCTGGTTGCGCTGGCTTTGAATATTGATGCGCTTTCGACGACACCCGCTTGCAACGCCTCGTCCCACGCCTTGTCGTCCGCAAGTCGCGATTTCCATTGCCGCCGCACCAGCGTGTGGCCGTCGACTGGAGCGCCCAGCAGCAAGGCCATTGCTTCGATCGCCGAATGGCCGTCGTAAAGCGGTGCGATCAGTGGCTGCGCGATGCTGGCGGTGCCGTCGAACGCAAGCGCGTCGCCCCAGGTTTCCAGTTCGTGCGCCTGCGGCGCGTGCCATGCGACAAGCGTGCCCGTCTCGTCGCGATACAAGCCAAGATGCAACGTATGCGGCACTCGCCGCAACGCGGCAGTGAAACCGAGGTCGGCTGGCGCGTCGTACACGGGATTCACGCCAAGCATCATCAGCGTGTCGACCTTGTCCGTGCGCATGTCGTTCGCGAGTACGGCGAGCGAAGCCTCGCCGCGCGCAGGCGTTGCAATCGCCGACGGCGCGTAGCCCACTGTACGGCCAATATTGCCGAGTGCTTCGTTCATCGCACGCGCGAGCGCATGCACCGATTCGGGTTGCGTGTCGCCGGCGACCACGAGCGAAGCGCCTCGGTGCGCCGCTAGATCCTGCGCGATGGCATTGATCCAGCGCGCGTGGGCCGGGTTTGCATCCGCGGCTCCTCTGCCGCTTCCGAGACGCGCTGCAAGCTGCAGGGCGAACACTCCGACATCGCGCGACGCCAGCGGCAGATGGTGATCGGCCATGCTGCCCGTGACGCTGGGCGTCGGTTCGATCACGTACAGCCGCGACATCGCATCGCCGCTTTCGGGATTGCGTGCCGCGATGAAATCGCGCGCATACCGTACGCCGGCCGCGGGGTCGGACAGGAAATCGGCATCCAGCGATACGATTACCTTGGCCCGATCGAAGTGGCAGTGAGCAATCTCGGGTCGGGCCGCCACGCCGGAAGGATCATCGACATGCCAGCGCGCATTCGGGAATTGTTTTTCGAACGCGGCCAGCTGCGCGATCAGCGTGGGCGACGTGGTCGGCGCGACCAACAGGCGCAGGCCTTCGCCGCCACTGGCATTGAAGTGTGCGATGCGCTCCGTCAGCGCCTCGGTGAAATCATTCCACGTCGCCACCGAATTTCCATGCATCACTGATTGCGAGCGATCGGGATCCCACAGTTGCAGGATCGCGGCCTGCGCGAAGATGTCGGTGCTGCCGAGGCTGGCGGGATGCTGCGGATTGCCCTCGACCTTGGTGGGCCGGCCCTGGTTGTCGCGCACCAGCACGCCATGCGCGTAACCGTTGCGTGTCAGCGTGGTCGCAAAATAGCGCGGCAATCCATCGACCTGTCCGATCGGCTTGTGGACGTACGGCACGATTTGTGTACGCGGCGGATGGCTGCATCCGGCGAGTCCGGCCAGCGCCAATGACGCCCCGAGCAATTTCAGGAAATCGCGTCGGTCCAGCGAGGCCGCCTCCGCAAGCCGCGGGTGTTCCGTACGAAGCCACGCGCGAAAGCCCTCCGAATCCGCGAGTTCTTCCAGTGAGCGCCAGAAGCGTGGCCCGCGCTGGCCCGCGAGCTTCGCGCGAATCGCGGCGGGATCGACGCGTTCATCGAAATCGGTGGTCGACGTCATCGGTGGCATGTCGAACAATCCGTGAGCCGGCGTTTGTCGATGTGGTACTTGCGCATCAGGACCGCGCCCAGCGCCAACTGGTCCTTCGCGTGCCAGTGCAGGTTGAACACCTCGTCGCGCGGACGCAGGTGTTTCTCGGGGTCGCGATGGCAGGCGAGGCACCATTGCATCGTCAGGTGTTGCTGCTTCGCCATCAGCGGCATCTCGTCGACCGGGCCGTGGCAACTCGCGCAGCCGAGGCCCTTGGCGATGTGGATGCCGTGATTGAAGTAGACGAAGTCGGGCAGCTTGTAGACGCGTTGCCAGTGCAGAGGCACGCCGCTTTCGAATGCGGTCAGCAGCGGCGCCAGCACTTTCTGATGCGTATACAACTGCGAATGACAGGTCATGCAGGTCGACAGCGGCGGGATCCCCGCGAACGCGGATTGTTCGACCGATTGATGGCAATAGCGGCAGTCGATGCCGTCGTCACCCACATGGTGCTTGTGGCTGAAGGGCACGGGTTGTTCGATCGGGTCATGCACGCCCACCGGATTGGCCATCGCCCAGCGCCACAGGAAAGCCCATGACACGAAGCTGATCGCCACCGCGATGAGGCAAAGTTGCACCCAGAACGCGAACCGCTTTGGAAATAGCTGCGCCACGCCGCTCCCGTTTCGTTCGCGAAGCCAAGCGCCGAATGCAGGACTCCATCGGCGTGCCGGTGTCGGTTTGCGCGCACGCGATCGCCGGGCGTGTGCGACGCATCAAGTCTGCGACTCGAAACGTGCAGATGCCGTGAGAGCACGCACGCAGCTTCTCCGATTGTGGAACTGGTTGTGACGCATGGTTGACGTGTCCTTCACCGGAACAGACCCACAATCGCCGGGTCTTCGTGGATGAAAAGCGAGCGCATGGACAAGCGCGGTCACACGGATGGTGAAATTCGCGCGGCGCAGGACTGTGCGTCCCCGTCGCGCCGTTCTTTCCTTGTCGGCGGCGCCGTGGTGGTGTCCAGCAGTTTTTTGCTCGCCGGCTGCGGCGGCAGCGAATCGATGCGCGCACCGGTGGCGCCGCGCTTCTTCGAAAACGACGAACGCAACTTCGTGCGTGCCGCGATAGACCGGTTGATCCCGAAGGACGCGCTTGGCGCGGGCGCGGTCGAGGCGGGCGTGGACGACTTCATCGATGCGCAACTGGCTGGGCCGTTCGGGCAGGCGGCCGGGATCTACATGCGTGGACCTTTCCGGCTCGGCGCGACCGAGCAGGGTTATCAATTGCCTTTCACGCCCGCGCAGGTTTACCGGCTCGCGATCCAGCGGGTGAACGAGTATTGCCGGAAACAATTCGGAAACGCCTTCGCGCAACTGAAGCCCGACCAGCAAGACACGATCCTGCACGCGCTCGAGGACGGCAAGATCGACCTGGGCGAGATTCCATCGGCCAACTTCTTCAATCTTCTTTGGGGAAATACCAAGGAAGGTTTTCTCGCCGATCCCGTCTATGGCGGCAATCGCGACTTCGCCGGCTGGAAGCTGATCGGCTATCCGGGGCCGCGCTACAACTACACCGATGACATCGAGCGCTACGGCAAGCCGTACGATGCGCCGTTCGTGAGCCTCGGCGGCGCCAGCCCGGTGATGTGCCGCTTGAGCGATTCGCCGACTGGCCGCTTCCATGGACCGGGCTGCGAATACGCGCAATTGCCGGCCAAGGTGCATTACGACGCACTGTCGAACAAGGACGGCAGCAGGAAATGGCCCGCGGGGAATCTCTAGATGGCGAAGAAATTGCCGGAGGTGGACGTGGTGCTGGTCGGCTTTGGCTGGACGGCATCGGTCATTGCGCAGGAACTTACGGAGGCCGGCGCCAACGTGCTGGCACTGGAGCGCGGAAGCTGGCGCGACACGGTGCCGGATTTTTCCGTCACGCACATCCAGGACGAATTGCGTTACGCGGTGCGCAAGGAAATCTTCGAACAGACGCGCCGCCAGACCCTGACATTCCGCGACAAGCCGGATCAAACCGCGTTGCCGATGCGCGAACTCGGGTCATTCCTGCCGGCCTCGGGCGTGGGCGGCGCAGGCGTGCACTGGAATGGCCAGAACTGGCGATTCCTGCCGACCGATTTCCTGCTGCGCACCCACAACGAGCAACGCTACGGCAAGAAGGCGATCCCGGATGACATGACGATCCAGGATTGGGGCATCAGCTACGAACAACTGGAACCGTATTACGACAAGTGGGAATACCTGTGCGGAATTTCGGGCAAGGCCGGCAATATCGGCGGCAAGATCCAGCCCGGCGGCAATCCCTTCGAAGGCGCGCGCCGCCGCGAATATCCGCTGCCGCCGTTGAAGCGCAGCGCGGCCACGGTGTTGTTCGACAAGGCGGCGCGCGAGGTCGGCCTGCATCCGTTTCCAGCGCCCGCGGCCAATACGTCCAAGCCTTACCTCAATCCACTGGGCGTGCAGATGGGCCAGTGCACGTATTGCGGTTATTGCGAATGGTTCGGCTGCGCGAATTATTCCAAGGCCAGTCCGCAGAGCACGATCCTGCCGGTGCTGCTGAAGAAGGACAATTTCAGTTTCCGCACGCATTCGAGCGTGGTGCGCATCCTCACCGACTCGAATGGCAAGCGTGCAACCGGCGTGGTGTACGTCGACCAGAACGGCAGGGAATACATCCAGCCGGCGCAGATGGTGGTGCTGTGTGCATTCGCGCACCACAACGTGCACCTGTTGCTGGTGTCGAAGATCGGTGTGCCGTATGACCCGCAAACAGGCACCGGTGTGGTGGGGCGCAATTACGCCTATCAGGTGTCGAGTTCGGTCAACGTCACCTGCAAGGAGCGGCTGAATCCGTTCATGGGTGCCGGCGCGCTGGGCCAGGTCGCCGATGATTTCAACGGCGACAACTTCGATCACACCGGCAAGGGGTTCCTCGGCGGCGGCTACATCGCGTTGTGGAACACCGGCGGCCGGCCGATCCTGCAGGAATACCTGCCCAAGGGCACGCCGAAATGGGGCGCGGGCTGGAAGAAGGCGCTGCACGAGGACTACCTCTATTCCACGCACATGCAGTGCCACGGCGGGGTGATGAGTTATCGCGACAATTACCTCGACCTCGATCCGACCTACAAGGATGCGTACGGCAATCCGCTGCTCAGGCTGACATTCGATTTCCACCACAACGAAAACGCGATGTCGAAGTTCCTCACCGACCGCGCCACCGAGATCGCGAAAGCCATTCCGAACCGCGGCATCAATTCAAAGCCGCGCAAGGGCGATTATTCGATCGTGCCTTACCAGACCACGCACAACACCGGCGGTGCCGCGATGGGTACCGACCCGCGCACCAGTTTCGTCAATCCCTTCCTGCAATCGTGGGATGTACCGAACCTCTGGGTCATGGGTTCGACGGTGTTTCCGCAGAACGCGGGCTACAACCCGACCGGCACCGTGGGCGCGCTGGCGTTCTGGGCGGCCGACGCGATGAAGCGCTACATCAAGAACCCGCAGCCACTGGTGCAGACGTGAACGCGAAGCTGCTCATCGCGGGCGCGTTGGCGCTGGCATCGGCCGGCGTCGCGGTGGCGGCGGTGCAGGTGTATGCGCCCACGCGCGCGCGCCAGCCATGGGCCACCGTCCAGCAAGGCAAATACCTGGCCCGCGCCGGCGATTGCGAATCCTGCCACACCGCGGAAGGCGGCAAACCATACGCTGGCGGACGTCCGGTGCCGACGCCGTTCGGCATCGTGTATTCGGTCAACATCACCCCCGATCCCGACACCGGCATCGGCGCGTGGAGCGAAGAAGATTTCTACCGCGCGATGCACGATGGCATCGACCAGCAAGGCAAGCGCCTGTATCCGGCGTTTCCCTATCCCTGGTACACGCACATGACGCACGGCGACGTGGACGCCATCAAGGCGTACCTCGATACCGTGAAACCGGTGCGGCAGGTCGATCGCAAACCGAAACTCGGCTGGCCTTTCAGCATGCGCAGCATGCTGGCGGTGTGGGACAAGCTGTATCTCGATGCGAAGCGGTTCCAGCCCGATCCCGCGCGCTCGGCGCAATGGAACCGCGGCAAGTATCTTGTCGATGGCGCCGGCCATTGCGGCGCCTGCCACAGCGCCAAGAACATGCTGGGCCACGCCGACACCAGCCATCCGATGCAGGGCGGCATGGCCGAGCACGTATTCGCGCCCAACCTCGGCGCGGGCGAACGCGATGGCCTGAGCGGCTGGACGCGCGACGACATCGTCCAGTATCTCGCCACGGGATCGAACCGCTACGCGACCGCCGCGGGCCCGATGGCGGAAGTTGTACAGGCGTCCACGCAATACCTGAAGCAGCGCGACCTCGCAGCGATGGCGACGTATCTGAAATCGCTGGAAGGTCCGAAACCGGAAACACCAGACACGCCGAACAAGGACACCCTGCGCGCGGGCGCAGCGCTATACGTCGACGATTGCGCGGGCTGCCACATGAACAATGGCGCGGGCATCGCCAATGCCTTTCCGCCGCTGCGCGCGAGTTCCGCGGTGCAAGCGGCCAAGCCCGATCTGCTGATCGCGGTGATCCTGCAGGGCGCGCGCTCGCCCGCGACCAGTGCCAAGCCGACCGGGCTGATGATGCCGGCGTTCGACAACAAGCTGGATGACGCCGAAGTCGCCACGCTGACGACTTACATACGCAACGCGTGGGGCAATCGCGGCGGCGACGTTTCGAAAGGAGATGTCGCGAAGCTGCGCAACACGCTCGCGAGTGCGCCGAGATAGCGATGTCGAGAGAAATGAATCTCGTCGTTCCGGGGCGCCGCGCGTCAGCGCAGCGGAACCCGGAACCCAGCGTCTTTGCTTTGAAGGCGCTGGATTTCCGCATTCGCGGGAATGACGGCAAAGAGGACTGCCGCTCTGCCGTGATGGCCGAGAATCAGGGATAGTTGCAAATTGCTGCAACGCTCATGGAGGAGCTGCGCAATGAAATCCAAACTGGTTTGCGTGGGATTGCTGGCGTGCTGCACGCCTGCGTTGGCTGCGCAGGCGCCGAACCTGTTCGGCGTGCCCACGGAATACGGATTGCCGTCGGGCTTCAAGTTCGGCGCGGAGGGCGTGTATCAATACGACTTCAACGATTTCTCCAACGATGCCATCGATCCCACGAACGGCTCGCCGTTGTTCGATGACGCGCACGCGTGGGATCGCAAGGAACTGGATCTTTACGCCAAGTGGTCGAACGGCTTCGAGATCGACGCCGGCTATGACTGGAATCGCAGCTGGACCGACAACTACATCGAGTACAGCTCGAAGAAGTTCGGCGATTTCCGCGTCGGGCAGATGCGCGCGCAGGTCGGCTGGGAGCCGATGGAAGGCGCGCAGACCTGGACATTCCTGACGCCGGGCCTGCCTGACAAGGCGATTTTCGAGGACCGCCGCGTCGGCGCCGACTGGAGCTACGGCGGGCTCCGGCACTGGCTGTTCCAGGTGCAGTATTTCTGGGGCTCCAATCTCGACGGCAAGTTTCCCGGACACACCACTTCCGCACGCGTGGTATTCAACCCGGTCAAGTCGAAAAAGGAAGTCGTGCACATCGGCGTCGCGGTGTCGCGCGAGCACCCGAGCGATCACATGGCGCATTTCCATGCGACGCCCGAGGCCAGCCTGACCAAGACGTACCTTGTCGACACGCAGCCGCTGCCGTTCACGAACGCGATCGATCGCGGTGGGCTCGAGCTCGGTTTCATGGGCGGGCCGTTCTATGCGCAGGGCGAATACCTCGCACTGGCCGCGCATCGCGACAATGGCCTGCCGGAATTCCGTGGGCACGGTTTTTACGTGCTGGGCGCCTGGATGCTCACCGGCGACACGCCGCGTACCTACAAGGACGGCGAATTCGATCTGCCCAAGCCCACGCACAAGTATGGCGCGCTTGAACTCGCGGCGCGCTACAGCGAACTCGATTTGAGCGACGGAATCGTGCAGGGCGGCCGCGAACACGACTGGACCATCGGCCTCAACTGGTACTTCAAGAACCTGAAAGTGATGGGCGACTACGTGTGGGCGCATGCCAACCACAGCCCGGTCAATTTCTACGTGGCCTCCATTGACCCGCGCATATTCGAAGTACGCGCGCAGATCAGTTTCGGCCCGTGAAGGAGCACGCCATGAATGCGCGACAGTCGGATGCAATGACCACGCGGCGCCATTGGGGACCGATCTCCATCGGCGTCGTGTTGATGATCGTCGGCCTCTTTTTCGTGATCGGCGGCATGTACCTGCTGACCCTTGGCGGCACGCCGTACTACCTGTTGGCCGGCATCGGGCTGGCGCTGACCGGACTTGGCCTGATCTTCATGCGCGGCTGGTCGCTGTGGCTGTACTTCGCCGTGCTGCTGGGCACGCTGATCTGGGCGGTGCTGGAAGTCGGGTTCGAGCGTTTCGCGCTGGCGCCGCGGTTGTGGCTGCCGATCGCGGTCGGCATTTATCTGCTCATGCCGTGGGTGTCGTACCGATTGAACGAACATTGGGGCGCGTGGGCGCTCGGCGCGGTGGTGGTCGCGGCGGCGGTGGTGTGCACGGTGCCGTGGTTCATTCCGCGCGGCATCCATGGCACCGTGGTGGCGCGCAATTTTCCGGCCGCGCCGACGCCGCTGGTGGGCAAGGGCGACTGGATCTACTACGGACGCACCGCGCGCGGCGACCGGTTCTCTCCGCTGACGCAGATCGATACGAAGGATGTCGCCGACCTGAAACTCGCGTGGCAGGCGCACACCGGCGACATGCCCAAGCCAGGCGAGAACAAGGGCGGTGGCGGCAGCGGCAAGGAATTCAATTTCGAGGACACCCCGATCGCGGTGGGCGGCACGTTGTACCTGTGCACCGGACACCACTGGGTCGAGGCGTTCGATGGCGCCACCGGCAAGATGAAATGGAAGTTCGATCCGCATGACAACGAGAAGGCGGACGAATACCACTCATGCCGTGGCGTGGCGTATTACGCGGCGCCAGCGGGAACTGCGACGCCGTGCCCGCGCCGGATCATCGCGCCGACCGGCGACGCGCGCATGTTCGCGCTGAACGCCGACACCGGACAGCTGTGTCCCGATTTCGGCAACGGCGGCTACATATCGCTGACGCAGTACCTCGGCAACGTGCCGCCGGGTTTCGAGTTCATCACCTCGCAACCACTGGTGATCGGTAATCGTTTGATCACCGGCGGATGGATCCGCGACAACATGGCCGAGAACGAACCCTCGGGTGCGGTGCGCGCGTTCGATCCGGTCAGCGGCAAGCTGATCTGGGCGTGGGATCTCGGCCGGCCAGCCGGGCATCAGGTGGTGCATGCATCGGATCTTGCCGGCGGCGGCCAACTCACGCGCGGCACTCCCAATGCGTGGGGCACCTACACCGCCGATCCGCAGCTTGGTTTCGTGTACCTGCCGCTGGGCAATGCGACGCCGGATTACTACGGCGGCCATCGGCGTCCGTTCGACGACGAGTATTCAAGTTCGGTGGTTGCGCTCGACTACGAGACCGGGGCGCCACGCTGGCATTTCCAGACCACCCATCACGACCTGTGGGATTTCGACGTGCCGATCGGCCCGTCGCTGGTGAACGTGCCGGGACCGAACGGTTCGACGATTCCTGCGCTGGTGCAGACCACCAAGCGCGGTCAGCTCTTCATGTTGAATCGCGAAACCGGTCAGCCGATTGCGAAGGTGGTCGAGGAGAAGGTGCCGCAGGACGTGTTGCCGGGTGATCGCATATCGCCGACGCAGCCGTACTCGGTCGGGATGCCCTCACTGACCCCGGCCGTGCTGACGGAGTCGCAATTGTGGGGCGGCACGCCGATCGACCAGATGATGTGCCACATCCAGTTCAAGCAGGCGCATTACGAAGGCCATTTCACGCCGCCGCAGGCGACGAAGACGCTGGTGTATCCGGCGTACGACGGCGTGATCGATTGGATGGGCGCATCGATCGACCCACGCAATTTGTTGCTGGTTGCGAACACCAATGACATTCCCTTCATGGTGACGCTGATCCCGCGTGAGAAGGCCGAGCAGAATGGCTGGGTGAAACCGTGGACCGATCGCAGCAAGGCGCCGCCGAAAACCAAGGGCGGTCTCGCGACGATGTATGGCACGCCGTACGTCGGCAAGGTCGAACCATGGATGGATCCATGGTGGGTGCCGTGCAATCCGCCGCCTTGGGGACAACTGGTCGCGATCGACCTCGTCACGCACAAGATCGTGTGGGAACGCCCGCTCGGCACCACCCGTGACAACGGCCCATGGCATATCCCGTTCAACTTTCCGATGCAGGCGGGCGTGTTCAACATCGGCGGCAACATGATCACCGCGGGCGGGCTGATCTTCATCGGTGCGACGTCCGACAACTTCATCCGCGCCTTCGACGAACGCACCGGCGAGCTGTTGTGGCAGGCGCGCCTGCCGGCCGGCGGGCAGGCGACGCCGATGACGTATCTCGCCGATGGCAGGCAGTTCGTCGCGATCGCCGCGGGCGGTCACGGCGGCCTCGGTACCAAGCCGGGTGACGATTTGATGGTGTATGCGCTGCCGCAAAGCGCGGCGGCGGGACGGCACTAAGAAGGATAGATCATCTTTACCTCGTCATTCCGGACGCCGCACAGCGGCGGTCCGGAACCCAGTGACTTTCTTGCGATGACGCACAAGTCGCTGGGTCCCGGATATCGCTTCGCGACTGCGTTTGCAGGATTGCAAACGCGAGCGCCCCCGGATCAGGTCCGGGGCAGGCTGCGGCGGCGCGCAGCGCGAGCGCCATGGATGGCGCGAGTATTCCGGGATGACGAGCAATTGGAGATGCATTTGCGACGGAGAGCGTCATGTTCGCGATTATCACGGGTTACTTCCTCGCCATCTTCGGCGCGCTGCTGCTCGCCGGTGGTATCTGGCTGGCACTGTTGGGCGGCACGCTGGCATACGTCGGGCTTGGCGCGGGCTGGTTGATCAGCGGCGTGCTGCTGATCCTGCGCCGCCGCGCCGCGCTGGGCGTGTATGCGCTGCTGCTGATACTCACGCTGATCTGGGCGCTGTTCGAAGTTGGCCTCGATCGTTGGGCGTTGCTGCCGCGCTATGCGCTGTTCAGCCTGTTCGGTTTGTGGCTGTTGATGCCATGGATCGACAGGGCACTGCATCCGGCGCCGGAATCGTTGCGTGCGCACGGCTGGTTCGGCGCGCGCGGCGCGCTGGCGGTGACCGTGTGCCTCGCGCTGGTGCTGGGACTGGTGTCGCTGGGAAAGGATCCCTTCGGCATCGCCGGCTCGCTGCCGGCCACTGCGAATGCCGAAATGCCCGACGCATCAAGCGCGCCCGACGCCGACTGGACGGCGTACGGCGGCAATGGATACGGCCAGCGCTATTCGTCGCTGAAACAGATCACCGCCGGCAACGTGCATGAATTGAAACTGGCGTGGACCTACCATACGGGCGAAAAGAAAACCGCACCACACGATCCCACCGAAAGCACGTCCGAAGACACGCCGCTGAAAATCGGCGACACCCTGTACCTGTGCACCACCCACGACCGCATCGTCGCTCTGAACGCGGCGACCGGAAAGAAACTGTGGGAATACGACCCGCACATCAAATATGGCCACGACAACCAGCACCTGACCTGCCGCGGACTGGGTTACCATTCGGCCACCGTTCCCACGCCCGTCACGCCTGCCGTGCTCGCGGCGAATGCGCCGGTTCAACCTGCCACGTCGACAGCGCCGGCTTCGGCATCCAGCAGCGCCGCCGCGCCGGTGACCGCGCAATGTGCGCAGCGTCTGGTGCTGGCCACCATCGATGCGCGCCTGGTCGAAGTCGATGCGAAAACCGGAAAACCCTGCATGGGCTTCGGCCATGATGGCGAAGTGAACCTGCTCATCAACATGGGCAAGGTGAAACCCGGCTACTACATGGAAACGTCCCCGCCCACCGTGACCCGCAAACTGGTCGTGGTGGGGGCATCGATCAACGACAACAACTCGGTGGACAACCCGTCCGGCGTGATCCGCGCATTCGATATCGAAACCGGCGCGCTGGCGTGGCACTGGGACATGGGCAAGCCCGACCCCAACGCGCCGCTGAAACCGGGCGAGACTTACACGCCCAACACGCCGCCGGCGTGGCCGCCGCTGTCCGTCGATGAACACCTTGGCATGGTCTACGTGCCGCTGGGCAACGTGTCGCCGGATCAACTGGACATCCGTCGCAGCCCGGCCGCGGAAAAATACGGCAGCGCGATCGTGGCGCTGAGCCTCGCCGACGGACACGTGGTCTGGTATTTCCAGGCCGTGCATCACGACCATTGGGATCGCGACAATCCTGCGCAGCCCACGCTGGTTGATCTGACGATCGATGGCGCGACGGAACCTGCACTGGTGCAACCTACCAAGCAGGGCGACGTGTACGTGTTGAATCGCCGCACCGGCAAGCCGATCCTGCCGGTGACG
>Ga0207639_10002291_pt1 | contig 12856 bp, 8 predicted proteins | sample KBSCornC32_FD_184299 | JGI IMG/M metagenome (GOLD analysis project Ga0207639, IMG submission 184299) | Corn rhizosphere microbial communities from Kellogg Biological Station, Michigan, USA - KBS Corn C3-2 (SPAdes) (version 2) | ecosystem: Host-associated > Plants > Roots > Rhizosphere > Soil ...
GTTTTTCAATCCTGAATATAAGTCCTGCACCAAGTTTCTAGCACATGTGGCGGAGCAGAAATTCGGCTTCGATCCGCGCCCGGTGGAAGAACTGATCCGCTGGGCCGATATTATTGATGGCGCACAGTTCCAGAGTCCGGAAGAAGCCGTAGAGATGGCCGAGCCCGCCATGAAACTCACCATGGCGATTGAGTCGACCAATGATACTGATTTTCTTCCTCGCCTTATCCCTTATCTGGTGAGCGAACCACTGGCTGACGTCCTTAAAGAGCCGTTTGTCGCCTCAGTTGTGCCGCCGTTGATGGCGCGCCATCGCCGGTCGATTGATATCTTGCGCCAGCGCTCAGAGTGCAAAGACGGAACCATTTATTTCGATATCAGCGATCAGGACCTGGAAGGCTACAACAAATTCGTTCCTTATTATCTGCATCGCGATTCGGTCTACAGCGTGGGATTGAGCAGCAGCAGCTTTCGCGTGAAAGTCTCTGTGGGATCGAATCCTTGGACTGACCGTCAGAACATGGTCAATCTTGCCAAAATCTGCGAACGCTATGGCGGTGGCGGTCATGCGCGCGTGGGCGCTATTTCATTTCCTCCGGATAAAGGCGATCTGGCGCGCACAGCAGCGGCCGAGATTGTGGCTGAGTTGCGGGCAGCTGAAACGGCTGTGGTTAAATAGACTCAGTTACGCGAAGAGATTTTATTTCTTTCCCCTCTAAGACAATCGCCTTTGGGATTAAGAAAGCTACTTAACCCTCATCTAATTCCCGTTTCTGGAATGTTACGCCGATTTATGCTTAATCATTGATGCAGAGTAGATGCTTGGTTACTCTCAGGAGAGTCATCACCGGCAGGTGAGCATCAAACCAAACTGGAGTTTAAGCGCAGTGCGGAACATACATAAGTTTCTGGCTGCTACGGTTGTCCTTGGTCTTTCTCTGACTGGGACGGCCCAACAGCAGAGCAATCCTAGCCTTAAGAGATCGGCGAAACCCCAGGCCAGCGCGTCTGCCGTTCCGGCAAAGCTTACGCGTGAGCAGAAGTTTGTTATCGATACGGTGAAGATGGCGGTTGCATTGCCCGAATCGGACCCGCAGGACAGGTTGCGCGTTCTCTCGACCGCTGCCGATGTGGTGTCTCCCATCGACAAGAAAATGGCCCGCATTTTTTGGCATGAAGGCGCTCGGATTGAGACTGATTTGGTGCGAATTGGGCAAACGCCCGCCGTGTCGATGATGTCCAGCGGGCTGGTGGATTGCACCGCCGCCCTGAGCTTTGTGGAGAACCTGCCAGATGCCGCAGTGCTGCGAGCGGAGCAGTCTTTGATTGGCGCTATTACCAGTTGCCCAAAGCAGACGTTAGACCCAGTTTCCCGCAAGCTGGATGCCGGACTGGAAAAGCGCATTGTGGCGTCGCGCGCGTTAATGGCAACCATGGCAGCGCAGGGTGAAGGTTCTGCATGGTCACAGCAGCATTTCGCAAAAATGTTTGATTCGCTGCCGGATCCCAAAGAAAATGCCCCGGAAGCGGAAAATCTTGCCGCAATGTACATGCAGATGTCCGGGTCTGTGAATAAAGATATTGCCGCTAAAAGCGGCTTGCAGCTTCTAACCTGGCTGGGAAAGATTGACGACTCGCCTCTGCGCACGCTCTCAATCACCATCACCACAGAGGCGATGCAGAAGGCTCTGGGCGCGGAAGGCTATAAGAAAGCGTTGGAGTCTGATGTTGCGGCCAACACCACGGTTCAAAATGCCGGTACACCGCGAGAAATCGAGCGGACGGAGCAGGAGGGCGTCTCAATTCTCTCTGCAATGGATAGCAAAGCCACCGACCAGACTGAACGCCTTCGCAGTCTTCCTGCAACGCAAAGAGCGCGCGAGGCGGCAGCCAATGGCTTTGCCACCGGTACAGGCGGCAACAAGCAGCAGGCCAGCAAATACTTTGATATGGCTTTTAGCGCCGCTGACGAAGTCTGGGATGCGCGAACCCCAGAGCAGAATGCCGCGGCCGTGGTGCAAGAAATTAGTGAAGCGGCGGCACAGGTTGACTCATTGAATGCTCTATCTCGGGCGCAGAAGCTGCGTGACAGCTCTGCCCAGGCCATCGCCATGCTGGCTGTGGCTCGAGTAGTTGCCAGCAATGGAGTCACCCGATAAAATGCATCCCTTTTGTAAGCAAAGCTAATTTGTAAGCAAAGCTAAATTTTTGAAAATAAAACGCAGGTAATATTGTCAGGCAGGTCACTACATTGATAGGCTATCAGCATCTCAAATCCATAGATCAGGGTCTCCAGTTGGTCCATATTGTTGATGTCCAGTGCCCCAAATGCATGCGTAAGTTCAGGACTGTTCCTTCAGTGGTGGAACACGCCGGCTGGGTAAATTGCTCGGTTTGTGGAACACGCATGATCATTTCTGACCCTAAGCCGGTCACCGCGTTATCCAAGGATCGCGCCGTCGCCAAGTAAGCCCTTGGCGTGCGCTCATTTCACAACTTAGGCAGGCAGCGCGCCCATCCATAGGCAGGTGATGGCGGTGGTTCCCAAGCCGCCGTTTATCATCCGGAAGCACATCAAGCGTTGGCCCAAAGTTACCTGCGTAAGGAGGTTTTGGCGTTGTCTATGGCCGGGATCATGCACTAAGCTTGCCTCAACAAGGTTACTGGAGAAATAAATGTTCCATCCCAGATTCCGGCTGGCAATCTGCTCCGCGCTTATTTTGGTGGGTCTCGCCTCGGGTGAACGCCATGCATCGCCTGATCAATCTCCGCGTCAGGCCCTGATTGAGATGCTTTCCGGAGGTGAAGCGTCGTTCAAGAAGCATTTGACCCTGGAGATGCAAAGCAAGCTTCAGAACATGATGAAGAGTTCGCCTGACAATGCTCCCAGCCCTATACAAGCCTTGATCGGCGCAAAATCCCCTGACACCACCCGCTTCCAGTCTTTCGATATCGGTCCCATCCTGTTCGCCTTCAGCAATCCTGAACAACATGAGCGCTATGAAGTAGAGATTGATAGCGACGAACAGCGCGGCGAAGAAGACACAATGGGGCTCTCTCTCCATCTGGTGCGCAGCGGAGTGGAGCGTGAGATCCCGGTAAGCCTGAGAATTCTGGCCAGACTCAAGCGTCAGGCAGGCATTTGGCGGTTAACCACGCTCACGATGACGACGACGCTGTCGGTCGGCGATCCGCACATTCTGGAAAAATCCTGGTGGGGGCCGACGCTTGCGGCCGTCGTCGGCGCGAGCGAAGAGACACAGGCCTCTTCAGCCGTGGTGATTGATGAGCGCCCGAAGATGAATCCTTTACGAGCGGTGCGGATGATCGGCATGGCGGAAAATCTGTACGCCCAAATGCATCCCGGCGCCGGCTATACGTGCAATATTTCCAACCTGGTGAACATCGGCAAAGGGATGGACGAAGAAGGCATGTACAAGTTTATGGATGCGGAATTTTCGGGTGGCCTTTATAACGGTTACAGGTTTACCATCACCGGTTGTGACCGGATGCCGTCAAGAACATTTCGGGTGATCGCCGAGCCGGTGGCAGGACACGGCAAGGCTTATTGTTCTGACAATACCAACAACCTGCGCGCCGCCGACGATGGTCGCGGAACCACCTGCCTTGCAGCCGGAAAAATCGCGCGAAAATAGACGGAAGCATAATTCCTCAGTCAGTCCTTTCATGCTAATCGCTGAGTCAGGATTTTTGAACCTGCAGCTTGTTATCTACGGAAAACACTCCGGGTACGCTATTGGCGCGAATATTGGCCTCGTTCTTGTCCGCCTCTGAATTTACGACGCCTTGCAGCGTGACATGACCGTTTTTCACAATAATGTGAATCGGCGGAACGGACCCCATGGAATAACGGAAGAGCCGCTCATCATTGAAAAGCGCCCGGGCCACTTCTCTGCGGATTCGGTCGTCATTTCCTGAAGCCGGCAAAATCTCTATCTGATTGTTCACGCTTTCAACGCCTTCAATGCTCTTTACGCGTTTTTCCGCGGAGTCTTTCAGGATTGCGTCCCGCACTTGTCCCATCAGCGTGACTTTGCTGCCGTCCACTTTGTATTGCAGGTTGTCAAAAATGGTGAGCTGGGGCAGTGTTACCAGTTCATGAAATACTTCGCGCGAGACTCGGTCCTGCATGCGTAGCGGTCCCGTAGCGTTTTGCACGCCGCCACTCGACTTTGCACTGGGCTCCTGGGCAACTCCGATTCCGAACACGCCAAGCCACATTGCACCGGCTAAGGCGCAAACTGACACTCTTTTAATCATTTACGTCCTCCAGGTTCGCCTGATATCGACTGCTGTAGTTTTGGATGCACGCGGAAACGCTGGTGTTTACACGCACTTCCATCCCAACTCTAGGTATCGAATTTGGCAGTTATTGGCGCACCTTAAGGCAATGTCGAGCATGGTTCCTAGGGTGAATCCCCAGTTGTGGCGGCTTCTGGCGTAAGTAGAATCTTAACAACTTCCCCCGGCCCAGATCCTCTCAAAATGCACTTTGCAGGACGCGCAGTAATGCGCGGATTACTGAAGTACCGTTGTCACAAAGTTAGAACACCTGAAGAATGAACACGTACGCAGGGCAGAAGGCTGTTGATTAGGATTGCCAGCCCAGTGATTTGAGTACGAGGAGAAGCTTAAAAATGAAAAAATACTTTACGATCTTCGCCCTGGGGATGATGGCACTCTCCACAGCGGCATTTGCCGGTACCACGGCGACCAATTCCAACACAGTGTCGCCGACGCTGCAGATTTCGGCGACCGTTCAGAGCGCCGTTCAATTGACGCTCAGCACCGGCACAGCCGCAGTGACGCATTGCGCTGTCACACCAACAGGCGGCACGCCGGATTACACCATGAATTTCGGCACGGTTGACGCACTCGGTATCAACGCTGGAAACTGCAACAAGTTTGCTCCGACAACTCCGGGAACCACTAACGCAATTTACTGGTCCGATTACAATCTGAACCCGGTTTTCACCAGCCAAACCACGACCAACAACACGATCACCGCTCAGGTGACGACTGATTTCGCCGCGCCGAACAATATCTTCATCGTGCGTGACTCAGCGAACTCCGCCACCGTCCCCGCCGCCGCTACGGATTTTACGGCTGTGAGCACGGCAACGCCTGACACTATCGTGACCAACGCGGCCAGCGGCTCCACACAGACGCGCTTCATCGGCGTGGCGGTAACGCCAGCTAACGGAGTCGGCGTGACGGGCGCGAAGTCAGCAACGGTTACCTTTACTTTGACAGTTCAGTAGTCTGCGAGCTTCTCTTCAGTTGCCGCGGTTTGCCCTGTCTGCATTTTTGGGACAATGAGCTTTAGAGAGTATGAAGACCTTCGACGCACACACCTCCCCGTCGTCAAGTCCGGCGGGAAGGTGTGTGGTGCGTCGATTAGAAGGCCGCTTTCAGCGCTCATCATTCTGGCTGTTGCTGCAATTGCCCTTACCAAATCTGCCAGAGCCCAAAACGGGACGTTTACTGTCTCAGCGGCTCCTGGCGGCATTACCTTGGCTGCCGGTGGTGGCGGCACGCTATCTAGCCAATTCGGCACCATGAATGGGTTGGGTATAGGGACGCCCGGCGCGGGTGTTACAGTAATTCCTCTCACCAACGGCGCACTCTATCTCACACACTATCAAATAAATATTTCAGGACTGCCCAACCCTCATCAGGGGGCGGTAACGGCGTTTGTAAATTCAAATTTCACGCATCCTACGGCCCTCATCATGCAGAGTTGTCCCAGCAGCTCAACCTGCAACGCGTCTGGGAATTTTTCTGCGATCTCACTCAATGCAGGGGCTCCCACCACGGTGATTGCTGCGCCAGGCATCAGCAATCAGACCGTTACGGTAGGTCTGGCAATTTTTGTTCCGGACAACAATGGCGCCGCGTCGTTTACCGGCGTTGATACGGCTCGTATCACCTTGACCGCGACGGACACGACGAACAACAAAAATTTTGCCACCTCGGAGATTCGTCTTGATACACCCGTTGGCGAAACTCTCCAAAGCGCCGTGCGGCTCACTTTGGCCACAGCGACAGGCGGACTGACAATTACGCCCAGCACAGATTTCTCAATGAACTTTGGCAATGTCAACGGCCTTGGTTTTGCTCCAGGCGCTGGATTGACGACCGTCGCCGCCACAGGCGGAGTGGTTTATTCCACGCCTTATGTCTTGCAGCCATCATTTAGTGCTTTCGGCTCGACTACGGCAACCATCAAGACATTTGTCAGCACAACCTTTGCTCACCCGACCGTTCTGATCTTGCGTGATGCCGCTGCCAGCGCTGGGCCTTACAACAATATTGGGACGACGGCCGGTACGGCAACGCAAATCACCGCCGCAGCTGCTGATCGCAGTTCTATCACGCGGTTTCTGGGCTTGTTTGTTTCCAACACCAACGGCGCAACGGCCTTTCGAGGAAGCGATTCCGCCACACTGACTTTTACCATGACGGTGCCATAAGCAATGATGACGATGAATCGAAGCCGCGAAATGATATGCCGCCTGCTGTGCGGGCTGGCCTGCCTGGCTGCTCTGGCGGGACATGCGCAAGCGCAGTCGCTGGGATTAGCGCCGGGCGAGGTGCGGGAAACCTTTAAGCCGGGCGTTCCTTTCCAGTTTGATCTTTCCACAGTGAATTCCGGCGATACCGCTGTGGATATGCACGTTGAGATCACCGATTTATGGTACGACGAGAAGAACGAGAAAGTTTTTTCCTCACCGGGGACCTCGCCGCACTCTGCCGCAAACTGGATTCAGTTTGTGCCCGATCATTTCGAGGTCGGTCCAAATGGCACGCAAAAGATGAAAGCCATTGTCACGCCTCCATCGGATGCAAAGGGCGGTTACTATGCAGTGCTCTTTGTCACATCCAAACCGCAGCTTTCGTTTCCTAAAAGTGACGGCAAAGGTGTTTTCACCAGCATGCGCATTGGCTGCCTTGTTCTGTTGCAGGCAGAAGGAACTGGCGATTACAAGATCGGACTGAGCAACGTAAAAGTGACTCCACCGGCGAATACGCAAGGGCTGAGCGTGGATTTTGATCTGTTAAACGCCAGCAATACGCATGTATTTCCCGTAGCTCGCGTCGCTGTGCTGGATGCCAGCCGCAAGTTTGTGGCAAAAGCTGAGAGTAAAGAAAAACGCTTTCTTCCCGGACAGAAAGACTCCATGCATGTGGAGTGGGCAGGGAAGTTGCCCGCTGGAAATTACACCGCCGTGCTGACGGTTGCGTACGGTGAAGACCGGATTGAAACGCAGCAGATTCCATTCAGTGTAACCGAGTAGGTTTTGAGATTTTGAAGTTGCAATGGTACATATCGGCGATCGCGGCGTTACTGAGCAGCCTGCTCTTGTCGTGTCTGCTTGCCCCTGTCGCTGCAGCACAATCCATCGATAGCAACGGTGTGCCTTCTCTGGTTGAGGTTTACTGGCAGTGGTCGCGCACGATTACTGTTCCGCCGCTGACCAATATGATTGTGCTCGACCAGGAAATTGCTCGCGTGGAAAGCACTGGTGATGGCATTCAGATTTTCGGTCTAGCGCGCGGTGAGACCGTGTTGCTCGGCTACCTGCATGACAAGCCGGTAAGCATCCGCTTGCGGATTGTTCCGCGCCCACAGGCTACAATTTCGCCGGCACAGCTTCGTCGCCAAAGTGAGATGGCGCAGGGAAGCTTTGGTTCCGGAGTGCAGATAGCAAACGCAGGCGGGCAGACCACGACTGCCGTCGTTAATGACTTTAACTGGACGCAACTCGCCGGCAGCCAGGGACGCCTCACCGTCTCAACCCAGGTTGAAGATAATGATATTCAGGGAGGCCATGCCTTCAATATCCGGCATGGAAGCATTGCCTACCGCAGCCCGGGAATTGACGTTAGCCTGCTCGATAATCTTGTGAGCCTTACTGATAACGGCTATGAGCGGCATCTGAGTCCTTTTGCATATTCAGACTCGGTGGAGTTGCGCGGGGCCGGCGTGACTGTGCGCCATGGCGACAACCAATACATGTTCTTTGGCGGGTCAACGATTCCATTTTACTTTCTTACGTTGGGCTCCACGCGTGATATCGGTGGTTTCTCTTTCCAGCGCAAGCAGACGAAAAAGCTCAATCTGTTTGCAACGACCAGCTACATCAACTCTCCTGTCGATTTCCTGAACCCCACAGGCGGACGGCAGGATGACTGGATGCAGACTGGCGGTTTTAACTATCAGGCCAGCGACAAATGGAATTTCCAATCCACGGGCGGCATAAGCACGCATGGCGGCATGGGACGCGGTGAAGTCGATTACATAAGCCACCGCTTTACATTCTTTGCTGCCGGGGGAGCGTCATCACTGCTGTTCCCGCTTAACCGGGTGCAGTCATTGTTTTCCGGCACAACTTCAGCCAAGGCCGGAGTCACGCTAAGCACCGGCGATCGCTTTACTGAGTCCGTCTATTATCAGCACACCATCACGCAGCCATTCGGCAATATTCTGCATGGCGGGAGCTCGGATTATCTTGCTCCAGCGATTTCGTGGCGCATCAATCCCAAAGACGACGTAAGTTTCAGCTACACATTCAGCCACAATGACGGCGGCTTTGCCAATCAGTCCACTGATGGAAACCGCTTTGATACCAACTGGCGCCATCAGTTTACGCCGCGCATCTCCAACGCCGCCCAGTTCACAGTGGGTTCAGTGCAGGATCCGTTGCAGCTTAGCTCGGAAGATGAGTTTGCGCTGCGCGATAACGTTACGTTCCTGATCAAGAGCGGAAGCATGACAGTGGGCTTTGAGCATGACCGCCGCAATCCGTCACTGGTAAAGAAGCTTGCATCTGAGTTGGAGCTGCTTTCTCCGGCGTTGCAGCAGCTCTTCTTGCAGGATCCGATTTCCTTCGTGCAGTCGAATGACGTGCCGCCTGAAGTCAAGGCACTGCTGAACTCGCAGGTCCCGATCAACACATCGATTTCCGCATCGGCGCAGTTGCGCATGGGGAAGAAGCTCAGCCTGAATCCTAACTTCGCTTTTGCCCGCGCCTCCAATGGCAAGACCGACTCGTGGACGCCGTATGTTGGATACTCTCTGGCTTATCAGGTGCGTCCATCGCTTGATTTCAATTCCGGCCTCACGAACATTTGGGTTCTCGGCAATACGGCCAACACCGTCCAGCGAACCACGTTAATGTATTTTGGTTTTACCAAGCGTTTCAGCGCCATGCCCGGAGCGATCATCCCTACGCGCCATGCCGGACGGCTTATTGAAGGCCGCGTTTTCCGTGATAACAACGTCAACGGCACGTTTAACTTCGGCGAACAAGGTTTGGTCGGCCTGCGCGTTCGGTTGGATGATGGAGAGGTCGCAGAGACGGACGAGCAGGGCCGGTATAAGTTTACTGACGTGAGCCAGGGTGAGCACACCGTGTCATTATCATTGACGCAGTTTTCCGAGCCCGTGCGCATGACCACCAAGAATCAGATGTCCGTCGGTCTGATCCGGCAGAAAATTGGCATGGTAAATTTTGGCATTGTGGATTTTGCCCGAGTCACGGGAAGCGTGTTCAACGACCTGAATCTTGATGGCATAAGAACGCCGGATGCAAAAGGCCTGTCCGGAGTCCACTTGACGCTGGATGATGGTAAGACGCACAGGAACATTGTGGCTCAGGACACGGGCGATTTTGAAGTTGACGACGTGCCTCCCGGCGATTACCGGATCACTGTGGATCCAAGCACGCTGCCGGCGAATTATTCACTGCCTGAAGAGAGTTTTACCTTGCACGTTACCCCGGTTTCTACCGTGGTCGAGAATATTCCTGCACGGGCAATGAGATCGATTGCGGGGCGAGTGTTTATGAAAGTGCTTGCGGAACCCACGGCGCAGCCCACTGATTCAGGCAAGCTGAAAATCGGCGGCATGCCTCCCGGATCAGTGCGTAGCCAGCGTGGCGGTCAGCCAGGTGGTCGCGTGAGCCAGACAGGACGCGGACAAGCGCAAGGAACCACCGGTGCTTCGACCGGAGGAGATTTCAACTTGGTCCCAATCGCCGGCGTACAGATTACGGCAGGGCATCGAATCGCCAAGACCGATGAAAATGGAAACTTCCTGCTGCGCGATCTGCCTGCAAGCGAACTCACCGTCACGTTGGTTCCTGTAAAAGATCTGCCGGAAGGAATGAAAGTGCCTGTAGGACAAGTGAAGATGCCGCCAGAGCCAATTCAGGTGCAGGGCGCGACTATCGTGATTAGCAATCCGGACCTGGCTCCCTATCTGGTTGATGTGCCGAAGCAGTAATGGGACCGCCGTCTCCCAGAGTCTCTTTTCAGAATCAAATGAGCAAATTCTTGTAAGCACTATATTTTTTGGCGTCATTTTGAATCTACTGCTATGAAAGGCAGGTTTATCCACCACATCCTAAATCCGTCACACTCTTAAAAGGCCAGGGTTTCCGGAAAAACTCTGGCCTAATTTTTTGTTGTGCTAAATTTTCTGATGCCGAGAGACAGTATTTAAGCTTAGCTGCTGTACATAGCCTCACCGAAAATCCTGCCCGCGCAGTCTTGGGTGCGTGCCACGTCTCTGCAACATGTCTCGGGTATAAATGATACGGTTAGAAAATTCCGTGATCAGGACGGCATTCGGTAGTCGGCCTCGCACGCATAGTTTCCGCTTATAATGGCGCGGGATTTTCCGATGCTTGTACTCACGCGATACCTCTCTTTTTTGTTTGTTCTCTCCATCAGTTTTTTGCTCCGGGCGCTTCCATCTGGGCCAGAGGTGCCGGTGGAAGGAACAGTGGCAAACAAGTTGACCGGCGCGCCTGTAAAGGGAGCGCATGTGATTTACACAAAAATCGCCTCCGGCAGTGATCCGGCTGCCTCGCCAATCAGCCGGGACACGGACATCCAAGGTCATTTCCATCTTGAACTCAGGCCCGGTTCATATCGTCTTTGGGTGGAAAGGGAAGGTTTCGCCCGCCAGAGTTATGGCTCAGTCGTCCCGGAAGGCGCTGGGAGCATACTGAGCGTGGCATCAGGCCAGGAGCTTCATGATCTCGCCTTTCGAATCACTCCGTTGGGCGCGCTTTCCGGCCGCGTTTTGGATCCGGATGGAGACCCTGTACAGGGAGTCGGGATTCAGGTTTTACGCGTAAGCTATGCAAGCGGAATGAGGCAACTTGTCCCCATAGCTGGCGCCAGTTCCAACGACCGCGGAGAGTACCGCTGTTACGATCTCCCCGCTGGTCGCTACTTTGTTCTTGCTACCCCTAAAGGCTCGCCGTTATCTCACTCCATCGAAGCGAGTGCGCTCGTCCCCGAAATTCAAGATGCCTATGTGCCTCTCTATTACCCCGGCGTGGTTGAGCTTGACTCCGCATCCGCGGTTCCTGTGCCTGAAGGCGGTGACATTCAACAAATAGATTTTCAATTGCAAAGCATTCGTGCAACCACATTGCGCGGGCGTATCTCGGGTCTTGCTACAGTTGATTCAAACCAGGTTCAAGTCGTCCTTGCTCACAATGACCATGGTTTCGCTTCATACATTGATCGGGCGACGGCCACCGTGGATCCGGCTACAGGAAAGTTTGAAATCAGGCGTGTTGCTCCAGGATCGTACTTTCTGGTGGCTTCGCAGGTGAGCAAGGGAGAAGTCTCTTCCATAAGAGTGCCGGTTGAGATCACGGCAGGTGCGTCATCAGAAGAGCTGCCAATCCACATGGCCCCAGCAGTTGAGGCCCACGGAACTGTGTTGATGGATGATGGCTCGCCAGTTCCTGCCGGTCTAGTCGTGCGATTGTTGCCGACTGAAGGGCTGATGACGGGTGCTTCGCCGGTGGCTGCTGTTAATTCAGACGGAAGCATTCGCCTTTCTGGAGTGATGCCGGGAACCTGGATACCGTCAGTAGAGCATGTCCCTGAAGGCGTCTGGATCAAGAATGTCAGCTTTGGTGACATACGTTCCACGGGCGGTCAGCTGAATCTGCCGGCGGGTGCGCGAGGGCCGCTGCGTATTGTCCTGGCGGCAAATGGCGGACAGGTTTCCGGCACTGTGGGAGAGGAGGGCCAGCCCCAACAAGCGACCGTGGTCCTTGTTCCACAGGAAGCAGAGCTGCGTCTTTCGCCACATGCTTATCGTTTTATACCCACTGATAGCCGTGGCGCTTTTGTTTTCAAAGGGGTTAGCCCCGGCGCATATCGATTGTTTGCTTTTGAGAGCATTGCTCCGTTTGCCTGGATGGATCCGGGGATTCTGAACGCAGTGGAGGACCTGGGCCAGGACCTTGTGGTCAACGAGAGTGAACGATTGACACGCCAACTCAAGCCGATTCCCTATGAGGCCGTGCTCCCGTCACGTTGAGCCTGGCTCTCCTCGCGACCGTGCGGAGTTCCGTTTTGGAGCTACTACGAATTTATTCAGATTTATTTCACTTTTCGCAATCCAGGAGAAGAATGTCGCTGGAGAGGAAGTTTCTAATCAAGTCTCACCTTTAAGGAGACTGAACCTCTATGAAAAACCCATTGTCCCGTATGATGACAAGATCGTTCGTGTTAAAGAGTTTGTTGTTGCTGTCGATATTGGCCGTTTCTGGGTTCGCCTCGGCGCAAACGGCTGGATATGACCTGTTGCAAACAGGATCGGGTGCTTCCATCGATCTTAGCTCAGTCAATTTGGGCAATGTGCCTCTGAATGGGGTGCCAATTCAGGGATCTACCGGAACCACAGACACAATCATGCATCGTACGCAGGATGTTCCTCAAGGCGGTGGCACGGTACCGTTGGAAGTAAGCGCATTGTTCATGAAGAGCGCTTCCCCTGTTACTTTCAACGGACAGCAGGTGG
>Ga0207639_10002294_pt1 | contig 12849 bp, 10 predicted proteins | sample KBSCornC32_FD_184299 | JGI IMG/M metagenome (GOLD analysis project Ga0207639, IMG submission 184299) | Corn rhizosphere microbial communities from Kellogg Biological Station, Michigan, USA - KBS Corn C3-2 (SPAdes) (version 2) | ecosystem: Host-associated > Plants > Roots > Rhizosphere > Soil ...
TTCTGTTCTGACGGTCGATTTTGATAATTGCTTTGAGGCCAGCAGTCTCCGCGGCATGGTGATAAACGCGGCCACGCGCGTGGCCTGGTATGGCGGCCAGTTTTATAACAATCGGCAGGAAGCTGTACGTTTGAATGCCGCGGAAGATTTTGATTTATCCGAGGCGAGGATTGGCAACAGCAGCCAGGAAGCTGCTAATACTTTCGCCGATGTTTTTGTCAGCGCCGGCATATCCACTTTTAAAGTCACGGGCAACACATTTAAGGCAATCATCCCAACAAGGATTCTTCCAAAGTGGAATATAGGCATTGCTGCCGGAGCGTCTGACCATTACGTTGTTACGGGAAACATAATGCCAGGATTCTATATAACAGGGCCAATTTCTGACGGTGGAACGGGGCCGCATAAGATGATTTGCAACCCGATTTCCGGACGTGCCGCCACATGTAGATAGAAGAAGTCGCCATGGAAGTGGCAATCTAAAGCAGCGTCACGCCAATGATCTGGTGCATCGGCAATTCAAAATGAATGGCCAGCAGCGGCGTAACGATAATGCCCCTGCCCACCTCGGCCAGCCAAAACCGCCCGTCAGAAGGACCGATCAATTCAGCAGGAACATCGCGGCCAGCGTCATTGCGCTCTATCTCGCAGCATCAGAATGTCATCGCCTTCCTGATTTGTTTGCCCTTCCGCCCGCAATACTGACCATACCGAACCAAGCACTACCATCACCGCAAGCAGCATCAGCAAGGGGATGCGTTCTCCGTCCAGCAACCCCGCTAGAATCGCCACCAAGGGAATAATCAGGCTAATAGTGGAAATCTGATAGGGCTGGAGTTTCTTCAACAACCAATAATAAATAACAAAAGCGGTGGCTGATCCAAGAATGGTCAAGTACGCCAGGCCTATCATTGCCGTCTTTGTCCAAACCGCATGTCGATGTGCCTCCAGAGCCAATGTCGCCCAGAACAACACAACGGAGCCCAGCAGCGATTGCAACCCCGTGGCAACAACGGAGTCCACATCATGCAGCCGCTGCTTTGCAAAGACAATTGACCATGACGTAAGCAGCATGGAAACCAACACCGCCGATCCTCCGATGATCACCATCCGGTTGGTGCTCGGATTCTCATAGAAAAGGACTAAAATTCCACCGAAGGCTATCACCATGGCATACACGGCGCGGCGTGGCACCTTGCGGTGCATCATTGCCGGCGTGATAAGTGAAACTGCCAGCGGCGACGCGGAGTACAAAACCGCGCTCATTGAAGAAGTGACATATTGCTCCGCCCAGAACAGCAATGCATAAGGCACCGCCATGATCGTCAGAGTGAGAATAAGGATCGCATTCCACTCACCGCCATCCGCTGGCCAGCGCCTTTTCTGCACCAAGGCCATCGCCAGCAGCAGCACTCCTGCTGCCAAGAGCCGCAATGCAAGCGCTTCAAACGGCGGTACGTCACGGACAACCAGTCGAATTCCGAGCCATGTGGTACCCCAAATCAGACAGAGCGCAACATAACCCGCCAGATGGCGGCCGCTCAATGATGAACTTTGCGGGGTGGATTCTGCCATGAGAAGGATCAGTCTAACTGATTCGCCTACGCTCACGTGGGATATGCCGACGCCAAAGATAAAGGAACGGCCTACCCGTGCCTTTCATCACATCGCCAAAAAACCTTTTATTGCGAGCTCGGCGCGTGGCTAGGCAACTGCGTTGTGGCCACATTCTTGGGCGTTGATAGATACCCGGTTACGGTATTCTTGTCCACGCTGTTCACCACCACTTCAAACAATGCGCGGTCACGTCCGGTATAAAACTGCAACGGCTCGTTGATGGTGCGGTCTTTCTTCTCAATCTTCTTGTCTTCCGCCAGCACGTACAACGTGAACTTGCTCTTCTTGGGATCAGTCTTCTTGAGCTGCAGGCTCACGATCGAGAGATGTGTTGGAGTCTTGTCCTTCTGCAACGTGAACTCAAAATAATCGCGGTCGCCGCGATGCTTGAGCATTTCCAGTTCGTCGTGTGACGTGGCAATCAATTCGCTATGCTTGTTCAGGTCGCCGATGGCATGATCCAGCTTTCCCTTGGTCACGGCCAAATCGTTTTTCGTGTCGGATACGTCGGCGCTCACCTTCACCACTTCACCTTTCACGCCGTTAACATCACTGGTAACGGCGCCAATCTGTTGTTTGGTAGTTTCTTCATCGGCTTTCAGGCGAGTTTCGGTTTCATGCTCTTTGGCCTGAAGTTCCTGGGCCTTCTTGCTCAATTCTTTGTGGTTCATCCCGGCGCGGTCTGCCAGCACGTTGAGAGCGGCTTTCATTTGGGCGTTAGATTCGGTCATCTTTTTGACCAGCTCCGCCTGCGCCGCAGCCTGCTTTTTCTCCAGATCGTTCATGCGGCCTTGCGCCATGACCATAAAAATCACCGTGCCGATCAAATAGACTATTGCGACCACCATCAAAATGTTGCGCACCACCGGGCTTCCGCCATCGTGCGGCACTTCAGACATAGTTATCTCCGTGAGAAGGCTTTGGGTTATGACGATCATTGTTGAGCAGAACTGCTGCTCTGTCAATCAGACGGCTATAAATACTCGGTAGAATTAGCGCAAATCCGTGTGAATACATGCCTTACAGCGCAAGCGCCTGAATTCTGCATCTAATAAAGCGATGCCAATTCGCGACCGATATCCCCAGATCGTCCAGCATGCCAGAGCTTTGTCCGCCAAGGCCCGGCCTGTGCTGAATCGCCGTGTGATGTCTTTGGCTCTAGTGGTAATAGGCGTTGTTCTGCTTGGCTATGTGGTTGGACAGTATTGGGGAATGTACCGAAGCCAAAAGAATCTTGAGGCCGAATGGCAGCGCCAAGCAGCCACGGTGAGCGTTCCCGGAAAAGCTCCGGTTTCGCCCGACCAGTTGCTCACGCGTCTTGAGATTCCCAAAATCCAGATGGACGCAATCGTGGTGGAAGGCGCCTCTCGACGCGAGCTTTCTGAAGGTCCGGGCCATATGAAGCAGACCGCCCAGCCGGGCGAGACAGGAAACGCCGTGATCACTGCTCATCGCGATACTTTTTTCCGCCACATCTATGAACTGAACAGGGGCGATCAAATCAAAGTGCGCCGCAGTGGCCGTCTCTTTACCTATGAAGTCACGGGCAAAAGAATCGTAATGCCGGAAGACATCAGCGTAATCAAACCGACGAATGACCCGCAGCTCACGCTGATCACCTGTTATCCCACGTACTACATCGGCCCCGCGCCCAAGCGGCTGGTGGTGTTTTCCAAATTGGTTGATAGTGACGGCCAGTCTGCCAATAGCAATCAAGCCGCACAGGCACACTCCAGCAGCCAGTAGGCATTCTCTAATTAGGATGGTAGCGTGAAGTCCTGGGACGTCATCATTGCCGGCGCCGGCATTATCGGTGTATCACTTGCTCTGGAGTTACGCCAGCGGGGCGCTACTGTGCTGTTGCTCGACCGCACAGAGCCCGGTTCTGAAGCTTCCTCAGCAGCCGCCGGTATGTTGGCCGCAGCCGACCCGGGAACGCCTGAAGCTTTGCGCCCACTGGCTATGGAAAGCGCACGGATATTCTCTGCGTTTGTGCAAAAGGTTCAGTCAGCCGCGGGTATCCAAGTGGATTTCCGCCGCGTTGGGACCATTGCCTTCATGTCCGGATCCACAGCGCCACGTGAATATCGCGGCCTCTCAGCCGCAGAGCTTCAACTCCTTGAACCGTCGATCCACTGCGCTGAGCGTTCTGCGTTCTTCGTGCAGGAAGATAGTGTCGATCCCCACTTACTCACGCGGGCCGCTCTCGCGGCCGCTCGGACTCTCGGAGTGGAAGTTTGGGGGCATACGGCAGTGGAAGAAATACGGGCGCGGGCCAAGGCAGTTGAAGTCGTGGCACAAGGAGATACTTTTTCCACCGCGGCCGCCGTGGATTGCCGTGGTGCCTGGTCAGGCCCGCCGGTGCGTCCGCGGAAAGGGCAGATGCTCTACGTCTACCCTGAAACGAAAGTCTTGCAGCATGTATTGCGCGCGCCAGAGGTTTACATCGTTCCTCGCAGCTCAGGAAAGATTTTAATCGGTGCAACGGTGGAAGATGCTGGTTTTGACAAGTCTGTAAGTGCATCCACACTTCGTGAACTTCAAAATGCCGCCGCAAAATACGTTCCAGCGTTCGCGTCCGCTCCCGTCACCCAGAGCTGGGCAGGCTTGCGTCCCGGCACACCGGACGATCTGCCCATCCTGGGACCAACCAATATTCCTGGCGGATTCGTCGCCACCGGCCACTTTCGTAACGGCATCCTTCTTGCACCGATCACAGCACAAATCATGGCCAATCTGGTTCAGGGACGTCCCTCGCCGCTCGATATCCGAGCCTTCTCTCCGGACCGCTTTGTTACCACACAGAAGTAGACCCGCAGCTACAAACCGCGTTCTAACGCGCCCGATCTGTGAAAGAATAGCTTTGTGGATCTTGAGTACCTGCTCATACAACTTCTGCTCAAATTGGGCGTAGCCACGGCTGTTGCCAGCGCGCTGGGCCGCTCCCATGAGTTTAAGAAGCTGCTGTTTGCCCGCAGACGCTCCCGCGAACGCAACATCCTCTTTGTTCTTTTTACCTGCATTCCCTTTGCGCTTGGAGTGTATTTTCGCTTTCGCGTAAAAAACTTTCAATGCGCCGATCTCGGTTTTGAAGCTGCCATTCTCGTTGGTGTTCTGGGGGGACGCGTCGCGGGGACTCTCGGTGGATCCATCATGGCGATCCCTGCGCTCTTTCATGGTGAATGGCTCACGCTGCCGGTAAATGCCGGCGCAGGAATGCTGGCCGGATCATTGCGCCACTTCTGCCGCAATGAAGAAGAGATTTGGACGTTCTCTCCTTTCATCGATCTCAGCGTTTACCGCTGGGTAAAGCGCAATCTGCGCCAACCGCGTATCGACTGGCAAACCGCATTCTTCCTGATGATCATCGCCCTTCAGGCAGCGCGCCTGGAGTTGCATTACGCCGCTCCCAAAGAGATTTGGGCCCTTTCAATTAATTCTCCGGTAGCTTTGCTGGCGGTCGTTGCCGCCACGGTTGCGACCATTGCCATCCCGATTAAGATCTGGAATCTTACACGCATAGAGATGAAGCTGGAAGAGCAGGAGCGCCTTTTGCTTGAGGCCCGTCTTGACGCGCTGCAAAGCCAGATCAATCCGCATTTTCTGTTCAATACACTAAACTCGGTTTCTTCGCTTGTGCGCTTTGATCCTGACCGCGCGCGCGAGCTGATCTTGAAGCTTTCCAAAATCCTGCGCCGGCTGCTGGGCAAGCATGATGAATTTGTCCAGCTTCGGGATGAGATTGAATTTGTTGACGACTATCTCGATATTGAAGTCGTGCGTTTTGGCCGCGACAAGCTTCGCGTCTATAAACACCTTGACCCCGAGACGCTGGACATTGTGATTCCGGCAATTCTGCTGCAACCATTGGTGGAAAACTGCATCAAGCACGGCCTTGCTCCCAAGGTGGATGGCGGAAGCATTACCATCCGCAGCCGCATTCAGGACAACAAACTGATGATCCAGGTGGAAGATGATGGCGTAGGGATGAGCGCGCCGCCGGCTGTTGCCGCTGAGCAGATGGGCTCAGGCCGCGGCATCGGCATGGTCAACGTAGCTGAGCGCCTGCATGTATTGTTTGGCGACGAAGGCAAGCTCACCGTGCAAAGTCGCGATGGCCACGGAACACTCGTGATGCTGGAAATGCCAGTGCTCGATACCGAACTGCCTGCTCCGGGCGCGGCGGCAGCTATCTATGCCGCGCGTTCCAACACACGTTCATAAAATCGTTCATATTCAGGAATGATCTTGGTGGAGCAGAATCGCGTCTGCGCTTCCCATCGAGCAACTTTTCCCATCTCGCGTAAGCGCTTTTCATCGGAAAGAATGTCAATAGCATAGCGCGACATCGTCTCCACGTCGCCCACCTCGGCAAGATAGCCGCTGCGCTCGTGATCAACCACTTCTGCAACGCCGCCCACGGCGGTCGCGATGGCAGGCACCTCACAAGCCATGCCTTCCAGCGCGGACAGCCCAAAAGATTCCATCTCGCTGGGCACCAGCATCAGATCAGCAATGGAGAGCTTTTCATAAACGCGGTCCACCTTGCCCAGAAACTCCACACGATTGCGCAGACCTTTCTGGTTCACCAGCCACTCCGCGCGTGAGCGCTCCGGCCCATCACCCATCAGCAGCAGCCGCGACGGAATTTTCTTGTGCACGCGATCAAAGATTTCAATCACGTCGCAAATCCGCTTGACCGGCCGGAAGTTCGATACATGCACAAGAATGCGCTCGTCTTTTCCCGCGAATTCAGTCCGATTTTCAGCCGCCTTAGGATCGCGCGTATAGATGTCGCAGTTCACAAAGTTGTAGATCACTTCAATCGGATTTTTGATCTCGAATTCCTGCACTGTTCGTTGCTTCAGGTAATGCGAGATGGCGGTCACGCCGTCGCTCTGCTCAATCGAGTAGCGGGTCACCGGCAGATACGAACGGTCCGCGCCCACAATCGTGATATCGGTGCCATGCAGCGTCGTCACAAACGGCAGCTTGCGCGCCTTGCCGTTACTCTGCGCCGCGAGCATCTGTCGCGCCAGCAACGCGCTGACTGAATGCGGAATCGCATAGTGCACGTGCAGAATGTCGAGATTATAGATTTCCGCCACTTCCGCCATGCGCGTCGCCAATGCCAGATCGTAAGGCGGATATTCAAACAGCGGATACTGCGACACCGTGACTTCATGAAAGAAAATGCGCGGCTGCTTGGTGTTCAGGCGGATAGGCTGCTGGTAAGCGATGAAATGCACTTCATGGCCACGTTGCGCCAGCTCAATGCCGAGCTCCGTGCCCACAACTCCGCTGCCGCCGTACGTGGGATAACAGGTTATGCCGATTTTCATCCGATTAGATCGCCCATGAATTGATTCAACTGAAGATAACAGGATTCACAATCTTCGGCACAGGTACACTTATTTTGACGAAGGAAGCGGGCAACTGTTTGTGCTGCCGGGAGTAGCTATCTGAAATATCCCTGCGATTCATTCGTGCATTCTGACACTGTTGCGACGGCGTCTGTACCCGCCGTGCGTGGCGGCTGGGTCCTGGTTGCGGCAATTCTCGGTTCCAGCCTGGCTTTCATCGACGGAACCGTGGTCAATGTCGCTTTGCCCAGTATTCAGCATGGGCTGAATGCCACCGTCTCAGGCGCGCAGTGGGTGGTGGAATCTTATGCGCTTTTTCTCGGGGCGCTCATTTTGCTGGGCGGCGCCGCGGGGGACCTCTATGGACGCCGGCTCATATTTACCATGGGCGTGTTTCTTTTCGCCGCTGCATCCGCGTGGTGTGGCTTCTCTCTTGACATTCGGCATCTGGTCGCAGCTCGGGCTTTGCAGGGCGTGGGCGGAGCCATGCTTGTGCCGGGAAGTTTGGCGATCATCAGCGCGGCTTTTCCAGCAGATCAGCGCGGCAAAGCAATAGGCACATGGTCAGGATTCACGGGCATTACCGCAGCCATCGGACCCGTTCTGGGTGGATGGCTCGTGCAGCACTTCTCCTGGCGTTGGGTCTTCTTTATTAATCCTCCCATTGCTGTGGCGGTCATAACGATTTCTTTTCTGTTTGTTCCGGAAAGTTGTGGTGAAAGCGGCAATCGCAGGATCGATATTCCCGGCGCATTCCTGATTACCCTCGGCCTCGGCCTGCTCGTCTTCGGCATGATTGAAGCGCCAAGCCGCGGCTGGACGAATCCTATGACGTGGGGGACAACGACTGTTGGGGTATTAGCTATCGCTCTCTTTCTATTGCGTGAGGCCAGGACCGACGCTCCTCTGGTTCCGCTGCGCCTTTTTCGCTCAATGAATTTCATCGGCGCAAATCTGCTCACGCTATTGCTCTATGCCGCATTGGGTGCGCTGCTCTTCTTTCTTCCTTACAACCTGATTCAGGTTCAGGGCTACACACCTACGCAGGCCGGCGCAGCCAATCTGCCCCTAATCTTGATTCTATTTGTTCTTTCCCGATGGGCTGGCAGCCTGGTTGCGCGCTATGGCGCACAGCTTCCGCTGGTGATCGGGCCAATCGTTGCCGCATGCGGCTTTTTGTTGTTTGCCAAACCGGACATTGGCGGAAATTATTGGACAACGTACTTTCCCGCAATGGTCGTACTTGGCCTGGGGATGAGCGGCGTCGTAGCGCCTCTCACAACCACAGTGATGGATTCGGTCAGTGAACATCAGGCCGGTGTGGCGTCCGGCGTGAACAATGCGGTTTCCCGCGTCGCTTCTCTTTTATCCATTGCAGTGTTGGGAATGGTGGCATTTCACGTTTTCAATGATCAACTTGCGGACAAGCTTAATGCATCCGGGCTTTCCGACCCCCTGAAGCAGACCGTGCTGGAGCAACGAAACCGTTTAACTCAGATCGAAGCGCCGAAAGGATTGAATAGCGATCAACGGCAGGCACTGAAGCGCTCGATTGATGAATCGTTCCTGGCGGGCTTTCGCTGGGTCATGGCGATTTCAGCCGGCTTGGCTTTGCTCAGCGCGATCAGCGCCTGGGGAATGATTGAAGGAAAGCAACCAAGATCTACAAAGAACATGTGAACCCGCAGACGTTCATGAAGATTGGCTCCCAAGAAATCCCAGAATGGCCTTGAGCGAAGCTTCTGGTTGATCGGTTACAAAGATATGGCTTGCGTGTGGCAGCTTCACCAGTTGCGATCCACTAATCTTCGCCGCAATCAGCTCCGCATTGCCGACCGGGACCAACTGGTCCGTTTCGCCGTGGATAACCAACGCTGGCGAGGCAATTTTTTGTAATCGGCTGTACGCTTCCCACTCAAAGATTGCTTGCAACTGCGCCTTGTATGCTTCTGGTTTGGGAAACCATTTCCGGCGGATCGCCAGATCTTCTTCAATCCGCTCCAGTGGTGTGGATGAATCATAAACATAAGGGCGCATGGCGCGGGCATGTTCCTCTGGACCTAAACCGATCCCCATTAGGATCTCTGTAACGCGCTTTTCCGCGCGCACAGCATTGGGGCCGCCGGGCGCGGTGCATCCCAGAATGAGCGACTTCACGCGCGCGGGATATTGCAGCGCGAACTCCTGCGCAATCATTCCGCCCATTGACAGGCCAAAAACATGTGCTCGCTCGATCCCCGCCGCGTCCAGCGCAGCAGCAGCGTCGGAAGCCATCAGTGCAATGGAGTATGGTCCGGCAGGCGCGTCACTCTGGCCGGTACCGCGATTATCCAGCGCGATTGTCCGATAGCGTTTGTTAAACGCCGGACGCGTGCGATGCCAAAGGTACGAAGGATAACCAAGCCCCATGATGAGCAGAATGGGATCGCCGCTTCCCTGCTCGTCCCAGTAAATCCGCGCGCCCTGGTTTTGCAAAAACGCCATCAAGCCTCCTGTTACACCAGATCAAATGTCAACTCGCCCAGCTTCTCCAGGCTGCACGCAATCTTGTCTCCAGGCTTAAGCCACACCTGCTGATCTTTGGGCTTGCCCTGGATCACGCCTTCAGGCGTTCCGGTAAAAATAATGTCGCCCGGACGCAGAGTGATATAGCGCGAGATATAGCTGACCATCTGTTTGCTGTTGAAGATGAAGTCGCTGGTGTTCGACGACTGGCGCGTTTCGCCGTTGACCCGCGTCTCCAGCTTCAGATTGTCCGGATTGATCTGGTCGGCTGTGACCATGTAGGGACCGAGCGGTGCAAATTGATCAGGCGTCTTGCCAATCATCCACTGACCGCCGGTTTCAAGTTGCAGGTCGCGCGCGGTAAAGTCATTGCCGGTGCAGTAGCCCGCAACGTAAGAAAGCGCATCGGCCTCGTTGACATTTTTTGCTTCTTTGCCGATCACCATCACCAGTTCACATTCATAGTCAAACTTCTTGGCGTATTCCACCGGCAGCTTAACCGTGCCCTTGTGGTGATTTAGCGCGACGTTGAACTTGTTGAAGAGAACGGGCGCTTTGGGAATCGGCGAGCCGATTTCCTGGGCATGCTTGCGGTAGTTCAAACCTACGCAGACAATCTTTTCCGGATGCACAACCACCGGGCCATACTTAATGCCGTCTTCTTTGATAAACGCCGAATGCGCGGAGCTGGATTTCAGTGCGGTATCCACCAGCACATTTAAGCTAGGGCCGTCTTCATGTTGGAGCAAATCATCCACGGTTGCAGGCGCATGCATCTTCAGCAACTTCGCGGCTTCCGGCACCATCAGGATGCCCTTATCGGTCTTGACCGCCAGTTCGTAAACACCATTGCGGCGCAGGTTCAATATGGTGATCTTCTGCGCCATGCCGCGTTGACGTCCTTCGTCCGCGGTGGCGCCAGCATTCGCCATGGTAAAACCTCCTGTGGCGGCCACGGCCGCAATTGCACCCGCTCCTTGCAACACTTTTCTGCGCTCCATAGACCGATGCTCCTTTCGGGGTGAAAATAATAATACAGATCAGTTCCTCTCAGCGACTACGCCGTGAGAAACTCGAGCGTCGGATCAACGGTATAATGCACTCAAATTACCGATCGCTAAGGAGTCTCGTTTCGCGTGAAATATTTCCGTTTCGTCCTTGCGGCGATGTTGATTGTTAAGCTGGCCAGTTCGGCGCAGACGACTGATTCGGCGCGGACGACGGATTCAGCGCAGATTGCACCCGATCCTGCCAGGGTCTTACAAACCACTGGCGAACGACTGCTGGGTGATCTGAAGCGGATGCCCCGATACACCTGTGTGCAACTTATTACCCGGACTTACTATGAGGGGAAACATCCGTTTGAGCATCCATCCTGCTCTTCACTGATCGCGGCGCACGATGCGCGAAAAAAGAAATTGCCGGTACAGGGCTGGGACCGCTTGCGTCTTGAGGTTGCTCTCGTTGACGGCAAAAGCGTCTACTCATGGGTGGGTGCGCCCCGGTTTTCTGACGATACCCTGGACAAGCTGGCTGGTTCAGGGCCACTGGGCAGCGGAGATTTTGGCGTATTTATCAGCGGAATCCTGTACCGTGCAACTTTGGTTTCCCAGGGAGAGCGCCTTGTCGATGGCAATCGCCTGTTTGAATACTCGTATAAAATGCCAATCGGCAAAAGCAGCTACAATGTAAAACTTCCCGATGGCTGGGCGGTCACCGGCTATAGCGGCACGCTGCTGCTGGATCCTGAAGCTAATGATCTGGTACGGCTGGTCGTTCGCACAGACGAGTTGCCTTCTATAAGTTCTGCTTGCCAGGCGACCAGCGAGGTCACGTACAAGCGCATACCAATCCACCAACGCCTGGTCTTGGTGCCCCATGAAACACGGCTTTACACCATTACCGCAACGGGTAATGAGTCAATGAGCGAAACCACCTATGCAAATTGCCGCGAGTACTCCAGCACGGTAAAAATGATTTTTGGTATTGAACCAACTGTTGCAGGTTCGGTTGCGACAACGCCGGCACCGGAGGCTCCCACGGCTCTTCCCGCAGGATTGCGTTTCAACGCCCACATTACGACGCCCCTGGAAATTGAAACAGCAGCAGCCGGCGACCCGATTGAAGCAACACTCACAAGTCCCATACGTGACAAGAAGAAACAGATAATCGCGCCGGCCGGCGCCCTTCTGCATGGCCGCCTGCGGACCGTTAAATCTTGGAATGGCCCCTTCGATTCCCTCCAAATCGGACTGCAATTTGAATCGATTGAAATTGGGGGAAAAAAGGTTCCGCTCAACGCAATTTTGTACCCTCCCCGCGCTATATATTTGCCTGCGTATTCCTATCGAATGAGATTTTTTGACCGTGACTATTCCTTCGTCGGCGGTACTTTCTTTTTCAATGAGACTCACTTGCGTCCCAAGCAACTCGATTCAGAATGGATTACCGTCGCGCCCGCTGAGGGGAAAGACAAGAAATAAGCGCTGTAGTAGTTCTGCAATGGCGCCTTTAGTCTGGCCACCTACACGTCACAACCTTCGTCTCTGTATAGAAGTTCACACCATCTTTGCCCAGCGCGTGCAGATCGCCGAAGAAGGAACTCTTCCATCCTGAAAACGGGAAGAACGCCACCGGCGCAGGCACGCCGACGTTGATTCCTACCATTCCGGCCGTAACGTTCTGCGTGAACTGCCGCGCTGCGCCGCCGGAGCGCGTAAAAAGTGAAGCAGCGTTGCCATACTCAGACTGGCTCACGACGTCGATGGCTTCTGTCAGGTCTTTCACCCGAATGACCGAAAGCACCGGCCCAAAGATTTCTTCCTGAGCTACGCGCGACTCGGGATTTACTTTGTCCAGAATCGTGGGGCCGACAAAATAGCCTTTGCCATTGGCGACAGGATCTTTGCGGCCATCGCGCGCCAGCACCGCGCCTTCTTTTTCTCCCAGCTCAATGTAACTAAGAATGCGCTTCTTCGATTCGTCTGTAATCACCGGACCCATGCCGATTTTCAGGTCACATCCGTTGCCGACTCTCAGGTCGTCAGCGGCACGCACCAGCTCTTTTACCAGCGGATCGCCGATTTCGCCCACAGCGACAACAACGCTCGTCGCCAAGCAGCGTTCGCCGGCGCAGCCAAACCCTGAGCCCATGATGGCCGCAACAGTCGATTTCATGTCAGCATCCGGCAGGACCACAGAATGATTTTTGGCTCCGCCCAGCGCCTGCACACGCTTTCCGTTGTTGGCCGCGGTTTGATAGATATATTTCGCCACTGCGCTCGATCCCACAAACGACACGGCCCGTACGCGCGGGTCGGCCAACAATTGATCGACGGTGCTCTTAGCGCCATGTACCAGATTC
>Ga0207639_10002296_pt1 | contig 12834 bp, 10 predicted proteins | sample KBSCornC32_FD_184299 | JGI IMG/M metagenome (GOLD analysis project Ga0207639, IMG submission 184299) | Corn rhizosphere microbial communities from Kellogg Biological Station, Michigan, USA - KBS Corn C3-2 (SPAdes) (version 2) | ecosystem: Host-associated > Plants > Roots > Rhizosphere > Soil ...
GCCCGCGGCCGCCAAAGCGGTGGCCGGCGGCAACGAGAACACGTCGACCGGCGCGGGCCTGTCGACGGTCGAGCCATCGCCGAGCTGGCCGGCGTCGTTGTGCCCCCAGCAGCGCGCCGTTCCGCCGCGGACGACGGCGCAGCTGTGGTAGCTCCCTGCCGCGATCGCCTCGACCTCCCCCAGGCCATCGAGCGTGAACGGCTGTCGCTGGTTCTGGCGCGAGCCATCGCCGATCTGTCCGTTCGCGTTCCAGCCCCAGCACGCGACCTGGCGTCCGGCCGTGATCGCGCACGCGTGGTAGCTGCCGGCCGCCAGGGCGCGGTCAGCGGCCGGCCCTGCGACCACGCGGGGCGAGAGCGCGTCGGTGTCGGCGCCGTCGCCGAGCTGACCATCGACGTTCGATCCCCAGCAGCGCGCGACGCCCCCGGCGTCGATGACGCACGTGTGGCCGGCTCCCGCGGCCAGCCGGCCCACCGCCGGGGCTCCCGCCGATGGCGCGGGCGTGCCGCCGCAGCCGAGCACGATCATCGTCACGAGCAGGCCCCCACGCACCATCGACCCCGTCCCCGGGGCAGCGTCCCCGTTGCTGCCGCTCACCCGCGCAGCGCGCTGTCGATGTTGCCCGCGTACTTCGGATCTCCCACGCTCATGCTGGTCATCCCGAGCGCGTGCGCGACCGACGTCAGCAGGTGTGCGTTGGGCACGTTGTTCGCGAGCGTCACCATCCGCCCGGTCTTGAAGAAGCCACCACCGCCCCCGATGATGACGTACGGGATGTTGTGGGTGTCGTGGAAGGAGCCCTCGCTCATGTCGTTGCTGACCAGGATGACGGTGTTGTCGAGCACGGTGCCGCCGCCCTCCTGCGCCCCCGCCAGCTTCCCGGCCACCCGTGCGATGCACGCCTGCCAGAACCACTGATCGATCATCGACTTCTGCGCGTAGTTGGCCGATCCCTGGTGGGCGATGGCATGGAAGTCGGGGCTCGCGATGTTGAGCCAGGGGAAAGTCAGAGAGTTCCCGCCGCCGTTGTCGATAAGATCCATGGTCACCGAGCGGGCCTTCCCGCAGATGATGGCGGCGGCCACGATGTCGGAGATGAACTGCACCTGCGTCGGGTAATTCGTGTTGTTGCTGTTCGAGAAGTTGAGGCCGGTCGGGGTGATCGACGGCGCGGTGCAGGTGGTCGTGGTGGTGCTGGGCATCGCCTGGAGCTGGTCCTGCAGCGACTTGATCGAGTCGAGGTGCACCTGCACCTTCGCCTTGTCGTCGGTGCCGAGCCGGCTCGAGAACGTGTTCAGCTCCTTGCCCACCAGATCGAGGACGCTCTTTCGCCGCGCGACCAGCGTGTTGAGCTGGGTCGCCGACATGTTGGACCCGGAGAACAGGTTGTTGAACAGCTTGTAGGGATCGGTGACCTGCGTGTTCGGGGTGCCGGCCGAGCGGTAGCTCGAGTAAGACGCAAACGGCCGCACGCCGACCGTGAGGAGACTGTTGGTCACCCCCTGCGTGGCCAGGTAATTCGCGAAGAGCTGATCGATCGAGGGCCCCGCCGCCGTGGCCGTCTTGGAGTCACCGGTGACCCAGCCCGTCAGCAACGCGGGGTAGGACCAGTGCCCCCCGTAGGTCGAGCCGATGTCGATCATGGGGGTCAGATCGATCGGGCTGACCTGATTCTTCGCGTGTCGCAGGACGATCATCTTCGAGGCCCAGTCCGCCATGGGCGTCAGCGTCGAGGGGAGCGTCGCCGGCAGCGCCCCGGCCGCCCCCGTGGGAAAGAAGTTGGGCGGACACACGCCGGCCGTCAGCGTGATGCCGATGAAGCGGAGCGGCGCTCCCGTCGACTGCGCGACCGCCTTCGACCGCTCCGTCGACAGGAGCGGCAGAAACCCGGCGCCGATGCCGAGCTGCTTGAGCAGGGCCCGGCGAGAGTACTTGAGGTTCCCTTTCTCGGTCCGGATGATCATGGCAGCACCTCTCCAGCGGCGGGCGCGCGGTATCTGAAGGTTCGCGAGGTCGCGACGCTGGTGAGCAGCGTGCGGATGTTGAGGCCCCCCTGCTGGAAGGCAGTCCGGGCGGCGTCGATCGACGCCGCGTCGGCGGCGGTGTCCCAGCGGTTGAGCGCCCAGCGCATGAGCTGCGTCGTGAGGCAACCCTGCACCTGCGGGCTGGCCGCCAGCAGCTTGCCGAGCCCGACCGCGTCCGAGAAGTCTTGCTTCTGCCCGTCGAGGACGATGGAGCTGCTCGAGTCGACGGGCTTGTTCTGGTCCGTCGTGCGGTATCGCCCGATGCCGTCGTAGTGCTCGAAGCCGAAGCCGATGGGATCCATCAGGGTGTGGCAGGCGCGGGCGCAGTCCTGCATGTCGTGCTCCTCGAAGCGCTGGCGCGTGGTCAAGCCATCCATGGGGGGCTTGGGAGGCTGCACGTTCGGCGGCGGGTCCGGAACGGTCTGGCACATGACCCGGGTGAGGACGGCGTGCCCGCGGAGCACGGGAGAGGAACCGTTGCTCGCGCCGTTGACCGCGAGGAAGCCGGCCAGCGAGAGGATGCCGCCGCGCTGGGCCCCGTCGAACGTCACCGTCTTGGGGGTGGTCCCCGAGACGCCGCTGACGCCGTAGACGCCGGCGAGCGCCTGATTCACCGAGGACTTCGGGCTGGTGAAGAGATCGGCGAGGCTCCCCGAGCCGAAGACGTTCGAGGTGGCGAAGGTCCGGACCTCGGTCTCCATGGCGGTCATCAGGTCCGGATTCCACATGCTGTAGATCGCCGGATCCTTCGGCCGGGTGGAGATCGTGTTGATGTCCAGCCAGTCGGCGACGAAGTCGGCCACCATGGTCTTGGCCTTGTCGTCCATCAACATGCGCTGGGCCTGCGTCTGCACGCCCTCGGCCGTCGAAAGCTGGCCGGCGGCGGCCGCCGAGAACAGGGCCGTGTCGGGCATCGAGCTCCACAGGTAGTACGACAGGCGGCTCGCCATCTGGTAGTTGCCGAGCTGGACGACGTTGCCGTCGCGGACGGCCGGGCCCGCGTCCATCTCCCAGTGATAAAGGAACGCGGGAGCCTGGAGCATCGCCTCGATGACGAGGCCGATGGCGCCGTTGAAGTCGAGCATGACCGTCGAGCGCCCTGCCTGATAGACGGCGGTCAGGTTCGTGACCTCCGCCGAGGTGAGCGGGCGCCGGTACGCCTTGAGCCCGAACGTCGTGATGAACTGGCTCGCGCACCCGGCCTCCGCCGAGGCGTTCGCCGGCGTGCACGGCAGCAGGGTCGACAGACGGGAGGCGACGTTCTTCGCGAGGGACTCGGCCGCTGTCTGCAGGCTGCCCGCGCTCGAGGTCGCGATCACCGTCGGCTGACGGAAGGGAAAGGCGTTGTTGCTGAGGTCATCGGCTTCGCCGGGGACGTCGTCCCCGGCGACGGTCGTGGTGTCCCCGAGCAGGTCGCGGACGGTGTTGAGATATTCGCGGGCGGTCAGGCGCCGGAGGGGCAGGAGCCCGGCGGCGTTCGGATCGGCGGGGACCCCGCTGGAGCCGCCGGTCCCCGTAGGTGCGCTCCCGCCGCTGCCCGACGAGCCGGTCCCCGTCGTGCCGCCCGAGGCGCCGCTCGGCCCGCCTGCGCCGCCAGAGCCCGCGGGATTGCGCGCGCCCCCCGTTCCCGTCGACCCCGTCCCGACCGGAGCGGAGCCCCCGGATCCCGAAGCTTGCTGGGGATAGTCGACGTTACCCGTACAGCCGAGGACAGGCACGAGTGCCGCCAAATAGGACGCGATGCAGAAAGGGAACGCTCGTGTCTTGGACATGCTCACCTCCGGGGGGGGCCGCCCAGGGAGAGTCGCGCGAGCCTCCCAAACGGGACCAGGCCGGCTTCGAAAGCGAAGGGCCCACCTGGTGCGAGGAGGTGCGCCGCGGGGTGACGCCGGGCCATTCAGGGGGACGACGACATCGCCTGGTCCCTTTTCCCGCTCTCGGGGGACCTATCAGACTAACGCTCTTCCAGAGAACACCCGAACTCCCGTACATGGCCCCTTCCATTCGCACCGCCCCGTTCCACCTGGTGCCGCCCCCTTCGGGCGACGGCCAGCGATCCGACGAGGAGATCGTCGAGGGGCTGCGCGCCGGGGAGGCCTGGGCGCAGGAGGCGATCTGGGAGCGGTATTCGGATCGGGTCAGCCGGTTCTTCGCGCGGTCTCTCGGACGATCGACGGAGGACGTCGAGGATCTGACCCAGGAGGTCTTCCTTCGGATCCTCACGCGCCCGGCGGCGATTCGCGACCCGGCGGCCCTGCGGGACTTCGTCATGGGGGTCGCGCTGCGCGTGCTGAAGAACATGTTCCGCTATCGCTGGATCCGGCGCATCGTGCGGCTGTCCGACGACGGACAGCTACCGGACGTGCCGGCTCTGACCAGCGGCGACGAGACCACGCGCCAGGCCTTGCAACGCTGCTACAAGATCTTCGATCAGCTGAGCGCGCGCGAGCGCGCGGCGTTCGTGCTCAAATATCTCGAGGAGATGACGCTCGAGGAGGTCGCCCGGTCGCTCGCGACCTCGCGCACCACCGTGAAGCGGCTCCTCAAGAGCGGGCTCGGCAAGGTCTCCGAACAGGTGGCGAAGGACGCAGATTTGCAGAGCTTCTTCATGGAGTTGGCAGGGAGGTCGTCACGTGATCGCTAATGTAGATGAAGAGAAAGAGCAGAGCCTGGATCCGAACGCGGCGGCGGTCGTGCGGGTCATGCGCGAGCGGCTCCTCGAGCCGCGATCGCCCGGCGTTCGGGCGGAGTCGCTGCGGCGGCTCAGGGCGCGCGTGGCAGCGGCCGGCAGGGGCGCCGAGCGAGCCCAGGCGCGGGCCGAGAAGCGGGGGAAGCGGCGGCGCCTCGTCCTCGTGCTGGGGGTGGTGGGCGCCGCCGGCGTGGCCGGCGCGGTCGCGCTGGTACCGCGGGCGCGGCTCCATGACCAGCCGGCCGGTCCGTCGGGCTTGACTTACACCATCGACGGCAAAGCCCCCTCTCCCAGCGGCTACGTCCCCCCCGCGCCGGCCACCGCCGGGCAGATGTTGTCGTTCTCCGACGGGACCCGCATCAAGATGGAGCCCGAGGCGCGCGGACGCGTGGTCGAGCTCTGGCGCAATGGCGGTCGGATCGCCCTCGAGGACGGCCGCGCTCACGTCGACGTCGTTCATCGGGCCGGCGCCAAGTGGTTGTTCGAGGCCGGGCCGTTCCTCATCGACGTGCGCGGCACGGCGTTCTCTCTGGCCTGGAATGGACGCGAGGCGCGCTTCGAGCTGCAGATGGAGAGGGGCGTCGTGTCGGTGACCGGGCCCGTGTCGGGCGGTGCGATCGTGCTGCGCGACGATCAGAGGCTGGCGATCGACCTTCACGATCGCGCGCCGGCTCCGCGCGCGCCGGTCACCGCTGACCCAGGCCCTTCGCCGGGGCCGGCCGAGGGCCCGGTCCCGGCTCCGCTCGGACGCTCGGAGCGCGGCGCGCCCGAGCCGTGGAGCGCCCGCTTGCAGTGGAGCGCCCGGCTGCAGGAAGGGCGCGCCGATCTGATCGTCGCTGACGCGCGACGGATCGGGATCGCCAAGGTGCTCGAGCGGAGCAGCAGCGAGGATCTGGCGGCCCTCGCCAGCGCCGCCCGGTACCAGCACCAGGAGGCGCTGGCCCGGCGCGCCCTGCTGGCCGAGCGCCGCCGCTTCCCGGGCTCGGTCCGCGCCAGCGACGCGGCCTTTCTCCTCGGCCGGCTGGAGGACGAGTCGAACGCGGGCGCGGGCGCGGCGCTGCGGTGGTACGATCGCTACCTCGTGGAAGCCCCGGAAGGGGCCTACGCGTCCGAGGCTCTCGGGCGAAAGATGACGACTTTGAGGAAGAACGGACAGCTCGCCGAGGCGTCGGAGATCGCGGCCGATTACCTGCGGCGGTTCCCGACCGGGACGTACGCCCACGCCGCGCGGCCGCTGCTCCGGTCGCGATGAATGGGGGCGGGCGCGACCGCCGTCGTCCCGGGAGCCCGGGGGCGTGGGCGGTCGTGGCCCTGCTCGCAGCGGGCGCAGCCTTCCCGGTCGCCGCGAGAGCGGAGGCGGCGCACGTGGTCCTCTTGCAACCGGCGACGGCCAGCCCCGGCGCGCGACGTTGTCTGACGCTGATCCGGGAGGAGCTGGTGGGGGGCGGTTTCGAGGTGGAGCTCGTCGATCCGGGACCTTCGAAGGATCCGTTCTCGCTCGCCGACTCCATGCAATCGCAACATCGGGCCGTGGCGACCATTGGCCTGGTCGGCGATCCCGAGGTCGGGCGGGCGGAGATCTGGATCCTGGACCGCACCGGCGACAAGACCGAAGTCCGACGCCTGCCCGCGCCGTCCGAGGATTCCGGGCGGGTCGGGGAGGTGCTGGCGGTCCGGACCATGGAGGTCTTGCGGGCGAGCGCCCTGAAGCTGCTGGTCGAGGGCAGCCGGCCATCCCCCGCTCCCCGGCCGGCGCCCGCGCCGCCCAGCTCAGCCTCCATCGAGGCCAGGTGCCCTCCGGGCGCGCCGGCGCCGAGCCGGCGGGTGGTCGCTCTGGAGACGGGGGTGTCGTTGCTCTACAGCTCCGCCGAGCTCGAGCCCGCCTTCGTGCCCCTGGCGAGTCTGCAGGTTGCGTCCTCGGGCCCGCTCCTGGGCCGCCTCACCATCGCGGGGCTCGGCACCCGGCCGCGTCTCGAGACCGTCCGCGGGACGGCGCTCATCGATCAGGAGCTCGGCCTGGTCGAGCTGGGCGCGGCCTTCCGCCGCGACCGCTTCCTGTCGCCGGTGATGACGCTCGGGGGTGGCGTTCTTCACGTCCGAACCGACGCGCAAGGGGTGGGCCCCTACGTGGGCCGCCGAGACGCGCGCTGGTCGGCGCTGTTCGGCATCGGCGCCGGCCTGGTCGGCGCGTTCGGGCGGCAGCTCGCCGTCGCTCTGCAAGCGCGCCTCATGTTCGCGTCGCCGTACCCGGTCGTTCGCTTCGCTGACCTGGAGGCGGCCCAGATGGCGCGGCCCGCGCTGTGGATCACCGTGAGCCTGGTGTCATGGCTGTGAGATCCGGGGGAGCCCCGGCAGCCCTGGCGCTGCTGATCACGGTCGCTGGCTGCGGCCCGGGGCCGCTCGAGGCGGTCACCGTCAACCCGTCCGGCCTGGCCGAGGGGCTCGTCGCGCACTGGACCTTCGACGAGACCGGCGGCGGCGCCGTGGCGGACAGGTCCGGGAGCGGCCACGACGGTCAGCTCACGGGCGGTTCATGGATCTCGTCGGGAAGATTCGGGGGCGCGCTCAAGCTCGCGCCAGGTGATCACGTGGTCGTCATGAACTTTCCCCAGGCGACCATCGGATGGACCGTCTCCGTCTGGATTCGGACCTCGTCCGACCAGCTCATGAGCTCGAACGGGGGCACCGACGACTGGAAGACCATCCTCAGCACCGAGAACGTGTTCATGGGCGGATGGCAGCTCTACCTCAACAGCCGCCCCGGGTTGAACCGTTTCGACACCGCCTACTGGGCCGGGACGACGGTCAACGACTACGTCGTCGCCTCTTGCAACTGCATCGCCACCGATCGTTGGCTCCACCTGACGGCGGTCTTTGACGGCGCTGCCAGCGAGCTGAGGTTTCATGACGGCGACGCCGTGGCCGACCGCCGGCAGATGCCGATCCCCATCCTGCCGGGAGATTCGACTCTTTACATGGGCATCTGGAACCAGACCGGCCGTTTCCTGGCGGCCGACCTGGACGACGTCGCCATCTGGAGCCGCGCCTTGGCCCCCGCCGAGGTCGAGGTCGTCTCGCGTCAGGCCGTGCCCGATCCGGGCTGATCGGTCAGCGTGAACAACGAGACGTCCGGGCGGGCGTAGGCGCGGATGGGCAGCTCGACCGACCCGAGCCCGCGCGACACGAACAGCATCAGGTCGTCGAGCTGGTAGAGGCCCGCGGGCCAGCGGCGGCCGTGCTTGCCCTGCACCACGACGGGGCCGGTGGGCAGCGCGATCTGGCCGCCGTGGGTGTGCCCGCAGAGCAGAAGGCGTAGGCCCTGGGCGGCGAGGAACGGCACCGCCTCGGGGGAGTGAGCCACCGCCAGCTTCAGGCCCGCGCCGTCCGCCGGCGCCATCGCCCGCGACGGGTCGGGCTGTCCGGCCCAGACGTCATCGAGGCCCACCATCGCGACGTCGTCGTGCGGCGCCGGCAGCCGAACGGCGTCGTTGATCAGCAGCGTCGCGCCGGCGCGGCGGAGCGCGTCCTCGATCCGGTCGTGGTGGGTCCACAGGTCGTGGTTTCCGAGGACGGCCAGCTTCACACGCGCCGGCACGGCCGCCACGCGCGCCTCCAGCTCGCGCGCCATCGCGTGCGTCGCCTCCATGTACACGTAGTCACCGCCCAGCACGAGCACGTCCGGCGCCAGCGCCGCCAGTCGCGCGAACGCGTTGTCGAGCAAGCGCGGCGCCGTGAGCGGCCCGATGTGGAAGTCAGACGCGAACGCGATCCGCAGCGGGGGACGCCCGGCTTCCTCCCGCTTCGGCAAGAGCGCCAGCTCGTGCTGGATCACGTCGACCTCCGTCCGTCCGGGGAGCTGCTGCCACACCCGGGCGGCCCACCCCTGCCGATACACCAGCCGCGCCACCGCCTCGCCCACCACCCGCCGACGCGAAAAATTCCTCCCCCGTCCGGGGATCTTCGGTCTCAGGAGCTGCGTCAACATCCGCCGCCCAAACATACGCGACGATCGGCTGGCGAACGACGTCAGGCCCGTCCAGGACCCGCCGCGTCCGACAGCGGCATACCGAAGCTCGGCTTCGGGCCGCCCTCCATGACCCAGCGATAGACCTCGAGGGTCTGCTTCGCCTTCGCTTGCCAGGTGAAGAGCGAGAGCGTGCGGGCCCGCGCGCGTTCACCCATCGGCCGGATGAGCTCGGGGTGCGCCACCAGATGGGCGAGCGTGTCCCGAAAGCCGCGGACCAGATCCTCGCGGCTGCCCATCGAGACCCGGACGCCCGTGTCGTCGGTGACCAGCTCGCGCGGGCCCGCGTAGTCGGCCACCACGGGCAGCAGCCCGAGGGCCATGGCCTCCAGCACGACCCCGCCACCGAACTCGCGGACGCTCGGAAAGGCGAACACGTCCGACTCGACCAGGCGGGCCTGCAGGTGCTTGTGCTCGATCCATCCGTCGAGCTTCACGCCGGCGCCAATCTGGAGCTCGGTCACCAGGGCGGCGAGGCGCGCTTTCTCCGGGCCGTCACCGATGATGTCGATCGTCACCTGGCCGGCGCGAACGAGGGGCGCGGCCGCCTCGAGCAGCATGTCCGCCCCCTTGTACGGGACCAGCCGTCCGACGAAGGCCAGGCGCAGCGGGGGCGTGACCGGCCGCTCGATCCGCCGCTGGAAGAGATTCGGATCGATGGCGTTCTCGGGGATGTAGACGCACTTGTCGTGGTGACCGTCGAGCTGCTGCCAGGTCGACTGAGATCCCACCAGGATGGCGGCCGCGCTGCGGCGGGTGTCTCCATAGCCGGGCAACAGCTTGTAGGCATCACGCACGTACGAGAGCCACTCGCCCTCGCTCGCCTGCACGCGCCCGAAGCCCGGAGGCCAGGGGACGCCGCCGTTCAAGGGGCCCACCACGAACGGCACGCCGGCCGCGACACAGCGCCGTCCGATGATGCTCGGGGTGGTCGGGCTGAGCGGCGTGATCCGGTGAACGAGCGCGTACTCGCGCGCGCGGATGGCCGCGCCGAAGCGCCGCCACAGGAGCTGCTCGAAGTAGTAGTAGGGCAGGGCGGCGAGCGCGGTCGTCAGCGTCCAGCCCATCCCGGTCAGCTTGCGCAGCGCCTGCCCCGCCCGATAGATGGGAGCCGCGACCACCTCGGTGTCGAGCGTCGTGAACTCGCGCCCCTCGGTCCAGCCCGCGCGCGTCAGCGCGTCGCGATTCCGGCTGTGCGTGACGACGTGGGCGTCGGTGACCTCGGTGAGCGCGCGACAATGCGCCCATCCCACGAGCGGCACGCTCACCCACTCCGGGTTCGCCGCCTCCGCGATGAGCAACACCCGAGGCCGCGTCACCGTGGTCCGCCCACACTGCTTCGTCGATCCAACACGCGCCGACCGTACCACGCCGCCCCGCACCGCGCCTCCCCGGCCACCGTCGCGGTGTCGGAGCGAGCGCAGCGAGCGCGTTTATCGACGGGAGGCGCGGCTTCGCCGCGCCGGCGACGCGCTGAGATCTTCCGGGGGTCTCGTAGGGGGGACGCAGTCCCCCCTGCGGGTTTGGGGGGTCTCGTAGGGGGGACGCAGTCCCCCCTGCGGGTTTGGGGGTCTCGTAGGGGGGACGCAGTCCCCCCTGCGCTCACGTCACGTCCATCATCACCATCGGCGGATGGTGCATCATCGTGATCTCCGGCGACGGGCCCACGATGCTCTTGGCCATGGCGATGGCCTCGGTCAGCGACTCGGCGCGATCCCAGCCGAGCATGGCCGGGACGTGCGCGTTCTGCGCGCCCGCCACGATCACCCGCCCGGCGTGCTGGCGGCCGTTCTCGCCCCAGTACCACATGAAGAACGGGTGCGCGCCGTGGTACGCGTTCCCCCGCCGGTACATCTCGATGTAGCTCGGGTTGTGGGCGAACTCTTCCTCGTACTTGTGGCGCAGCTTCATCGCGTCGCGCGTCTCGGGGAGCAGCCGGTTGAAGAACTCGATGTAGCTCGGGTGCTGGACGTGGTCGAACTCGTCGCGACAGGGGTGCGTGATGATCATGACGCCCCCCTTCTTCAGGACGGGCTTGCCCCGGTACATGTTGTGGAAGTACCCGTTCGCCATCACCTGAACCAGTAACGGATTCAGGATCGAGTTCACGTTGTAAGGCGAGATGAACGGGATGCCGCAGATGAGGATGTCGGCCTGCCCGCGGATGTTGACGAAGTACTGCTCGAAGCAGCGCTCGATGATCTTCTCGTGCACCAGGTCGGTCTTGCCCGCATGGCACGCGATCAGCTGGTACGGCGCCGGGATCGAGTGGAGCAGCTTGCGCTTGGCGGCCGGCGGCATCTTCGACAGCGACCAGCGCATCGCCTCGAGCTTCATCCGGTCGAACTCGGTGTACTGATCCTCGTTCTTGGCCAGGAACGCGGTCTGCCCCGCGTACATCCGGTTGTTGAGCGCGGTCTCGATGTGGAACACGTTCATGTGCTCGTCGACCAGCGCGCCCATCCGGCTGATCTTCGTGTTCAACATGGACGCCTTCGGATCCATGTAGCTGTCCGACGCCAGAATCGTGGCAGGCTCGTGGTGCGGGCGCAGGCTCTCGTAGTCGCACAGCCCGACCGCCATCGACTTGTGCCCGCCGTTCATGGGCACGAAGTTCACGTTGACGTAGATGACCAGGTCGCTCTCGACGGCCCGCCGGTTGATGTTGACCGGCTCGCCGTGCGACGTCACGCCCAGCTGGACCATCCCGTCGGGGTCCTCGGCGTCGTGGTTGTAGTAGCGGTCCGGGTAGAAGGCCTTGAAGACCTTCTCCCCCGCCATGCGCCGCATCTCTTCCTTGGTGTGGCGCCGGTGCAGGGAGGTGGCGACGATGATGTGCACGTCGTCGACGCCGTTCGCCGCCAGCATCTCCATCAGGATCTCGAGGATCGTCTCGCGCACGTCGGGCCGAGCCATGGGCGGCAGCGGCATGCTGATGTCGTCGATCGCGATGGTGACCCGCATGCCGGGCACCAGCTGCGCGTACAGCGGCTCCGTCCCGAGCGGGTGGTTCAGCGCGTAGCGGATGGCGGCGCCCGGGTTGACCAGCCCCTCGATGGGCGGCTTCGGGTAGACGACCCGCGTCCCGACGGGCAGGTCCTCGACGAGGAGGTCCTCGCCCGAGAACATCACGCGCGGCGCCGAGTCGGTGTCGATGTAGACGACCTGATCGTCCTCTTTGTGGCGCGGAACGGGCCCGCGATAAACTTTGGGAGCGCGCTCTCTCATCGCAGATCCAGGATGGGCCAGTCGTGCTGGCGGGCGGTGCCGCGCAGCCGGAAGTCGGGGTTGACGGCGGTGGGGTGGCCGACCACGGACAGCATCGGCAGGTCGCTCATGCTGTCCGAGTACGCGTAGCAGTCGGACAAGTTCAGGTTCTCCTTCTCGGCGTAGATGCGCATCCAGCTTGCCTTCGTCGCGGCCGCCATGACCGGCGGCAGCAGGCGGCCGGTCGCCAGGCCATCCACGAACTCCAAGCGGTTCGTCACATAATCGTCGATTCCCAGGTGTTTGGCGAGCGGTCGGACGGTGAAGTCGATGGCGCCCGTCACCAGCACCTGGCGCAGCCCGAGCCGCTTCGACTTGTCGATCAGCTCGTAGGCCCCGGGGAAGATGGAGGGTCGGATGGCGTTGTCGAACAGCTCGTCGGCCAGGTAACGCAGGCGGTCCTCGGATTCGCCTTTGTAGCGGACGAAGAAGACGTCGTTGAACAGCCGGCGGCTATACACATCGGCCCCGAGGAAGAGCGGCACGCTGGCCATGGTGAAGGCGGTCTTGACCACGCTCTTCACCAGACCCTGCTGGTTCTTGGCGGCGTAAAGGAACGCGTGCACCAGGTTCGTGCGCACCAGCGTCCCGTCGAGGTCGTAGAAGGCGGCTGCTCCGCGGCCCATGATCGAGGCGCCACCTATATCACACGGGGGCGGCGCCCGCCCGGACGGCGTGGCGCCGGCGCCCGTCGCGGGCCCCGCCCGGCCCCGGTTGGCCAAAACGCGCCGCAGCGCCAATACTGAAGCGTCGTATGCGCGCGATCAGGGAATGGCTCCGGGCGTCGAAGGCGCGAGACGCCCTCGCGTTCTTCCCGGACGCCGCGTCCT
>Ga0207639_10002303_pt1 | contig 12819 bp, 8 predicted proteins | sample KBSCornC32_FD_184299 | JGI IMG/M metagenome (GOLD analysis project Ga0207639, IMG submission 184299) | Corn rhizosphere microbial communities from Kellogg Biological Station, Michigan, USA - KBS Corn C3-2 (SPAdes) (version 2) | ecosystem: Host-associated > Plants > Roots > Rhizosphere > Soil ...
GTAGGCCCCCATCGTCTGCGGTCACAGGCAAATAGAGGCAGTCGCTGCCAATCAGCGATTACCTGTAAACTAGCGGAAATCATGGGTTTTTTAATTATCAGCGAGCATTGGCTGACAGCAATCTGGAGGCCGAGCCGGAATCGAATTGGCAACAAATTTGTTTGATTTTCCAGTGATCTATCGACTTCCAGTCGAAAAATAGGCCCCCAAAAAGGCCACAGTTCGGTCACGCTGCAATCAGGAATCACATTGATTTCCCAATACTTACCACAAGGGTAGGCCGAAGGGAATGTCCCGCACATGGGGCTGGCTGGGCGGACCAAACAAGGTGGTCGCCCCTGTCCGGGGCGGCCTTGCTCATCGGCTGACTATGCAGCCTCTTTCTCTTCGTCGGGATTCGCCAGTTGATGCAGATAGGCCACGGCGCGCTCGGCATGGGCTGCGGCCTGCACAATGGCGCGCGAATCGTTTTGCAGCACCCTGATCCAACTCGCTATATAGCTGGCATGATCCGGACGTGGCTCGACGGCCAAGCCAAGATCGGCGGCCAGGAACGCCGCGCCTAATTCCGCTACAAGCTCCTCGCGTGCATACCCTTCGTCGCCCCATTTCTCGCGGCCAAAGCTGCGATCAAGGCGGCTCTTGTGCCGAGTCCAGTGGCAAGTTTCATGACCTCGGGTGGCGTAATAGCCATGGGCATCATGAAAGGCCGCAAAGGGAGGCAACTGGATGCGGTCGGCTGAGGGCATATAACAAGCCTTGTCGCCGCCATGGTTCACGATCGCGGGGATACGGGCAAAGAAGGCGTCGGCCGCGTCGATCCGCTCTACCTCTGGCGCTGGTTCTGGAACCGCATGAAGCCGCTCGGGCAATCCGTCGATCTGCGCCACGTTGAAAACAGTGTAGGTCTTCAGGAAACGGAACGCCTGTTCCCAATCCTCGCCGCTAGCCTCGTCATGCACGGTCCTGCTGCTGTCGCCGTAATAGACCACGGTTGCGCCGCGCTCGCCCTTGCGGACCTGCGCGCCCAACGCTTGTGCCTGCTTGTAGGTCATCCATGACGGACTGACAAAGCCGGATGCCTGCGCCTCAATCCACAACAACAGAACATTGATCCCACGATAGGGCTGGCCGGTAGCGCGCAATGGTCGGGTCTGCACCGATGCGGTCATGTCGCCCCCGCTCCACGGTTTCAGCCACGGGCGGGTGCCTTGTTCCAGTTCGGCCAATATGCGGTCGGTAATGCGGCTGTGGGGGTCTTGTTTGGTCATGATCTTTACTCCCTTCCAATCCGCGCAGCGGGTCATGCCGCGCATGACCCCTGCCGACCCGGCGAGGGGCGGAGAGAGAGGGGGCAAGGTCTGGTGCCGGTGGGTGGTGCGGGCGCAGCGCAGCGAGCCACGGCCACCAAAGCACGGCCTTGCAGGGAGAGAGAGGCGGCGCCTCTTTCTTCCTCGAATCGGAGAAAGGTCGCGCCACTGCGGCATTCAGCGTCGGGCAGGCCTGCTCGCCCTAGCTTACGTCAGGATGGCAACCGTTCGGTCTTGTCGAGATTATTCACCGCAAGAAGTGCGGTGAATCGGGCCGTCATTCACCGCTTCCCACTTGCGCTGGGTTTGGATCGGCAGGCTGCTCCTTGCAGCGGCTCGAGCGCCGGTGATTTGGGAAGCAAGGTGACAGCTAGCCCAATCCACCCTGCATCGCTGGCACCTTTGCCGCTTCGACAATGCCTTCCAGTTCCGTCACTTCCTCGTCGGTCAGTGCGGGGAAGAACTGCTCGCGCTTCCGCGTAGAAAGCCGCCCCCCGTTCTGCGTACAAAACTGGATGAAGAGGCTGGATAACCGGTCAGGAAGGTCGATTCGGTTTGCCAACCGACGCTTGGCGTCATCGAACCGTTCAAGATAATCGAGTTCAGCAGGTAGAGAGAAACGCACCGTTCGCTCGAGCCTATCCATCAGATACTCTGCTTGGCGGGTGGCGTCGAAGAAACGGTAGAGATAGGCTGTGTCATTCAATACCTCGACGTTGCCGTCCTCGGTGGGCTGCCAATCGATGTATGGAAGAGTGCCTGTCGAATAGTCCTCAAGGGCAACGCGATACCCGGGTAAATCCTCCAATATCGCCGCCGAGACGGGAAGAACGACACCATCCGGATTAAAGCCCGCGTCTGCCAGCGCCTTCTGGATGAGGAAGCGATGTAGGCGACCGTTGCCGTCCTCGAATGGATGAAAGAATACAAAGCCGAACGCGAGTAAGGTGGCATTGAGCGCCGGATCGAAGCGGGAGCGCAGGCAGAGTTCATAGGCGGCAAAAAGGCTCGTAAGAAGGTCCGAAAGATCTTCATGCCTTGCTGAAATGTGGTCGGGAATAGGCGTCTGATCGCGGGGATCGTGCCGACCTACGAAGCCTCCCTGCTCCCGAAGATTATACACGACGAATCGCGTTTCCTTTGGGTCGAACAGCGATCGGTGCATATGTTCCATGCTGGGGATGGAGAGTTCGACATCCTTTGCATCGGCAATCACCCGCCCCCAACGCTCTAACCGATTGCGCGGCGGGGCTTCCCCTTCAATCCCAAAAGAACCCTTGCTTTCATTTAGCAGCAAAAAGTTTGTCGCGCGTCTCAGGATCGCAGGATCTGCGCGAGCCACCGTCTCCTTGGCTTCACTTTTTAAAGCCTCGATCCGTTCGTCGCTCAGGCGCTCTGTCCGCCTGATCAATGGGCAAAATCCGGGAACGCCTGGCAGATTGTTCTCGATCTTGTGTCGAAGAGAGCGCGACGCCCGGCGAACGATATATTGATTGGGATCGAGAAGGGGGATGTATGGAACCCCTTGCAGATCATCGATTGGAAGCTGCTCGCCGGTGAGCCATTCATAGAGAAACCAGGCGCGTCTGATATAAACGCCGCGCGGCTTAGCCGCGATCAGTTCGCTGAGTTCCTCCGCTATGTCCCTGCAGCGGAACAACTGGCTTATCACGCGAAGATCGACGCCCTCGTGTTTTAGCGCGACCGTGAGATGCTCGATCCGCTGTTCGGGTACGCGATAGTTGGCATTTCGCGGAAGCAGAACCCATTCAATGCCCTCTCGCACAGACGTGGTTTTCTGACCGATCGGCATCAGCGCGGTCATTCTCCGTGGCGGAGGACAATCGAGTTCAAAATCCTCGATTAATTGTGCGTAACCCATAAGCTGGGCGTTAAGTGGGCGACCGGGAAGTTGCGTTGGCATTTTCCGAGTTTAGGATTGAGGAGCTCAATTTGCGATTGAAAAAGTCAGTTTGATTGAATGGAGGCAAATTTTTCTCAACTCTGAATTGAAAAAGTTAGTTTCGCGGAATGAGCGCCTGAAACACCGCAATCCCGACTGAGTTTCTCAGCCTCCCGATTCGTTCGCGCGATTTTCCTCAAATGTTCTTGTGCGCCCGAACGCAGGCTCGCGAAAATCGAGGCATGAAAGCTCGAGCCGGTTGCTCGCATTGGCAAGGACTTGCCAAAAATCTTTGGCCAAAAGTCATAGCTTCTGACCGTCCAGTTGCTGGGTTCCAAATACCCATCTCATTGAGGAGCGTGGCGGCCATTGCGCGGAAACCGGGGGTGGTCAACCGTTGCAACAATCCGCGGGCTGCTCTCGTCGCAATAACGCACGGAAATGATGTCGTTCCTGATCGCGGGACAAAGGCCGGACCCATAGAGTATGTCCGCCAGCGCGTCGAAGGTCGTCGCCTTGGCGCGATAGCCTCCGGTCCAACGCACCGCCCAAATATCCTCGTTGGCTTTAACCCGGTAGCCCGCTCGCTCCGCAATGTCCGTAACCGCGCCCAGCACAGTGTCCGCGCGCACATTGAAGTCCAATACGGCGGACGGGTCGGCGGGTTTTGAACGGGCTAGCTGGGCGGGATGGACGGACCTCTGCCATATGACCTCCGCGCCAGCCATAAAGAAACACAGGCCGATCATAATCAGGGGAATAAGATCGACCCATCCCGTGAACCTGCCCGAACGCCATAAGTGGTGAAAGGGAATGAGCCGATTCCATCGGACTCGCGACGGGCGCGCGTGGTGCACAATTCGCCATGTCCGTCGCAGCATATTGGCGCGGTCGATGGGCTGGGGAAGCCTAGTAATCGTGGCTTCCTCTGCGGGTGGCGGGAGCGTCGGCGCTGGTGGCTCGGCGACAAGCGAGGCTTGATGATCGGAGCAGACGCACGCCACCCGATCCGCCAGTATCTCGACTCGGGCGAACGCCCACGCCAGTTCCTGCGGCGAGATAAAGTAGGATCGCCCATAGCGCGCCTCGACATAGGCTCGGCGGATGCAGCCGAAGGCGCGGCGCTCGAACCGGCTGTCTCGCGGCCACGCTGAGCAAAGGCGCGCATCGAGCGCTTCGGCGGCTTCGCGCAGTTCGTCCAGCGCGTGAGTGCGCGGGCCGTGGAGGGTGATAGACCACAGCACGCATTGATAAAAATGTTCGCACGCCTGATGCAGCAGCAGCGCCGCCAACGACGCGTTGCCCTGATCCCAGTAGAAGGTCGCGCCCGCCAGAAAATCGCATCCGTTCCTGTGCCAGCGCCGATACTCCGCGACGCCCCGCATGGCCCGGTCGCACACGGGGAGATGACGCGGCGCTTGCAGGCGCAAGCCCACCATCTGGTAGAGGGCTATTCCCTGCTCCGCGATGGTGACGAAATGCGGAACGCCCTCGACAAGAGCGCCGTTGATTCGCTCCAGACTTTCGACGGTCAGACGCACCGGGCGGGTGATCTCGCCAAACTCCCATGCGCGGCGCAACCGGTCCCGCACCAGCCGCCAGTCGCCTTCACTGCGGGCGAGGCGAGGATAGTTGACGACCACCAGCAGGCGGAACGCTTCTCCCGGCGCGACCTGTTCCCAATTCTTTTCGGCATGGGGGCCATGCAGGATCAGGGTCAGAATCTGGCCCGCCCGATACTGCTGCGACAGCCTGCCCTTGGCTGTTTCCTCGAATGCCTCGAACAGGATCGTTGCCACGCGAAGAAGCTCTGCTCGAATCAGCACAGGCAGATGATCGGTATCGGTGCGCAACATCATGACAGCGCCTCCCGCTGGTGGCGCTTAAATCCTTGCGGGCGCAGGTGGCCGGTCACGTCAGCCACGCGGTCCAGCAAGGCACGCACAAGCGGACGGACCCGATCAGACGTGAAGCCGCCGTCATCCATTGGTGTGTCGCCGATCAGATGCGGATAGCCCCATTTCCAATAGGGTGAGAGAATGACCGCGAGCCGCGCTATGTCAGGGCAGTCATGCCCAAACCCGGTAGCGTTGGCGTAGGCCAGCGCCTTCGCGATGTCCTGCCGGATATGCGCCGCGTTCCAGTCATCGGGAAAACCAATGTCCAGAAGATAGGCGCAAAGCGCCAGCTTGGCGACTGCCCCCGCCTGATGCAGCGTCACGCGAACGTCTCGCGCAAAGAAACCCGCCTCGATCGGAGCGAAGGCGATTTCCGCGCTATCATAGCGGTCACGGCTTAGCGCACGACCTGCCTTGGTCCGAACGAGCATAGCCGGTTCGTCTTCATAACGCTGATGGAGAACCGCCAGCGCCTTGGTCCAGGGTGAGGCGATTGCCGACGCCGTGACCGGCGCAATCGTAAATCCGCGCAACAAGGCACGGCGGGATGTTCCGGCACTGGTCGAATCACCGGGAGAATTGCGGCGTGCAGTCATCGGCTCACCTCCATCCTGAGTTGCATCAGATGTCGCTAAAGCGCTCCGACGTAGTAAGCGGTGCCGCCTATAGCAGGAAAGGTGAGAATATTGCAATAACCGGCACCGCTTATTCAGCTTCCGATTGAACCGGCCTTTTGTCCGGTTACTACGCAAATATGGGAAGACCGCCGCTCAACGTGAAATCGACCAATGTTCGCTTGTCGGAAGGGCTTGGCGAACGAATTGACGCGCTAGTCGGGCGTCAGCGACGGGCGGCTTTCATTCGGGAAGTGCTGGAACGCGAGGTCGAGCGGCTAGAAAGCGCCAAAAGTAAGGGATAGAATGGCTGCCGTTTACCCTCTGACGGAAACTCCCCGAAACCGGGGTTGTCAGATATAGGACATCACGCAGGACCATGATATTTACCGCATGATATACGGTGATTAAGGCGTTTAATCACCGCATCCGTCGCCTATAGTTCGGTTTGAAAAGATGGCTGCGCCCAAAAGCCGCCTACGCTGGCGGCGGAGAAGCGCTAGGGTCGCGGACTTGCCGGAGCGCCCGGTTAAAGAAATGTCGTGTGGCCTTGTTGCGAGCATCGGCATCGGACAGGACGATATTGCGCATTTCATTATCACGCTGGAACATGCGGATCGCGCCTTGAAAGAAAGCTTGGGCGAAGGCGGTATAGACCACATCGGGCGGATTATTGCGGAGCATTTCCGAAAGGTCGGTGCCAAGGATTTCCTCGTTCACGGCCTCGAAGCGTATCATGTCGGTCTCGGTGAACTGCGTGCCGTGGCGCTCATTGAACGCTTGCACGATCTCGGAAAGCTCTTTTTGCTCATCGTTGGTATAGGGTTTCGCGCCGAACTCGCTGATCGGTTTGAGCGGCGCGCGGTCGCCCGCCGACAGCGAAGCGTCCCCTTGCTCTTTCTGCTCCACCTTGAATTTTTGAAGGCGGAGCATGTCGTCGGTGATTTCGATTTCGGGCGGGATTTCACGGTTGGGAAGAAGGCGCGAAAGCCAAGCCGCATAGGCGGAAAGCTTCTCCAGGCTGGTATCCTCCAGCTTCATGACTTGGGAAATGAAGCTGTAGAATCGCATGTAGCTTCGCAAGAGTTGGCGGAACTCCTCCTGCCGCCCTTCGTCGTCGTCGGAGTCGAAGCGCGTGACGGCCTGACGGACAAGCCCTTCGAGGCGGGCGCGGTCGCCACCGTCCAACGGTCCCTTGAAATAGGTTTTCGCGAAGCGCTCGATCTCCTCCTTGTCGAGATAGCCGAACTTGAAGAGGCGGCCTTCGAGGTTATAGACAAGGTTGGGGTCCGAATTGGCCTCCAGCGCCGTCACCTCATAGTAGGGACGGAAGGCGTTCTGAATGTCCTCGATGGTGTTCTGGAAATCGAGAATGAAGGTCTGGTCTTTGCCCGGCCTCGTGCGATTCAAGCGCGAAAGTGTCTGGACGGCCTGCAAACCCGCGAGCTTCCGGTCGATATACATGGCGCAAAGCTTTGGCTGGTCGAATCCGGTCTGGTATTTCTCAGCAACGATCAGGATTTGATATTGCTCGAGGTAGGCGGTGCCATCGGGCTTAAATCCGTCGAAACGGCGAGGAAGCTCGGTTTCGGCAAAGCCGTTCAAGTCGGCTTCGGTATATTTTTCCCCATTGAGAACAAGTTCGCCCGAGAAGGCGACAAGGGCGCGAAGGTCGGCGTAACCATGCTGTGCGATATAGTCGCGCAGGCCGAAATAGTAACGTAGCGCATGGTCGCGGCTGCCGGTCACGATCATCGCTTTCCCCTGTCCGTCTAACAGCTTGGTGACGTGACGGCGAAAGTGCTCAACGACAATATCGACCTTCTGGCCGATCGCGGTGGGGTGAAGATTGGCATAGCGGGCGACCTTGCGCTGGCCGCGCCGTCCGCTCAATTTGGGGTCGTCCTCAATGGCTTTTTCAAGCTCGTAATAGGCTTTGTAGGTCATGTAGTTCTGGAGCACGTCCAGGATGAAGCCTTCTTCGATGGCCTGACGCATGGAATAGAGGTGGAAGGGGTGCGGCAAGCCGTCCGGTCCTTGGTGCCCAAAACGCTCCAGCGTCACATTGCGTGGTGTTGCGGTGAAGGCGAAAAAGCTTATGTTTGCCTGTGGGCCGCGCGCCTTCTGGTATGCGGCGATAATATCCTCAATGTCATCGCTGGAATCGGCTTCTCGGGTGAGCGCGTCGGTCATGGCTTGGGCGGTCGCGCCCGATTGGCTGCTATGGGCCTCATCCACGATGACGGCGAAGGTGCGGCCCGATTGGCCAGAAATTTCACGCAGATGCTCGGTCGAAAATTTCTGGATGGTGGTGACGATGATGCGCACGCCGCTTGCGATGGCTTGCTTCAATTGGCGGGAAGTGCCGTCGATCTTGCGCACGATGCCCTGCACCTGCTCGAACTGCGAGACGGTGCTTTGCAACTGGCGATCAAGCACGATCCGGTCGGTGACGATGATCGCCGTATTAAACACGGCCTTGTCAGCCTCGTCGTGCAGGTTGATCGCATGATGGGCAAGCCAGCCGATGGTGTTGGATTTCCCCGAACCTGCGGAGTGCTGGATGAGGTAGTTCTGTCCAGTGCCGAACGCCTGCGCGTGGGTCATTAGCTTGCGCACCGCGTCAAGCTGCTGGAAGCGGGGGAAGAGCATGGCTTCTTCCCTGCCGCTCGTTTCGAGGTGCATGAAGCGCCCGATAATGTCGAGCAACACGGGGCGAGAGAAAATTGCCGCGCCCCAAATACCAGACCGATACAGATAGGCGACCCGAAATTCATCCTCCGCGTCAGGGTTGCCGGCGCCGCCGTCACGGCCACGATTGAAGGGAAGGAAACGAGTGCGGCCATTTTGCAGCCGCGTGGTCATGGATACGTTGTCTTCGTCCAGCGCAAAATGCACCAGTGCGCCGCGCTTGAAGGTCAGCAGCGGCTCTCCTGCGGGGGAGCGGTCTTTGCGATATTGCTTTTCGGCGTGGCGGAAGTTGGAGCCGGTCAGAAGGTTCTTTGCCTCCAGCGTGGTGACGGGAAGGCCATTGAGGAAAAGCACAACGTCCAGCCGATTGCCGATGCGCTCGCTATATTCGACTTCCTTCATAACGGAGAGGATATTGGCCTCATACTCTGCGATGCGCTTCGGCTCCAAGGCGCTTGCGGGCCGGAAGTAGCAAAGCGCAAACTTAATGCCGGGCACGATCTTGATGCCCTGCCGCAGCACGTCCAGCATGCCGCGATCTTTCAGCGCCTTTTCAAGCTGCTTGAAAAATGTCTCCTCGGCGGAAGCCGAATAGTGTCCTTCCAGTTTCGCCCATTCCTTGGGCTGGGTGCTGCGGATGAAGCGCAACACGAGCGCCTTGTCCATTGCAAGGGTGCGATCGTAGTCGGCCTGGGGGTCACGAAATTCATAACCCTCGCCCGCGACAAGCTGGCCGATCAGGTGATCTTGCAGCACCTGTTCCTTGTGGACGTTGTGGGCGGCGATGCTCATTATGCCCCCATTTTCAGCAAGTCTTGCGGGTTCCAAACCCGCTCCGCCAACATCCGGTAGAGCTTCCCGCGATCATCCAGATTGGCCTTCTTGAAATCGGGAACAGCCTCGAACGGTAATTCAGATTCCTTCACGAAGCGGACGAAGCCCGGATTGCGGTCGTAGCAATCGGGGTGAAGGGAGTGCGCCAACAGGTTTTGCGTGCGGTAGTGTGGTAGCTTCTCCTTATAGGGAAGATCGCTGTAGCTGCCGTTGAAAGCTTTGGGCAGAAGCAGAAGCCCACCGATACGATTGCGGTATTCCGCGAAATCGGTGGGGTGCGCGAACTCATCCGTGTGTCGTTCAGCGTGATTCGCCCAAATGTGCTCGACCTCGTACCGCTCACGACCTTCGGCGACATACTCAGCATAACGGGAAGGTTGCCCCGATTGCGTTTCGACATACTCGGTCAGGCGTGCCAGCAGTCGGTGGATTAAGTATCGATTCTGCTGATGTACATAGAGGCGGTCGTTGCTCTCGAATGTCTCGGCCTGTTGGGAAAGCTGGTCGACGAGCTTGGCAGCCAAGCTTTGCGCATCGAGGCCTCTGATCTCTCGCATAACAAGGAACATGGCGTATTGCATCGTCGAATAGGCGATGCTGCGGAAGTTCCAAATTCGCCAAGTAATCAGAATGTCCACGAAGCGGGCAACGATGTTCATTTTCAGCCGAGCAACGGTTGGATCGTCGTCCGGCTTGAGGGGGGCCAGCAGCAGCATATATTGCAGGGTGAAGCCGTTTTGCGCGTTGTATTGGACGGCTTCCAAACCCATCACACGCTTCTGGGACGCTTCCATCGCCAACAGGTAATGCCGAGCGTAGAAGTCGAAATCGCGGTCGATGAAGCGGAAGAAATCGTCCTCGCCGACCAGTCCATTCGCCCTGCTCGTGTCGCGTAGCCAACGATGGAATTCGGTGCCGATACGATCAAAGTCCTCGGGCTTGGCCCCGCGCTTACGTTCACGGATTTTGGTGGCATATTGGCTGCGGAACCATGCCTTGAAGAAATCCGGCTCCACTTCCTTGCCCGCCTCATTCAAGTCGGCAATGCGGGAGCGCCATCGATTGCTGGCCGCGATACGCTTGTTCTCGCCAATGTTCGCCAGCAGATAGCCTTTGAGCATGTCCGTGGGGCTGAGCGACAGCCCGCGATCGTTCATCGTCTCGAAGATAGTATAGGCGTCGTCGTCGGAATAAGCGGTGATCTCGACCAGGTGGACATTCTCTAGCAGCCAGTCGATGAAGTAGGGCAGGGCATCGCCGCGTAACTCTTCCGGCCATGCGCTTTCCATGTCCTCGTAGCGCGCAAACAGATTTTGGACGGATTCCGAACGGTCGGTGGGGTCGAAGTCCTCCTCCCTGAAGAGAGCCGCCATGCACGGCGCGCGCTCGTCCACGTCGAGATTGAATGATTTTTCTCCGAACTTCTCGGAGACGATCAACTCGTCGACATTTACTAGGTCTGGGCGTTCGCGCTGGAGATTACGTAGCAGGATCAGCAGGAGGGTGAGGCTCGTGAGGCGCTGTTGGCCATCAACGAGATAGTTGGTCCCCTCCTTCTTGCTAACGATGATCGCGCCAAGGAAATAGTGTGGGTAGTCGGCAACCTGCTTGCGCACGTGGGTGGGTTGGTAATCCTCAAGAAATTTGCCGGTGAGATCGTCGATCAACTCGCGGGCCTGCTTCTCGCCCCATTTGTATTCGCGCTGGTAATAGTCGATAGAATACTTTTCGCCCTTGAGAAGTTTCCGTACCGTTTTGGCCTCTCCAACAATCCCGCTCATGCCCGCATTGCCTCCTCGATTTTTTCCAAACGGCGGTCCGTCTCGTCCCGCTGGTGCCACGTCGCCACGTCGATCTGTCCGGTCACAGCGGCGGTGATGAGAGCAGCACGGAACTCGCGGAGGCGTTCGATCGACCGACTTACAGCTTCACTGACGCCACGAAGGGTGCCGAGGACACGGTTCACTGAAGCGGCTATTTGCCTCTGCTCGTGCAATGGAGGAAGAAATACCGGAAGCGACAGAAACTTCTCTGGCTCCATGCGCCACTGATCAATTCGGATTCCATTCGAAATCAAGTGATAAACCATTGGCATTGGCCTTGCACGTAGAAGATGGTGCATATACTCATGGTCATGTTCGCTAATATTAACCATAACAACATAATCTGGGCTTGTTATTCCATCAAATTTTGAAATACCAAGAGAGCCTTGCCAAGCCTTCATCTTATTTATAACAAGATTTCCAGGCTGTACGAGCTGATACTTTGATAAATCTTCCGGAGTTTTATTGATATTGTCGTTGCGTGATGATTTTTCAATTACACCAAATTCACGATATACTGAGAGAACTGTTCGATCTTCATATCCCTGACGCTTTCGTACCTTGAAGTGTGCCTTAAGGCGACTTTCCGTCCAATGGCTTGGGACATCCCCTCGCCAACTAAAGCCGCTTGGGGTCATATCAGCGTTTGCGTTAGCCCCCCGGAGAACAAGTCGAGAGATCTCGCTCTTCTCCTTTTCAGGGAAAAAGTCCAATTGCCGCTGTTTCTTCTGTATTAGCTGATCGATACGAGTAACTTCACGATCGAGGAAATTTGCGATAGATATTTGTGTTTCGAGATCTGGTATCCAAACTTTATTTGACAAACTCTCTTTCTTGATGTGGCGCATGGTGCTGCCGTGAGCGTCGTCATCAGCCCACCTTGGAGCATGTGCTTTAATTACATAATAGAGATATTTTTTGATGACGTTCTTCTTCGGTAGAACCTTGAAGATATGTTGATTCAAGATCGCGGTGCCTCGATCCCAGATAAAGGCATCGATAGTAGCGGACCAAGAAAATAGTAGATCGCCATCTCGAATAATGAGACCTCTGTTAATGGTCCCATCAAAAAAATTGTCAAAAGGCTTACCGGTAAGTTGAGCAATACGAAGGATAGGGAGGCCATCATTACCCCAATCGGATGGTTTAAAAGCTGCCCCGTTTAGAAAATTAGCAGCGTGTTTGATGGGCAACATCATACCGCCACCTCTTGCAGCAGCCTCGCAATCTCAACTTCCAGCGTTTTTAGCTCCGCGTCGATCTCGTGAAGCGGACGCGGTGGAACATAGCGATAAAAATAGCGGTTGAAGTTGATCTCATAGCCGACACGTCCGATCTCGCGGTCGCGCGCGTCACGGTAGGTTTCGTCCACCCATGCGTCGGATATGAAGGGGGTGATTTCCCGCGCTACATAATCGCGCCAGTCCTCTTTGAGCGGCACAAGTTCATGGTCGCGCAAGTCGGTGTCTGGCTCGGGATTGCCGTCCTTGTCGACGCAGATATCGGCGTCCTCGTCGCGTTCGGAGAGGGCTGCGAGGATGGCTTTCTTGACTGGCGCAGCGATTTTTACGCCCTCAACCTTGAGAGAATTGGCCAGCACCTTCTCGAAGGCGGGTCGGCTAGGGTCAGGACCCATTGATCTGAGCTCCCCGATCTGATTCAGGGTCCGTGAGGAGACTGGATTTGAGCGACCTATATTGGCTGACGGACGAGCAGATGGCGCGGCTTGAGCCGTATTTTCCGAAG
>Ga0207639_10002304_pt1 | contig 12819 bp, 12 predicted proteins | sample KBSCornC32_FD_184299 | JGI IMG/M metagenome (GOLD analysis project Ga0207639, IMG submission 184299) | Corn rhizosphere microbial communities from Kellogg Biological Station, Michigan, USA - KBS Corn C3-2 (SPAdes) (version 2) | ecosystem: Host-associated > Plants > Roots > Rhizosphere > Soil ...
TGCGACGGCGCGTTCGCTTGCGGCGCGGCGGTCACGTTCGCGGCGACCGCGTCGCGGCCTTCCTGCGCGTGGCCGGCGCGGCCGTCGTCGTGCGTGCGGACCGGCCGCGCGCCGACTTCGGCGCCTGCGCGGCGCACGCCTGCTGCAGCAGGCCGCGCAGTGCGGTGCGCGTGACGCGCCCGAGCCGCACGAGCACGGCCGGGTAGCCGTCGTAGTGCGGCTCGGTGAAGAACGTGTCGGGATCGGCGAGCAGGAGCAGCTCCTTCGCGTCGAGATCGGCCACGCGCACGGCGAGCACGTCGTGGTTTACGACGCGCGGCTTGCGCGGATGCACGCGTTCGCGCCACGGCCAGGCGATGCCCTTGTACTTGTCGCCCTTGCGCACGGAGAACACGAGCGGGCCGTCCTCGCGCGTGTCCGGCAGGGCGAGGGCGAGTGTGCGGACGTCCTCGTGCGTGACCATCGGCGCCGACTCTCTTCGCGGGACGAGGGCCCGAGTCTACGCCGTGCCGGCTCGCGCCAGGTGCGCTTCCCGGCGTGATCGCGGGTTCCGCTCAGCCGACCGCGTCACCCGAACGATGCGCGACCCACGCGCCGACGAGCGCCGAGGCATACGGGATCGCCTGTGCGGCGAGGATCGCGATCCACAGGCGGCCCTCGACGTAGTTGATGCCCGAGGAATTGATCATGCCGACCACGCAGGCGACGAGCGCGAGGAACAGCAGCATCTCCTCGCTGACCGCGGTGAACGGATTGGGTTTCTTGCCGATGCGGCGGCTCTTCGCGGTGCGGATGAATTCGCCCTTCTTGCGCCACAGCCCTTCGAAGATGCCGCGCGCGATCGCGTGCGACAGGCTCATGCTGGCGACCGACGCGGCGATCGTGTCCTTCCACGAGCACGGCACGCGCACGCGGTAGAGGATGATGCCGAACGCAGCCTTGAACACGAAGAAGCCGATCAGCGGCACGAGGAACAGGTACATCGGCAGCGTGAACCAGCGTGGCGCGAGCACCATGCCGAGCGTCCACAGCATCGCCATCAGGGTGAACACGAGGTGCAGCGCGTCGCCGAACCAGGAGAACCAGCCGGTGAGGAAATGGAAGCGCTGGCCGCGCGAGAGCGTCGACGCCTTCGAGGTCATCCAGTCCCAGCGCGCCTTCATGATCTGCATCGCGCCGAACGCCCAGCGGTAGCGCTGCGACTTGTACGCCTTGAAGTCGGCCGGCGTGAGGCCCTTGCCCATGAGCTCGTCGACGTAGACGAGTTCGTAGCCGGCCTTCATGAGGCGCAGGCCGAGCTCGGCGTCCTCGCAGATCGTCCATTCCGACCATGCGCCGGTGTTCGCCAGGACGTCCTTGCGCACCATCGTCATCGTGCCGTGCTGGATGATCGCGTTGCGCTCGTTGCGGTGGTGCATGCCGATGCGGAAGAAGCCGTCGTATTCCCAGTTCGTCATGCGGCGGAACGGGTTGTGCTCCCATTCGCGGTGCGCCTGCGGGCACTGCACGACGGCGACCTTGGGGTCGGCGAAGTAACCGGTCAGCGCGCGCAGCCAGTCGCTGCGCACCTCGTAGTCGGCGTCGACGACCGCGACGACGTCGGCGCGCGGATCGGTGACTTCGAGCCCGTAATTGAGCGCGCCGGCCTTGAAGCCGGGCCACGGTTCGAGGTGGTAGAAGCGGAACTTCGCGCCGAGCTTCGCGCAATGCGCCTCGACCGGCTTCCACACTTCCGGGTTCTTCGTGTTGTTGTCGAGGACGATGACCTCGTAGTTCTCGTAGTCGAGCGCCGCGAGCGAGTCGAGCGTGAGAATCACCATCTCGGGCGGCTCGTTGTAACAGGCGAGATGGATCGAGACGAACGGTTGCGGATCGCCCGGCTGCGGCTTCAACGGCAGGAACTCGCGCAGCCAGCGCGGCCGCCACAGCACTTCGGTGAATTCGAAGCCGTTGATGAGCAGGATCAGGATGATCGCGAGCTGCGCCGGGAACAGCAGCAACAGCATCGCCCAGTCGAACGGGTCGAGGTAGAAGTCGTACGGCAGCGTCGCCATCCAGACGAGGATCGACGCGCTGAGCTGGATCAGCGCGAGGAAGAACGCGAGGCCCATGGCGCGGAAGCGGATGAAATGGCGCGCGAACCAGAACATCGGCAGCAGCGCGATCAGCGACGCGATCCCGGCCTTCCACGGCCAGATCGGGTCCTCGATCACCGTTCCCGTGAACGAGAACTTCGGCTGGCGGCTCGCGTTGAACACGCCCCAGTAGGCTTCGACGCGGCCGCCGATGCCTTCCTTCCACGGCTGGTCGATCGCTTCCATCACGTAGTAGTCGATCTTCTCGCGCGCGGCCACGTTGAACCAGTCGCGCAGGAAGTGCGCCTCGTCGGCGAGCGACGGCTGCGCGTACTCGCGGCGGTTGCCGTTCGACGGCCAGCCGACCTCGCCGACCACGATGCGCTTGTCCGGGAACAGCTTCTGCAACTCGCGGTACTGGCCGAGCACGAAACCGACCGCGTCCTTGCGCGGCACGCGCTCCCAGTACGGCAGGATGTGCACGCTGATGAAGTCGACGTGCTGCGCGAGTTCGGGGTGGCGCTGCCACGTATCGAGCGGTTCGGCGGTCGACACCGGGATCTTCAGCTGCGCGCGTGCGCGGTCGAGGTAGCCGATCAGCGACTTCACGCTCGTGTCGCCGCGCAGGATCACCTCGTTGCCGACCATCACGCTGTCGATGTTGTCGTTCTTGCGCGCGACGGCGATCAGCGCGGCGAGCTCGCGTTCGTTGCGCTCGGCGCGACCTTCGATCCACGCACCCGCCATCACGCGCAGGCCGTAGAACCGGGCGATGCGCGGGATCTGCGGATTCTCCGCCGTGGAATAGGTGCGGATGCGCTTGGTGTACTGCGACAGCATGCGGAGGTCGCTGTCGAGTTCCGCATCGCTCGGGAAGACCAGCTTGGTCGGGTCCTGGTAGCGCTGCGACGGGTTGTAGGCGAAGCCGGCGACGTCGCCGTGCCAGTCGGCGATGTGCACCGGCCGGTTCAGGTAGCCCCACAACCCGATGTTGAGCGCCGCGACGACGAGGGTCAGGGCGAGCGCGCGCCAAAACGACTTGCGCACGACGGGAGGCGGGGTGGCGTTCAAAGAGACTCTCGACTTCTGCGAAAACGGGCGCAAAACGCGTTGCAGCATAGCGGAACGCCGCGCGGCGCCTCAATGTCCGGAGCAGGTGGGAGGGCGGCTTTCGGGGACGATTTCCGGGGCGGGCATCGGCGCCGGTCCCGTCGCCGCTGCGGAAGGGTTGGGCGAGGGCACCTTTCGTGGAGTGCCACAGGTCGACCTGCCCGGGGCCGCGCGGCGAGAGGCGCGGGGGCATTCGCCGCGCCCTGCCGTGTCGCCCGTTTCGTGAGCGGCATCAGCGGCGATGTACGTGCGCGGCGGCCCTTTGCGAAAGCGGACGGACCCTCACGCCTTCGGCGGCTTGCGCCGCAGCTGCGCCAGCACGATCGGTGCGAGCGCGAGCACCGCCATGCCGAGCAGCGGCAGCAGCACGCTGCGATGGGCGAACAGGCTGAGCGAAACGGCGCCTTCGCGCGCGATCGTTTCGGTGAGGCCGGCACCGAGCGCGGTTTCGAACGCGATCATCACGCTGCCGCCGGTCGCCGTCGCGAGCAGGAACAGCCAGAGCGGGCAGCCGAGCCCGGCGAGCGCGATCGTCACGCCGCCGAACGGGAAGAACGGCACGAGCCGCATGAACATCGCGTAGCTGACCGGATAGGCGCGATAGCCGCTGCGCACGCGCTCGACCCACGCCGGCGCGGTGCCGTTGCCGGAGGCGAACGCGGAGCGGCTCGCGAAGAACAGGATCAGCGCACCGAGCGTCGTGCCGAGCGCCGACAGCAGGGTGCCCTCGACGATGCCGAACAGCATGCCGCCGGCGAGCACGATGACGACCGCGCCGGGGATGCCGGTCGCGATCGCGAGCATCATGAGGCCGACCTGGCTGAACGCGGCGAGCCACGGATGGGTCGTGATCGCCGTGCGCAACTCCGCCTCTTCCTGCGCGATGCGATGCGGATCGAAACGGTCGAGTGCGCCACCGAAGAACAGCGCGACGCCGATCGCGATCAGCACGAGCAGCGGCAGGAGGGCGCGCAGGCGTTTCATCGTCGTCCGTGAATGAAACCGCTGAAACGCAGCGGCGGCGTGGCACCGGCAAGGATAGCGGCAGGGCCGCGCGACCGGTACCCGGTGCGACGTCTCATCCCGGCGCGCGCGCGTAGACGGTGACTTCCTCGCGGTCGTGGTAGAGCTGCTTCGCGCGCAGTTCGACGCGCCGGCCCTTCGCCGCGAGCGCGTCGGCGACGAGGTCCAGGCACAGGCGCACTTCGTCGTGGCGCTTCTTCATCGGCAGCTTGAGGTTGAAGATCGCGTGGCGGCAGAGGCCTTCGGCGAGCCATTGCGCCATCAGCCCGGCGACCCGGCGCGGTTGCTCGACCATGTCGCAGACGAGCCAGTCGACCGCACGCGGCGGGCGGTAGCGGAAGCCGTCCGCGCGCAGGTGGTCGACGAGGCCGGAAGCGAGCAGGGCCGCGTCCATCGGTCCGTTGTCGACCGCCGTCACGTGCAGCGAGCGCGCGACGAGCTGCCAGGTCCAGCCGCCCGGCGACGCGCCGAGGTCGACCGCGCGCATGCCCGGCTTGAGCCAGCGTTCGCGCTCACCCTCGTCGAGCAGCACGAGCAGCGCCTCCTCGAGCTTGAGGGTCGAGCGGCTCGGCGCGCTGCGCGGGAATTTCAGGCGCGGGATGCCGCCCGGCCACGGTGCCGTCGTCGCGCGGTCGGCGACGGCGACGTAGGCGGCGTCGGTCGCGGTCATGCACAGGTGCAGGCGCCAACGCGAGTCGCGGTCGATGAGCTTGCGCTGCTTGAGCGCGGCGACCAGCGCCGCCTCCAGCCCGCGGCAGAGCGGCGCGAGTTCGCGCGCGGCGTCGCTGTCGGGGGACTCGACCCAGGCGTCGCACCAGCGGCGCCGGCCGTGGAGCGGGTCCTGTGCTTCGACGATCGGCAGCAGCACCGCGAGGCGGTCCTTCGGCGGCAGGTCGCGGGCGTCGCCGAGCACCGCGAGTAGCTGGCGCGCGAACACGAGTTCGCGCCAGCGGCCGGCCAGCGCTGGCGCGTCGTCGCTGACGAATTCGACGTAGCCGCTGCCGCGCGCGGCGCGCGCATAGCCGGCGCCGGACAGGCGCGCGTCGAGCGCCGCGAGTTCCTGCGCGCATTCCCCCTCGAAGCCGGGACGGCAGTAGGCGAGCAGGCGGCGGAGGGCAGGTGCGGACATGGGCGCGACGGCGGGGCGGGTGCGCATGATGCCGGGGTCACGCCGTGCTGGCGAGTGTGACCGCGTGAGGGGAATGTCCGCGCCGGTCCGTATAGCGTTTGGCCGCCGGAGCTCCCCGGCCGCGGCCCAGGCCGCAGGAGGACCGCATGAGGGAAGAACCGATGAAGAACGTATCCCGCCTTCGGCCCGCGCTGGCGGCGGCGCTCGTGGCCGTCGCCGCGCCGATCGCGGTCGCGCACGCGGCCGGGTCTGCCACGACGGCGATCGCGGTCAGCGTCGACACCGGTGCCGACGTGCGCCCGGTCAACCCGCTCATCTTCGGCATCGCCTACGGCGACGGCGCGCGCAACGCGACGATCGGCTATCCGCTGCGGCGCTGGGGCGGCAATTCGGCGACGCGCTACAACTGGAAGGTCGACGTGCACAGCACCGCGTCCGACTGGTATTTCGAGAACATCCCCGGCGCGTCCGATCGCAACCACGTGCCGCCGCATGGCAACGACGCCGACGCGTTCATCACCGAGGCGCGCAGCTACGGCGCCGACGTGCTCATCACGATCCCGACGATCGGCTGGACGCCGCGCGCGGACAGCCCGCTGCAGCATCCGTACTTCGCCGGCTTTTCGGTCGCGAAGTACGGCGTGCAGGAGCCGCCGAACCCGTGGACCGCGGCGACCGACCCGTGGGACAGCGACGCCGGCAGCGGCGAATGCCTGCCTGCGCACAACCCGTCGCCGAACTGCGTCGCGTACGGCAACCAGGGCGGCCACCACCTCGTCAACAACGATCCGCACGACACCTCGAGCGAAGTCGCGCCCGCGTTCTGGAAGGAATGGATCGCCCACCTGCAGGCGACGTTCGGCAACGCCGCCGGCGGCGGCGTGCGCTACTACTCGCTCGACAACGAAGTGATGCTGTGGAACTCCACCCATCGCGACGTGCATCCGGCGCCGACGACCTACGACGAGACGTGGGGCAAGGCGTTCGCCTACGGCGGCGCGATCAAGCAGCAGGATCCGGCGGCGAAGGTTACCGGCCCGGTGACCTGGGGCTACTGCGACCTGTTCGGTTCCGCCGCGGACAATTGCGCCGAGGGCGACGACCGCGCCGCGCACGGCGGCCTGCCCTTCGTCGCGTGGTACCTGCAGCAGGTGTGCACGCATCCGCTCGCGGGCGGTGCGCACGCGGTCGACTACCTGGACCTGCACTACTACCCGCAAGGCAACGTCGCGCTCAACGACGACGATTCGCCCACGACGGCGGCGCGCCGCCTGCGCTCGCTGAAGGAGCTGTACGACCCCGACTGGGTGTCCGAATCGTGGATCGCCGACCTCGGCGACAACGACGGCAACCACTACAGCAAGCCGAACCTGATCCCGCGCGTGCGCGGCTGGATCGACCAGTACTGCCCCGGCACGAAGCTCGCGATCACCGAATACAACTGGGGCAACGACGGCACCACGAGCGGCGCGGTCGCGCAGGCGGAGCTGTTCGGCATCTTCGCGCGCGAAGGCGTCGACATGGCGACGCGCTGGGTCGCGCCGGATGCGGACACCGTCGCGGAGCGCGCGTTCACGCTGTTCCTGAACTACGACGGCGCCGGTGCGAAGGTGCAGGGCAGCAGCGTGCGCGCGCAGAGCGCGAACGTCGACCAGATCGGTGCCTACGCGTTCAACGCCGGCGCGCGCACGATGGTGCTGCTGACCAACAAGACGACCACGGCGCAGGACGTGAACCTCGCGTTCGCGAGCGCACCGGGCACGAGCTGGAAGCTGTACGGTTTCGACGCGACGCACGCGGTGCACCAGCTCGCGACCGGCACGGTCTCCGGCACCAGCGTGTCGGTGACGGGATTGCCCGCGATGTCGGCGAACCTGCTCGTCGTGACCGGTGCGGATTCGATCTTCCGCAACGGCTTTGATTGACGGGTACACGGGAAAAGCCTGAAACACGGAGCACACGGAGAAAGCAGAAAAAAACAGAAGAGCTTTTCCTCCGTGTGTTCCGTGTGCTTCGTGTTCCCATCTTTCGCTTTCGACACCCGACACGCCGAGCAGCGCGGACTCAATACGTCGCGCCGCCCACGCGTGCATAGAGGTGGAACACCTCGCGCGCCTGGTCGCGCAGCACGTCGCGCACGACCTTGATGCCGCGGCGCTCGAGTTCGCCGACCCAGTCCGCCGGCAACGGCCCTTCGTCGAATTCGCTGAGCTCCATCACGTCGCTCGCGCGCGCGCCGATGCGCAGTTCGTCGATGCCGGCCCAGAAGCTCGCGCCGTAGCACTGGCAGCACGGTTGCGCGCTCGTCGCGAGCACGTAGCGCGCGCCGTCCTCGTTGAGGCGCGCGCGGCCGAGGCGCGCCTGCGCGGCCATGAACGCCATCATCTCCGCGTGCGCGATCGAACACGCCGCCGGCAGTACGCGGTTGACGCCGGCCGCGACGAGGCGACCGTCGCCGTCGAAGATCGCCGCGCCGAACGGTCCACCGCTGCGCTCCTCGACGTTGCGCCGCGCGAGCGCGATCGCGAAGCCGACCTGCGCGTCCGCATCGGCGAACACCTGCCCGGCCGTCGCCGCTGCGTCGAGCCAGGCGGGCAGGGCGAGCGAGATCGGTGCGGGCATCGTCGGGTTCCTGGCGGCGTTCGTGGCCGACAGCGTAGCCGCTCGGCCGCGCCGGCGTCACGGTGGGCCGGCCACGCCGCCCGCTTGCGCGCACCGGGCGCAGCCCGCACCATCGCGCGATTCACCGCGGAGGCCGGCATGCAGCATCGGGGATCGGACGCGACGCTCGCGCGCAACCCGGGCATCGACGCGGTGCGCGGACTGTCGATCCTGCTCGTCGTGCTGCACCACCTCGGCCTGCGCATGCCGCTCAAGGCGAGCGTGCTCGGCGGCTTCGTGCCTGCGCGCGTGCTCGCCGCGTTGAACTGGAACGGCTACGAAGCGGTGTTCGTCTTCTTCGTGATCTCCGGCTTCCTCATCGCGCGTCATTCGATCGCGCGTTGGGGCAGCCTCGCGCGCATCGACGTCGGCGCGTTCTACGTGCGCCGCGCCGCGCGCATCCTGCCGTGCCTCGTGCTCGTCGTGCTCGTTCTGTCGCTGCTGCACCTCGCCGGCGCCGCCGACTACGTGATCGCGCGCGAAGGACAGTCGCTGCCGCGCGCGATCGCCGCCGCGTTCGGCCTGCACCTCAACTGGTACGAGGGACGCACCGGCTACCTGCCGGGCGGCTGGGACGTGCTCTGGTCGCTGTCGATCGAGGAGGCGTTCTACCTCGCTTTTCCGCTGGTCTGCCTCGTCGTGCGCAGCGAGCGCCTGCTGTTCGTGCTGCTCGCCGCGTTCGCGCTGACCTTGCCGATCTCGCGCGCGGCGCTCGACGGCAACGAGATCTGGCAGGAAAAGGCGTACCTGCCCGGGATGGCCGCGATCGCCTGCGGCGTCGTCGCGGCGCTGGTGTCGGCGCGCTGGAGCGCGCGCGCACCGTGGCTCGCGCGTCGCCTCGCGATGCTCGGGGCGGCGGGGCTCGCCAGCGTGCTGTTCGTCGAGGGCTGGTGGTGGTCGTGGCTCGGCAACGGCACGATGCTCGTGCTGGCCGGTTCGGTCGCCTGCATCGTCGTCGGCCTCGACGGCAGCGAGGGGACGCGTGGCGCGCGCGGTTTCGGCTGGCTGCGCTCGTGCGGCCGGCTCAGCTACGAGATCTACCTCGGCCACATGTTCGTCGTGTTCGCGATCGTCGCGCTGTACAAGGCGAGCGGTGCGAACGCGGCCTGGAGCTTCCTCTGGTACGTGCCGTGCGTCGCGCTGTCGTGGCTGCTCGGCGCTGCGGTCGCGCGCGCGTATTCGCTGCCGTGCGAGCGCTGGGTCAAGAGGCGCTTCACGCGCACGCCGCGCCGTCCCGCGCAGCCCGCACTCGCACTCGATTGAACGATGGGATTCAGGCCGCGAGCGAGCGCCCGTCGCGCGGGCGATCGGCGTCGCCCGCGCGTGCGCCGGTTGCCGGCAGGATGTAACCCTGCAGCTGCAGCAGGCCGGTGTAGAGCTCGATGAGTTCGCGCATCAGGGCACGCATGGTCGTCTCCTCGCGTCGGCCGGGGATTCCCGGTGACGCCAAGGTAACGAATCGAAGGCGCCGGTCCGGTGCCAGTTCGGGCGAGGGCACGGGAGCCAGTCGACCGCGTTCGCGTGCGGTTCAGCGCGCGGCGTCCTCGCCTTCGAGGCGGTTGCGGCAGCGGCCTTCGACGCAGGTGCAGCCGCGGATGTCCGGAAAACCGCACACGCCGGCTTCGTGCTTGTTCGCGCATTCTTCGCGCACGCGCTCCGGGAACGTCGGGCTGTCCTTGTTGACGCAGGCCGGGAAACGGCCGCAGCAGTTGCCGACATCCTTGACCGCGCAGTCGGCGTCGGTGTGGCAGGTGTAGTCCACTTCGGCCTTGATCGGCGGACCGAGCAGGCGCGGCGCCGCGTGCGCGCACGCGCACAGCGAGGCGAGCAGGGCGAGGGCGAGCGGTACGCGCATGCGCGGAGCATACGCCGCCGGGTCCGCCGGCGCGCGTCAGGCGCGCGGCGCGTTCAGGTCGCGTGCGAAATCGCCGGGCGTGCGCCCGACCAGCGCGCGGAAGTCGCGGATGAAATGCGCCTGGTCGAAATAGCCGAGGTCGAGCGCGAGCGCGGCCCAGTCGACGCTGCGGCCTTCGGCGAGCTGCTCGACCGCTTCGTGCAGCCGGTAGCGGTTGATCACCCATTTCGGGCTGACGCCGACGTACTCGCCGAACAGGCGCTGCAGCGCGCGCAGGCCGACGCCGTGGCGTTCGGCGAGCGCATCGACGCGCGTGAGGCCGCGGTCGGCGGCGACGCCGTCGACGATCGCGGCGACGCGCGCGACGTCGGGATCGGGTGCCGGCAGGCGTTCGAGCAGGAACGCGCGCACGATCGCGATCATCGCGTGTTCGTCGGCGGCGTCGAACACGCAGGCCTCGAGCCCACCCGCCGATGCGCCGAACATCGCCTCCAGCGTGAGCGAGCGATCGGTCAGGCTCGACACCGGCCGGCCGAGGAACGGACGGAACCCGCCGGGACGGAACTTCACGCCGAACGCGAAGCTGTCGCCTTCGAGGAAGCGCGTGTAGCGACCGCTCGCGACGCCGTGCACGCCGGTGAGGCCGGGTTCGAACACGAGGTAGACGTTCGGGTGGGGCAGCGTCTCCTGCAGCTGCGGCGGATGGCCGGCGAGGCACCAGCGCACGATCCAGTAGTGCTGCACGAACGCCGCGAGCGGACCGTCGGCGGGATGGCGTGCGTGGTGGAACGTACCCGCGGGCCCGAGCCGGTGCAGGATGCCGCGCGCGCGGCCGGCGCCGAAATTCACCACCGCGGCACGACCCGATCGCGCGGTGCCTCGTCGCACGCCGGGCCGGGATGCGGCCGGGCGTCGCGTCGCGTTTTTCCAATCGTCGGCTCGGCGGACATGGTGCAATCGTCCTGCCGTCGCAGCAGGAGAGCAACCATGGCCACGCCCGCTTCCGTCACACTCGCCGCCGTCGTGGCCGGTGCTTTCGCTGCCGCCCTCACCGCGTCGACGCCGCTGCTGCCGCACGCGTCGATCGCCGATGCCGTCAACCCGGGAGTGTCCATGAACCACCAAGCCAGCGGTCCGTTCGACGTCCAGCTCATTCCGCAGAAGGCCGACAACCCGTACGCCGAAGGCGCCGGCATCGGCCGCTTCGCGCTCGACAAGCGCTTCCACGGCGCGCTCGAGGCGACCAGCCAGGGCGAGATGATCGCGTTCCGCACGAGCGTCGCGAACTCCGCCGGCTACGTCGCGCTCGAGCGCGTGAGCGGCACGCTCGACGGCCGCAAGGGCAGCTTCGTGCTGCAGCACAGCTCGATCATGAACCGCGGCGTCGCCACGCAGAACATCAGTGTCGTGCCCGACTCGGGCACCGACGACCTCGCCGGCCTGTCCGGCACGATGACGATCACGATCGCCGCCGGCGGCGCGCACGCGTACGCGTTCGACTACGACCTCCCGTAGGGTGCGCCGTGCGCGTAGGCGTACGCGCACGGCGTGCCGCCGTGGCGCTGGTCAGAAGCAGAGCAGAAAGATTGAAACACGGAGCACACGGAGCACACCGAGGAAAAGCTCTTCGCTCGATTTCCGTGTGCTCCGTGTTTCAGGCTTCGGCTTTCCTCAGCCGTCCTCGAGGGCCGGTTCCGGTTCGGCCTTGCGGCGCGCCGCCGGCCGTGACGCCGCGGCGGGTGCCGCGAGTGCCGCGGCGAGCGCGGTCTCCGCGCGTTGCTGCTGCGCGCAGAGGTCCGGGCAGAGCACGTGCATGTAGTCGGCGTCGAAGTTGAGGCGGTCGACGAGGAAGTCGATGAACGCGCGCACCTTCGGCGACGGCACGCGCCCGCGCGGGAACACCGCGTTGAAGTCGAGTTCGGGGCCGGTCCAGCCCGACAGCACGCGTCGCACGTGGCCGAGTTCGGCGTACGGCTTGATCGTGACGTCGCTCGCGAGCATGAGGCCTTCGCCCGACAGCAGCGCGCTGATCAGCGGGCCGGGGTCGTTGGCGACGAGGATCGGGTCGACGCGGTAGTCGTTCACCTGGTTGCCGTCGCCGAGCGTCCACGCGTAGTTGCCGTTCGTGCGCGACTTGTGCACCGCGAGTGCGCGATGGCGCGCGAGCTCGTCCGGATGCTGCGGTTCGCCGTAGCGCTCGATGTAGATCGGGCTCGCGTAGACCTGGGTGCGGAATACCGACAGGCGGCGCGCGGCGAGGTTGGAATCGGGCAGGTTGCCGACGCGCAGGCCGACGTCGAGCTCCTTCGCGATGAGGTCGAGCGGCTCCTGCGTGAGGACGAGCTCGACGCGCAGCTCCGGGTGCAGCGCGTAGAACTCGCCGAGCAGCGGCGCGACCCAGGTGATGCCGATCGAGTACGGCGCGGTCACGCGCAGCCAGCCGCGCGGGCCGCCCTGCAGCTGGCCGACGGCGCTCTCCGCCTCGTCGAGCTGGCGCGCGATCTGCTGGCAATGTTCGAAATAGATCGCGCCCGCTTCGGTGAGGCCGAGCTTGCGCGTGGTACGGTGCAGGAGTTGCGCGCCGAGGCGCTCCTCGAGTTCCTGCACCTTGCGGCTGACCGAGGTCTTGGGCAGGCGCAGCGAGCGCGCCGCCGCGATGAAGCTGCCGTGTTCGACCACCTTGACGAAAATCAGGGTGTCGTTGAGGTCGCGGGCCATGCTCGACTCCAATCGGGGCAGGATTGGCCCGATGTCGGGACGGTCATTCCCTCATTCAAGCTCTATTTAACCGGAACTTGCGCCCTTACTCCTCGGCGCGAGGCCAATCGCCGACCCGATCCCGCCCGCTGTCGATCCGAGCATAGCTGCTTCGTCGAAGGGATGGATCGCCGCCCGCCGGGTGTCGCGCAAGCAACGAATAGCCAGACCGGCGGCAACGCCCGACGCTCACGTCGGCCGCGCCGCCG
>Ga0207639_10002305_pt1 | contig 12811 bp, 14 predicted proteins | sample KBSCornC32_FD_184299 | JGI IMG/M metagenome (GOLD analysis project Ga0207639, IMG submission 184299) | Corn rhizosphere microbial communities from Kellogg Biological Station, Michigan, USA - KBS Corn C3-2 (SPAdes) (version 2) | ecosystem: Host-associated > Plants > Roots > Rhizosphere > Soil ...
GTTGAACAAACCACTCGCGCGCGGCGTAGAATTGCCTTTAGCGAATTTTACGACCAATGACCGAGGCCACTGAACTCGAACTCGACGGCATTCCTGAAACCGAGGTGTTTGCGGAGGATCCCGCGGACGAGGTTGTGCCACCAAAACCCGTCAGAAAATTCGATCGATCGATCACCGATGGCCCTCTCACGCGTGCCGTCTGGAATATAGCCTGGCCTGCCGTATTCACCAATCTCTTTAGCGGCGTCCAGGGCTGGGTCGACCAGATCCTGGTCGGCAACCTTATCGGCGTGCAGGCGAACGCGGCGATCGGAGCTGCCTTTCAGATCTTCCTGCTCGTTATCACTTTTATAGGCTCGATCTTTATCGGAATGAGCGTGCTCGTCGCGCGCTTTGCAGGTCAGAACGATCACGAGAAAGTGAACCGCAGCGTTTACCAAGGCTTTTTGACCGCAGCGTTTATATCGCTCGGCATCCTCGCTCCGATCGGATATTTTGCATCGCCATTCCTTTTGACGATCGTTAACGCCGCGCCGGACGTGCAGCACGAGGCATTGCCATTCCTGCGAATAATGTTCACCTGCAGCTTTGGCATGCTCGTCTATTTTATGGTGAGCGGAGCATTGCGCTCGGCGGGCGACGCAAAAACGCCGATGATCCTTGGCGTCGCGATGACGATCCTGAATCTGATATTCAATGTGATACTGATCCGCGGGCTTGGTCCGATACCGTCATTCGGAACGGCCGGTGCGGCCATCGGCAATTGCCTTGCCGCCGGGATCGTCGGGATCTACGCGATCTATAAACTGTATAGCGGTGCGTGGGTCGTGGCGTTTCCAAAGAGCGGCTACGCACCAGATTGGACCGTGATCAAAAAGCTCTTCAAGTTTGGTTTGCCGGCCGGTATCCAGGGTATCGCCATGAATGCCGGCGGCGTGCTCATGTACGCATTCATGGGCGGCCTTGCCAAAGGTGAAGCGACACAAGCCGTCTACGCCGTCGCCTACAGTCAGCTATTTCTGCTCGTCACCTGGTCGTCGAATGCACTCATGGGCGCATCAGCCGCCGTGACCGGTCAGAATATCGGAGCCGGACATCCGGACCGTGCTAATGCAGCGCCACGAACCGCCGCGATGTTTGGTGCAGCAGGTGCGGCGGTCGTTGGAATGTTCTTCTTCTTTATGCCGCGATTGCTGCTCGCGATCTTTGGTATGAAAGATCCGGCCGTCGTCGAGGTCGGTGTTGAATTGCTGCGGGTGCTAGCTGTCTCAGGATTCTTTATCTCGACAGCTCTTGCCTACACAGGCGGCCTACAAGGCTCTGGCGATACGCGCAGTCCGCTCTACATCTCGATCGTCTCGCAGGTCGTCGTCCCGCTCTCGATCTGTTTCATCGTCAAGAATGTTTCCACTCTCGAGCCGATCCACATCTGGCTCGCGATCCTCGCCGGTCACATGACACGGGCCGCTCTCTCAGTCGGCAGATTTCTCCAAGGCAAGTGGCGGCATATTGTCGTCGATATAGAGACGACAAAGGCCTGACTATTCGAGTCCAGCACTGAAAAGGCCGCTCATTACGAGCGGCCTTTCGACAAGAGATCAGATCGCGTTCATATCCGCAGAGGCATGACGATGTACTTGTAGTCGTAGGTCGTCTCGCCTGCAAGTGAGAGCTGCGTCTGCGCGTTCGGGTCCTTAAACTCGAAAGAAATGCGTGCATGCGGAGCGGCGTTGTCCTTGACGCGAACCTTGTCGCCCTCGGTCTCCTTTGTCTCGCCCTCATCGGTCTGAGATTCGGCGGCGATCATCTCGACCGAGCCGACATTTGTGAGAAACTCCAGCAGGTACTGCCAGTTGAATCCGAGCGTCATCTCATCGCCCTTGTAGTCCGCCTGGACGACCTCGTTGCCCTCGCCGTGCTCCGATGACTGGGCTGTGACCTCGACCTCGCCGTCACGAACAGTGAGGCGTAGCGATCGGTTGCGGTCGTCGGCGATCAGCGACATACGGCGAACGGCGTTTCGCATCTCGTCAAGATCAAAGGTTGCGACATGCTCGCTTGTTTTCGGCATGATCATCTCGTAATTGGGGAAAGTCCCCGTCAGCTTACGCGTGATCAGCAGCCGTCCCTCGGTCTCAAAATAAATGTGGTTCTGGTCCTCGCCAAACGCCACGTCGCCGGTGCCGCGGCTGATCTTGACAAGCTCGAGCAGGGCCTTTTTCGGAATGAGCGTGTCCATTGTGCCGTCGGCCGCGATCGCCCGCTCAACGTATGCGAGGCGGTGACCGTCGGTCGTGATCATCTTGGCCTTGCCGTCACCGATGATAAACTTCGCACCCGAGAGCGTGAATCGCGACTGCTCATTCGTGATGGCAAAAGCGGTGTTGCGGACAAAAAAACTAAAGACCTCCGCCGGCAGACTGAGCGGCGTCGACTTAAACTGCGGCAGTTCCGGAAACTGCTCGCGGCTCACGCCCGCGAGACGATAGTTTGCGCGGCCCGCCTTCATCGCGACCCACTCGTTGTCCTCTTTTTTAAAGTGAACATCGCCCGAGTCCAGCACACGCACGATGTCAAACAGCTTGCGGGCCTGAACGCAGATCGCGCCGGCCTGCAAGATCTCGGCCTCGGCGTCGCAGCGGATCGTGCAGTCGAGATCCGTTCCGACGATGCGGATCTCCTTTTCGCCGATCGACTCGATCAAAATATTCGAGAGCACCGGGATCGTCGTCTTGCGCTCGACCACGCCCTGGATAAAACCTAACTCTTCCTTGAGAACACTCTGCTTGATCCTGAATTCCATCTCGTACTTCTCCTGCTGTTATCTGCTGTTTTGTTCGTGAAACTCTCTTTCGGTGATTGTACACCGGCTGCCGCTCTTTTCGATTACTAATAGACAGATCCTTTTATTTATATCTAGTAGTAATAGTGGCTGTGGATATGTGAAAAATCCGCTAACTCCTTATCAAATAAGCTGCTTTTTAATCCACAACAGTGTTGTGGAAAACTTGTGGAAATTGAAAAGCTTCTTCAACAGCCTCAAAGAAGATGCTTTTCCTCATCCGTCCACAACCCCCGCGATGCCGAAGCGTGGAAAAGTGGAAAACTTATTTTCAACTGCTGCAACTAAAGGGTTTAACCTGAAGAGACCCTTGTATGCCGTGTGGAAATCCGCGCCGCCACCCGCATGTTAAAGAACCGTTAACTGTTGCAAATACTATCGATTAGCCCTTGCACTTCCCTGTGGAAATTACGGTCCTCCTCCGCGAGGGCCCGGATCTTGTCCACCGAGTGCATGACGGTCGTGTGATGCTTGCCGCCAAACTCGCGGCCGATCTCCGGAAAGCTGTGCCGCGTGAGCGTTTTACAGAGATACATCGCAACCTGCCGCGGCACGGCGACAGCACGCGAGTTGTTCTTTGCTTTCATCTCATCGACCGACAGATCGTAGTGATCAGCGACCGTGCGGGCGATCCTTTCCATCGAAACGCCCGCTGGCCGGCCGCTATCGAGAATATTCTTCATCGCCTCCTGAGCGAGAAGCTTGGAGATCGGCACTCCCTTTAGCGATGCGATCGCGACAAGTCGGACGAGCGACCCTTCGAGCTCGCGGACGTTGCTCTTGATCTTGCTAGCGACATACATCGCAATGTCATCATCAAGTTCGATGCCGTCCATGTCGGCTTTTCGTTTTAGGATCGCGATCTTGGTTTCAAGATCAGGCGGCTCGAGATCAGCGATCAAACCCCATTCAAAACGCGAATGCAGCCGCTCCTCGATCGTCGGGATCTCACGCGGCGGACAATCGCTGGTGACGATGATCTGCTTCTGCGCATTGTAGAGAGCATTGAACGTGTGAAAGAACTCCTCCTGTGTGCGCTCCTTGCCGGCCATGAACTGAACGTCGTCCATCAACAGTACGTCGATCGAACGGTATTTGTCGCGGAAGCCCGGCGTCTTGTTAAAGCGGATCGCGTTGATCAGCTCATTCATGAATCGCTCGGATGTAATGTAGGCGACCCGCGTGTGCGGCGAGCGAGTCTTGATCGACTGACCGATAGCATGCATCAGGTGGGTCTTACCGAGACCTACACCGCCATAAATGAAGAGTGGATTGTACGTCGTGCCCGGCGTCTCGGCCGTCGCCTTTGCCGCGGCATGCGCAAATTGATTGCAACTGCCGACGACAAATTTCTCAAACGTGTATTTCGGATTGAGAGTGTCCTCGACCGGCTCGAGATCGACGAAGTGCGCGTGCGTCGCCGATCGCATTTGCGCCGCGGCCTGCGGCGAGAAGATCAGAGGATCGTTCTGGTCCTCCTCGAATGGTGCCGGGGCGTGCTCGTCGATGTCCCACTCGACAGTGTGATCGCCAAGGCCCGCGGTTGCGAGTGCTTTCTCGATCAGGTCGCGATAATACATCCAGACCCAGTCCTTGGTCGCTTGTCCGGCACGGAGGCGAACAACCCGGCCCTGCACATCAATGGACGATAAGCTGACCGGCCGAAACCAGGTGTTGAAAACATCCTGGCTCACCTCGGAACCGATCGTCGCGAGAGCGTCGTCCCAAACCGTGTTTTGTATGGAGATGGCTTTCAAGTCAGTAAAAGCGCTTCTAGCAAGCGGCCCTTTCAGTAAAAATCTATAGGTTCAAAAAAACGGACTATCGGCGCGTGTCATACAGCCCACCTGAAAAGTCCTCTTTACTGCCCGCTTGTAACTGGTTTTGCCGGCCGTACTTTGAAGTATTCCACAGCCTTTTCCACAAGAAAAAGTGCGGTCCGCCAAAAACCTAATGTAGTGCTTTAAGTGGTTTACTATCAACAGGTTACAACAACTCTGCTGTTAGAAACGGGATACAGACTAACACGGAAAAGTAGGTGTGGCAAACTAAAATCCACAGGTTTGAAATTTTCTTTTTAACACGGATTTAACTAGTAATTCTGTCAACAAATTCGGTGGATTTAGCGCAGGTTTTAGGATAGGAAATTTGATGGCCTCGGACCGCAAAATGATCTAAATTCGACGATTATTTTTGACCTTTTTTCAAAAAAAAACCTCGAGCAGATGTGCTGCTCGAGGAAAGTGTACTGCAAGAAGGAACTCTATCTATTGAACGTTGATACTGCTCGCACCGCTCGACTTTTTCTGAATGTCTTTTGGATTGCCTGAATAGTTGATATGACTCGCACCGGACGCGTCGGCGCTGAGGCTGCCGGTGACATTCACGTTGGCGCCGCTCGCGCCGCTTGTTGAGACGTTGCAGTTATCGGCAGCTAGGTTCTGTGCGTCTATCTTGCTCGCACCGCTTGCCTCAGCTTTGAGCTGCGACGTTTCGCCGTCGACCTTAACTTTTGACGCACCCGAGACATCCGCCGAGAAGTTTGAGTTCTTGATGTTTGCGACAGTCACGTTTGAAACTCCGGACACCTCTACCTTGTCGATATCGGGAGCCGTGATATGCACACGGATGGGACTTGAGGTGGAAACGTGCTTTTCGCATGTGATCTCAAGAACGCCGTTATGGATCTCAGTCTCGACAAGCGGAACGATGTTGTCGTCGGTCTCGACCGTGACGCTAAAATCCTTTTGCGCCGTGACATCGACCTGTACGGTATTGCTCACCTCGAGAGCGTGGAATCCAGAGAGGTCACGTTTTTGTGTGATCATGTTGCCGGACCCTTTTACGCCGCCAAAGTTGAAGTGAAACAGGCCACCCATATCGAGCTTGCCAAACGACGAAGCGCTTGCAGCGATAAAGCCGACGGCCAGGACGACTATAAAAATAAGAAATCCGAGTTTTTTCATGAGGAACCTCCGCGCCTTTCTGCTTGGTAGAAGGGGAAACGCTCCCACTTTATCAAAAGTTCACAAAAAAATGCCCGCTGGGCACAAGCGGCGTGCTCGTGCCCGCGGGGCATGTCTGGTCAATTGAGGCTTACTTTCCCGGCGTTGAGACCGGCTTCTTCTCCGGCGTCGACTTCACGTTACCGTTTACCGGCGCCGTCGTCTTACCAGGCGAAGCGACAGGCGATGGTGACGTCGCCGGCGTGGACGCAGGTGTCGCGGTCGCTACGGGCGTCGCCGTCGCCGTTGGCTTGACGTTATTTGTGCCATTATTGGCCGGGCCGTTGCTGCAAGCACCGAGAGCCGCCGTAGCGGCAAGAACAGAACTGATAATTAATGATCTTCTCATTTTTCTCCTTGTGCCCTCTTTGGGCTAAAGATCGCGAGCGAGCGGCCCGCGCGCAAGACATCCAATGCAGCCGGATGATGTCCGAATGTCTTTCCGCACAAAAACAGCCGTCCTGCCCGCCTTCTGACGGAGCAAAACGGCCGTAACGTGCCATTCGTAATCAACACTGCGGGATGTAGAACGAACCTCCGGGGCGGAAGTTGCAGTATTTTTTTAGAAAATTACTGCTGGCAGTATTTGTGATCGACGTAGACCTTGCCGCTGCCCGCATTCAAGTAGTAGCAGCCGCCGCGTGAACCTTTTTGATAGGAGTGAGCAGTCTCTTCTTTTGAAGCTGATTTTTTGACTGTAGCAACTGCTCCTTTGGGCTTCATTTCCGGCTTTAGGTCGGGAACGATCGTAGATTGCCACGCCACCACCTGCCAAACTCCATCGCGTTTTAAAAAGACGCCGGTATTCAGATTATTCGCAACCTTTTTTGCCCCAGCCGCGGCCGATTCGATCACCAGGCGAAACGCCACGATCGCCGTATCTCCGTATTGATGGACGATGATATCGTCGGCAGAGTAGATCGATCCGGGATCACTAGATTTAGGTGCGGGAGGATCGCGGAGGCCTTTCATGATCTCCTGCTTGTTTGTGCGGACCCCGGATGAACGCGTATAGATCAGATCGTCCGCCCAAAAACGATCGTGAGCCGCGGGGTCATTTTTTGACGCGCCGGCAAGGAATTCGTTGAGCATCTTTGTCAGCTCGGCCGCATCAGGTGCGGTTTGCGCAAGAGCCCCAAGAGAGGACACGAGAACAATGACTATTGCTGCTATCAGATGCTTCATACCGGACTCCTACTTATTCGCGTAAAAATAGAACTGCACCGCTTGTGCGACCCCTATAAAAAAGCCAAAGAGAGCTCCAAACGTCTCGATGACACGCAGGTGCTCCTTTGCGACAGAGAGTACCAGAGATTCGAGTTTCTCGGCGGGGTAATTCTCGATCTTTTCGCGAACGACACCACCGACATCAAATTCCTTGATGGCATCAGGGAGCTTAGCCGCGATAGCCGCGATCAGCGCATCGGTTAGCGCGGCCGACGCCTCGCGTACTCGTTCGGGCGGCAAGTGATCACCGATGCAGCCGATAGGCGAGGCGAGCAGCCTGTCGATCTGCTGCGCGAGAAGGTCGTTGATCATGTCCAGCGTGTCGGGCCGCGAGAGGATCTCGACCAGACCGCGCGAGAGCATACCGGTTAGTTTCTGTTGTGCCTCAGGATGCACTATCTGCAGGATCGCATCGATACTGTGAGGGCGAAGCTTCTCGAGCGTTTGTCGGACATAACGCGAGATGCCATCGACTGTCTCCTCGCGGCGAAGCAGTGCAATGATCGCTTTCGTTACCTGTTCTTTTAGGCTGTCGAGCTGAGCAGGCTCGATCTTGCCGATGACGTCGGGCAGCGGTTTTGCGAGACCGTTATCGATAGAGCGTGAGATAAAATTGCGCGCCTCCTCGGCAAAGAATGTTCCTCGCAGCGTCTCCTCTATTCGTCGCGGAAAGCTCTCGTTGACCAGCTCATCAACCTCGTGGATCAGATTGTCCCGCGAGACAAAGATCTTTTTAAAGAACGACAGGTTCTCGTAATAGTCATGTACCTCGTGCTTAATAAGCGCGGAGATCTGCTCGCGGGTGCGCTCGGCCGCGGCGACCTCAGTGAGTTCGTGAATGGTTGGCTCTATCTGCTCGTTCGCCTTCTCCTTTAGCAGGGCGACGGCGTCATCGGTAAACAACGACCCCAACGGCAGCGGCGATGTGATCAGCTCATCAAGACGCCGCCCGACAAAGTCGCGAATGTTAGCCTCAAACGCCTTAGCCTCCACTGCTGAGTGGACACGTTCGTCGATGAAGGCGAGCAGCTTATCGTAGGTTTCGTCGTCAACGACCTCAGACAAACGCCGGCCGAGCACCTCGTCCACACGGCGCCCGACAAATCGCTCGATGGACGTACGCGATTCTGCACTCGTAAGTACCGTCTCAACATGCTGCGCAAGCCGATGCTGCAGTCCGGAGATCGCATCAAGCACAGGCTCGCGTATTCCGGCAGGCAGCGCCTCAATAAGCGATGGATACTCGGTCGCGAGTAGCTCGTCAGTGTAGGAGTCGACGACCACGCGGATCTTGCGGCGCAGAAAATCTTTACCGATCAACTGCTCATGAATGGTCTCGCTCGAGACAAGCTCCTCGCCAACCGCCTTGCCGATCGCAGAAGCCAACCGTACCCGATGACGCGGGATCATTCCCTGCGGAAAGATGGTGATACCCAGCACCTTTACAGGCCGCCGCGGCCGAAACAACATGCGCACCGCCAACCACGCACCCGCATAGCCGTGCAGTGTCGCAAACAGAACGAGCAGCCCCATCTGCACCCAGATGTTGCGAAAGATCGGCTCTATCTGGTTGAGGAGGTCCTGAAACATCACTGAAGGCGGAAACACGACCGGTAGGGAGTGTGTCGTGTGGAGTATGAGAGACGAGCGAAAACCGACACCCTTGCTACCGCGCGGGTTTCCGCCTCTTGGTTAGAAGACCTGGAATCCCTTTGACCTCAAACAAAAATCTGAAAATTCTTCGAGCCAATCGTGCGTTGCGCTGTAGTTCATCCACTGCTCATCCGAGTCCTTGTGAAAAGTGCCGTCATCAGGCGTATCGGTAACGGTCCCGTCGGCGTAGATACGTTTACCCTCACCGACCTTTGGCAGGACCTCGTCGCGGATGCGCGTGCCAAGCTCATGGGCAGCATTCGCATCGATCTTTACGCCGGTCGCGTTGTAGCTCATCTGCCGCAGGGCGCCCTCGTCAAGGATATCGAGACCGCGGATGATCTCTATCGCCGCCTTCCACGTCCATACGTTGGCCGTAAATTCGAAGTTCTCGCTGCCCTGGTCGATCAATGTAAAGCTCATTAAAAAGATGCTATCGATGAATAGCGCCTCCGGTCAATGAGTTCTTTTCGCGTGGGCGTTATAATTGCTCTTCGCTTATCAGATGAAACAGCAGATCGGCATACGGATCAGGGTCTTGGGCCCGTTGAAGGGAGTTGCGATGGACGTCCAGCGAGGTAGATTCGAGCTATTGCCGCCGGTCCAGAAAACTGCGTCGGAGCTGGTTTTTGAATTTGATATCGATGTCGACCTCTCGTCCTGCTCGCCCAACTTTCTCGGTGTCTATGCTCAGGGGCCAAAGGATGCTCGTTTTATCTACGTCAACTCCGGCACTTACTCCGGTGATCCCGGTTCTGCCTTTGGAAGACGCGCGAAGCTGTCGCTGGTGACGATCACAAAGAAACAGGTGGAGGAGATTCTTGCTTTAAACTCCGCAAAACTTGAGACCGCGTTTCCCGGTGTCGGCAGAGACGGCGGGCCTACCTGTGCGAGTGTCAAGGGCATCGATTGGCGAGTGGTTGATAAGTGAAAGAAATTGACCACTGTGTATTACGTTTTGTAAAATGTAATACATGCGGCATTCGACTACGGTAACAAGTAAGGGGACGATCACGATCCCATCTCCGATCAGAAAGCGTCTTGGAATAAAACAGGGGCGAAAAGTGCAGGTTTCGATCAGCAAAGATAACAAGATAGTTGTTGATCCGGGTATAACGGTTGAAGATTTTGAGAAGGTCCGTGAGCAGCTCGTCGCCAGCATACCAAAGGAGAAGCTAGGTCTTACCGGGCGTGCGCTCGAGGACGCTGTCGAAAACGCCCGTATCGCTGCATACAAACGAAAATATCGAAGGTGAAAAGCCTCGATACAAATGTCATTCTTCGGTTCTTGCTGCGCGATGTTCCAGATCAATCGGCGAAGGCCATCGAGCTGGTGTCGGCCGGCGACTGCTATGTTACAGATGTTGTCGTGACGGAAACGGTCTTTGTCCTCGAAAAAGCGTACGCAGCTCCGCGCGATAAGATCGCATTTTCGTTACGTTCATTCATGGCGCTCCCAAATCTTGCGAGCAATGCGGCGCTTTTTGCTGAGGTCTTTGATCTCTATCAAGCTCAGCAGTCGCTTTCTATCGTGGACTGCTATGCTGCGTTGGAAGCTCGTGTCTGGAACCGCAGCTTGATGACGTTCGATAAGAAACTGCTGAGGCATGGCGGCATGCATGTCGAGGCGCCCTAGTTTTGATGAGTAACTCGATCACATACGCCGATGCGGGAGTCTCCATCGACAAGGCCAATGAGGCAGTCGCGAAGATTCGTGAGTACGCTCGATCGACATTCAACGAGCGGACGCTGACCGAGATCGGGAGCTTTGGCGGGATGTTTTCCGCAGCTTTTCCACAGATGTCGGAGCCGATCCTCGTCGCCTCGGCCGATGGCGTCGGGACAAAGCTCAAGCTCGCATTTGAGACCGGCATACACAACACAGTAGGTGCAGACCTCGTCAACCACTGTATAAACGATATTCTCGTGCAAGGAGCACGGCCGCTGTTCTTTTTGGATTATTTTGCGACGGGAAAACTCGAGCCAGACGTGACAGCGTCAGTAGTCGAGGGCATGGCCCGCGCCTGCCGCGACAACGGCTGCGTCCTACTCGGTGGCGAGACCGCTGAGATGCCGTCGATGTACGCGGACGGCGAATACGACCTCGCCGGATTTATCGTGGGTGTCGTCGATAAGGCTAAAGTCGTCGATGGCAAGAGCATTGTTCCCGGCGATGTCGTTCTCGGTCTCCCTTCCGCCGGATTGCAGACGAACGGCTACTCCCTCGCACGCAAACTGTTTTTTGAGATCGGCGGATACAAGGTCGACTCCTACATCGATGAGCTCGGCGCAACCGTGGGAGAAGCATTGCTCGCAACCCACTCGTCATTTCTCCGGCAGATCGGTCCGCTTCTTGACTCACGAGCCATCAAAGGCCTCGCTCACATCACCGGCGGCGGCTTTGTCGAAAACATTCCCCGCATACTCCCAACTGGTGTCTCCGTCGAGATCAATCGCAGCTCGTGGACTGTGCCTCCGATCTTTTCCCTCATGCAGCGGCTCGGGAATGTCTCAGATCAGGAGATGTTTCGGACGTTTAATATGGGGATCGGGATGGTGATAGTGGTATCTCCTGCTGACGCCGGGGCGATGGCAACTGAGTTCGTGAGATCTAATGTGATCGGGCGGATAGTCGAAGGCGATAATGGGGTAGTGATCAGCTAATGTTTGAACACCTCGCTGCTAAAAATATACTCAACTCAGTGCCTAATAATGGTATCTCGCCTGTAGAAATTCGATCCGCTCTTCTGTGACGACATAGGTCATCCGATGTTCCTTTGTGATCCGCCGCGACCAGATGCCGGTCCCCGCATATTTTAGAGGCTCGGGTTTACCGATGCCGGCAAAAGGATCTCTGCTGACTGCCTCCATCAAATCCAGTACCTTGATCAGTGTGCGACGATCGGTCTCGGCCCAGTAGCGGAGATCATCGCGAAACTTGCTGGAGATGATGGACTCGCGGTTCTTATTTCGGTTTTCGCTTGGCAACTCCGAATTCCCTACGTAGTTCGTCAACCGTTATCTTTTCACCACCGCCGGCTCGTACCTCTTCGAGGGCGCTCATCAGCCTTGCCGCGTTCTTGGGCGAGCGAAAGAGGTGTTCCGTTTCCATCAAGCTCGCGAGCTCGTCCGCGCTTATCATTGCAACCTTCTCGTGACCCCGACGATTTATAACTATAACCTCGCGATCGTCGGTGACCTGATCAAGAATTGATGCTAGATTGTTTCTTGCTTCGCTATAACTAACCTCTACGGACATTGGCATTCTCCTGTACAAGGTTACTGTACAACTCAGCGCAGATCGATGTCAACGAATATTGCCATTCTCATCTCCGGTCGCGGATCGAATATGGTCGCGTTGGTTGATGCTCTTCAGAGGGGTGACATACCTAACGCCGAGATTGCCATAGTGATCAGCGACAAGCCTGATGTGGCCGGGCTCGAGAAAGCGCGGGAGCGTGGTGTTGAAACATTCGTGATCGAACGCCGCGGCCGCAGTCGCGAGGAGCATGATGCCGCTATCGTTGCGGAGCTGAAAAGGCGTGATGTCGATCTCGTCTGCCTCGCCGGCTACATGCGGCTGCTGTCGCCGTCGTTTGTCGCGGCGTTCCCGAATCGCATCCTAAACATACACCCGAGCCTGTTGCCTGCATATCCCGGACTCAGGATCCACGAGCGAGTGATAGCAGCAGGTGAAAAGGTCTCGGGCTGCACCGTTCATTACGTCAATGATGATCTCGACGCGGGAGAGATCATCCTTCAGAGGCAAGTTCCGGTGCTTCCGGATGACACTCCTGAGACGCTGGCTGCGAGGATCCTTGATGAGGAGCATCGGCTATACGTCGAGGCGGTAAAGAGAATATTAGCCACAGAGACCACAGAGCGCTCGGAGACGGCTTCTTCCCCTCAGTGATCTCTGTGTTCTCTGTGACTAATTCGCTTTGACACCGGGCTCAACGCGCGCGTAAACTCTAGGTTTTCACTCCATGAGAGTGGAGGTGATGGAGAGCGACAATGCCGAAGAGAACGTTTCAACCAAACAATCGCCGACGCGCCAAAAAGCACGGATTCCGCGCGAGGATGG